>Ga0208297_1001330_pt1 | contig 25151 bp, 20 predicted proteins | sample LMS_cellobiose_e_FD_187367 | JGI IMG/M metagenome (GOLD analysis project Ga0208297, IMG submission 187367) | Rumen-fistulated moose microbial communities from Alaska, USA - LMS_cellobiose_enrichment (SPAdes) (version 2) | ecosystem: Host-associated > Mammals > Digestive system > Stomach > Rumen... | reverse complement strand
CGCCAGCGCAGCTTCCACAGATCGTGGTCCCGCCGCGTTTTCTTGATTTTGTGCCCCGTATGAAACAGATCGTCGTAGATGTCCCGGAACGCATCCATTTTGGACGCAAACCGGCGGTCTTTTTCCTTGACCGACAAGGTGCTGCGTTTCGTATAAGTGGTATCCAGCGGGTCGATTCCGTAGAACCGCACCCCGCAGTAATCTTCCAGAAAATCATACACGGCGAAAAGCGAGCCTTTCCAATGATAATTGACCGGCGGGAAGGTGCCGGATTTCCGGTAATCGACTTTGCCGTAATCGGCCGTGTCGCCGCCGGTCAGCAGAATTTCGCCCGGACGGAACCGGATGACGCTGGCTTCCTCCTGAATGGTTTGATTTTCTCCCCCGATCCGGATTACGGTCTTGACCGCGTCCGAACTTTTTTTCGTCACGATCGGCAGTTCCGCGCCCGTGATCAGCTTGATGTGATGCTGGAGCTCGAACGCGCCCAGCTGCGCGCTTTTCGTGGCCGGCTGACTGAGCTGAATTTCCGCCTCCGGCTTGCCGTCCCGCACCAGCACCACATCCCCGAATGCCGAAAGACAGAGTGCCATGAAGACCGCCGCAATTCCCGTTCGTCCGACTGTCGCTGTGTTTTTCATTTTTCCTCCCTTTCCTCCGTTGAAATCCCTTATCCGATTCGAATCATTTTCAATTCCGTCCGGTCGAAACTCATGCGACCGTGCCGATGGTCCTTCCCTCGACCATCGGTAAGAACAGCAGTTCCCGCGACGGCTGCATCGGATGCAGCCCCAGACAATATTGGGCGCTCAGAATTCCCATCTGTTTCAGCGGCACCGGAAAATACGCCAGATCGGGCGCCAGCTGCAAAAACGGCTCGGTGTCGTCGCCGCACGCCAGCAGAGAAATATCGCGCGGCACCGACCACTGATGACGCAGGAAACACGCATATGCGCCATACGCCAGATTGCTCGATGCGGTGATCAGTGCGCTCGGCCGCTTCCGGGCCCGGATCAGCCTTTCGGTCTGTTCGGCGGCATTCTGCATCAGACTCGCTTTGCTGATGTCGCTGTCCAGCGGATAAACGGTCAGCTTGACGCCGCTTTCGGCAATCCCGTCGCGGATTCCCTGCATCAGTGCCCGGTTGTTGCCGCCGGCCACCGGGTCGGTGTAATTGGAAAAGATCATGACCCCGATCTGCCGATGGCCTTTCCCCGCCAGGGTCCGGACTGCTTCCAGCCCGATCTTCCGGTAGTCGCGTCCGATCATCGGCAGCTCGGGCCAGAAATCCGCCAGCAGCTGGACAATGGGAATGTTCCGCTGGCGCAGCAGCCGGTAGACCGCCTGATTGTCCGCTCCGTTTTTCAGCTGGGGGATGGTGATGATCCCGTCCAGCTGACTGACGTGGGAAGATTCCAGATTCCGTTTTTCTTCCGTGAGAGAACCCGAAGGATAAACGATGATATCGTAATCATACTGCGAACACACCTCGCGAATGCCCTGAAGGATACCGGTCTGCAAATACCAGTTGCTGGTCCGGTAAAAGAATCCCAGCAGATAGGATTTCCGCGACTGCATGGCCCGTGCCGTGATATTGGGCACATAATGGCATTCCCGGGCGATCCGCAGAATCCGCTGCCTCGTTTCGGCGGCAAGGTGGACGTTGGTGTTCTTTTTGGAAAACACCGTGCTCACCGACCCGACCGAAACGCCGGCCAGTCTGGCTACTTCCTTGATCGTTATGGCATGTCCCATGAATAAAATATTCCCTAATGAAACGTTTCATTAGTAAATATAACACCGATTCCGCGTTTTTCAAACCGGACAAATTTTTTTTCGACAAAAAAGCCGGATTCCGGAGACATGCCACATTCCACGTCCGTTCGCCGAAGTGAAATTTGTGCTCGGATGAAGACGATTACCGTTTCTTATGGAGAAAATTGTGCAATATCATCTGATGGATGCGGCACGATCATGCGTCCGCACGGCTGAATCTTCAGATACGCAAATACATCGCAAGTTCAGTACCCGGGTTTCGCACCGTCCGGAAGCAGTTTTCTGCGTTTCTTCAAGGGGAAGAATGTTTTTCGGTCAAGATCAGGCTGGGGACCGTCTGGCCGGTGCGGATGAAAAGTTCCGTATAACGGCTTTCCACCCGTTCGCCGCGTTCCGCCGCAAGGAACATCGGCCAGAAAGATTCCGCGATGTTTTCCGGATTGTTGGTGATGGTGGTCGGTTCCGGAGCATGGCGCTCGTTGTAATCGTCGCTGCTGAAAACCGCCAGGTCCCGGCCGGGACGGAGATGGTGTTTCCTGCACCACGGGTAGAGCCGTTCGAGTGCCGTGCCCGGCGCGATCAGCGCTTCCGGCGGAGGATTCGAGTTCATCATCCGGTCCATCCCGACTTCCAGATTCTCATACCAGTCCGTGCAGTGGAACACCCAGTCCGGATCGACCCGCAGGCCGTTTTCGGCCATCAGCCGGTAATAATCCAGCAGACGGCGCATCTGAATCGGATACAGATACATGTCATTGCCGCCGTAATGCAGGTAACCGATCCGCCGGTAGCCTCGTTTGAACAGGTAATCCATCTGCCGGACGGTCATGTCGGGCGCGTCGCGCATCGCCGGGACCACCTGTTCGTTGTGACGCGGCAGCAGTTCCAGACAGATTCTCATGCGGTTTTTCAGTTCGCGGGCGAAATCCGGCTGCGCCGCCCCGAACACGATCGCCCTGGAAATCCCCGACCCGACCAGTTCCTCCGCCAGTTTGCCCGGCGGACGGATTCCCGCATTTTCGATCGTGAGTTTCCGATTTTCGGTCCGTGCGCATTCCCGCAGTTTGCGAAAAAGCTTTCCGACGAAGCCGCTGCCGTTCAGTTCGCTCAGCTGCCAGTGCAGCAGCCGGATTTCATCGGAACGTTCCGCCGGGACGATGCGGTAAATCCCGCGGTACGGATCGATTCGGATCAGTCCTGCCTTCCGAAGGTCCTGCAGAATCTGACAGACCGCCAGCTGACCGGCGCCGGTTTTTTTCATGATGGTCCGGACTCCCGGCAGCCGCGCGCCGTCCGGCAGCGGCAGCAGTGCGTTCATCAGGTAATCCGTCACGTGATCGGCTTTCAATTTGCGAATTCCGGTTTTCGTTTTCATTCCCGCATCTCCCTGCCTTTGCCGGTTAATATAGCGCCGAATCAGTACATTGTCAACTGTACTGATTTGTGTATTGATTTCTGTTTTTCATTAAAAATCCAAAGTTTTTTCCCGATCCCATCGTTGTCAAAAAAAGTTCTGTGGAATATAATAAAGACAGTTTTCATGGAGAGTCGAATTTAAAAACGGAGGATGATCATGTCAACGCGCCCGGATAATACCGCATCATCGGCTGGCCGGAAATTTTTTACTTTGATAGAATTGCTCGTCGTGATAGGAATCATCGCGATTCTGGCGGCGATGCTGCTGCCTGCTTTGAACAAGGCGAAAAACGCGGCTCATACCACCGGATGTCTCAGCAATCTCAAGCAGCTGGGATTCGGGATGGCGCAGTACGTTCAGGACAACCGGGAATGGCTGCAATGGTGCGCGATGATCACCAGCGGGGACGATTACTGCTGGCCCTATGCACTTTCCCAGTCGCTGAATTTCAAAGGGAACTGGAAACGATCCGGTAACAGCGGCAACGGCTGGTCCGCCGGAGCAACGTCGGCGCAAAAGAAACTTTTCATCTGCGGCGCAGTCAAAAAAGGGGCGGAATACAAGGGGCTCGGCTACCGGCAGTATTCTTTTATCGGCCACAGAGGATATGGAGAAAATCCCTCCGGCAGTTATAAATACTATTTTCCCCGGCGTTTGTCTCATACGACCAGACCGTCTGAACGGCTGGTGATTGCGGACGGTTCCAATGCCGATTACCAAAATGCCTTCAACAGTGCGATGAACCGGCATAACGGCGGCATCAATATCCTTTTTGCCGACAGTCATGCCGGTAATGTGAGCCGGTTGAATTTCAATTCGAAATATGATGTTCTGCGCTGGAATGAAACTCCCAATATCGGAAAGTGAGTTGATAAAATGAAAACAATTTTTATTTTGACCGTGATTTCCGCATCGATGTTTCTTGCTGCCGGTGAACAGCCGGTCGTCGGCTGGGATTTCGACCAACTGGAAAACGGCGCTGCCGTTTCCCTGGACGGAAAACAGAAGGCGGCAGTCGTCCGGAGCGAACATGTCGCAGCGGTTCCGGGGAAGCTCGGCAAGGCCGTGAGCATCCGGGGCGAATACAAAGGCAGCCGCGCCGGAGCGCTGACCGCAAAGGATTTCAAATTCGATTTTTCCAAACCGTTCACAGCGGAAGTGCTGGTCAAGTTCGACGGAGGGATCGACCGGAAACTGCGGCGCGAGATATTCAGCTTGGCGGATGCGGAACACGGTCCCGGCATCCGATTTTCCTTATACTACAGCGCGCTGGAATTTTCCACGGGCGATGGGAAGAAAAAGGACGTGGTCCGGACCGCCGGGTCCACCTTGACTGTCACGTCGGAACAATGGCACCTGCTGACCGTCACTTACGACGGGAAAAAGATTACGCTCTATTGCGACGGCGTCGCGGCGGCGGAAAAGGAGATGACGATTCAGCCTGCCGTAAAAACGAAATCGCTTTCCATCGGGAGTTACAAAAACGGGCTGGCCTATCCGCTGATGGGCGCGGTGGACGAGCTGACATTCTGTGACGTCTGCAAAACCCCGGCGCAGGTCGCGGAACGACATCTGGCGATATTCGGGGAATGACGCCCGGAATTGGAAAAAATCTCAGAATCAGGCGAAAGGATTGATAGGATGTCTGCCCTGCGTTTCATTTTCGGAATGTTTTTTCTTTCAATGCTGTGCGTCGGCGCGGAGCCCGCGGCGAAAGCCGTGCTGGTTGAAGACGGTGAGATCAGACTGGACGGCGTGCTGGACGAAGCGGTTTGGAAGAAAGCGGAGAAATACGGCAATTTCACGGTATTCCGGCATCCGGAGACCAGAGCATCCGAACAGACTTCCTTTCAGGTTGCGGCATCGAAAACCGGGCTTTATTTCGCGTTCGAGGTGACAGACCGTGAGATGGTTTCGTCATACAGAAATTTCGACGACGCCATCGACCGGGAAGACGTCATTGAACTGTTCATCACCGCGGACGACCCGATCCCGGACGATCCCAACGTGCACAGCTGCCGGCAGCTGCTGTTCAGTCCGGCGGGGGTCCGGGCCGATCTGTCCTGGCTGGGCGGGGTCAGCGACCGTAAATGGACTTCCGACTGGAAGGTTGCCGTCAAAAGGACAGCCGACGGCTTCACCGCCGAACTTTATCTGCCGTATTACGCGCTGGAAATGGTCAATGTGCGCGTACGGCGTTTCCATTTCAATATCGCCCGCGAAAACACGGTCGGCGGCGGCAGGCGCGAACTTTCGGTCTGGAATCCGACACCCCGGTTCACCGACCTGAATCATTTTGCGGCACTGGAACTGCCGTTTACCGATTTTTCCGCGTATCGCTGGCAGACTGGCGGACTGGAACTAAAGACGGTTCCCTCGGCGAACGGCACGATGCAGGTGCTGACCGGTACGATCTCCGGCAAGACGTCCGGCGTGATTTCCCTGCAGGCCACGGCGCGGCGCGAGGGGAAGATCGCGGCGTTCAGCCGGGGCGGCGTCAACATCAAGGACGAGACGCCGACACCGTTCACGCTGCCGCTGCAGCCGGGCGCATCCGGCAACTATCAGGTCACGATTACCGGCCGGACCAAAACCGGCAAGGTGCTGCATCAGGTCTGCGAACTCACCCTGGATGCGGTGCCGTTTAAAATCAGTCTCGGCAATCCGGTTTACCGGAAGAGCATTTTCCCCGATCAGGAGGATAAGACGGTATGTGTGAGCATTGACTATCAGACGAAGGAGGCGAAACTGCTCGAAGGCGTGAAGACCGTGTTCACCGTGACCGACGCCGCAGGGAAAACCATTGCGGAGGGAAGCCGCGATTCCGGCGCGGTCCGCACCTTCACGGCGGATGCCTCGAAATGGCTCCCCGGCAAATATTCGGTAACGGTCACGAGTTCCGGTTCCGCCGCCCTGAGCGGCACGCTGAGCGAAACAATCCGCGTTCTGGCGCCGCCCGAAAAGGGAAACAGTGTCCGGCTGGGCCGGGGCAGGGAAGTGTATCTCAACGGCAAACCGTTCTTCCCCCGCGGATTTCTGGACGGGGACAACCGCAATGCGGAGTTCTTCAAGGAAATGAGCGAAGCCGGGTACAACGTCGTCCACTTCTACACGCTCAACCAGATGAAGCCCGAGACGATCCGGTTTATTCTGGATGAAGCGCAGAAGCACAATCTGAAAGTCTTCTGCTATCCTTATTACCGCTGCAAAGTGAGTTCATTCGGATTCCGTCCGGTCAAATCGAAAGTCAATGCACCGTCCCTGCTGCCGGAAGCCTGGGATTGGATGAAGGAGATGGTTAATGAAGTCAAAAATCATCCGGCGTTCCTCGGCTGGTATCTGAGCGACGAACCCAAAGGCGCAAAATTCTGCGCGGAATTGCGGAAAGTCTACCGCTTCCTGCGGGAACTTGATCCGCACCATCCGGTGATCAATCTGGATATGACCGCCGAAGGATGCATTGGGAAATGCGAAGGCTATGCCGACATCCAGATACTGGACATGTATCCGCATCCGCTGACCAACGGCGGCTGGCAGCGGAGCATGGCTTCGGTGCTTCACAGCATGAAACTGGTGAACGACGGAGTCGCACCGCATGGCGCATGGCTGTGTCCCGAGGCTTTCAAGCCTGGCAAGGCGGAATACCGTTCGGTTACTTACCGGGAAATCCGCTGTCTTGTCTTCGGCGGCATCGTGAATGGCGCGACCGGAATCGTGCCTTACAAGATCGGCGATCCCCGAACCAGGTATTATCATAACGAAAACAACAGCGGCATCTTCGAAACGCCGGACATGCATCTGGGGTATCTGAAAGGGATCGGCCCGGAACTGAAAGCGCTGGAAGGTGTGCTGCTGGAACCGAAACGCCTGCCGATGGAAAGCAGTTCCGGACACGTCATCGTCATGCGCAAGAAACATAAGGGCAAAGAGTTTATCTTCGCCGTCAACACCATGCCCGACACCCTCGACTGCACCCTGACCGGCCCGGGGCTGCCGGACGGTCGATACCGTGTGCTCGGCGAAAACCGCACGGTCGAGGTCAGAAACGGCAAACTGAACGATTCGTTTGTCGGCTATATGACGCATATTTACACCAATGATGCCGATTATCCGGCCCCGGTCGATATCGCCGCGCTCGAAGGGGAGATCGCCAAAGTGGACGTCATCGCCCGGAAGGCAGCCGAAAATTTGCCGCCGGAACCGGCGAAAAAGAAGAAAGCGGCCAAGGCCAAAGTCAGGAAAAAATGAGGAAATGCCAGAATCCGTCACCGGCCTATTGCCGAGTCGGATTGCTGCAAGCACGAAACACCCCGGAAAGTGAAAATATCATGAATCAAAATCCGCCGCTCGTCCATTTCGTCGAATGGAAAAAAGTTAACGATGCCGATCTCGAAACGGTCCTGAACGATCTCCGGTCGTGGGGCGTGACGGACATCGTCGCCCACCCCGTCTGGGGTCTGCGCGACCGGAACGAATCCGGCTATATGGATAAGATCGCGCGTCTGATCGCGAAAACCGGACTGAATACCCCGGCGTGTCACGCATTCTGGGGCCCTTCTTACGATCTTTCTCAGTCCGATGAAGCCCGCCGCCGCGAGGCGATGCGGGAACACGCCCGGTTTCTGCGTCAGCTCGCCCCGCTGGGGGTCAGGACCTATACCCTGCATCTCGGCGGGGCGGGAGTGAACTCGTCCGAGCTCAAATGGCAGCAGATCCGCCGGAGCGTGGACGAACTGCTGCCCGCCGCCGAGGAGACCGGGATCGCCCTCGCGCTCGAAAACAGCGCCGAACCGATGGACGATCTCCGCCGTCTGGCCGAACTCGGAAAAGAGTATGACCATCCCCGGATCGGGTTCTGTTTTGACACCGGCCATGCCAACTGTTACGCCGCGGACGGACTTTTCCCCATGCTCGCACTGATGCGCGAAAACATCGTGACCTGTCACCTGCACGACAACCACGGTTCGTTCGACGACCACAACCCGCCGGGCGGCGGCAATATCGACTGGACGGCGCTCATCCCCGCCCTGAAGGAATGTCCGCGGCTGTTCCACGCGGAAACCGAGTCCGGCGACTGGAGCAAAACCGCCTGGGAGCGGTTCGTCCAAGTCTGGAAATGAACTGCGGCGTTCATTCTCCATTGGAAACTTTCTCCTCTTCGCAGAATCGTCCGGGCTTTTTTTCTCTTTTTTTGCTTCTTCAACTTGCTTTTATGCAATTTGACAGTACATTTTTTGATATTGGAATCAGGGTTATTCAATAGGGAATCAAATCACTCTGCGGTTCAGGAAAGGATTTATCATGGGTTTTATCATCAACGCGGCGGAAAAGGGCGCGGCACTGCATAATTTCTGGAACAATATGCACTTTCATCCGACCGACGCCGTGGAGGATATGTGGGGAAAACAAATCCTCGATCAGGTTGCGGCAGACCAGATCGCGCAGTATGTCCGGCTTTACACGATGTTCGATGATATCGTGACCCGGGATGAAACGGGGAAGCTCGTCTTCGATTTTTCCGATCAGGACAAACGGCTGGACTATATGGTTTCCAAGGGCTTCAAGATACTGCTCTGCTTCAACTTCATGCCGGTCGTGATGGCAAAAACGCCGACCGAACTTTCCGGAAGACGCTACAAGGACAAGCATTTCTGCCGCTCGAATCCGGCCGATTACAACGAGTGGAAACTTCTCTGTTACACGCAGGCGAAGCATCTCATCGACCGCTACGGCGAAGAGGAGATCGCCTCCTGGCGGTTCCACTGCTGGAACGAGCCCGATCTTCCTTTCTGGATCTGCCCGAAATTCTTCTCCGAATGCACCCCCGAGGAACAGGAATACAAGATGAGCGAGTACTGCAAACTGTTCGATTATTTCGAGGCGGGAGTTCACGAAGCCTCGCCCCGCATTCAGGCGGGCGGACCCTCGTGCGGACACAGCAAGGAGTTTTTCGAATACGTCATGAAGCACGTTGCCGGCGGCCGGAACTTCGTCACGGGCGCCAAAGGGACCCGGATCGACTTCGTGTCGATGCACTGCTACAGTTCCATCCCGCAGGATGTCCACGATCCATACCGCTTCAAAGTGGCGCCGGAAAGCATCGTCCAGCAGTATAAGACCTACCGCTCGATCATGGAAAAATACGGCCTCGGCGACAAGCCCGCGATCATCGACGAATGGGCTGCGGCCGCCGAAGGGTATCGCGGCATCGCCGAAGACCCCCGGATGCGCTTCCGCGAAACGGAGTATTATGCCGCCTTTTACTTCCGGCTGCTGGACCTGATGAGCCGACTGCCGCTGCCGCCGGAGCGGATGATGATCTGTCTCTCCGGACAGGACCGCAACACCCGCGACTTCGACGGTCACCGGACGTTTTTCACCGCCCGCGGCTGGAAGAAACCCTTGTACAACGCTTTTGTCATGGCGGCGCGCCTGGGCGGGGAACGGCTGGCCGTGGAGGGGGACTTCCCGAAAAACTGCGGCGTCATCGCCACGCGGAGCGGGGACGGACGGATCACCGTGGCTCTTTACAACCACGAATCCGATTTCGGGCGCGAGGGGGAGAACGCTCCCGAACCTCTCCGGTTGACTGTCCGTTCCCTGCCGAAAAAATACCGGGTGGAGCGGCGGCGGATCGATCAGGTTTTCAGCAATGCGTTTACGGCCTGGAGCCGGCTCGGTTCTCCGGCGGAACCGACCGTTTGGGAGCGCGAACAGATTTCTCGCCGTTCCGGACTGGAAAAATACCGGCCCGACGAAACGGGTTCCGAAAACTGGAACGGGGAAATCCTGCTGCTGCCCAATTCCGTCGAACTGCTGGAATTCGTTTCCGAATAAAACCCCGAGTGTTTCATCCCGCCGCGATTATGCGGACCGGATTCAATCTTTTCGCGAAAACTGCCCGGCGGAAAGGTTTTTTTTACGGTAGGCCAGCGGGGAACAGTCGTAATGCGCGAGGAAACAGTGATTGAAATACATGGGGTCGCAGAATCCGCAATCGGCGGCGATCTCGTAGATTTTCTTCTGTGAATGGACAAGCTGTTCGCAGGCGGATTTCAGCCTGAGATCGATCAGGAACTGCGCGGGGGTGATCGTATAGTATTTTTTCCATTCGCGGTAGAAAGTCCGCCGGGTCATGCCGTGCTTTTTCAGGAGCGGCGCGAGGGTGATCGGTTCGCTGTAATGAATCTGAAAATAATTGGAGATCAGGAAAATGCGTTCATCGGGCAATTCGGCTTTTTCCGGACCTTTTTCAAAGGCGGAGATCATCGCTTCCTGCGCGAGCTCGATGGCGAGCCAGTCCAGCCGGTCCGCCACGCCCGGACACTGCAGGCGGGAGAAACAGTTTTTGATCCGCAGGAAAGTATCGTTGAATGAAGGCGTGAATTCGAAATCGCAGTTGCGGAGATGGAAATTCTCGATTTGCGGCTTTGCCTCGGCAGAATAGACGAAAAAAAGTTCCTCCTGACAGCTGCTCACGACCGAATCAAGCACGTTTCCGGGGCGGATCAGCCCCATGTGAGGAACGTGTCCGCTCGAACGGTGCAGAACGCCGTTCACTTTGGTGGTCGTAAACGGTTTTTCCCGTTTCAGGACGAAGCAGAGGTAATACCGGGTAATCCGGTTATGCCGATGAACCCACTCGTTTTTCGGACGGAACCCGATGGTTTCGATTTTCAAGGGGAAATCCAGATATCGCCGGATGTTACGCAAGTCAAAGGTCATGTTTTCCATCGTGGCTCCGTTTTGGCGCAATAACGCAATTTTTTGTCGCATTCGCCCATTGTATTTTCATTGATTTGAATATAATTTACACTTGATCTTCCAAATAGCAAGCATGGATCCGGAAAAACAATAAAACAGGAGCGAAAAAACAATGGCACAGAAAAGATCCGTCCGTAAACCGGTCAGGAATTTCACCTTGATCGAACTTCTCGTGGTGATTGCGATCATCGCGATCCTTGCCGCGATGCTGCTGCCGGCGCTGAACCGCGCAAGGGAACAGGCCAGAAAGATCAAGTGCATCGCCAATTTGAAACAGGTCGTCACGGCGGCTATGCATTATATCGGCGATTACAATGAATATCTGGCTTGCGGCACGGATTCCTGGCTGCCGCCGCTGAGCGAGGACTCCGGCTATCTGCCGAAAGAAACCAATGCCGGACTCTGTCCTTCCCGTCCGCCGGAAAAATTTCAGGACCGCTGGAAGATTTACGGCGGACGCTTGACCGCCAGCACGCCGCCCGGAGTGAGAAAAACGGTGAAGATCGGCACCCTGAACTATCAGTTCCTCCTGCTCAGAAAACTCCGTTATCCGGGGATGTACATGCAGTACGGCGATTCCAAAGTGAAAGCTCAGAGTTCGATGCTGCAGACTGCCGCGCCCGAAATGTCGCAGACCGGCAGTCATTTTTACCTGGGACATTCCAAACGGTGCAACTTCGCTTTCCTCGACGGACACGTGGAAGGTCTGGACCGCCTAGGATTTCTGGACAAGGGAAAACGCGAATACACCACTTCCGGCAATATCACGCTGTATTATCTGGATGAGATGGGAATCGAACGGTCCAAATGGTTTGCCAAGCAGTAAACGGAGAAACGGACCGGTAATTGATGGAATGTCCGGCAACGTTCCGGTCCGGAGGTGAAAACGGTGATGAGGAACGTCTCCATTTTGACCCGATAACGCGGTTTTTGTTGCATTCCGCTATTGTATTTTTGACGATGCGAGTATAGTTTACCGCTGTTACAGCAAATCAACGGAGGAATCAATCGAAAATGAATGCGATATCCAACGGCGTGCTCAATATCCTTGAATTCGGGGCGAAAGGCGACGGCGTCACCGACGACACGGAGGCCATTCAGACGGCAATAGACCTGACCGCAAAACGGGGCGGCGGAAAAATCTTCTTCCCCTATACCCGGGAAGGTTACCGGATCGCGCGTCCCGCCTCGGAACCGTCCCGCGCACAGCTGGTCATCCCGCCGGGATGCCACAATATCCAGCTGGAAGGGGAGATGCCCTGCCGGATGCTGAACTCATACATGGTGCGTCCGCCATCGCCGCAGCTCGGCATTCTCAAAGGAACGTCATTCCCGCTGCGGTGCGACAATACGCGGCTCTTTTCCGACTGGGATGCGCCGGAGGAACACGACCCTGAAGCGCGTCCGTGGTCCCTGCTGGGCTGTGAGGCCGGGACCTCGCTGGCGGGCAAGTTCAGCGTTGCGATGTTTTCGCTCCGCAATCTGGAATTTCGCGCGAAGCTGAACCCGGAGAAGATGTATCCGACGCAGAGCGCGGCGAATCTGCAGAATATCGCCCGGATCAACATTCAGGATTCGCAGTTCTGTCTGTCTTTGAACGTCGGGGATCATGAATCGGGCAAATGTCTGCAGCCGAATCCGTGCCATACGGCGGGTCTGATCGCGTCCGGCGACCAGAACGACAACAATGTGCTGCGGAACGTCGCGGCGCAAGGGTTCCGCTACGGATTCGTCTTCGGCGAACATGTGGTGGCGGATTATCTTTACGTGCACAACTGCGAGCAGGGGATCGTGTTCCACGACTCGTCGCATTTGAGTTTCATCCAGCACGTGGTGGCGCAGCACGATCAGAAGATTCTCGCCACGACGGAAACGGCGCTTTTCGGAATGCGCAAAGGTCCGTGCTACGTGGAGATCGGCAGCGTCGATTTCGAACCGGGCGGACCCAAATACAAGCCCGAAGTTTCCAATATGACCCACGGCGTCTGGGACCCGGAAAACCGGCTCCACGGTTCGCTTCGTTACCACATGGGCTATCCGGTCGGCAAAGACTGGTTCCCCGTCGAAGGCGGCAAATTCTTCAAAACCGAGGTGTTTGCATCATGAAAAAAAATCTTTTCCTCATCTTGATGGCGGCATACGCGGTCCTGTTCGGACAGGAAATGCTGAAAAACAGCAGTTTCGACCAGAAAAACATCTGGCAGGATGCCGGATTAAGCCAGCCGGCGGGACATTTTGCCGGTTCGAAATTCACCGAGGACAAGACTTGGAACAACTGCCTGAAACTGGAACTGAAAAAACTCGCCAACGGCCAGGTCGGCGCCGTGCTGCTGATCGGCAAAGACGGCAAAAAAGTCGGGTTCGCCGCCAAACCGGAAACCACTTACGAATTCAGTTTAGAAGCTAAAGGGACCGTTCCCGGCGTGACCACCGCCGCGATGCTGTATCATAACGACGATCCCGCCTGGAAGTCCGGCGCGTCGAAACGGGTGAAGACCACGCTGGGCAATTTCCGCACGCCCGCGGAATGGACGAAATTCCGCGGCACATTCCGCACCGGAAGCGATACGGTCCGCGCCGCGCTGGTTCTTCAGTTCTGGGCGAACCGGGAAATGGCGAAGAAATGGAAACCCGGACAATATCTCCTGGTGGACAACGTTTCGATCAAGGAACGGAAGGCCGTTGTGACCGAACCGGCCGCCGGGGCGCCGCAGAATGCCGCTGCCGTCCCCGCTTTCCTCGCGGGTGACCCGAACACGTTCGGACAGGACATCCCGTTCGAAGTCCGGTCCGAGGACGGCAATGCGGTCGTGACCGCCACGCTTCCCGATTCCACGCCGAAAAAGACGGTCGCCGCCAACGGCAGCGGAATCTGGGCCGATGACGTGGTGGAAGTGTTTTTTCTCCCACGGTCATGTCTTCCGCCAGTTCGTGCTGGCGTCGGGCGGAGGCAGATATTCGCGCGACGGACAGAAAGAACTGAAAAACTACACGAATTGGAAAGGCTCGGTCGAGGGGCGGAAATTCACGTTCGTAATCCCGTGGAAACTCATCGGTTTCGATCCGCAGCCGGGGACGGCGCTGAAATTCAACATCGGCGCCCAGTTCGGCGGGAAAACGCATTTCCTGCCGCCGGTGACCGGGAATCTTCATGACGTTCAGCGCTATCCGCTGCTGATCTTCGGTCCACTGGAAGAATACTTGAAAAAACAGTGTCCGGGAGCGGAACAGTTCGCCTCGCTGCCCGTGCCGGAAGCGGTCGGGAAAATGCGCGCAATGAAGCAGACGGCGGCATTGAAGAAATCCGGCAAGGCGCCGTTTGCCGCGGCGAGATTTTCACCCGTGCACGGCTTCTCGCTGCCGCTGGAAATCACCGGGGAAAATATCCTCGATCCGGCCCGGACGATCGAGCTTACGGCGCTGGTGAACGAGCACAAAATCCTGCCGCTGGCGATTCTGAACCGGACGGGGAAGACCGAGACCTATCGGATCGTGGTCCGCAACACCGATCCGAAGGACGAGATCGACCGCAACGGTTTGGACGGCGGCTTCGACGGGATCACGCTCCGGGAAGCGCTGTCCGTAAAGGATTCCGATGCGGTGGGCGCAGGCCGGATCTTCGATCCGCTGCCGAAGATGAACGAGGCGCAGACTCTGACGGTGAAACCGGGCGCGGTGCGGCTCTGCTGGATCACATTCGACTGCGTCAAGGCCGGGACGTTCCGCGGCGTGATCCGGATCATTCCGCTGGGAGAGCCGGCTCAGATGAAACGGTATCAATACTCCGGGGAAATGCGGGATTATCCGCTGACGCTGAAAGTGCTGGACCATGCGCTGAAACCGCTCAGAGCCGACGGGCTCTGGGGGCCCTCTCAGGTTTCGGAAAACTTCTTCCGGGCGCATCAGGATATCGCGCCGGGCGAAATCATGCTCAGCCCGTGGATGTTCTCCTCGATCCGGTTCGACGGAGAGGGCAAGGTGACCGGGCGATCGGACAAACTGGCGGAAAGAATCCGCACCTGGCACGGATGGTTCCGGAACCGCCGGAACTCGCCGAAGATCAAGTTTGTTCTGGCCTATTCGGTTTACGACACGATGGTGCGCGCGAATCTGCCGAAAACCATTCCGGCGCATTCCCCGATATGCATGAAGGCTTTTCAGAACTATCTCCGCGCGATCGCCGAAGTGATGCGTGAGGCGGGCGTGCCCGAGGATGAGTATGCTTTCGAGCTCGTCGACGAGCCCCGCGGCAAATATTTCGAGCGGCATCTGACGCTGGCGAAAGCCGCCCGGAAAGCGCTGCCGAACGGAATATTCTTCATGACGTGGGCGCCCAGGAATTTCGGCTACACGACCGAAATGATCCGGAAATTCCTCCCGTATGTGAAGCATCATCTGTTCCACCATCTGCTGCTGCCGGATCCGCAGTATCAGGCTCTCCTCAAGGAAATCCGGCAGTCCGGCGGACATTACGGCTACTATGTCTGTTCCACCAGCATGCGCGAGGACCTGCACCGCTATTACCGGATGGTCGGCTGGAAAGGCGCCCGGATCGGCGCCGAATATTATCACGTCTACATCCTGTGCGAGATTCCGTGGGGTCTGCCCGGTTCGACCAACTGGAAACTGGCGGCGCATGGCGGACTGCTGCTTCGGACCGGCGACAACGCGATCCCGACCATCCGCAGCGAAGCGCTCCGGGAGGGCTATACCGACCTCCGGTATCTGGAACTGCTGAACGATCCGGATTTCACGCGCGAAGCGGTCGAAAAAGTGATGACGAACATGCACGATCCGTCCGTTCCGGAACAGATCCGCGCGGAAGTTATCCGGCGGCTGGAAAGCGGCAAATAAAGCCGGAGAGCGGCAGGTTCACCCGAGCGCGACGCAGGTCTCAGCTCTGTTTCAAACTCGGCACCGTTTGACCCGTGCGGATGAAAAGTTCGGTAAAACGGCTTTCCACCTCTTCGCCGCGCTCGGTCGCCTGGAACATCCGCCAGAAGGTTTCTGCGATCTCCACCGGATTGTTGGTGATCATCGTCACTTCCGGCTTCAGTTTCGCGCTGATGTCGTCGCAGCTGAATATCGCCAAGTCTTCGCCGATGCGGATCCCGTGTTTCCGGCAGAACGAATACAGCTGGATCAGGGCCGACCCCGGCACGATCAGCACCTCCGGTTTCGGGTCGGTATGAAGGATCCGCCGCATCCCCTCGGCCAGATTCTCATAACGCTCCGAGCAGTGGAACACCCAGCCGGGGTTGATCCGCAGACCGTTTTCCGCCATCAGCCGGTAATAATCCATCAGGCGGTGGACCTGGATCGGATAGAGATACATGTCGTCTCCGCAGAACTGCAGATATCCGATCCGCCGGTAGCCGCGTTTGAACAGATAATCCAGCTGCCGCACGGTCATGTCGGGCGCATCGCGCAGCTCGACGACCTCGTGTCCGCTGTGACGCGGCAGAAGTTCCAGACACAGTTTCAGACGGTTTTTCAGTTCGTACGCGAAATCCGGCTGCGCCGCGCCGTAGAGGATCGCGCTGGTGATCCCCTGTCCGGCCAGTTCCTCCGCGAGAGTCTCCGGAGACCGCCGTCCGGCGTTTTCGATCGTGAGTTTTCGTCCCGCCGCCTCGGCGTTTTCCTGCAGCGAACGGAAGAGCGGACCGAGAAAGCGGCTTCTCTGGTCGATGCTGCCCAATGACCAGTGGAACAGCCGGATCTCCGCGGAAGGGTCCGCGGGTCCCAGACGGCGGATGCTCCGGCAGGGTTCGACCCGGATCAATCCTTTGTTCTGGAGTTCGCGCAAAGCGCGGCAGACGACCCGCTGACCGGAGCCGGTTTTCTTCATGATCTGCCGGATTCCGGGCAGTTTCGCGCCTGCGGGCAGAGGCAGCACCGTATTCGTCAGGTATTCGGTCACGTGACTGGTTTTCAGACTGCGGATGCCGATTTTCGGTTTCATGCTTCCTCTCCGGGTGTTTGCGGTAATATAAACTGTAATCATCCGTTTGTCAACTGTACTCATTTAGTGTATTCATTTCCGGCAGTGGAAGAAAATTCCGGAAGGTTTTTCCGATTCGTCGTTGTCAACCGGGACGGATGACTGTATAATTCCAGAAAAAGAAGGCAAAATTCGCAGGAGGTTATCATGGATTCAGTGCAAATAACTTGGAACACCGCAAAAAGAACGGGGACAGCAATCCGCAAGCTCAACGGCGGCAATCTGGCGCCGAACATCCACGGGGAACGATCCGGAAGAAACATCCGCGAATCATTCCGGCAATTGAACTTGGCCTATACCCGGCTGCATGACGCGCCGCTGGACAATCCCGGCTGCCGGCTGGTGGACATCAGTCACATTTTTCCGCTGTTCCATCTGGATGAAAACGACCCCCGCAATTATGATTTCAGCTACACCGATGACTATATCCGCAACTGCATCGAGGATGCCGGGACTCCGGTCTTCTACCGGCTGGGCGAATCCATCGACCATTCGGTCCGGAAATACAAGATCAATCCCCCGCCGGATATTCCGAAATGGATCAACATCTGTTCGAACATCATCCGCCATTACACCGAAGGTTTGTGGAGCGGTTTTCATTACCCGATCCTCTACTGGGAAATCTGGAACGAAGCCACCGGCAAAGACAATTCGAAACTCTATCCGGACGGCAAAAACAATATGTGGCTCGGCACGATGGAGGAATTCAACGCCTTCTATGTCCAGACCGCAACCGAATTGAAAAAACGTTTTCCCCACCTGAAAATCGGCGGACCCGCTTCGGTCGATTATTTTGAAGGCATCACCGATGTTTTTATCCGTTACTGCGCGGAACATCATGCGCCCCTGGATTTTTACAGTTACCATTGCTACGGCGACGGCGATCCTTACGGCTGGATCCAGCAGACCCCGTTCAAGGTCCGGAAACTGCTGGACGAAAACGGATATGGCGACACGGAGATCCACCTGAATGAATGGCACTATTTCCCCGGAGGGAACTGGACACGGCTGTCCAGCGACCCAATATACAAGAATCTGATGTTCAACCAGGAATTGCGGGGGCTGGACAGCGCCGCATACCTTACCACCGTGATGTCCCTGTGGCAGGATACACCGATTACTTACGGAGCGTATTATACTTGCACCAGCACCGCCTGGGGATGCTATAAAAAAGACAGCAGCCTGCCCACTCCGTCCTATTACGGACTGAAGGCATTCGGGGAAATCGTCCGCTATCCGATACGCCTTGAGGCGGAAAGTTCCCGGAAAGATGTTACCGTTCTGGCGGGGGAAAACGAAACCGGGGCGAAAGCCCTGCTGATCTCGGCATTCAAGACCGGCAATCTGGAATACGAGCTGAACGCCGACATTCCGCTGAATCCGTCGAATTGCCGTATTCACCTGCTGGACAATGAACACCGGATGGCGCTGGTTGAAGATGCCGTTTTCAGCGGCAATACCGTCAAGTTCAAATCGGCATCCAGTTCTGCTTGTGTGCTGGTCAATATTGAATGAATCAACCTCAAAACAACCGAAAGGGATATTATGAAAATGAAATCAGCCCGCCAAATAAAAAACGCAGTCGATTTTACTTTGATCGAACTCCTCGTGGTGATTGCCATCATTGCGATTCTGGCAGGAATGCTGCTGCCGGCGCTGAATCAAGCGAGAAAAACTGCGCAGTCTGCCGCCTGTATGGGCAATTTGAAACAACTCGGCATCGGCATGACATCCTATGCCGATACCTATAATGACTGGCTGCAATGGTGTCGAGCCCCCGGTTTGCTTTATTGGCCAACCGCACTTTCCAATTCGATGAACATGAAGGGATACTGGAGTTTTGGCTGGGCTGCAGCCTCCAAAACACAAAAGAAGCTGTTCACTTGTCCCGCAGCGGAAGCCTCTGGAGATTATAATTCGACCAAGAATCCCAAGGGAGAGCAATACAACGGACTTGGGTACCGGCAATATTCAAAAATCGGACATCCCGAATATGGCAAGTCGGGTTACGGGGATGCTTATGCGCCTCGTCGTAGGGTCAATTTGACCAAAATGTCGGAAAAATTGGTTATAGCTGATGCTAAAGGGAATGATTTCAAATGCGGATTCGACTATGTTGATTTGATATCAAGACATTCCAACGGGATGAATATCCTTTTTGTAGATGCCCATGCGGAAAATGCCAGTATCGGAAAATTCAAAATAAAATATTGGTCTTACCGGTGGTAATTGCAAAAAGACTTGCACCAAAATTTTCAAGGAGATGATAAAATGATGGGAAACATTGAAAAAGCTATGATGATCTGCGCCGGATTATCGATATTCGGCTTTGTTCTTTCTGGGGCAGAACCGCTCTGGGAATGGAACCTGGATGAATGGACCGGAAATCAAACCCGTTCAATCAATGGAAAAGCAATAATGAAAATGATTGGTGAAAAAAATGCGGCAAAGAAAGTTCCCGGCATTTACGGTCAAGCGGTCCATTGCAGCGGAGACTATGAAAGCCGACGCCATAACGGAGGTTTGATCACTACGGTAAAACCGGAAATATTCACTGCCCCATTCACACTTGAATTATGGGTAAAATTTGACGACAAGATCAACTATCGCAGTTTCCGTCAAATTGCCGGGAATGGAGGTGACCGTGGTCCTGGTTTCCGGTTGGCATATTGGTACAACCAGTTCTGGGTGATTTCCGGAGATGGGAAAAAAATGATTTCGGCTGAATCTCCACGCACTTCGGTTGTTCCCAAAGATCAATGGCTTCATCTGGTGCTTGCTTATCAGAAAGACGAAGTTGTGCTGTACATGAATGCAAAAGATATCTTACGCAAAAAAATGACATTGACGTTGGGCAGTCCGGCATTGACGATTGGTTCTCACCGCAGTGGTTTTGCCTATCCTCTGAATGGAGCAGTCGACGAGATCAAAATTTACAATACTGTACTGAAAGAAGATGAAATCATAGATCATTTTGAAAAAGGAAATATCAGATGAGCAGAATAGTATCTCTTATCGTCTTGTCTTGTTTGGCCGTTACCTCAATTGCGGCAAAGGATATAACTGTACCGCAAACAGAAAAACCGCCAGTGATAGACGGTAATTTTTCCGATGAATGCTGGAAAAGCTGCGAATGGCAAGACGGCTTCCGTATCCTTACGACCGGAGAGCCTGAAAAGGAAAAAACCCGCTTCAAAATTATTGCCGGCAAAAAGGGTCTTTACTTTGCGGTACAGTGCGCAGATACGAAATTGAAAACCCGGAAACGACCAACTGACAGCACGATCTGGTATGACGATTGTATCGATATTTTCCTGGTTCCGGCGGCCGAGATCGATCCGGACAAGAATGTTCAGGAACTTTATCATTTTATGGTAAATGCTTCTGGCTCCAAATTGGATGAACATGCAAAAGGGGGGATTGAAAATACAAAATGGGATGCCCCATGGCAAGCGGTGTCATGTATCACCGACCAAGGGTGGCAGACGGAAATCTTCATTCCTTTTGCTGCTTTTCCCAATCCTTCCGGGCAAATCTGGCGGATGAATATCGGCAGGGAAAACCCGGGAATCGGCAATTCTTCCTGGAATGCCATGAACAATTTTCAGGAATTGGAAAAATTCAGCCGGCTGAAGAGACTGGAAATCGAAACGGAACGATATGAAATCGCGGTTACTGAACTCCGGTTTGATATTCAACCGGAAAAAAACCAGCCCGTCCTCTTCATTGGAGTTAAGAGCAGACCGGGCAGAACGTTGACATTGCTCAATAAAATCAGCAGGGATGGTAAAACCGTTTCGTTTGATTCAGGAAATGTTACTGCCGACCAGCAAGGGAATGGTCTTTTAGCACACTCCGCCAAGATCAGTCAGTCTGGAACCTATACGGTTTCGGTTATGATTTCCGATCAGGACGGCATCATTGCACACTATAAGAAAAATCTGTCCCTGAATATTTCTCCGTTCACATTGCAGATGAAAAAGTCTTACCGTCCAGATGTTATTCTTTCCCGCCAGCGGGACAAAACCGTTCGTTTTATTTGCCGACTGCAACTGCCGATGAAAGAACTGTCACAGTCTTCCATTCTGGTTTCTGCAGTTGATTCCAAGGGGAAAACAGTTTATTCAGAAAACCGGAAAAAACTCCGCCCGATTGAAGAGTTCTCCCTTGACGCAGCAAAATTTCCCTATGGCAAATATCAAATTTGCGTGACATTGCAGAATGGAAGTAAAAACTATAGCAAGAACAAAGTTTTAACGGTTGCCGAGCCTTACCCTCTGGAAGTCTGGTTGAATGAAAAAAAGCAGTTGGTCGTTAACGGGAAAACAACTTTTCCGATCGGATTCATGGGATGCGAAGACCTTGGGATTTTTAAAGCTTCTGGATGCAATATAGCGCACTCCTATACGCTCAATTATAAACCTGCCGAAGCAGTATTGAAATACCTGGATCAAGCAGAAAAATTGGGTATCAAGGTTATAATGTATCCTTTCCCTGGGGGGGGTGTCTCGCTATAAAAATGCAAAATCTGCAATTTCAGAAAAACAATGGATGCAGATTCACGACTACGTAACAAAGATATCGAAACATCCTGCATTTCTCGCATGGTATGCGTATGACGAACCCCGAAATCCAGACTGGATTGCCCAGCTGAAAATACTATACCGGAAACTTCATGAATGGGACCCCGCGCATCCTGTGATCGGATGTGATAACACCCCCGGCGGTTGTATCGCTTTGGCAGAAGAAACCACAGATATTATCGCCTTGGATCTATACCCAAATCCAAGACGGGATACCGATGCCAGCGAAAAACCTGTCATCAATATCTTCCATGGAACCAAAATGATGTTCCAATCAATCAAAGAGAAAAGCATCTGGAATATTCCTCAAGCATTTTCTCATGAAGAATGGAACCGAAAAGGATATCGTTCTCCGACTTTCCCCGAAATCCGGTGCTTTACTTACTCCGCCATCGTTGCTGGTGTAACAGGAATTCTGCCTTACAAAATCGGCTCAAACGGCAAAAACAAGCGTGGTATTTTTATTTCGCCCGATATGAGAATCGGTTATCTGGAAGGGATATGTCCGGAAATCTCAACTCTGAGTGAAGTGTTGCTGGCTGACGAGACACAGGAGATTTCGGTCGATAATCCGAACATCAAAATCATGGTAAAAAAATACAATGGAAGAACTTTTCTGTTCGCAGTCAATCCGAGCATGAAAAAACAAGGGAAGGTTTCATTCCGGACAAAATCGTCTTCTTCCCAATGGTCGGTCCTTTCCGAAGATCGGAAGGTTTCTCTGTCAAATGGAACTTTTACTGATGCTTTTGACTTGGATGCCGTTCACATTTACACCGATGACACGGCTTTCCATACTGGGATAGACATTGTCCAATTGCAAAAGAAAATTGACCAGGAAAAGAAGAAGTAAGTCATCATGCACAACCCGTTCAAAGACCTTCCCGCCTCGCGGGAACTGCATTCTTCGCGCTTCATCCGGCGGTATGAGGGGAATCCGATCCTGACCGCGAAAGACGTACCGTACGAGGCCGATTATGTGTTCAATGCGGGCGTGGCGTTCTATCGCGGCGAATATTTCATCGCGCCGCGCGTGGACTGCCATAACCCGGACTGGAAACCCGGCGACGCCCGCATGCGGAGCATTTGCACCGGATTCGGCCGCAGTAAGGACGGCATCCGTTTCACCATCGATCCCGAGCCAGTCCGCGTGCATTATCACGGGGAAATTCTGCCGTGGGTCTGCGATGCGCGGCTGACCGTGCTCGAAGACGAACTCTACCTGAGTTTCTGTTTCGAGAACCAGCACTCGGAACGGCCCGGCATTGCCCGCTGGCGAGGGAGCGGGACCGATTTCGACGCGGTCTGCCTCGGCGTCCCCCAGCAGCGGAATATGATCCTGTGTCCGTTCAAAAAAGACGGTCTTTACATGTGGCTGGAACGTCCTTCGAACCAGTGGCAGGACCCGTTCCACATCTGGTACAGCCGCTCGCCCGATCTGCGCTACTGGGGCGATTCGGAACTGCTGCTCGGCTGCGAGGACGTCCCGTTCGCCAACAAAAAAATCGGTGGCGGCGCGCCCATGCTCGAAACGCCGGAAGGGTATCTGCTGATCTTCCACGCGGTCGACGACGATCCCGCGCGGACGGTGACGTTCCCCGACGGGCGCAAATGGTCGAAACGTTACACGGCGGGCGCGGCTTTGTTCGACGGAGACGATCCGACGAAGCTGATCGCGATCACGAAAAATCCTCTGCTCGTGGCGGAAGCGCCGTACGAGACCGGCGACCTGGAACATCTGTGGGTGGAGTTCACGGTCTTTCCCTGCGGCGCGGTGCCGGTCAACGGGGGCAAAACGTTGCGGATTTATTACGGTGCGGGCGATTACTCCACCAACATCGCGGAGATCGATTTCGCCGATCTGAAACGCGAACTCACGCCGTGCAGCCGTCTGGCCGAACGCGCCACGATCCCGTTCCGGATCGAAGAATGGAAACGGTGAAGTTCACCCGAGCGCGACGCAGAGCAGTCCGGCGAAGATCAGCGCCATGCCGGAAATCAGATTTTCAACACCGTTTTCCGGTAACGGCCGGGCGGCATTCCGTACCGGAGATGGAAACACCGCTGGAAATACATCGGATCGCAGAACCCGCACCGGTCCGCGATTTCGAAGATCCGGATGCCGGGATTCTGCAACAGCCCCATTGCATAATTCAAGCGCAGCGAAATCAGATACTGGGTCGGAGTTTCGGTATAGTATTTGTTCCATTCCCGGTAAAAGGTCCTCAGGGTCATGCCATGCTGTTTAACCAGAGATTCCAGATCGATTTTCTGCCAGTAATGAAAGCGGAAGTAGTTGCTTATGACAAAGATCCGGTCATCCGGAAGGTGTTTTTGGGAGATTGCATCCAATGCGGAGATCGTTGCTTCCGTAACGAGTTCGACTGCGAGTACATCCAGCCGGTCCGCCACTCCCGGACGCTGGATTTCAATCAATGCCTGCCGGATCTTCTTCAGGGTTTCGTTAAACGTCGGTGTAAAGGAAAAATTGCAGCTCCGGAATCCCAGAGATTTGACGGTTTCAAAATATTTCGGATCATAATTGAAAAGGACTTCGCTCCGGACGGAATTTTTCAAGGTGGTTTTCAATTCGCCTGGAAAGGTGACGATCATGCGAGGAACATGGGTGAAAACCCGACTTTCCCCATCGACAGTCCATTCCATTATTTTCTCTTCCTGATCCAGCACAAAAGTCACGATAATGGATTGTATCCTGCTTTTTACATGTTTCCAGGCATTTTCCGGACAGGTCGAAATTCTATTCAGCCTTAAAGGAAAATTCAAAAATCGTTTTATATTCTGCAGATTGTAATCAACTCTTTCCTGCTGTTTTTCCATTATGCCTCCAGTTTGTCATGATTATCCACTTTTTTGTCAGAATCATCCATTGTATTTTAGCTGTTTCATTGTATAATATATACAGGGAAGAGGTTTATTGCAAGTGGAATTGCAAAAAAAAGAACCTTCAGGAAAAATAAGAAAATATAAATTTGGGAGACAAGAGAAAATGACACAAGAAAAAAGGAAACGGCTGGCTATTACAAGAACAAAATTATTTACAAATAAGAATCAGGCCAGGCAAGCAGATCAGGAAATGAGGGCGATGCTGGGGACATGTTTATTGCGCAAATCCGGGTTGCATTTTACCTTGATCGAACTTCTCGTGGTGATCGCGATCATCGCGATTTTGGCTGGGATGCTGCTGCCGGCGCTGAACTCGGCAAGGGAATCCGCCCGTCGGACCAATTGTATCGGAGGTCTGAAACAACTGGGAACAGCGGTCCATGCCTACGGTATGGATTTCAAGGATTTTGTCCCGTGCGGACTTCGTCCCAATACAACATACGTATTATTCAATTCCCCGACTCTGCTCCATGACAGTCGGAATACCTTTCTATTATGTAAAAGTCAAGGGGCTGAACCCTCGGTTTTACGTTTTTTTTCGTTTTTTTATGCTTTTCACTCTTTTTTTTGCCTGAGGCAAAAAAAACCTTCTCTGCAATTTCTTGCAGTTCTTATGTTAAAAACAGTTTCTGTTTACTGTTCCAATCAAAAATCGGACTCTATTATTGGCAACGGGAGCCGAGGCTCTCTTGCATTTTGCTGTTCC
>Ga0208297_1001327_pt1 | contig 25229 bp, 22 predicted proteins | sample LMS_cellobiose_e_FD_187367 | JGI IMG/M metagenome (GOLD analysis project Ga0208297, IMG submission 187367) | Rumen-fistulated moose microbial communities from Alaska, USA - LMS_cellobiose_enrichment (SPAdes) (version 2) | ecosystem: Host-associated > Mammals > Digestive system > Stomach > Rumen... | reverse complement strand
TACGGCTTCCTTCAGACCCCACCGTTACCAGTGACGCCCTTGCCCTCGGGTTATCTTCCCGCTGGTTAGGTGATAGGGCTTCTTTCAGCCCATCGGCTCAGCAAACATGCTGGTCAAACGATTGCCGTGTCGCTGACGCTCCTCGCAACCTTAGTCGCGACCGGAGGGAGCATCAGATTATGAGCGGGCCGACAGGGTCGTCGGCCCCTACAAACCTTCTGAAGGATGTTTGTCTTCCACCTGGGTGATGTGCGTATCGCGCGGGACAATGTGGGCATCGTCCCCTACAGGGGCGGGCCGACAGGGTCGTCGGCCCCTACAACCCTAGTTGTGTCATTGCGAGCGCAGCGAAGCAATCTCAAACGAGGGATTCAAGGCAAAGCAGGAAAGAGATCGCCACTTCGCTTTGCTCCTAGCGATGACAGAGACTAAGATATCGTTCTCGTGAAAGCGGGACGATGTAGACATCTTCCCCTACAACCTATGCGAATTCTCACCGGGTGGTTGCCAACATGGCCGTTTGATTAAGATCGTCTTCTCCTATATAAATAGGCGAACAGTATTCCGGCCAGAAGTAATGCTGCACAACCGCCAATTGCAATCCAGGTATTGGTGTCAGGCCTAGAGGTGGTTGTCTGCTGTCCTGCTCCCCGATTCGGAAAGTCAGGTCTTTTATCGTCTGCCCCCGGTTGCCTATTGGGCCGCGGACCGCCCATCGGGCCAAAGCGATTCTGAGCCATACTTTTCAGCTGAGTTATCTGCTCATCGGTTAGTCCCAGCTCCTTGAGCTGGTTTACCTGTTCTTCGGTTAGATCATTCTCCCCTGCTGCCTGGATAATCTCCATCACCTGGGGCATGATGTCCCAGTTTAAGCCTGCCATGGGGCCCATACCCTCCGGTCTTCTATCTCCGCCACCGCCTTGACGGCCTAATGCGGACAGGTTAACACTGGAAGCATCCACCAGCTTGCTGGAGTCTGCCCTTTGGCCTTCACTGGTGGATGGAATTGTTCCGTCCAGCTGCCCCTCAATGCTCTCCGCCCGAAGCAGCCCCAGCTTTTTAAGTTCCGCAACTGCTGTTTTATAGGTGTCATAGTCATAAAAGGCGCTGGGATCTTTCTCCACATAAGGAGCAATCATGGTATCTAAGGAGTCTACGGTCTGTTCAAACCGGCCGCTGTTGAAATATCCATCAACGATTTGTCGCAAATAACTATGATACAGTTCTGAGTATTCCGGTACTTCCAGCAGTTTTCCCAGCAGGGGCCGGTCTTCCAGACTGACCCCGGACACCGGGGTGTCAACGGGGAAATTCACAACCGCTGAAGCGTTTCCTGACTGAAATCCGCCGAAGGCCAGATTATAGTCCCAGGGCAGAATTGTCAGCTGCCCATCATCCTCGTACAGATAATAGTTGTGGCCCATGTTGGAGACATAACTATCCAGATTAACAACGGTGGTGTGGGCGGCAAAGTATTTAAGCACTGCTTCTACATCCACTGTTTTCTCCAGATCCTCACCGCTTGCCAGCTTCTTTAAGGATTTGATCACCCACTGGTAGTCCTTATCGGTGCTGTCAAATACCGCATTGTCAAAAATGGCCGGGTAGCTGGAGATTTCATCATCGATATACTGCAGCGAAACTCCGTTGGAGGACATACCTCTCATGGGTCCGCCATTAAAACCGCCCCGGTTTCCTCTGGCATCAGGCGTATTTCCTCCATCGTTGGGTAGGTTACCCCCAGCATTAGACGGATTCCACCCGGTAGCAGGCGGATTGCCCCAGGCATTAGGCTGGTTTGCCCCGTTTGAGGGAGGAGCCTGGGGCTGCCCAGGAAACTGATTGGGCTGCTGGCCCGGGAATGGGGGCAGGTTCTCCCTGTCATTGGGCATACCTTCCATGAATTCATTCATGCGGCCGGCGCCCCGGCCCCCCATGTTCTCCGGCTTGTACAGCTGTCCATGGTTTTTTCCATAGACGCGCTCAACATAGCTGTCTTCAAGGCATTCCACCGCCAGATAAAAACCCCAGGTTTCTCCATTAACTGAAATATCGGCAAATGCATACAGCGGGGTATCAACACCGACATAGTTCATGATGTCGTAGGACAAATATTCTTTCATATAACTGGCATCGCCCTGCATATTATTGACCGCGATTTTATCCAGTCCCAGCCAGGTTTGCCCGTTGATATAATGGTCAAACTCAATTTTGAAGCTGTACCGGTCGGTAGTGTCATCCATGGCCACCATACTCAGGCTGGAATTGCCCTTGGGACGAATGCCGACGTTTTTGATCTTGGTTCCGTTTATGATTACATCTGCAGCAATATATTCTTCTTTAGTGGCGTTTTCCAGCATTTCAGCCCATTTCTTTTCATCGGCAATAATTTGAATGCTTAAGATTTCATTCTTATCCATGGCCGAAGCATAAGCCGGCGGCTTTTGATCCGCTGTAAATTGGAAAGCCTCCGGGTTCAGATAGACAATAATGATCAGCAGCACCGCAGCCGTCATGAGCAGTGCTGCAGCTGCCCCGATCCATTTATTCTTTATCATGACGGCTTGCCTCCTTAGGACATATAATCGCCGTTGTAGCTCACCAGGGCTGCACTGCGCACGCCGGGAATTGCCTTGAGGGCGCCCATAAACTTGGTGGAGTTTTCTTTGAGCCGCACTTCCAGGGTAAACTCCATACCGGCATCGGTTATGATCTTGGACTTCACACTGTGCTTTTTCACGCTGGCAGTCACCTGCCTTAAGATTTCATCCTCCTGCGTTTCACTTTCGCTGCTGATAACCAGAATGTAAGGTGAATCCACACTCTTTCTGTTAACCAGCAGTATCAGGATAACACCGATAAACAGGGAGCCCAGAATAGCCAGGGGCAGCAGCCCTGCTCCCAGCACAATACCTGCGGCAATGGCCCAGAACAGGAAGGCAATATCGGTAGGTTCTTTGATAGCGGTTCGGAAACGAACAATGGATAACGCACCAACCATACCCAGAGACAGGATGATATTAGAAGTGACCGCCAGAATAACCAGCGTAGTAATCATGGTCATGGCCACCAGGGATACACCGAACCCGGCTGAATACATTACGCCGCTGTAGGTCTTCTTATAGACCAGAAATACAAACAGGCCAATTACAAAGGCCAGCACCATAGCAATGGCCATATCCAGAGGCGAAAAGCTGGTGATATTCTCTAAAAAACTGGACTTAAACAAATCTTGAAAGGTCATGTTATTCCTCCTTATCCGTAAATGCGGCAGGCCGCATATTTTGAAAATGATTGAGTACGGCGGGTATTGGTTTGAATTAGATCCCGCATGATGTCGGGCATATAGTTGTCGTATTTTACTTCCATTACCAGCAGGCCGGGATCGCTGATAGACAGCGTGGGCAGTTCGGGATCAAACAATCCGGTGGAGTAAAGCCCCGTCTTGACATTTGAGTCAAAGGTCACCCGCACATTGCCATAGGGATAAATGTAGGCTTCCCGCCAGTAATCCACTATGGTGCGGGGTTTAAGCCTTTGAAAGCCCATTTTGCTGTATAGTTCCACGATGAGGGCATCCGGGTAATCTTTCATCCAGTGGATGTCTCCCTGCAGTATTCGCTCCACCTGTTCTCTGGTAAGCGCTGCCGAGCGTTTGCTGCATAACCCATTACGCTTGCTCTTTTTCTCCAGTTTGATGTAGTCCTGACTGCCATTGTAGATACGGATTCTGAACTTTTCCCGGTCGGGCAGCCCGTAAAGCTTTTCCCGGAGCGCTTTATCATGGTCATTGTCAAAATAAAGGCTGCGAATATGGTAGCGTCCCTCTGCCCCTCCATGGGGGTCAGGCTGGGCTACGACCTTAAGGCGCTGCTTGATGGAATGGTAATCCATCAGATTGATAACGTGTTTATATTCGTGCCGGTATCTGGGCTGGTTCAAGTTCATCAACTCCTTGGTACGTATGTTACGCAGATAAGCTTAATCGAAGCTTAATACTATTGTGAAATTTTGGTGAACACCCAAAACCGTATTAAGCTTCAATTAAGCTTAGGTGCATAATATAAGTGTGACCATAAAGAGGGGATAAACCTTGCGCATATTAATTGTAGAAGATGAAAAAAGGCTGGCCGAAACCCTGGCCGATATAATCACAGAGAATCATGATATCGCCGATGTTGCCAATGATGGGGAGCAAGGCTTGAACAGCGCCCTGACCGGCATATACGATGCGATTATCCTTGATGTTATGCTGCCCAAAATTAACGGTTTTGATATTGTCCGCACATTAAGAAAGCATAAAATCGCCACACCGGTGCTGATGCTGACGGCCAAAACGGAGCTGGCCGACCGGGTTAAGGGACTTGACTATGGGGCCGATTATTACCTGACCAAACCCTTTGAAACCGCGGAATTGCTGGCCTGCCTGCGAGCCATCTTACGGCGCGGCTATAATTTGAAAACAGAGGAACTCTGCTTCGGTGATATTGCGGTGGATACAGCGGCAGGAGAGCTTTCCTGCGGCAGCCGCCGGGTGCGGCTGGGAGCCAAGGAGCTGGAACTGCTGCGGCTGCTGATCGCCAACCAAAACATCCTCCTGTCCAAGGAAAACATCTTCCTGAAAGTTTGGGGTTATGACAGCGAGACGGACGACAGCATCGTGGAGGTGTATATTTCCTTCCTGCGCAAAAAACTGGAGCATGTAGGCTCAAAGGTGAAAATAACCGTTGTCCGGCGCCTGGGATACCGCTTGGAGGTATTAGAATGATACGAAAGCTAAGGCGCAAGTTTGTTATGATCCTAATGAGTATTGTGGCTCTTATTCTACTGGCGGTATTCATTTCCATACTTCTTTCTACCTGGGGCAACACGCGCCGAATCAGCGAAAATATGCTTGGGCAGTCTCTGGATATGCAGTTTCCCCCTCAGGGATCCCGGCCGCCTTTAACCGAAAGAGGACCCAGCCCATTCAGAGAAGCCCCTCCCGCTCCTCGTACTCCTATCCTGGTGGCGGAAATCGATGCGGACGGAAAAATATCTATCCTAATCAATCAGCTGCATTTTATTAATGAAGATCAGTCTTTAGCTGCCGTTAAGATGGTCCTGAATACCGGTGATTCCAAAGGAGTCTTGGATGACTATAAATTACGGTGGCTGAAATCTGAGGATGGAACGCGTATTGCCCTGGCTGATATATCTATGGAACAAGCGATGTTAAGAAATCTTATTCGCAACTCCCTGCTGATTGGCAGTGCAGCGCTGGCGGTATTCTTTTTGATCAGCCTGCTGCTGGCTCGCTGGGCAGTACGCCCGGTGGAAATTGCCTGGGAGAGGCAAAAGCAGTTTGTCGCGGATGCCTCCCATGAGCTTAAGACCCCTTTGACGGTTATTCTCTCCAACGCTGAAATGCTGGGGGCGGATAATAGAATCGCAGATAAAAAGACTGCCCACCGGATCGAGCATATCAAGGCCGAGGCCGTCCATATGAAAAAGCTGGTGGAAGATATGCTGGTTCTGGCCAGATCGGACAGTATCGAAAAAGTGCCGCTGCTGAGCAAAATAGATTTTAGTGATGCTGCCACCAATGCCATCCTGGTGTATGAGCCCATCATCTTCGATGAAAAGAAGAAACTGGAGTACCATATTCAGGATGGTTTGATGGTAATGGGTGATATGGAGGGGCTGCAGCAGCTAATGCATATCCTCCTGGATAATGCCAATAAGTACTGCCCCCAGAAGGGGTTAATCAAAGTTGACCTGAAAGAGTCGGAGCGGGGGCGAGCCGTGTTAAAGGTTTTCAATGAAGGCGCTCCTATTCCTAAGAAGGAACTGGATAAGATATTCCTGCGCTTTTACCGCTGTGATGAATCCAGAAGTGAGCATGGCAGTTTTGGTCTGGGTCTGGCCATAGCCCAGAGCATTGTGCAGATGCATAACGGAAAGATTTGGGCGGACAGCCAAGAATCAGGCAACACCTTTTATGTGTCCCTGCCCCTGGCCTGATGTAATGCAGCCAATTCCAGGACGGTTAACGTATCAGCGGGGCGATCTGGGCATCACGCGGGACGATGTAGGCATCGTCCCCTACGGGCGGGGTGGACAGAATATATCTCCCTACAAGCCTTTCATGTAGATAGGAATAAACACCCTGTTTAACGATTCTTACAACGGGCCGACAGGGTCGTCGGCCCCTACGAACCTTCTGAAGGATGTTCGTCTTATACCGGGACGATGTGGGCATCGTCCCCTACTGGCCGGGTGATAGCTTATGGTTTGCCCTTATAATCAAGCAGATTATGTTTTCTCAATAAGCGAAACAGCGTAGCCCGGGATATTCCCAGCCTCTCAGCTGCCTCCTCCCGGTTTTTTCCTACTATATCAAGGGTTTGTACCAGGATCCGCCTTTCAGCCTGATCCATAGCTTCACGGTAGTCGAAGGGCTGGCCGGCGCTCTTGCGAATGTGCAGGGGAAGGTCTTCCGGATTTATCTCCGGGTTTTGGCAGAAGTTCATGGCCATCTCCAGTACATTGTGGAGCTCACGCACATTCCCCGGCCAATCATACTCGGTCAGCAATCTCCTGGCAGCTTCTGATAGGCCATAGACGTTCTGTCCCAGTTGGGCATTTAACTTCTTTATAAAATGTTCTGCCAGAGGTATGACATCCTGTTTGCGCTCCCTCAACGGTGGTATGTATAGTTTAACCACGTTTAACCGGTAGTACAGATCATGGCGAAATTTATTGGCTGCTACCAGCTGTTCCAGGTCTGCATTGGTAGCTGATATAATTCGTACATCCACACTTCTAGGTCTATTATCACCTACTCTTTCGATTTCTTTTTCCTGCAATACCCTCAAAAGCTTAGCCTGCATAGCCCAAGGCATTTCACCGATCTCATCCAGAAAAATTGTACCCCGGTTGGCTAACTCAAATTTGCCCATTTTCCCGCCTTTGCGTGCTCCCGTAAAGGCTCCGTCTACATAGCCAAAAAGTTCACTTTCCAGCAGGCTTTCAGGAATGGCTGCACAGTTTACCTTTACAAAAGGTTCATGGGAACGATCACTATGAAAGTGAATAGCATTGGCATATAGCTCTTTACCTACTCCACTTTCACCTGTAATCAGAACCGCAGAAGGAGAATTGGCGAGTCTCAATATCATTTCTTTTAAGTATTGCTGGCTGCTGCCGATAATAGCTTCGACTCCTGATACAGCAGTATTAACCCGCTGAAAGTCATCTCTGTAAGCATTCAGTTCGGTAAACAGGCGGCTGGTTTGTATCATGATGTCTCTAATTCTAATTCGGGACACTATTTTAAGGAAATCTTCCCTATCCCATAATTTCTGTTTCAGGGCATAGGTATCCAAAGCTACATAACGCCCCAGGGCTCCAACAATCTGGCCGTTATTGATAACCGGCTGACGGGAGACCAGCAGTCTGGCTTCTGGATAGTAGGACAGAAGATCCGGATCACCGGTTTGAATAGTCTCCAAAAGTCCGGTGTCCAGATTATGCTGGGAAAGGTGAGTATGCAGCAGATCTTCATCAGTCAAGCCGGTATAAGTCTTGAACGCTGTGTTGGCAAAGCGAATATAACCCTCATGATCAATGAATATGATTCCTTCATATGGTGTGTTCATCATTAGGACAGCATCTTCAGAGAAATCCATGAAGATAACCTCCTTCATCGACACTGGGAAAAACAGGCATTCTTTCTATTAAGATGGCAAATTTGGGATATAAAGTCTAGTCCTAAAGTCGGTTTTTCAGTACCCAGTAGTACTAATTTTGACAGTCTTAAATTTGATATTTGTACATCAGATCTGAGAATAGCCGGACACATACTAATTCCCAGATAATTAGCATTTCTTTCTGTATCCTCGTCTCAAAATTGAGACGATTATGGCAACTTCACAACCTATCATTACCTATTATGAACCCCTGGTACAAATCTTGCAAATCGAATAGTCAAGAGGCCTCTTTTCATAATCAATCTTATCTTGGCGGGTGTAATCACACCTGGCTGGGCTAATTATGCAAGGAGGGATAGATAATTGAAAGCCGTCTATGTGATTGGATCGTTTTCAACTAAGTTTGGAAAACGCATCGAGGACACTCACAAGGATCTCACCCGCGAGACATATCTGGGGGTATTGCAAGATGCAGGTATCGAAGCAAAGGACATTGAAACCCTGTGGTTTTCCAATTGCGGATGGGGTTTGACAGTACCTCCCACCGAAGATGATCCAGGACTTCAGGGACAGCAGAATGTCCGGGGCCATGTGGCTTTTGCCCCTTTAGTAAATGAAGGATTGTTCCCCAAGCGAGTGCCCTGTATCAATGTCGAAGGTGCCTGCGCAAGCGGCTCGCTGGCATTTCACGGAGCTTACAAGGACATCCTCAGCGGTTTGGTGCACGTCTCACTGGCACTGGGAGTGGAAAAAACCGTATACCCCAAGTATCCCAGTATGGTCATACAGGCATTTGCTGGCGGAGTAGACCTATCGGAAATACATCGCCTTATAGAACAATATAGAAAGGTTGCTCAAGAGTGCGGCAAGGAATGGAAAGATGGAGTAAGTCACACCATTTTCATGGATACCTATGCTACCCAGGCTGCCTGGCATATGTGGAAATACGGTACCACCAGAGAACAGCTGGCTATGGCCGCCTCCAAAAACCACTTTCACGGATCACTTAATCCCCTGGCCCAGTATCAATTTGAAATCCCGGTAGAAAAAGTGCTGGCTGACTATGAAGTAAGCTGGCCGCTGACCCGGTCAATGTGCTCTCCCATGGGAGATGGCGGTGCAGCAGCCATTCTTTGCTCCGAAGAATACCTAAAGGGACTTCCCGATAGCATCAAAAAACGAGCGGTAAAGGTGCTGGCAACGATCATATCCAGCGGCCATGAGCGCAATATTGCCGAACCTTCCCTCAGTCACTGGGCAGCACAGAGGGCATATCAAATAGCAGGTATTGGACCTAAAGATATTGATTGCGCAGAAGTTCACGATGCCACTGCTTTCTCAGAAATATACCAGGCGGAAATGATGGGCTTTTGTCCCATCGGTGAAGGTGGAAAGCTGGTAGAATCAGGAGCTACCCGTTTCGATGGTTCTATTCCTATTAATACTTCGGGTGGATTGGAGTCAAAAGGCCATCCTATCGGTGCCACCGGTTTATCCATGATCAACGAAATAATCTTGCAGCTTCGCGGCGAGGCTGGAAAACGTCAGGTAAAAGACGCTGAGTTTGGCTTGGTGGAAAACGGAGGCGGAGTTATATCCTTTGAAGAATTCTGCTGCGGCGTCACCATTATGCAAAAGGCAGACGTTTAATTAGAACCTGTTAATTTTATATAGATCAAAAGTGATTGGATTAGCCTTTATCCATTCCTGCTGTCTGATTAGTTTTAATTGATAGTAAGGAGGAGAATTAAAGTGAATGTTAAGGAAATATACAAACAAAAACTGACCACCCCGGAAGAAGCTGTCAAGTTAGTCCAGGATGGCTGGAGAGTAACCTGGCCGGTCGCAGTGGGTCAACCGCCGGTTTTAATCAATGCTTTGGCTAAACGCAAAGATGAATTTACCCACCTGGAAGTTCTCACCGTTGTAGACGTGTATCCTACTGAACTTTTAAACCTCACCAAAGAAGATTCAATTAAACCTGACTACTGCTATTGTATTATTGGCCGTCGTGGGGTCCAGGAAGGGCGTTTCACCTATACACCGGCCCGGTTGTCACAAATTCCCTGGTATATCGATATGGGGCGGCCTTACCAGTGCGTAATGATGCAGGTATCCCCTATGGATGAATTCGGCTTTTTCAGTATGGGGCTATCCTGTGACTATGCCTTCCCGGTTGCTAAAAAGGCAGAAAAGATTATTGTACAGGTTAATGAAAATATGCCCCGCACCTTCGGGCGCAATTTCTGGCATGTAAGCGAAGTGGATGCAATTGTGGAAGCCAACACCCCGCTAACCGCCCTGCCGGTACTCCCCCCCAATGAGAACGAGAAATTGATCGGCAACTACATTGCTGAATTAGTGGAGGATGGTTCCACCCTTCAACTGGGGATAGGCTCTATACCCAGTGCCGTAGCTTTAGCCCTGGAAAATAAAAAAGATCTGGGTATTCACACGGAAATGTTCCCCGATGCTCTAAAAATTCTCTGGGAGAAAGGAGCCATAACCAACCGTAAAAAGACCTACCATCCGGATATCGGTGTTGCCAGTTTTGCCCTTGGTTCGGAAGACCTGTACAAATGGCTTAATAATAACCCCATGGTTCATTTCTATTCTGTTGATCAAGTCCTAGATCCTTACATCCTCGCCAAGAACGACAAGATGGTCTGTATTAACAGTGCCCTTGAAATAGATTTGACCGGTCAGATAAATTCCGAATCAATCGGCCACAGGCAATATACTCATACCGGCGGTCAGCAGGATCTGATCATGGGTGCCTTCATGTCTAAAGGCGGTAAGGGTATTATTGCCCTGGAGTCCACGGTGGAAACTAAAAGCGGAAGAAAATCCAAGATAGTTCCCCACCTGGAATACGGTTCTTTCGTAAGCACGGGCCGTAATGATGTCCATTACGTTGTAACTGAATTTGGAATTGCCGACTTAAAGATCTGGTCGGTACGAGAAAGAGTTAAGAGACTGATCAATGTTGCCCATCCCGATTATCGCGATGAACTCAGGTTTGAGGCGGAAAAAGCCGGGTTCATATAGGGTTTTACAGATTACGAATAAGGAGAGATGTAGATGCCTAGAAATGTGGTTATTGCAAGCGCTGTAAGAACAGCGGTAGGAACCTTCGGCGGTTCCCTTAAAGGATTTCATATCCGCGATTTAGGTGCGGTGGCAATAAGAGAAGCAGTAAAGCGGGCTGGAATTAATGCAGAAGTTATCGATGAAGTAATCATGGGTAATGTGAATCCCCCGGCTACTTGTCTGAATGTTGCCAAAGAAGCTGCTCTGAAAGCGGATATTCCCTTCTCTGTTCCCTGTTTTACAGTAAACCGTTTGTGCGGCTCATCCCTGCAGGCTATTAATATAGCCAGTATGATGATCATGGCCGGGGAAGCTGATGTAGTGCTGGCAGGCGGAGTAGAAAACATGAGCGATTACCCCTACGCAGTTTTTGGCGCCCGCTGGGGAACCAGGTTTGGCGATGCCTTGATGATTGATGAAGCTGTTGCTACGCTGCGGGACGAAGAAACCGGCATTACTTCCGGTATGGCCGCCGAGTTCCTGCAGGAAAAATACCAGATATCCCGGGAAGAACAAGATGAATTTGCCTACAACAGCCAGATGAAAGCAAAAAAAGCCATAGAATCCGAACGATTTAAAGAGGAAATTGTACCCGTGCCCATTAAGGTGAAAAAAGAAACTGTACTCTTTGATGTAGATGAACACCCCAAATTCAATACTACCCCGGAGAAGTTGGCAAAACTGCCGGCTGTTTTCAAGCCTGGCGGAACAGTTACTGCCGGAAATTCCTGCGGCATGAATGACGGTGCCTCGGCTCTGATTCTGATGTCGGAAGAAAAAGCCCAGCAACTGCAATTGAAGCCCATGGCCAAAATTGTTTCCTTTGCGACAGGAAGCTTAGATCCCAGATATTTCGGTGAAGCACCAGTTGTCGGTATAAATATCGCCCTTAAAAAAGCTGGATTAACCATTGACCAGATGGATTTAATCGAATGTAACGAAGCTTTTGCCGTCCAGACTATTGCTGTAGCCCGGCAAGTAAAATGGGATGAATCTCGAGTAAATGTAAATGGAGGAGCTATTGCCCTGGGTCATGCTTTAGGCTCCACTGGCGGCAGACTTACGACCACCTTGTTATACGAGCTGAAAAAGAGAAATGGTAAATATGGCTTAGCTACTGCCTGTACTGGAGGAGGAATGGGCGTTGTCACCATTGTAGAGAATTTGCAGTGATCACTAGAGAATGTAGGGGCATTAGCTAAGAACTACCATTCCGGAACTATTGTCATACTCTCCTTTCCCCTTTAATTTAAATATACCTAACTAAAACCCGCGCATATCATATCAGATTTTGCGCGGGTTTTAGTTTTCTGGTGCTTTATTAAAGAAAGAAGAGACTCTAAATACCTCTAATTAGTATTCAAATGCTTCCACCGGAACATCCAACACGGAAGTATCGCCAGTTTTAATTATCTCCGCCACCGCCCAAACATTAGGAACAACATTCATAAGATAATACCTGGCAGCGGCTACCTTTCCGGCATAAAAACCGTAGTCAAAGTGATTGCTGTCCATTTCCTGCAGTTTTCTCTGGGCTACCAGCGCTTGAGACAGAATTACCATTCCGCAATACAACTGGGCCGTAGCTGTGAGAATGCGACGGGCATACAGAGGCATCATTCCATACTGTTTGTTTCCAAAATAAGTTCCAATGGTCATCTGTATCTCCATATAGCTGTTTAAGGCGCGCTCCAAATTGGCAAATTCCCGTTCAAATCCAGAAATATTGGTATTTTCAGCAATGAAATCACGAATATCCTGGAGCCAGGCAGCAAATGCTGCTCCCTTTTTCATGGTCCACTTGCGCCCGATCAGGTCCATGGACTGAATATAGTTGGTTCCTTCCCAGATGGACAATACTTTTACATCACGAGCAGACTGGGCCACTGGGTAGTCTTCGCAATATCCATACCCGCCATATACCTGAATGCAGTCTGCAATTATTGGCCAGGCCTCATCTGAGCAATAAGCCTTAATAAGCGGGGTAAGCACTTCAACCCGGTCTGATGCCCTGGAACGCTCCCCTTCGTCAGGATCATGGTCACGAACATCGAGATAGAAATAGGTTTGGAAAATCATGCCTCGCATAGCTTCCACATGAGCTTTAGCATTTAGCAACATTCTTTTAATGTCTTCGTGATTGATTATGGCTACTCGATCCCCTTTGGGATTGGTAATGGGGCGCCCCTGAATGCGTTCTTTAGCATATTGGGCAGCATTGAAATAAGCATTGGCGGTAATGGCTTGAGCTACATGCCCCGTCTGGGCCCGCGCTTCATTCATCATTTGAAACATTTGCGCCATTCCTTCGCCTTTGCCATCGTTTTCCCGGGGGTCGATCCCTAACAGCCAGCCCCGGCAGTTATTGTTCTCACCAAAGGTAACAGCTGTAGTGGCTGAACCTTTCATACCCATTTTGTGTTCGATTCCCAGGGCTTGAATATCATTGTCCTCCAAACTGCCATCTTCATTAACCCAATACTTAGGTACTACAAACAAAGATATACCTTTGGTTCCCGGACGGGCACCTTCCACCCGGGCCAGAACCATATTGACAATATTGTTACACATGGAGTGTTCCACACCGGTAATAAATTGCTTGGATCCCTTGATCTTAAATACGCGGGGATTATCGGTAGGATATGCTTTGGTTAAGATATCACCTACATCAGAGCCAGCAGTTGGCTCAGTAAGGCACATAGTTCCCGACCATTCACCGGAGAACATTTTCGGCAGGAACATTTCCTTGAGTTGTTGATCGCCGAAAGTTTGAATAAGGCCAGCCGCACCCGTAGTCAGAGCTATATAAGGTGCCCAGCCGGGATTGGCCGAAGCCAGCATTTCCTGGATGGCTGCATATACCACCAGGGGCAGTACCCCTTCCGCCTCTTTATCAATATTGGAAGAACCAAATCCGTTTTCCTGTATATAGTGAAATATCTTAGCAAAGGATTCCGGCAGTATCACCTTGCCGTTTTCAAAACGGGCCGGCTGTGCCTCACCATCGTCGTTAGCAGGAGCTATCATGTCTTTAGCGATCTTGAACACCGGCTCAATGATCATTTTGATATCATCTTTGCTATAATATTCCCGGAAACGTTCATAGGCGAAAATACGCTCCGTGGGCAGCCATTCTTGAAGAATAAATTCAAAATCACGAGTATTATAAGCCCAATTGAATGCCATAACTATTCTCCCCTTTTCTCGATATTTATTACTACCCTAACAACCGGTTCAGTTCAGGAATTATTTCATGCATATCAGCAGTTAAGATGTAATCGGCCATTTGATTGATAGTTGCATTTTCATCGGTATTTACCGCCACAATGGTTCTAGCATCTCTAATACCAACGGTGAACTGAACCTGTCCAGAAATACCGAACAAAAGCGCTAGATCCGGTTTACACAGTTTACCTGATAAACCGATAACCCGGTCCTCAGACAGCCACTTCTTGTCGGTGGCTACCGGTTTAGAGCAGGCCACTACCCCTCCTAATGATTGAGCTAATGATTCCACCATGGCTAAATCTTCTTTGCTCTTTAACCCCTGACCAACGGCTACTATTACAGCTGCTTCTTCGATATTGACACTATCACTGTCCTTAGCCCGTACTTCTCGAACCTTGATTCCTGATGGCTTTACTGCTACCTGCAGCTCGGTAACAGTGCCCCCCTCTCCAGAAGCAGCCGGAAAGGCTTTAGGAGCGATAGCCAACACCTGCCGGTCCCCCTCAATATATTGGGTTGCTACAGTAGCACCACCCAAAGCATTTCGTTCACATTCAATGCGTCCATCTTTTACCTGAATAGCTGATACATCGGTAATACAACCCGCTCCTATGATTTGAGCCAAACATCCGGCCAATTCTTTGCCCCGCCGGTCAGATGACAGTAAAACTACCTCTACTCCCAACTGTTGGACCCCCTGGGCGATAACATCAGCTACGGCCGCCACATCAGCCAGAATTAAATCGGAAGCATTTACCCTGGAGACATTGGCCCCGGCATCAGCCAAAATCTGCCCTAGATCATCGTTGTTTATGGTCAGAGCCATTATCTCTGCTCCGTTACTGCTAGCTATGGTTCGAGCCACACTTAACAATTCCAGAGATAAGGTGTCTTTAGCACTGTAGATCATTATCTTTGCCATATCATCTTACCCCCCGATCAAGTTCTCACTCTTTAGCACTTCTATCAACTCGGTCGAATTTTTTACCACTATTCTCTTGCGGTTGGACTCAGGAGCTAAATTACTGAGTGTAATTATGGGGTGGCTTTGATCCAGACTAATATCCAATTCATCCAGTTCCAATAGATGCTTAGGCTTTTTGCCAGCCTTCAAAATCTGGGTTACTGATGGTATACGTGGCTCACTAATATCAGACAGAACCGTAATAACAGCAGGTAATTTAACTTCTACAACCTCTTCGCAATCCTCCAAAACCCGTACTACTTGAGCCGTGTCTCCATCTATCTTGATGTCACGAGCGTAGCCAACCTGAGGCAGATCCAGCAACCGGGCTACTCTAGAACTGACTTGTCCCGAATAGTTGTCTCCGCTGCCTTCACCAAAAAGTATCAGATCCACATCATTTAACTGTTTTATCCCTGCAGCTAACACCTGGGCTATAATACTGCTGTCAGCCCCTGCTAATGATTGGTCCATAATTAAATAGGCTTGGTTCCCTCCAGTTGCTAAAGCTTCCTTGATAGTATCCTCGAGATCCTCATTGCCAGCAGATAAAACCAATACCTCTCCTTCTCCAGAACTATCCCGGAGAACTACGGCTGCTTCCAGGGCACTTTTGTCTATGCTGCCAAATGTCAAAGGTACATCTTCCAAAACCGGACGCCGGTTACTGATTCTTATCTGCTGCAGATCGGGAATTTGCTTCATTGCCACCACTATATTCATACACTTAATCCTCCTCCCTAATCTGGTTAGCTTTTAAATTTTGCCTAGCCAAATCGATACTGAATTCCAGTCCCTCCCGGAGGATATTCCCACTCGAGCATATCAGTACCGCAGGCTATTCGACAGGTACCGCATTCCAAGCAGCCATCAATAGTCAGTTCTACCCTGTCATCCTGGTTTACAGTATATAGTCCGGCCGGACATACCAGCACCGCTCTTTTCAGCCGAGGGTCCTTTTCCATGCCAGGTTTAATAGCTATATGCCTATGTTCACTGGGTTTAAATACATTCAATCCTAATTTGGCTTTCAATCCCAAAATATCGGTCACAGCTTCATCACCTTTCTCATATCGCTAACCATCGTCAGCATTTCACGCCAATTAAGGTATTTCTTTATAGTCGGATATAGTTTTTCTTTCGCCCCATCAGGAACCGCATACAAGTCGGCCATAATATCATTGATGAGCTCGGGATAACGAGCATAGATACGTGGATTGCTTAAAGCTAAAGGAGCATCCTTAAAACTATAGAAATCTTTCATTACAAAACTCTCGTTTAACAGCACTTCATACGCGGACAGTACCTGAGCACTGTAGTCATTCTTCTCCCTGGCTTTCAGGGCTGCCTGAGCCGCGTAGTATCCAGAAGCCATCGCATATTCCATTCCTCTGACCGTTATCCCTATGTTCATCGAAAAACCGGCTGCGTCTCCAGCTACTAGTATTCCAGGTCCATAAAGCTTGGTGAGAGAAGCCAATCCTCCTTCAGGAATAACATGGGCTCCGTATTCTACAGGAGTTCCATCCTTTATCAAGCGTGCTATTTCCGCCCGCTGCTTGAGATCTTCCAATAAGGCTGGTGCAGGTACCGCCGACTCACTAGACATAAGCTCATTAATACCTACCACTATTCCGAGACTTAGACTATTCTGGTTGGTGTAGAGAAAGCCCCCGCCAAATACTCCTTTGGTCACTGCACCCATAAAAAGGCAAGCAGCTCCCTCATTTCCCTCCAAGCCGAATCTTTCCTCAATTAGCGCAGCATCAAGCTCAATGACTTCCTTTATACCAACTGCATAGTCTTTTGGTTTGCCGGGTTTCCTTAGTCCAGCTTTTTCAGCTATCAAGGACAGAACACCGTCACAGGCAATAACCACATCTGCCCTCAATTCTTCGCCATCGGCCCTTACTCCGCATATTTGACCATCTTGGATTATTACATCATCCACTTTAGTCTTGGTTACAATGGCCGCTCCTTTCCGTTCAACTTCCTTGGCAAACCATCTATCAAATTTAGCCCTCAAAACACTGTAGCTTTGATAAGGCTCACTGGCTAATTCGGCCCCAGTGTAATTAAGGGAAAGAGAGCTCTCTGCGGCCATAATCATAACACCTTCCCGCACTATAGGCCTTTCCAGAGGTGCTTTGCGCCACAGTTCAGGGAACAATTTGCGAATCGGGTTAATATACAAGCGCCCCCCGGTTAAGTTTTTGGCACCGGCATAATCACCTCTTTCCAGCACCAGTACCTCCAGGTCATGCTGGGCCAGGGTATATGCTGCGGCAAGACCAGCCAGGCCACCACCCACCACAATCACATCAAACTTTTCCACCTGATTGTTTCCCCTCTTTCGCTATAAGAATAATGGGAACCGTAAATGGTTCCCATTACCACCAACTCCCCATGGCAGAACAGCTAGTCACCAGTGTAGACCGGTTTGCGTTTTTCAAAGAAGGAATTAATACCTTCTTGTTTATCTTTACTGTTCAAACCATAGCAAGATTGAGCCTGTTCGAACATCTGCGCTGCATAAACACTGCTTTCAGCAGCCATATTTATCCCTTTCTTGGCAAAGTTTATGGCCGCGGGAGGAAGTCCTGTTGTCCTGCGGGCAAGTTTAAAAGCGGTCTCATATAATTGATCTTTTGGTACGACTTTCTCAACAAAACCTATGCGCAGGGCTTCCTGAGCATCAATTTCCTCACAGAGAAGCAGCATACGTTTTGCCTGTCCTGTCCCCACCAGCTTGGTTAATCTGGAAGTACCCCCCATATCCGGTGAAATATTAAACCTGACTTCCGGCATCCAGATACGGGCATCATCGGCAGCAACACGTATATCACACCCCAGGGCTAATTCACAAGCAGAACCAAAGCACATACCTTGAATGGCTACAACTACTACAAAGGGCCATTCTTGCCAACGACCATAAATTCTCTGTAGCCAGGTAAGCTTTTTCACAGCTTCTTTGGCAGGAAAATTCTGCAGGGTGTTAAAATCTATGCCTGCTGAGAAATGGTCTCCTTTGGCATGGATTAATACCGCTCCGATAGAGTCATCCTTTTCAATCTCGTTTTGTATTTCATCCAGTTCATATAAAAACTTGTCGCTTACTATGTTGAAAATATCCGGTCTATTAAGAGTTATAATCCCCACCTTGTCTTCTTTCGAGAAAGCTATGGTTTCACCATAAGCCATAATATCCCCCTCCTTTTAGCGGGCTTTTTCTCCGTTTTAAAGACAACGAGAAATATCTTGCCTTAGGGTTAAATTAGATTGCTCCCAGTAAAACAGCTGCGGCAATGGTCTTCTGCATATCGGTAACTCCTTCTATTTGCGGCGCGATGATTGAGTCACGCCATAACTGGGCGATCTTATAATCATTGATCAGCCCATATGAACCATGTATAGCCATAGCGTCTCTCATTAAATCAATAACCGTCTCGCCCACGAAAGTCTTGGTTATAGCAGCCTCTTTGGCGAATTGAACCGGATCTTTAACATCATTTGCTAACCAGGCCAGACGATAAGTCATCCAACGGGAAGCTTCATACAGCGAGGCAATCGATGCCAAACGCAGCTGTACCGCTTGAAACTTGGCTATCGGTTTATCCCGGTGCATCTTTTCCTTGGCATACTTCAAAGCTTCTTCGTAAGCAGAAAGCATGGCTCCCAGGGTTATCGAGCAGACCCCGATTTTGCCGTAAGAAATGCCTAGTTGAAGAATAGGATATCCCATGCCTGGTCCCCCCAGGATATTTTCAGCCGGTACCAGGATATCCTTCATATAAACATCCAGCAGCATACCGCCATGCATGCCGATCTTATCCCAGGGTTCAGATATAGAATATCCTTCACACCACTTGTCAACCAAAAAGGCGGTAGGCCGTTTGGTTTCGCTGTCAATGGCAAAAACCAGTATGGTACCGGGCCAATTAGCATTGGATATGAACCTTTTAGTTCCATTGATTATATATTTGTCTCCATACTTCACGGCTGTGGAAGTAAGCTGTTTGGGATCGGAACCTGTAGAGGGTTCAGTGAAGGCCACGGACAGGATATGCTCACCTTTACAACCTGGAGTCATATACTTCTTCTTCTGTTCTTCAGTGCCAAAAGCCATGATGGTACTTAAAGTCATACAGTGAGCTGATATGGTCATGGCTACCCCGCCGCATACTTTGCTGATCTGTTCCATAGCCAATGCATACCCCTCATAGCCGCCTCCAGCACCGCCATATTCCTCAGGATAGGCTATGCCGAAAAGGCCCAATTCGGCTAATCCTTCCAGGATTTCGTCTGGTATTTTGTTCTCTTTTTCTATTTGCTGGGCCACGGGGAGAATATATTTTTCCGCGAACTCTCGTGCCATATTCTGGATCATGAGCTGTTCTTTGCTCAAGGAAAAATCCATTAATCCAATCCCTCCTTTCTATGCATGGGAATGGCCCTAGAGCAAACCACACTTCTTGGCTTCAAAAGTCAACTCATCCCGGAAGTCAGGATGGGCAATAGCTATCATTCTTTTGGCTCTTTCCCGGGCAGACCAGACTTTAATATCGGCAATACCGTATTCCGTCACCACATAATTCACGTCTCCTCTGCCGGTAGTGACAAAAGATCCGTAATCCAGGTGAGCAGCTATCTTGGATACTCTTCCTTGTTTAGTCTGCGTGGTGGATTCTATAGCAATTATCGCTTTGCCGCCCTTAGAGTTGAAAGCACCCATCATCATATCCAGTTGTCCGCCACCATGACTGAACTGTTTATAGCCTATTGATTCGGCATTTACCTGGCCAGTCAAATCAACTTGGAGGGCACTGTTAACGGCCACCATTTTGTCATTTTTCCCGATCAAATGAGGGTCAAGGATATAATCAACCGGATAGAAATGAACAGCAGGATTATTATCCAGCCATTTGTATAATTCCGTAGATCCTGCTGCAAAAGAAGTCAACATTACATCAGGATGGAATGTCTTGCGGCGGTTGGTAATTACTCCTTTTTCCCAGAGAATGCGAATAGCGTCCGGCAGAGCTTCCGTGTGAACCCCCAAGTCCTTTTTGCCTTCCAGGGAATAAGCTACTGCATTGGGTAAGGATCCAATACCCAGTTGAATAGTAGATCCATCTTCAACCAGTTCAGCAACGTAATTACCAATCATCTTTTCATTTTCGTTAGGCTCCATGACGGGAATGGCGGAAAGAGGGGTGTTTTCTTCAACAATTGCGTCGACCTCACTGATATGGAAGAAGTTCCGTCCGAAGGTGCGCGGCATGTTCTCATTGACCTGGACAATTACTTTCTCGGCTCTCTTACCCAACGGCAGAACAAAGTCGCAATTGGTCCCCATACTGAAATATCCGTGCTCATCCATGGGAGCTACCTGCATCATGACCACTTCCTGAGGCCGTCCCATATCCAGGAATTTAGTCATTTGACCTAAACGAGCCGGTGTATAGGAATGGGTTCCATCCTGAATAACCTTTTTATTCACAGGAACAATATAGTCAATGTCTATAGAGTCCTCTCTGGTAATCATCATCAGTTCGGAAGCGTAGGCTTCAATAACCAGCAGAACGTCCAAATGAGTAAATTCTTCTTTTCGCCTGGCCAAGGCGTTCATTAAAGCTGGAGGCTGTCCTATCGCTATCGGGAAGGCTACTCTCCATCCGTCCTGTACCAGCTTAACCGCTTCATCAGCCGTAGTCAGTTTTTGCTTATACATCTCCTTAAAATTCATGTTTTACACCTCCCGGATCAAAGCAATAAATAAATATGTGTTTTACTAAAGTTCAGAAAACCAGAGTATTGTCATATCACTCCTTTCGGGTAAATATTCCAGCTACTCTCAATTTCCAGTATCACCTTCCTCCTATATGCTTGATTGCCCCTATTTACAGAAACCAACAGTTTCCGAACATACTCCGGAAATTTATATTACGTACTTTGATATTACGTTTTTCTATAGATTTTTTTATCATAACCTAAATATTAATATATCATTTATTAATATTGTTTTTTTAAATATAAATAGGGAGCGAATAACTGTCAACGCAGTTTTGAAAAAAAATTTGCAATATATAGATTTATCCAATAAAGTGGGCTTAGTTTTAGTAGGGATAGACAAAAAAAAAGGGATCACTATAACTTATTTTGTGATCCCTTAATTTAACTCTATTTGTTTGTCCTTAGCTAAACTAATCTTTGGCTCATGGCTAATTAAAACGGCCTGATTGCTTTTGCAAGATGTCTTTTGCATCTCGCACCATAGTACTTAACAGCTCTTCACAGGTTGGGATATCTTTAATTAACCCAATGGATTGCCCAACCATAAAAGCAGCGTCATCTACTTCTCCATTTTGCCAGGCTTGTTTTACCCTCTGACCGGTTATAAGCGGAAATACATCTTCCAGGCTTTTACCCTCGGCTTCCAATTGCACCACTTTGGAAGTTAAACTGTTTTTCAAGGCTCTTCCCTGCAAGTTGAAGCTTTTCCCTATCAAAGTGGTGTCGTTCTCTTGCCGCTTGATTAACTCTTCCTTAATAGCTGGGTGAACCTGGCATTCCCTGGTATTAATAAACCGGGAAGCCATCATTATCCCTTCAGCTCCCAGACACAGAGCAGCTGCCAAACCCCGGCCATCGGCTATACCCCCCGTAGCCACAACGGGTATTTTAACCGATTCGACTATGCGGGGCACCAAAACCATGGTGGTAACGTCATCGCTGAGAGGGTGTCCTCCTTCTTCGAACCCAGCGGCAAAAACTCCGTCATAACCTAACTTTTCCACTTTAACAGCATGGCGGACAGCTCCAACTTTATGAAATATTTTTACTCCTGCCTCTTTGACCATGTCCAGGTACTTGGTAGCGAACATTCCCGAAACCTCAATAGCTGCTACTTTTTCTTCACAGCAAATCCGGAAATAGTCATCATACGTTTCTTCCGTAATACGGAAGGAGGGCATCAGACTTATATTAACTCCAAAAGGTTTGTCGGTAAGTTCTTTGGTTCGGCGAACCGCCTCCCTGAACTCTTCACCTGTATCATAGTTTCCCGCAGTAAGATTACCTAATCCCCCGGCATTGGAGATCGCCGCACACAATTCGGGCTTGCACAGCCACAGCATACCACCACAGATGATAGGGTATTTTATCCCCACCATTTCGGTAATTCTTGTATTCAATTTTCATACCTCCCACCCAGTAATCAAGTTACTTTTTGTTCTTGGGTATTTGGGGGAGATCACCATTATATTTGTTCAATTCTTCTAGAAGTGTACTGAACCATTGAATAAGAAACTCATAGAGCTTTTCTCCCCAATCCAGTATTAAGCGCTGGTAGGCATCACCTTCACTGTCAGCAAAAGGTTCGATTTCCTCCAGTTCCTGCTTAAAAAGAATCAGTTGTTCAATATGTTCTTCTATCTGTTTGATTCTCTGCTCAGGGGCAATCTTAGCAAAGAACATTAATTTTACAGCCATTTCATACTTAACTGTCATTAGTTTGGGCGACTGCAGCATCCAAGCATGAAAAACCTTGTATCCCTTATCGGTTAACTTATACAGTCTTTTGTAGCGGCCGTTATCCACCACTTCCTCTGAGCTTACTAAGCCCTTTTCTTCATGCTTTTTCAAAATAGGATAAATGCTCCCATAGGAAGCATTGTAAAACCATGAGGAACTCATATTGATGATCTTCTTAATCTCATAACCGCTTCTGGGTCCAAAGCTAAGACATCCAAGAATGATGTTTTCTACTGTTGTATTTGTCACTGTTACACTCCCTATATATCAATTTGTTATATTTAATATTTACCTATAATTGAGTTGCTTTGTCAATACAGATTATACAAGTACCACTATTCCTTGCTTCGGAGCCATTAACTATACTGATATCATTGACATCCAACCTTACCGGATGTTATTATAGTAAAGCTGCGGGGCGTGGCGCAGCTTGGTAGCGCGTCTGATTTGGGATCAGAAGGCCGCAGGTTCAAATCCTGTCGCCCCGACCATGGATAAAATAGAACCCGCGCGGGTGGCGCGGGCTTTTGTATTTTCTGTTGTCGCCATTTAGCAGCCAGATTTTGAAACCGCCTCTTTTATTCCGCATACAGTTTCTCAATAGTTTCAGCCCAATTAGCTTTAATAACTTTGGCTTTGGTTTTCAGAGTTGGGGTTATCTCGTCGAGTTCCAGTAAGAACTGGCGGGGCAGGATAGCCCACTTTTTAATGGCTTCATGGGGCTCCAGGGATTGGTTGTACTCTTCAATCTCCACAGCAATCATTTCCTGCAGGATTGGATTATTGATAAAGTCTTCTCCCACCTCGATACAGGTCAGATCAGCACCTTCGCCCTGGAAGATTACTTTGCTCTCATCAAAACTGATGTTGTTTTCCTTAAAATACTGCACAAACCAGGCAAATTTGGGTACCACCAGAGCGGATATGTATTTGCGGTCATCACCCACTACGAATATCTGTTCAATGTAGCGGCTGGTGGAGTAGGGACTCTCCACTTTGGCCCGGGGTACTTTCTTGCCAGTGTCCAATACCATTATAGCTTTCTTGCGGTCTACTATTTTATAGTAACCATATTCGTCGACTTCAACTATATCCCCGGTCTTAAAGTAACCGTCTTCTGTGAAGGCTTCTTTGGTTTCCTCGGGCTTATTGAAGTATTTCAAGAAAAGGTTTTCCGCGCGCACCTGTAATTCCCCGTCTTCCGCAATGCGGGCATCCACCCCGGGAGCCACTTTGCCGACGGAACCAGGCTTAATAGAGCGCAGATCATTATAGATAATGGAGTTGCAGGTTTCAGTAAGTCCGTATCCTTCGTTGATCCTGATGCCCATAGCCAGAAAAGCTTTGCACAGATCAGGCGACAAAGCTGCGGAAGCAGAATAGGCTATCCGGAATCTAGATCCTAGCATACCGCGAATCATGCTGAACAGGTTCTTATCCACCTGCAGGTACTTTTCCTTCAGATCTTCAGGCAGCCCTTCGGTCATGTCCACATCAAATCCCATATCAACACTGCCGTTTTCCTGGGTGCGGGCATCAATCACCTGCATGCCTATTTCCATAGCATTTTCAAACAGCTGCCGTCCCTGTTCCGTCTTGCAGGCCATATCCCTCAGGGTCATGTAAATTCGCTCATAAATACGAGGAACCGACATAAAATAGGTGGGCTGGAAGACCTGGATATCCTGGATAACAGTGGAGGCCTTTTGCGCGTAGGCTATGGTGCCCCCGTACATCATAATCATCATTTCCCCCATTTGTCTCTCGTAGGTATGAGAAAGAGGCAGGAAACACAGGTTTACATCATTTTCGTTAAAAGCATAACCGCTGATAGCAATATTATAGTCATCCCGGTAGATAGCTGCCATTATACTGCGATGAGTATGCAAGACACCCTTAGACTGACCGGTGGTTCCGGATGTGTATACAATAGTGGCCCAATCCCATGGTTCTACCGAATGCCAGCGTTCTTCATAGGCGGTAGGGTTCTGGGCTAAATAGATAGCCCCTTTCTTCAACATTTCATCGATACTGATCAACAGTGGGTGATTCCCCTCGTATTCGGAATCCATAACGATAATTTTCTCCAAGGTAGGTAGATTATTAGCGCTGTTTAATACTCTTTGCAGGATATCCGCATCCTTTACGAAAATCGCCCGGCAGCCTGAATCATTGATTATGTATGAGAGCTCGTGTTCCGAAGATGTAGGGTAGATGGTTACCGTAACCCCTCCGGCATTAAGTATGGCCATATCAGCCCACAGCCACTGCGGGCAGTTAGGGGCCATTACAGCAATCCGATCCCTTTTTTCGATGCCCATTTCCAAAAGAGCTCCGCACAAGTCCTTGACCTTGTATCCGACCTGGGTGTAAGTTAATGAATCAGTAGTATCAGGTCCAGTTCTCCACCACTGGAAACGGTTCTGCCCGCCCCGTCTAACCGCGCCATTGAATAATTGATTGATAGTTTCACATGTCACCACATCTCTCCCCATTAAGCAACCTTCCTTTCCATGTTTAATACAGCAGACCGACCGTCCGGTTTGGACATATTATAACAATTTTCATGCCAATCAGCAATTATTATGTCATTATGATGTTGTTAATCAGTGATAATGTCATAACATAACTAATCAGGGAAAATGTCATCCCCCACTAGAGTATAATGGGAGGATGAAAACAGAAATGAGTAAACAAGAAGCGAGAAGAATAACTATTATTGA
>Ga0208297_1001326_pt1 | contig 25253 bp, 20 predicted proteins | sample LMS_cellobiose_e_FD_187367 | JGI IMG/M metagenome (GOLD analysis project Ga0208297, IMG submission 187367) | Rumen-fistulated moose microbial communities from Alaska, USA - LMS_cellobiose_enrichment (SPAdes) (version 2) | ecosystem: Host-associated > Mammals > Digestive system > Stomach > Rumen... | reverse complement strand
TGGACGTGATCGACGCCGTAAGCGAGGTGATCAAAGCTCACAACTGGCAGATCCTCGATGAACAGTACGGTCTGGCGCGGGAAGGTCAGCGGATGTTCGGAGTCATGCGCATCAACAAGAGCAGTTCTCCCGAGTGGTCAAGGTGCATCGGGATCCGGAACAGCCACGATCAGAGTCTCTCGGTGGGTCTGGCTGCGGGGATCTCGGTCATGTGCTGCAGCAACCTGTCTTTCGGGGGGACGATGGTCCTTCATCGACGCCACACGAGCCGAATCGAACTGGGCGACTTGGTGGTTGAGGCGGTGGAGGAACTGGAGATGGAGTTCCTGAATCTGGAAACCGTTTCCGAGGACCTGAAGCTCCATGAAGTCAGGGCAGATGAGGCACGGGCTGTGATCGTGAGGGCCGCTGAGGTCGGAGCCGTCAACAGCTGCGACATCGTTCCCATCTTCCGCGAGTTTCAGCATCCCCATCATGAGGAGTTCACGGAACCAACCCGATGGAGTTTGCTTAACGCCTTCACCGAGTACGCCAAAAAATACAGCCCCGGAAGAGCGGACGTCTGCTACCGCGGACTGACCTCTCTTTTCGGGCTTGACGGCAATCGACCGGACCTGTGGAAATGACCCTGTGAGTCCGACCAACTTCAGGAGCAGGTGGTGCAAGCTCCCGAAGAGTCTCAGAGGAACGCACCCCGGAGGCTGAAATACGCCTCCGGTCTTTTTAACCCATTATAGAAAGGAGTTATTATGGGACTTGACATCTATTTTTCAAAAAAGACCTTCATCGGCGCCATGTTCAGATCGTCGGGAATCAGCGGGATCATCAGCCTCACCAAGAGGGGAGTGCCGATCCCGATCAAAGCCGAGCGTCTGGCCTATGTGGAGGAGGATATTTTCCACGGGCGCAAGACCTATTGGTTACTCGAGTGGCTGAATCACGAGCTCTCCGAAGTCCTGACCAACGCGGGAGAACAGGAGATCAGCGGGGAGGTGATGGATCGTCTTCATCGGGCTTGCATCGGGGTTCTGGCCCACAAAGACCTGCCCGATTTCAGGGAAGTTTGCCGGGAAAAACTCCGTTGCCTCCTGAAGCCCGACATCAGCGAGGAAGCAAAAAACTCCTTCATCGAGGAGGTGGAAGAGCTGGCAAAGGCGACCTCTCCGGAAGAAAAGACGGCCGATGCGGTTTTTCACGTGTCGGCGTCGTGGTGAGGAAGGAGGAATCATGAACTGTCCCCGTTGCGGAGGAAGGGCTTATCCTTCCAATGCCGTTCGTGGCCCTGCAACTCTCCTCGGGACCGGTGCGGGCGGTTACGTTGCCGCCACAGCCGGAGCCCATACCGGAGCGATTGTGGGAAGTCTGCTGTTCCCCGGCATCGGTACTCTCCTCGGGATCCTTGTGGGTGCCGCAGGTGGTGCCGTTGCCGGAAATACGGTCGGCAAGCTCGTCGATGAAAACGTGATCCGCAGATGGGAATGCCAGGACTGCGGGTATTCATGGAGGATGTGAAAATGGAAAAGCGCTGTCCCTACTGCGGATCGACCGACGTGCTAGAATGGGACGATGGTTTCCTGTGCCGGGAGTGCGGGAGTGAGTTTTGACTCACGCCTGCCCCGATCCCCCTTCAACGGGGGATTTTTTTTGATAGGACTGCGGTATTTGAGCCGTGCCGTATGACCGTTGATGCCAGGTCATGGGGATGGTGGGGGTTAAGGTCTGTTGAAGTCTCCTGTACGTTTCCGGCATGACTTTGGGTTTGCAATTTGCCTGAGTTTGTGGTATATTATCCTGTATTCCGGGAGTGATCTTTGTCAAAAAAACTTAACACAGGTTGAGTCTTTCGCAGGATAGGAGAGAGATCTGTAAAAATGGATGATATTGAAGACAAATTAATCATTTATTCCGATGTTGGAGGGAAGCGTGTCGGCGTTGAGTTAAGACGCGAATTTTTGATTTTTTCGGCATGGACTCAATCTGCTGACTTTCCTTCTTTGGGGGCTCTGCAAGAACCAATCTCAGAATATGCAAAGATGGGTTTGAATTCTTTCATTGAGATTGAGCTAGTTGTGGATCTTTTATTCAAACTTTATCTCAAGTATCATACAAAAACCAAACGTGATCTTGAGCTTCTTTATTCATATATCACGTTATGCTCTGCCATGAAGAGTTTTTACAAAGAACATCTGTCAGTAGATCAGAGTTTTGAGATTTTTCTGATAAAAATGGCATATCCCCGGCTTGGTGATGGTACCTTACTGGAAGATTTGTCTAAATTTTACAATGCTCTCGTCAACCATGATAGAACGGTCTCATACACTCCCTCGTTTCTAATGTTAAGGGGGGTAATGTTAAGCAACTATTTGGTAGAATGTGCTTTGCCGTTCCATAAGTTTTTTCAAATGGCCCCGCCTCACAATGCAAGACTAATAGAAAATCAAGAGTCATGGAAGTATATAAAGTCGATATTCGAGGCCTGTGCAGCTCAAATCAAACCAGACTTCACCCCCGAACAAAAAGGTGAAATATTCAGCAAATTTTTCTACTGCACCGGTAACGATAACATTCAAGCCCAACTGAAAAAGCACGGAGATTGGGATCAACGTGAGGGAGAAAGCGATTCCTCTGCAAGAACACGCATACGAAAAGCTTACTTCAAGACCTTCAATGCTTGGATGGATCGCAGAAAAAAACGCGCTCTTGCTTTTGAAGCGAAAACAGTTAAATCCTTAGAGGAGACTCTTTGGAAGAAGGGAACAAAGGAACAATTTCTTGCGCCGATGTTTAAGCAACTTTCCCAATTGGATCTTTCTCCTGAAATGAATAAGAAAATGCTGGATCAAGTACGGGAGTTGTTGCAAAATCTCAAGCTCGAATAATCCTCCAAAACTTAGCACAGGTTGAGTTTTTATCCAGATTACATATCCTTCCAAAGCTGATTCAAGGGAGTCAGTTATTACCATCATCCCGCATCTTCCTCGACAGATATTTTTCACGCCACTTACGCTTGCTCTCCATGGCAGTTTCGTAGTCTTTCCTGTATTGAGAGGTGAATATTTTTCTCGTTCTGCTCGGCGTCATATCTTCATCTTCACGTTTGCAAAGATACGATAACTGTCTTACCGCGGCATCCTTATCCTCCTGGTATTTTATCAGCCCGTCAATATCGCCTCTCTTGGGTCGTTCAATCAGAAAGCCATTAGGACGTGCATTCCCTTGTGAGTCCGTGTTGCAGGGATAGATCAGTTTGCTCGCATGGATCTCTTCCGGTGTAATCCCAAGCACGTTACCCCACTGATTTTCGATATCTTCTATTACGCTGTTCCTGTCACGTTTTTTACTTCCATCCAAAGCCAATCCCAAGTGCAGGTGAGGGTTCTTGCTTTTCTTCTGTTCTCGTCTGGCTATGTACTGTGGATCGTACCCTTTGCGTTCATACTCTTTCATCATGTTTTCAGTCAAGTGCTGGAAATCTTTATTGGTTCCGTCCGAGTTGATATTTTGAGGGTAACGGACATCTACTCTTACAGTCAGAACCTTACTGTGTCTTTCCGTCATCGTCTCCACCAGATCAATGGCTCTATCCAAATACCTTCTCGAATATTTCTGATCCTTCTGAGCCAATTCATATCCCCTGTAGTTATCTCCTGTAAACAAATCCGCTTTGGGCATAATCGACCTCTCTTTTCTGTTTTTATATCTATATTTATTTAGTTATTTGTCGTACTATAAAGCAACCGAGTGCTTTCCAAAGTCACGCTTTCCTCGAAATTACTGTCGGAGTTAGAACCCTGTGCCATATGATACTGTTCGATGTGTTTTTTTACCCCCATCGTTTTTGGGGGACGAGATGACGCCGTTTTTCCTTTCCACTACGTCACCTTTGGCATAGGTGACGTCATATCTCTTTGTTACTATTGTATTTACAATAAAAGCGTTGTACAATATGCACCGCGCCACAGGTTGGCGGCGCACAAACAACAACGGGCCGTAGCCCAGAAAGGTTTATCAAAATGAAACGCAAAGAAGCAACCATCACCAGCAAGAACAACAAAAAAGCTCCTCGTCGCTCCAATGAGGAACGGGAACTGAAACGCCAGCAGAAGGACCGCGAGCAGCAGGCACAGGCGAAGAGCGCGGAACAGGAATCCCAAAAGGTTTCGACCGCCCTGGAGGAAATCAAATCCTCCGATCGCAAGTCCGCCGAACACGCGTACAATGCGGGAAAGGGGCTCTATGCCCTCCAGCAGAACAAGCGTTATCGTGTCCTGCACCCCAACGATCAGCCCGTCAAAACATTCAAGGAGTTTGTCGGCGTGCTCTTCTTCATTACGGAACAGTACGCCTACATGCTGATTAACGCTTTCCGTGTCCAGGAGATCCTCTTCGGGGCCAAAGTCACCTCGTCTTACATCTCGGAAAAGCTGCTCCGCAAACTGACTTTTTTGCTCCGGGCTGAAGACGGCTCCAAAAAAATCGTCCGCATCTGGAAGCAGGCTACCGGCAGCGCTCCCGACACGATCCCCACAGACAAGGAACTCAACGATGCGGTGGCGGCATACAAACAGACCCGCAAAACGACCGTCACCCAGAACGATTCCGATATCCTCAACGATCCCGCTACGCCTGACGACGGCATCATCAGTCTCCTCCGGCGGCTGTCCTCGGGGAAAGCTCACCTCAGCGAGGATGACATCTCGAAGCTGAAAGACAGGCTTGGTGCTATCTGCGACAACGCGGCCAAGGATAATAACTAAAAAGACGACACGATGCCGGAGCACGAGGCTCCGGCATCCATAAAATAAAAAAAGGAAGGTACATGTTATGATCAAATCCACCCTCAACATCAATCTCTCTTCCCTCGATTTTCCGCCCCAGTATCTCATCAATACTCAGCTGATGTACGGCACCGAAATGGACGAAAAGACGAGTTTCCTGATCAAAGGGAATCTGACTGGACTTACACCGTCGCTGCTGCGGGGGACATCAACCGACATGGGTGTCGAAATTTCGTTGAATCCGGGCATCTCGCTCAACGAATTCGGCGACAATAAAATTTATCCCTTCGATGTCACCACCGCCGTTGTCGCAAAAACCGGGACGAGCGATCCCTACGACTACAGCGATGATTGGCGGATCTACTACGGTAAAGGCACCGTCTGGCTTAAGGTTTCCCCCAAAAACATCCCCAGAACCGGAGATTGCCCTTCTTCACGCTGGGACAGCGTCAATGGCGCCCGTAACCGAGTCCTTGCAAAGTTCGTGACTCTCTTCACCTTTCTTCTGGCATACTGCAAAGCGGTGTCCGGCAAAACGGCAGAAAGCATTTGCAAATTCTTCGGGCATTCTCCTTTTCCCCGTGGCGAAAACGTTTCCGCTCCTCTTTACTACGAGGCCACCTTTCCCGATGCACAGCAGGCTTCCCTTGCCGCCGCAGAAGAAAAACTTCTGGCGGCATTCAGCCAAATTGACAAGCCGGCCGATATTCCGAATTCCCCTATTACCTTCTCCTTCCCCAATAAATGGGGCGATGCCTGCTGCAAAGTTGCGGTCGTGTATAACCACGAAAACAGAACCAAGACCCTCTGCCCGATGACCCCGTTTCTGCAGCACGGCAGCTGCGATGCGGAAATGTTCCGTTTCCTCGGCACGAAAACCATTCCGTGGTCTCAGCATGACTTTCAGGACAGGGAGGTCGTCATTACCGACAATGTCGAGTTCGCCTTTTGGAACCGCGAACGCTTCCTCGAAGCGGGCAAACTCCTGATTACCTTCCCGGAAGCCTATGGCCGTTACGATCTTCTTGATCTTGAGGCCCTCAATTCGGCAGACAAGGTGTTCATGTTGGTCGCCAATTTTGCCGATGAAACGATGGCGGAAGCTTGTGCCTCCCGGCTGTCATTGGCCGAGTCTATCAACGCCGCCATGGACGACAAAAGCAAATTCTCGGTGTTTCTGATGTCTCTCGCCTTCGAGCCGATTCCCGGCAATATCCGGACGACGGTTGCACTTGCCGCGTTCATCAAAGAACATAGGCCGCGGATTCTGGAAGCCTGCATTGCCACCGACTTTGATGATTTCAAGGCTCTCTGCGGAACCTTTGAGGCCAAGGTCATGCGCAAAAAGGAAGCCGACAAAGCTCTCCGGACACTTATGGATGAGCCGGCTGAAGAAAAAGCCCATTGCCCTGCCGCGCCCAATAAAACTGCCCAGGCCCAGCCAGACTGGCTCGTTCGGTCTGTGATTGACAAAGGTGGTCATATCGAACTGATCGCGCAGGAAAAGACGGGAAAGACCAATTTCGCCGTCACGCTCGCTTACGCAATTGTCACCGCAAACCAGCAGAAAGCCGAAGGGCTGATTCCCGGACGTTTCTGGACGGTTTCCAAGGCGGCCGCAAAAAAGGCCGTTTACCTAGATTCCGAACTTGGAACTGCCCGCTTCAACGTCATCCGGGACAGGGTCAAAGGAGCATATCTGCCAAAGAAATCCAAGGAAGCCGCGGAACTTGACGCCAACTTCATCTACCACGACCTCTTTGCACAAGGCGGGCCATATGCTAAACGGGAAAATCACCAGTACGTCCTTGATCTGCTTGCTGCCGATGAGCAGGTCGGAACTCCAGGGGCGGTCGGGTTGGTGATCATCGACACTCGCCGCGGCTTTACTCACAATCAGGTTGGGCTTGAGCCGCAACTGATCGAACTGATCGTGAAAATTCGTCAGCTCGGATGCACGGTGCTCGTCTTGCATCACATGGACGAAAAGAATGCCGCTGCGGGCAATTACAGTGTCACCACTGGCAAGACCGGCATGATCAAAATGTTCCGGGATTATGTTTCCCAGGAGGAGAGCCGGGAGAAGTGTGACCTGACCTATCCGGTCAAATTTCAGCTTTCCACCTACGGGGCGTTTCAGCCGGCGTTTGATGCCGATCCCTTCTACGCCAAGTGCGAAGACGGACGCTGGACGCTCGTTGAGATGGTTGGAGATCCCGATGGACTGAACACCCAGTTCCGGCCCGTTGCGTTCGACGAAAAGGCCATTCTCAAAGGCCTGGTGGAGGAGTACAAGCGCGGTACCAAGGCTTCCAAAGCGAAAGTGGCGGAATATCTCGGCATCACCGATGATACTCTGGCAAGCCGGATGAAATAAGGAGGGGGATATAGTCGCCGGAAAAATCATGGCTCAATTCGGAATTTAGCCTCAAAATCCCGAAATGAGCCGCCCCGAGAAGGGTATCTGCCAAGGGGAATATGTGGGGGAAACAAACCGAAAGACGCCATGTAAAATTCCCAAATCACGGCATCGAATTCCGAAAAAAAACGCGTTCCCCGAGCCGCATCTCCATACGCGAGGTGCGGCTCTTTCTTATCTCTCCTCTTGTTGAGTCATGCCAAAATCTGCATCAGGTCGGTACGCTGCTCCGGGGCCAAAACCTCTTCCAAGTAGGCCGCCAGCACAGGGAGTTTGGTCGGCGTCAACGTGGATATTACGCGTGTCAAAGTGTTCCCCCTGGACGCGGTCGATGATGGAGCCGCAAGTTCCAACGCGGTGACGGCCCGCTGCTTGCTTTCCAGCGATATGTGGGAGTAGTGCGCAGTCATTTCCGAAGTCGAATGCCCAACTATAGCCTGCACCGTCGCCAGAGGGATCCCGGCGTTGACTGCGATACTGCAAAAAGTATGTCGGAAGGAATGCATGGAATACAGCACGACAGGACGCTTGCGCCGCAGTTCCGGATCAACAGCTTTCGTTTTGATACCAGACGCCTCCAGCAATTTGGTTATGTCTGTGGAAATCCCGCAGGGGTTGCGTCGGTATCGGTCGGCAACCTTGGGCAGAACATAAATCTCATCGTCGTGTTCCTTCCGGCACAGAGCTTCGTAGAGGCAGATGGCGATCGGCACCGTGACGGGAACAGGACGCTTACGGGCGGTCTTGATCGGGGTGTAGGTGATGGTCCTGTTTTCAAGATCGATGTGGCTCCACTTCATCAGTGCGGCATCCTCGCCCCTGCAGCCGGTATAGAGCATGATCAACAGCATCAGCCGCATCTCGGGCTTATGGAGCATGTAGTAGTCGGGGTTGTCGATGGTATCCGAAATCGCCTTGAGCTGGGCCGCAGTAAACGCATTGCGGCTCTGCGGGCGTGGAGTCTTACGGCGGATGGGGTCGAACGGAGTGCTGTCCTTCAGCAAGACCCGGAAGACCATTTTTAAGGAAGTGATCCGGGCGTTGTAGGTACGCTCGCTGATACCGCTCTTCCAGAACTCCGTCGCATATTCCCCCGCGATCTCTTCGGTAACATCACGTACCTCCCTGATCTCCTGATGCCGCTCCGCCATCCATTTTTGGAAAGGAAGAACAGCGTCATGGTAGAAGTCGAGAGTCCCGGAGCTGCTGTCCGGACGACGCGGAGACTTCAAATACTCCTCCCACATTTTGGAAATCGTGGTGCGATTGTGCGATATCAGTTCCTTATATTCGGCAACCCGAACCAAATATTCTGTCTTCGAAGTAAGATTTTGAAGCTCATGTCGCTCCCGTTGGTGCTGGACTGCCGCCCTCTCAGCATCATTTCTTTTAACGATGGGGCATCCGTTTTCGTCTCGCAACAAAACAGTCCGAACCTTGCCGGTCAAATCGCGGTAACGGTAAGCATAGTTCCCCGTTGATCTTTTGAAAACACATCCAGTCCCCTTGGCACGCCTCTCTCTTTTCATCGCTCAAACATCCATAGATGCTCGATAGTTTACCAACGATGAATTTTCAAGCAGGGAAATGGCATATTCTGGTTCACTTTGTCGAGGTTCGAATCCTTGCAGGACTACCATTTTTTTGCCCGTGAAAACCGGTCAAAAATCATTCTAACCCACTGCCCCTCAACAAAATTTACCCATTCGCCTGCAAATGAACTCTGCCCGTGCATCTTCCGCTGAAACTCCCTCTGAAAGCCTCTTTTTCCTGCGATAAGCTGAAGTTTAAGCGGAAGTAAATATACCCCCAAACACCCTCATTTGCAAGCTCATTCATAACCCCTTGCGCTGCCATTACACCACAGGACTACGCGCCAAGCCCCTCTATCCGTGCGATTGTGGGAAAGGAGGAGAGAGGAGGAGGAGAGGAAGAGAGGAAGAGGACGGACGTTGTTTCCGCCAAGTCCCGTACGGGGGCGGAAACCAACATCCGCCTGCAACGCTTGTTTGGGAATACGGGCATTTCGATGGTGATTCCGGCTGCGGTCATCACTCACCTGGGGATGTCGGTTCGTTCTTCCCCTCCGCCTCCATCGTTTCTCATGCCCGATGAATAAAGCCCCCCTCCCCTGCTTCCCCTGAACAATGATGGGAAGCGGGAGAGAGACGGAAGAAAACCGGATGGGAGGAGGCCAGTTCCTGAAAAATTCCTCAAAAAAAGCTTCTGGCCTTTCCTTTTTAAGACAAGTTGCAACACCGCGACCGGGACGCCGGGGACAAGGCCGCATCCGGGCGGTCGGACAACATACGGCGGCAAATGCGGTTCAACTTACCTTTTCTTCCCAAGCTGTTCTACAGTCATGGTCCGAAGCCTCTCGGCCGTGATTTCCCCCGGACAGGCCTCTCTCCGCAGCGCCCTGTTGAACTCGTCCAGCAGGAAGGGGAGAAAATCCTTTCTTCCCGGATAACCCGTATTATGAGGCGTCATGATCACATTGGGCACAACGTACAGCGGAGAGGTTTCGGGCAAGGGCTCTTCGTAGAAGACGTCGAGATAGGCGTGGAGCCTGCGTGCAGCAAGCTCCCGGCAGAGCGCCTCCTCGTCGATAAGTCCGGCCCGACCGCCGTTGATGACACCTGCGCCATCCTTCAGCATGGAGAGTTCCTTCCCCCCGATGCCGTGCCAGGTTTCCGGCGTAACGCCCACCAGACAGTGGACCATGTCGGCCTTTTCGAAAAGCTCTTCGAAAGATACCTTCCGAGCGCCGCAAGCTTCTATTTCCGCAGGTGCCGCGTGTTTTGAGGCCACGAGAATTTGGCCGATGTTCAAGGGTTTGAGCATACTCAACAGACGGCGGGAAATATCGCCGAAGCCCCAGATGCCCACGACACTTTCACGCAGATTTCCCATGGAAAAACGTTCCTGCCAGTTCATGGCCTGCCTCTGCCCGACCGAGGCGCTCCCGAAAAAATTACGGCTGTGGAGCAGAGTCATCAGGAGCGACCATTCGGCCACGGCGGCAGCCATCACGCAGTTGGCGGAAAAGATCCTGCCGCCGTGAGCGAAGAAATCGGGCGGCTCCGAGAATCAGGTCAAAGCCTGCCGCCTCGAGGCGGCAGGCTGAGTTTCGTCCGAGCGGAGGAGCTTTCTGAAAGTCCCGGGAGGCATACCGAAATGTGCCGAAAAACGCCGGATCAGGTGGTTCGTATCGCAATAACCGCACTCCTGAGCCACCGCCTTCAGGGAAAGATTGGAGCCGCGCAAAAGGTCCGCCGCGTGTTCGAGCTGTTTCCGGGAACGGTATTCAAGGGGAGTACGCCCCGTCAATTCCCGAAAACGGCGAAAAAGAGATCTGCCGGAAAGTCTGGAAAGCCGGGCCAGATGGGCGATGGAGACCTGCTCCCTGAAATGCGTATTCAAATAAGCCAGCGCCGCCGCCGCCGGATTCGGCTCTTCATCGTGAGTCGCAGCCCGCCCCGACCGGCCGATAAGGATAAGGATGTTCATAAAAAGGATCAGACAGCGTAAATTGCGGCCGGGCAGACGTTTCTTCTGTTCGTCTTCAAGTTCCGCAATGAGTGTTTCGATCTTGCGCAGAGGCTCTTCTTCGAGATGAACGACGGGAAGTTCCGGCGGCGGAGCATCCGGCTGACACGGAGAGATCAGGAAACGAAAAATCTCCATACCGTTGCCGTCCAGCAACGGCAGCGGCAGTTTGTCGGCCTTGTAAAGCAGATTGACGAGTTCCAGCTTCCCGGTATTTTCGTAGGCATGAACATTGCCGGGGTGCAGCAACAGAACATCTCCCCGTTCCAGCTGATGGGACTTGCCTTCGGCCCAGTGAACAGCCCCTCCGGAGTAAAGGATCAGCACGATCTCGGAAAACCGGTGGTCGTGAAAATTCAGTTCATGATTCCGCCCCCTCGCCATAGCCCGTATCCCCAGAGGGAACTGGTCCCAGCAGGGGGCGATATTGTTTTCGGACATGTACGGCATGACAAAACTCCTTTTGGCGCTAATATACAGCATATTGGCGTATTTATCAAGTTAATTTCCTTTTTTGCCGTGTATATTAGCAACAGAAACGGCAACACCGCCGAAAAATTGAAAGGGGAAAGAGATGAAAACACAGTCAACGGCCTTCGGGAAGTACAGCGTGAGTTTCACGCTCATCGAACTTCTGGTGGTCATCGCCATCATCGCCATCTTGGCGGCCATGCTGCTGCCGGCCCTCCAGCAGGCAAGATCACGGGCGCACACGGTGAGCTGCGTTTCCCAGCTCAAGGATCTGGGAAGCGCCGCCTCCTTCTATGCCGACGGCAACGCCGAATACTACCCGACCGTTCTGGGACCTTCTCCCGACGTCACCGACCAGACGAAGGATGTGGGCTGGGCCCTGCGTCTGCTGGCCGGGAAATATCTTCCCGCCAAAATGCTTCTGTGCCCCACCTTCGCCGCCAACACCACCGTCAAAGCCCGCATCGACTGGCTGCTGAACAAAGCCCAGTCCGGCCTCGCCACGGATTTCAACAATTTCAAGTACATCGGCTACGGTATGAATTTCAAGGTCGCCCCCAATCACAACAACGTGGACAAGGTTCCTTCGACCAAACGCAACCGGATCAAACCCGCCACCTTCTTTTTCATGGACATGCTCTCCTCATATGAGCTGAACCTTAAGAAAAACTACGGGTATCACTATTCTCTCGGCCGTCTTCCTTCCGACTATGCCTCCAATCACTACGGTGTTCCCGCGGGACTTCATGTCGGTTCCGTCACCAATGTCAACTGGATCGACGGTCACGTCTCATCGGAAAAGACGGCAAGAGATTACCGGGAACGTTACTCGAATTCACCTTTCAATGCAAGCGACAACTGGAAGACAGCGAAATAAGATGAAAATGTTTTTCTCTCTGCTGTTTCTTTTCCTTGCCGCTGCCCTTCCCGGCGAGGTCTGGAAGGCCCCCGGACCGGAAGAAGTGCCTCAGAGCAAAGTGTATCCGCCGGTGGTCTCCGCCGCCCGCTGGCTCTGGTTTCAGGCCCCGGAAATCAAGGGAAACACCAACGCCTTTTACCGCTATACCGTCGTCATTCCGGAAGAGGTGAAGCAGGCTTCCGCCTTCGTGCTCATGGACGACGCCGGGACCATGCTGGTCAACGGGAAAGCCCCCCGCATGAGTTATCCGCCCCAACCGAAGCATCTTCAGCTGAAAACGCCCCGTTTCGATTTCGGCCGCCTGCTGAAACCGGGAAAAAACGTTCTGACTTTTGCCGTCCATAACAATCTGCTCACAGGCGGTCTGTTTCTGCGCGGAGAGATCATTCTGAGATCCGGCAAAAAGATCCCCCTGCTTTCCACCAAAGCCCTGAAAGCCGCGCCCGCGGCCCCCGCGAACTGGCAGGATCCCGCCTTCGATGATTCATCGTGGCCCGAAGCATGGGAATTCGGCGACGCCATGACCTCCCCTTGGAATACGGCGAGCAACATCCTGGACTTCGGCCTTTCCGACAAGGAAAAACAACTGATCCGGAACTGCCTTGCCAAAGCGACCGAACTTCCGGCGAAGATCGCTTCGGAACAGCCCCGCCGGACAAAGATCGACTTCAGCCGTCAGGCGCCCGGACTTGTGATCGACGGGACTCCCATCCCCCCCATGCTCCATATCGTCGGCGACCCCTTCGCCCCCGGCAATGGCGACATGACCGTAAAACTGGCCTCTGCCGGGGTCCGGTGGTGCGAAGTCGCCCTTCTCGACTACAACGCCGTCAGAGAAAACGGATACGACTTTTCACAGGTCGACTCCTTCATAAGACGGACGCTTGCTCTGGCGCCGGAAACCTTTATCGGCCTGAGCATCCGTTTCTCTCACAGGAACTACACCTGGATGGCCCGCAATCCGGAGGAACTGGTGGTCTATCCCACCGGGAAGGCGGATCAGAACAACGATACGTTCCGCCGCAGGGCTCCTTCCATGGCGTCGGAGAAATACCGGGCCGAGATGCGCAGATTCCTGACCGCCTTTTTCGAACACGCCCGGAAACAGCCCTGGTACGCCAGAGTGATCTCATGCAGAGTTTCCAACGGCTGTTTCCTCGAGTGGCACTACTATGGGATGCGCCGGGATATGCCGGACATCGGCAAAGCCATGACCGCGGCTTTCAGGAAATTCCTCGTCAATCGCTACAAAACCGATGAAGCTTTGCGTAAGGCCTGGCATGATGAAAAAGTCACTTTGCGGACAGCGTCCGTCCCCGGCGTCGCCGACCGGAAGGGTAAGGGCAATTTTCTACGCGACCCGTCGTCGGGGACCGACCGGAAAGTGATGGATTATTACGAATGTCACCAGCATGTGGTCGCCGACACCCTGCTGGATCTTGCGGCCGCGGTCAAAAAATGCGCGCCCCATCTTCTGGTGGGGGCCTACTACGGATACGCCGTTCAGATGAACTTCCCGCCGGAAGGGCAGACGATTTTGCTGGACAAAGTCCTGAGCTCGCCCTGCATCGACTTCCTGAGCGCGCCGATCTGCTATGACAGCGCACGCGCCCCTTCCGGCGACGGCCTGAAGCGCACGCTCCCTTCCGTCTTCGCCCGTTACGGAAAACTGCACATCGTGGAACAGGACACCCGGACTCATATCACCTATCCCAAACACTATACGGCGGCCCAGTCGGCGGAGCTTTTCCTCCGGGATACTGCGTCCGCGTGGCTGGACGGCTGCGGGACCCAGCTGCTCTCGCTCCACGGAATGGGACGTCACTGGATGAATGCGCCGGAGATACTGAGTGCCATCCGTCAGGGCATCGGCCTCTGGGAAAAACTTTACGCCCGACCGGCCCGGGAACGCATTCCCGGTCGGACGGCGGTCGTGCTCAACACGCCGGAAATGTTCCTTCACGGCTTCCCCGTCGTGGAGCAGCAGTCCGCGCCCGTCACCGCGCTGACGACGAATTCGATCCATGCGCTCCACCGCTCCGGGCACACCTTCGATCTTCTCGATCTCAAAGGCTTCCTCGCCAACGGGAAAAAGTACAAAACGGCAATATTCCTCAATCTTTTCACCGTGGACAGCGAAACGCGGGCAAAACTTCTGCCTCTGCTCCGCGCCCCGGGCATGACCGCAATCTTTATCTGCGCGCCCGGACTGGTGACGGAAAAGGGCTGGTCCGAAAAGGCCGCTTCGGAACTCACCGGGATAAACCTGAAACTCATCCCCGGAGGGCCGCTTGCCCTGAAGAACATCCCCCTGACGCCCGCCGTCAGTCTTTCTCCGCGCATGGCGGCTGTCGATCCGGCGGCGCAGAAACTGGCAGGCTACAAGGATGACGACTCCGTTTGCGGGATGGCGAAAAAAACGCTTCCCGGCGGGGCCGCAGCAATTTTCAGCGCCGCGCCTGTCACCGATCCCGCACTTTGGGACAAACTGCTGACAGCCGCAGGATCAGAGAGCCATACGGCCCCCGGCCAGGTGACGCTCGGCTTCGGAGGCCGTCTGCTGATCCCCGTGTGGAAGAAAACGACGCTCCCGGTTTTCCTGCCCGCGAAGATCAGGAAAGTCAGAGAGCTTTACTCCGGCCGGACACTTCGGGTCGACGAGGGTAAACTTACGCTGAAGAGTTCCGGACCGACAGTCTGGCTTCTGGAGTTCTGACACGCTTATGAAAGAGTTCTTTTTTCACGATTTCGGCAAGGCCGCCTTCGGGACTCTGGACCTTGTTCTGGAGGCGGATGCCCCCGGTACGGCGGAAGTCGCGGTCGGGGAATGCAGCCGGGAAGGGAAAGTGGACCGGACCCCCGGCGGGTTCCGCTACATCGGGGTCTGTCAGCTCCCCGTTGCCGCGGGAAGAAAAAAATACCGTCTGCCTCTTCCGCCCCATCCTCCCCGCGGAGGAGCGGCAGCCGCTTCGCCCCTGCCCGATGAGGAAATAGCCCCTTTCCGCTATGTCGAGATCACCGGGCCCTGCCGGGTCGGGCAAGTTCGCCGGAACGAGATATTTCCAGACGGATTTCACGATGACGATGCCCGGTTCGTTTCTTCGGAAAAAAAATTGAACCGGGTATGGGAGTTCTGCAAATACTCCATCAAAGCCACCGCCGCCTTCGGTCTTTTCATCGATGGAGAACGGGAGCGGCTCCCTTACGAGGGAGACACCTGCATCAACCAGCTCGGCTGGTTCTGCTGTTGCCCCGATCCGGCCATCCCCCGCAGGACAATCACGCATCTGCTGAAAAATCCCACATGGCCCACCGAATGGCGGCTGCTGATGCCGCTCATCGTGCGTGATTATCTGCTTTACTCGGGGGATGAAAAACCCCTGCCGGGGTGGCTTCCGGCGCTGAAGGAAAGCCTTCTCGACGATAAAACGGGGGAAGATCTGCTGCTCCACACCGGCAACAACAGACGGGGGGACATCATCGACTGGCCTGAAAGCGAAAGGGACGGCTATGAATTGGGAAAAATCAATCTGGTTCCGAACTGTTACCGTTTCGGGGCGCTGGAAGCCATGACGGAACTGACCGGAGATCCGGCGTTCCGGCGGCAAGCGGAAGCGCTGAGGGATAAAATCCGCGAAATGATGATGAAAGAGGGACGTTTCGTGGATTCGCCCGGCAGCACCCATACAGCCCTGCATTCTCTGATATTTCCCCTCTTTTTCGGCGTAGGGACACAGAAGGAGTGTTCTGAAATCAGGAACTCGGGCATGCGCTGTTCGGTATACGCCGCCCAATTTCTCCTCGAAGCCATGTTCCGGCACGGCATGGAAAAAGAGGCGATGGAACTCCTGTGCGCGGATTCGGAACGGAGCTGGCTCAATATGCTTGCTCAAGGCTCCACCATCACCATGGAAGCCTGGAACGCCGACATCAAACCCAATCAGGACTGGAATCATGCATGGGGAGCCGCACCGGCCAATATCATCCCGAGATTCGTCGGAGGCATCCGTCCCGTTTCTCCGGGTTTCCGGAAATTTCTAGTCGATCCACATCCGACGGGCCTGGAATTCTTCGACCTTCGCCACCCGATTCCCGGCGGAAAGCATATCGAGCTGGAATATTCCCGCGGGAAAATCAAACTGGTTGTTCCGGAGGGAACATCGGGGATCTGCGGAAACAGGGAATATCCCTCCGGGACTCACTGCATCACCCGGACAAATTGACACGAAAGGAGTGTTTTTCATGAAAAGGAAGTGTTCCATCGCCGTTATCGGCGTCGGCCAGCGGGGATATTCCTATGTCGAAATGCTGAAAAAGCATCCGGATGCCTCGCTTACGGCCCTCTGCGATACTTCGCCCGACCGCCTGAGAGCGTTTGCAAAAGAGCTGAACTGCGAAAAACTCCCCCTTTTTTTCTCGGTCGACGAGCTGCTCGGGAAGGGGGATTTCGAAGCCGCCGTCATCACCACTCCGGACTTCACCCACGCGGCATGCGCTGCCGCCTGTTTCCGATCCGGGAAGCATGTCATGCTCGAAAAACCCATGGCTCCGACGGCGGCGGAATGCCGGACCATCGTGGAGGAAAGCAGAAAAAGCGGCAAGATCCTTCAGGTCGGTTTCGTTTTGCGCCATCTCCCTCTCTTCCGGGAGGTCAAAAACCTTTTGGATGCGGGAGAGATCGGCCAACTGCTTTCCATGAACTGTTCGGAGTCGGTCGGAGTCATGCACGGCGCAAGCTATATGCGGCGATGGCATCGGAAATCGGCGAACAGCGGCGGCTTTCTGCTGGCAAAATGCAGTCACGATCTGGATCTTATGACTCAGCTCGCCGGAGCTTCCCCCGCCCGGGTTGCCTCTTTCGGAGGATTGAATTTCTTCACCAGCGACAAACTGAAAGTCCGATTCTGCTCCATGTGTCCGGATCTGTCATGCCGTTTCCGCTTCAAGGGAGAAATGGTGAGGATGACGCCTGAAGAGACAGCCGGGCCCTCGGAACGGCAGTTCGATCTCTGCGTCTACAACGATGACAAGGATGTCGTGGACAATCAGCAGGTGCTCATCGAATATGTCAACGGCGTCAGAGGGACCTTTTCCCTCGATCTCTTCGCGCCGCGGCCCACAAGGCGGTGGCGCCTTATCGGGACTTCGGGGTATATGGAGGCCGACACCGGAGCCGAAAAAGTGACTCTTTCCTTTTCCGATGGGCGGGAACCGCGTGAACTTGTGTGTCACGCCGCAAATGATTCCGCTCACGGCGGCAGTGACGGACTTTTTCTGGATGAGTTCATCAGCTGCATTTTGAACGGGAGGAAACCGGAAGCGGATGCGGCGGCGGGGCTTGCTTCCACTGTCACGGGCAATGCCATCGAACGTTCGAGACTTGAAGGAAAGATCGTTACGATCGCTCCCGAAGAATATCTGGTCAAAATTGATCCCGGAGAGAAAAAATAACGGGTGATGTCATGCCATATCACCGGAATGTCAAAACACTCTCCTCTGTGGAGGACTACTGTTTCCTTTCCGATCCGGGAGAAACGGAAACCTTCATAGTGGAATACTCCGGTCGGGTCCGGCTTTACCATGAAAACGACTCTCCCCCGCTTCCGTCGCTGAGGGAAGAGGCGGAACTTCCTTCTCTCTGCACGCTCCCTCGCGGCAAACGACATTGGAAGGGCGGCTACCTTCCCGTCCTGCAGATCAGCGGCCCCGGGGTCAACGAAGAACTTTTCGCTTCGGGAAGGGAACTTTTCCGCCGCAGCGAACAAGGATGCCGGGCCTATCCGGGAGACCGGAAAGTCGCCCTTGCCGAATACGATGACCGTTTGAAGAAGGTCACTCGGTACTGGGAACGTTTTCTGGGCAGTCTCGAAGCCCTCCCCGGAGTGAATGAATGGGCCGGAAACGCTTGGAAAAGTTCTTTTGTCCAAAGTTTCAGCGCGTTCTGGGGGACGCACACGAAATACGGCGTCGAGGAGTACGGCTGCATGCGCCACGACGGATTCCCGCCCACGCTCCTTGCCGCTGCCGGAGCGCTTCACGAATTCGGCAATACCGCCGGGGCGCGCACGCTCTTTCTCCGTTACCTCGAGCGCTTTCTGCGCCCGGAAGGGACACTTCGCTACTACGGGACCGCCCTCTCGGAATACGGCGGACTGCTCAGGCTGGGGAGCGAACTCAGTCAGGGACCGGAGGGGAATGAATTTTTTGCCGCTGTCCGCCGTGAACTGCTCCTGATCTGCCGTCTCATGCGGGATCTCCTCGACTGCGTCATGAACCCGCCGGCAAGCCGATATGCCCTGCTGGCAGGTTCTCCGGAAGCGGATTTCAGGGAACGGAAGGACGAATATCTGCACAACAACGCCGCCGTTTTGCGCGGGATGGAATGCCTGATCCCTCTCCTCGAACGTCACGGCGTCCTGCCCGATCTTCTCGAAGTCCGGGATCTCCATGCGACACTGGAACGCCGTTTCGAGGCCGCGGTCCGGGATCTTGGCGCAAGATACCCTTTTCTGCCCTACAAGACGACGGATCAGGAGGAAATCACCGATTTTACCGCCGATATGGAATGGGCTTTCGCCAACTACCGCTACTATCCTGAACTGTTGGAGTCGGGTATCCCGGCGTCTTCAGATGCGGAAAAAATCATCCGGGAACGCTTCGCACGAAAAGGTATGTTCCGGGGGCTGACCGCCCTGAACTACCCGGCTCAGTTCCTCCTCTGTTTCGATCACTGGCCTCATGTTTCTCTGGGACGGGGACTGCTTGAGTACGGCGACATAAAACATTTTCATGAGATACTGACGGCTCACGCCTCCTTGTACATGGACCGGGATCTTTTCACCTGCTATGAAAGTGAACTCCCTGGCACCCCCATGAAGGCCTATACCGACTGGTGCGTTCCCGCCCAGCTGGTCTTCCCCCGCCTGCTCAGGATGTGTACAGGATTCCGCCGCCGCAGCGGAGAGCTCATCATCCCCAGTCTGCCGGAAATTTTCAAAAAATAACCGCCCGACGACGCGCCGGGCGGCCCCATAGGAGATCTGAAATTTCCGCATCGGGCGCGCAGCGAGGGCATCCGCTGACCGGCGGTGTAGGCTCCGGCCAGCAGCTGGTCCTCAAGATAGTTTATCATGGCGAACGCCTTGTCGGGCTTTCTCATGGCTTTCTCCCTGTTGCGGGTATACTATGCCACGGGATAGGATATTTTTCAAGTACCTTTCCGATTGACGGGCCGCATTTGTCCGTAAAAATGAGCCGAAGTGATTCTTTTTTGTCAGCATATCCTCATGGGCGGTACCATCAACAACCTCGCAATGAAGACATAGCTCCAAGATGTCGGAAGAGCAGCTGTCCGTACGGTTATTGGAAGGAAGAGGAAGAGGCCGGACGTTGTTCCCGCAAAATCCCGTACGGGGGCGGAAACCAACATCCGCCTGCAACGCTTGTTTGGGAATACGGGCATTTCGATGGTGATTCCGGCTGCGGTCATCACTCACCTGGGGATGCCGATTCGTTCTTCCCCTCCGCCTCCATCCTTTCTCATGCCCGATGAATGCCCCCCCCTTACGTCATTCCCATCAGAATGAGAAAAGGGCTGCCGCAAAACGGTGAGGTTTGGCGACAGCCCCTTTTCCCCCAGGATCAGTCGATATAGACCACGGGCTTGATCAGATCGGGAGATTTGGAGCGCATGATGAGCAGAGCCTCTTCCATGTGTTCGAAGCCGATGTACTTGTGGGTAAGCATCAGACCGGGATCAATTCTGCCCGCGGTAATCATGGCGGCCAGCTTTTCGCTGCGGAGCCTGCCTCCGGGCATCAGACCGCAGCGGATGCTCTTGTGACTCATGCCACATCCCCAGGCGAGACGGGGAATTTTGATGAAGTCGCCGCTGCCCAGGTAATTGACGGCACCGATGATGCCCCCCGGTTTCAGCATCCGGACTGCCTGTTCGAAAGTGTCCACGGTGCCGCCGGCAATGCAGACCTTGTCCACGCCCCGGCCGGAGGTCAGCTGGAGGATCTGGTCGGCGATGTCGCCTTCCCGGTAGCTGACGAATTCGGTGGCGCCGTAAGCGGCCGCGACTTCCCGGCATTTGGGCCGGGTGCCTACGCAGATGATCCGTGCGGCCCCCCGCAGGGCGCATCCAGCCGTGGCCATGAGCCCCACCGGGCCGATACCGATGACGGCAACATCGTCGCCGAATTGGATGTCCGCCAATTCGGCGGCGTGAAATCCCGTGGGCATCATGTCGCAAACCATGACGCCGACGCCGGGATCCATGCCGTCGGGAAGCAACGCCAGATTGGCGTCCGCCTCGTTGACGTGGAAATATTCACCGAAAACACCGTCCTTGAAGTTGGAAAACTTCCATCCGGCCAGCATACCCGTGGAGTGCATGGGATAGCCCCGTTGGGCATTGATGTCGCCCCAGTCCGGAGTGATGGCCGAAACGATGACCCGGTCGCCGGGTTTGAAATCCCTGACCAAAGCGCCTACCTCGTCAACGACACCGCAGGCCTCGTGCCCGAGGATCATGTCGGTGCGTTCGCCGAGCGCGCCTTCCCAGACGGTGTGCACATCCGAAGTACAGGGGGCGACGGCAATGGGGCGGACGATGGCATCCAACGGTCCGCAGGCGGGACGTTCCTTTTCGATCCATCCGGTCTTCCCGATGCCGAGCATTGCAAAGCCTTTCATTTTTCTCTCCTTCTTATTAGGTGTGGATGAAGCGGAGGCAACACTCGTAATATATCACGGATCCGGCAAAAGTCAAGGTTGATGCCCCCCTTTTTTTCTTGGATCACGAGCACCCGGAATGGACTTCATCCGAAGTTTTGTATCCGGGCGCCGCATGAAGCCCCCGGGCGTTATCGAAGTTCACCGGAACGGAACCGCGGGACGGGCATTTCGATGGTGATCCCGGCTGCCGCCTTCATGAGAACGGACAATCTTCATGCCCGTGGGTTCGGCAATGATCAGAGCAGAAAGATGACAGAAAGCCGGAACCATATCGGGCGTCATTCATGATTCCTTTCATGTTTTTTTGAACGGAGGATTCACAGGGCGACGAATATTCAATCATTCAATTCCGAGGATCTCCCGACAGGCGTAAACGGGATCTCCAGAGAATCGCCCGCGTGCAGTTCCGCAGGCAGGACCGCCGGGTCGAAACGCCGGTCCAGACGCAGTTTTTTCAAGGTGAACGAACCATGAAGGAGCGTGATCACGGCATGAGTTCCATCCTGATAAAATGTCCCCCAAGTCTCTCCCAGAGCCCAGAACGACTGAAACACTCCCGGCATGACCGGCGCAAAACCCAGCATCCCCGCATTGCGGTCATAGCTGAACCCGCTGAAGGCGATCAGAAGGCCGTAGGAAGCCATGCTGCGGACATAGTTGCTGCCGCATTCGAATTCGTTATACGGGTTCCGCTTCACCCCGTCGAAGCGGTTGCGGACCGCATCGGCGACCGTCAGCGCTTTTCTGACCCGGCCCTGGGCGGCCAGCGCGGTGGCAAACGCCCATTCAAAACCCGTCATCGTTTCCGAGTTGTAGGTCAGCGGAATGGCCGGTTTGCCGCCTTTCGGCCAGGAGCAGATGATAGTTCCGGCTTCATCGTTCAGGCTGTAGACCCGCCACAGATTGACGAAATCCCGCATGGACCTTTTGAAATTGTATTTGTAGATCGACTGCAGGGTCTTCCGGTATTTCCGGCGTTCGAAAATGGTGCCCAGGCCATACAGGTCGGCATAATTCTGCGCCAGAACGGCGTCGATCCCGCAGCCGCCGGCGATCTGGTATTTGATTTCCCGGTGCTCCTCGCTCCAGTAATTCCCCGCCTGAAACTTTTCGACGATGCCGCGATCTTTCAGGTCGATCTGCTGGGTGAAATATTCCCCGTTGAACAGGCGGCGGTTCACAAATGCCTTCCCTTTGCGGAACAGCGCACGGCATTTTTCGGCAAAGGCGGTGTCGCCCATGAAATCGGCCAGGCGGGAGGCCGCATCCAGCGCCCCGAGATAATGCCCCGTCAGCCAGGAATTGGGTCCGAACAGCTCCATATCCAGCGTGTGATGCTGTCGGCCTGTGAGCACGCCGGACTCCTCGGGATCCCAAAGATCGGGATTGCGCGGACTCCATGCATATTCGATCGTCTTTTTGATTTTTTCCCAGTATCTCCGGATGAATTCATCGTCGCCGCCGATCTTCCAGTCCCGGTAGATCTTCATCACATCACCGAATTGTCCGTCGGCGCAGGGACGCATCTTCTGTTCCGAAATCCGGATCCCCAGCGGCAGGAACAGCCGGAAGTGACTGCCGCCATCGGGGTCGATGCTGTATTTCAGATGACTTTCCCGCATGGAACGTTCCAGATCGGGAAAAAGAAACGCCAGCGCCTGAGCGTAATTCAGGACATGCGTGCAGGAGCCCTCGCAGGAACCATGACGGGTTCCGACTCCTTCCCATGCGTAAAAAGTGCCGTCTTCCAACCGCAGGCAGGAGGGACTTTTCAGCACCGCCAGATTGTCGGCGGCCGCCTCCTTGACCACAGCGGGGAGCGTTCCCGTAAAAATCGCGTCGCGGAAACAGAAGGTTTTGCCGCGCAGTTCCCCGTAATTCTTCAGTGCATAGCGCGAAGAATCCCGGGAATCCGTCCAGCGCGTTGCGTAATAATTCTTCCACTGCGTCCCGATATGCTGTTTTTCCGCAATTTCATTCCGCCCCGGGATCTCGGCCATGGAACGGAACGGGATATGCCACGTGAGCACGAACCGGGAGACCTTTTTTTCTCCCGGCAGCAGTGTGAAACGGGCGGAAACAAGACCGCTGTCCATGATCGGGGCCGGCTTCTTTCCGGGATAGAGCCTTTCCTCGAAATCGCCTCCGGCAAGCAGATCCCGGTAATATACCTCCAGCGCATCCCGCCAGCCGCCCCGGTAAAAATAGGTCTGATGCGAAACCGTGCTCCCCGGCGAATCGACAGCCAGGGTCAAATCTCCGGTCCCGCAGCCGTCGTGGCAGGTCAGCGCACCGGCATGAAATTCGTTGTAAGCGGAAACATTTTTTTCGCTCCACGGATTCGTCAGGATCCCCAGAACGGCATAGGTGACAGTCCGCCCGGTATTGTTCTCCAGTTCCGCCTCAAAAAAGGCCGCGGGCAGCGAGGACGGCCCGCTTTCTCCCGGAATGAGGACGCTCCACGCCGTCAAGCCGCAGCGGGCCGGAAATTTTTCCCCGCCGAAATCCAGCCGGCAGACCGGATACGTACCTTCGAAAGAATGTGTGCGGAAATGAGGCAGATTGCAGAGCGTCGCCGCCGCCGGACCGAACCCGTATCCCTGATGCCGGCGCTCGAATGAATATTGCCCCATGTAATGCGGCGCAAGGTCGCCGTTCAAGACCCGGAAATCGACGACTCTTCCGTTTTCTTCCGCCCTGACCGCAAAATGCGACAGCCCGTTATAGCTGCCTTTGGCCGGCGCATTGAAAATCTCCCAGTCGACCAGCGCCCCGTTGCCGGCGATCCCTATCGAACCGGACCCGATCCCGCCCAACGGAAACGAGATGAACGATGTTTTGTCCTTGCCGTATTTCATTCCCCCGCTCAGCCTTTCATATTCATAAAACTGATTTGCGTACCGGACCCCCGTCGCTCTTTTTTCATAATTTACAATGCGGAACGGGAGAAATCAATTTCAACATCTGAAGGAGTGTAGACAGACGAATCTATCACCTCTTAATCTTCTACGGAAAACTTGATCAGTTTGTTTTCTCCGGCGGGACTTTGCGGCACCATTGCCGCATGACTTCCGCAGCCGGCTTTCCGTAAATGATGAATCCTTTATCGCCTGCCGGATCGTCGAGGAAATCGGGCCGGACGATCTGCTGGTCCCATTTCCACCAGAACATGCCGCCCCACCACGGCTGATCTTCGAACAGCCGAATGACGGCAGACATGTAATCCGCCTGCTGCTTGCCGTCGTAATATTTGCCGTTCTTCCAGTAATACGGCAGTTTGGTTGCATTTTCCACGGAACAGCAGCCGCATTCGCCAAGATAAAAACATTTTCCATATTTTTCGGTGAACCGCCGCATGGTTTCCACGTTCGGTTTCATGAATTCAACCATGCTTTCCACGGTTCCCCTGCCGTCTTCTGTGGCCGGATAATAGTAACTGGTGCCGACCGAATCCAGAGAATACAACCAGAAATCTTTGTCATCCAGCAGGTTGATATATCTTTCGGTCCGGATGAAGCTGGAGGTCAGATGTCCGGAGTAGAGCGACCGGGCCAGTTCCACGATCTTCAGCCAGTTTTTTGAACACCCGACCAAATTGTTCAATTCGCTGTCGAATCCGTATGCCTCGCATCCGGTCTTACTGGCGATCCGCAGATAATGCCGGGTCAGGCAAGCATAATTATCAAACCATTCATTCCGGTAATTGAACGGCATTCCAGGCTGGATCTCGCCTTGCGGCAGGGTAAGATTGGAGCGTTGCGTCCCGTCATGACACTCGATCATCGGTCGAAGCATCACTTTGATGTCTTTGGAATGGATGCAGCGGATAATATCGATCAGTTCATCATCGCTGGGAGTATTCCGGAAATCGCGGTACATTCGGGTACTGTAAAAAGCATCCTGCATGATGGTGGTGACCAGACAGATCCACGGGACGCCCAGTTCCGCGATCCTGTCGATTTCCGTCTTTGCCTCCGGTGAAGCAAAATAACCATTGGGGGCATAATACCCCAGCGTAACGCCTTTGAACATATTTTTTCTCCTGTATCACTGCAGCAGAATGCCTGCGGAAGTATAATGTTTTCTTTCCAATACGTCAGTTTGTTAACAGCTTCCAAAGCCTGTTATACGAAAATCCCATGACGATCCCTTTGCTTAGAGTTCGATTTAAGCGTAAAATAGCACAAAAGCATAAAATGTCAAGCGCGAATCTTTAGTTTCGCAAAAAAATCTTAAAGAAGGTCAAGTCTGAAAATCGACCACCGCAACCAGGTATGGAGCACGGACATCACCTATACAACGGTCAATGGTCATCGGGCCTTCGTGATCGGCATAGTGGACTGGTTCAGCCGCAAGTTGATGGCGTACAACGTGG
>Ga0208297_1001323_pt1 | contig 25321 bp, 25 predicted proteins | sample LMS_cellobiose_e_FD_187367 | JGI IMG/M metagenome (GOLD analysis project Ga0208297, IMG submission 187367) | Rumen-fistulated moose microbial communities from Alaska, USA - LMS_cellobiose_enrichment (SPAdes) (version 2) | ecosystem: Host-associated > Mammals > Digestive system > Stomach > Rumen... | reverse complement strand
TTGGGTGGGATCTCAAGTAACATGTGTACGTGATCCGGACATATCTCCGCTTCTACAATAGTTACCTTCTTCCATTCGCACAACTGTCGTAATATCTTGCCAATTTCCCGCTTCTTCTCCCCGAAAATACTTTGCGCCGAAACTTCGGCGCGAATACGATGTAATATTTGCAATTCCATTTTGTATGCGCTAAACTATGTGTGTCATTCATTCTTGAATGGCCTCCTTCTGTTATTTTCTGTTGCAGTTGCCAGACCGCAACTCTATTATAACAGAAGGAGTTTTTTGTTCATCGGCAATAGCCTCTTTTGAACCACTCGCCCAGCGAGTGGTTTTCGTTATACAAAAAAGCACCTGCGCGGCACGCAGGTGCTTTTCCTTTACAGATCTACTCTCTCATAGAGTTTCTCCGCTCGGCGACACGACAAGAGCGTCACCGCTCCGTAGACGACCCCACAGACGGCCAGGACCGGCAGCTGCCGGAGGATATCTGCCCGATCCGTGCCGTCCAGCCAGCCGAGGCCCGGCAGATGGGGCAGGACCACGTCGCAGATCGCCACCAGGGCCACGCAGACGGAGGCCTTCAGGAAGGCGGTCCCCACCTTGTAGCCGCTGCGGTAGAAGGACGGCAGGAACACCGCGTTGAACACGGCGAAGAGGATCAGGCCCAGGGCGAACAGAGCCGCGTTGGCGTCCAGTCCTGCCAGATTGGTGCCCTTGGGGTTGACGCGCGCCGACAGGAACGCGAACGGCACCGCCAGCACCAGGGAGCCAAGCTGCACCCGCACGGAGAACAGACAGGCTGACCGGACGGCGTCCCGCTTCCGGACGGGCAGCACGGCGCAGTAATCGGCGTCCCGCTGCTCCCGGGCGTTCATGAACATGAAGAAGATACCCAGCGTCACGTAGAAGAACGCCACCGTGTAGGGGTAGTTGGGGATCAGCAGGAAGACGCCGGAGAGCAGGAACACCAGCGTCATGGGGTGGCAGGTAAGCCGCAGCTGCTTATACAATAGCGCCTTCATCGTACTCCCTCCTCTCTACCGAAACGATGATGTCCTCCAGGGTCGCGCCGTGCTCGGCGAAGGCATGGCGGAACGAGTCCACCGTGCCCGTGTGCAGGACCCGGCCGTCCTTGATAAACGTGATGTGGCTGGCGCACTTCTCCAGGTCCGAGGTGATGTGGGTGGAAAACAGGATGCTCCTGGTTCCATCCGCCACGATGGAGCGGAACAGCCCCGTCAGCTCATCCCGGGACACCGGGTCCAGGCCGCTGGTGGGCTCGTCCAGGATCAGCAGCTTCGCCCCGTGGCTCAGGGCCAGGGCGATGAGATATTTGACCTTCATGCCGCTGGAGAGCTGGTCCACCCGCTTCTCCCCGTCAAGGGAAAATAGTTTACAGTAGTGCTGATACTTGGCCTCGTCCCAGTTGGGATAGAATCGCTTCGTCACCTGAGTGATGGCAGAGAGCTTCTTCTTGGGATAGAAGTCGATCCCGCCCAGCACCACGCCGATGTTCTCCTTGAAGGCCCTCTCGTCCTCCCTCACGTCGGCGTCGCCGAAGAATACACGTCCCCCGTCCGGGTGCACCATACCCAGGATGGACTTCAGCGTGGTGGACTTGCCGGCGCCGTTTCGGCCGATGAAGCCCATGATGGCCCCCTCCGGCACCGCGAAGGACACGTCCTTCAGTTCAAAGGCCGGATAGGACTTGCAGAGTCCCTCCACCCGCAGCACGTCACTCATCGCTCTCCTCCTCCGCTACGGTGCCGTCAAAGCTCGCCCGCAGCATGGGGTGCAGCTTCTCCATAGTCTGCATGGCGATACCCTTTTTGGTGTCCGCCAGCAGAACCAGCGTATCCCCCGGCTCCAGGCCGAACATCTCCCGGGCCTCCTTGGGGATCACGATCTGCCCCTTGGGGCCGATCTTCACCGCCGACATGAAGTAGCGGTCGCCTTTCTTTCCCATGATCTCGCCTCCTATTAGTATTACTTTTCTTACTTTTCATAGTATACGCACCTTTTGCTGCTTGTCAACCCCTTTTTTCACCGCCCACTCGACAGAGCGGCGCTCCCTATGGTATACTGGTGACAACGAGCAAAGGAGGGCCGGCCATGAATCTCTGCGACCGCAACGAAATACGCGCCCTGCTGGAGCGCCACGGCTTCCGGTTTTCCAAGTCCATGGGGCAGAATTTCCTCATTAAGGACTGGGTGCCCCGGGATATCGCCGAGGCCTGCGGCGCCGATGAGCGCACGGGCGTGCTGGAGATCGGCCCCGGCATCGGCCCCCTGACGGCGGAGCTGGCCCGGCGGGCCGGCAAGGTGGTGTCCGTGGAGCTGGACAGCCGCCTCTACCCCGTTCTGGCGGAGACCATGGCGGGCTTTGACAACTTCACCCTGGTCCCCGGTGATATCATGAAGCTGGACCTCCGGGCGCTGACGGCGGAGCATTTTCCCGGCCTGCGGCCCATTCTCTGCGCCAATCTGCCCTACAATATCACCACCCCGGTGCTGACCGCCTGCGTGGAGAGTCGGTGCTTTGACAGTCTCACCGTCCTCATCCAGAAGGAGGTGGCCCAGCGGATCTGCGCCAGGCCCGGGACCTCCGATTACGGCGCCTTTACCCTGCTGATGCAGTACTACACGGAGCCGGAACTGCTGTTCACCGTGCCCAACACCTGCTTCCTGCCGGCGCCCAAGGTGACCTCGGCGGTGATCCACTGTCCGGTGCGGAAGGCCCCGCCGGTGGACGTGGTGTCGGAGAGCGCCCTGTGGCGAACGGTCCGCGCCGGCTTCGCCCTGCGGCGCAAGACGCTGGTGAACTCCCTCCAGACGGGCTACGACCTGCCCAAGGAGCGGCTGGCGGAGATCGTCGCCGCCTGCGGTCTGGAGCCCACCGTCCGGGGCGAACGGCTGAGCCTGGCCGACTACGCCCGGCTGACCAACGCCCTTTATGCCGCTCTTTGAGCCACAGCCTTGCGTCTTGCAAAGGCGGCGAATCTGAGATACAATATCTGTCAGAAACCCACCGTATCATCCGCCGTCACTCTGTGGCGGCTGGGAGGATCTTTGGAGGAGGAACCCCATGAAGGTCATCAAGAGAAACGGCTCCGAGGTCATCTTCGACATCACCAAGATCATCATCGCCGTTACCCACGCCAATGAGTCTGTGCCGGAGGCCCACCGGATGACGCCGGTGCAGATCCGGCGGATCGCCCAGTCGGTGGAGCTCCACTGTCAGCAGCTGGGCCGTTCTCCCACCGTGGAGCAGATCCAGGACCTGGTAGAGCATCAGATCATGGCCCACGGCGCCTTTGAGGTGGCCAAGAGCTACATCACCTACCGCTATACCCGCTCTCTGGTCCGCAAGTCCAACACCGCCGACGATAAGATCCTCGCTCTGATCGAGTGCGGCAGTGAGGACGCCGGGCCGGAAACCGACGGAAGGAAGTCCGTGGTTAACGCCGCCCAGCGGAACTATATCGCCGGCGAGGTCAGCCGGGACATCACCTGCCGGCTGCTGCTGCCCCGGGAGGTGGCCGAGGCCCACAACGAGGGGCTGATTCATTTCCACGACACCGATCACTTCGCCCAGCGCATGCACGGCGACTGCCTGATCAACCTGGAGGATATGCTGCAAAACGGCACCGTCCTCTCCGGCACGCTGATCGAGCGGCCCCACTCCTTCGCCACCGCCTGCAGCATCGCCACCCAGATCGTGGCCCAGGTGGCCGGCAGCCAGTACGGCGGCCAGACCATCACCCTGGCCCACCTGGCTCCCTTCGTGCAGATCAGTCGGGACCGGCTGCGCAGCAGCGTGCGGAACGAGTTTGACAACGCCGGTATCTTCGTGGACAACGAGAAGGTGAACGCCATCGCCGAAAAGCGGCTGCGGGAGGAGATCCGCCGGGGTGTCCAGACCATCCAGTATCAGACGGCCACCCTGCCCACCGCCGGCGGCCAGGCGCCCGACGTCACCGTGTTCATGTACCTGGGCGAGGCCCGTGATCCCCGGGAGCGGGCCGATCTGGCCCTCATCATTGAGGAGATGCTGCTCCAGCGTCTCCAGGGCGTCAAGGGCGCAGATGGCCGGTGGTTCGCGCCGGAGTACCCCAAGCTGGTCTACGTGCTGGAGGAGAACAACATCCGCCCGGACGGTCCTTACAGCTACCTGACCCGGCTGGCCGCCCGCTGCAGTGCCAGGCGCATGGCCCCAGACTATATCAGCGAAAAGCTCATGCGGGAACAGCGGACGGACAAGACCGGCCGCGGCCACTGCTGTCCTCCCGCGGGCAGCGGGACCTTCCTGCCGCCCTATTGGGATGAGAACGACGAGCCCCGGTACTACGGCCGCTTCAGCCTGGGTATGGTCACCCTCAATCTGCCGGACGCAGCCCTCAGCGCCGACGGCAACATCGAGACCTTCTGGAAGCTGCTGGACGAACGGCTGGAGCTGTGTCACCGGGCGCTGCTGTGCCGTCTTCAGCGGCTCAAGGGCACCCTGTCCGACGCCGCCCCCATCCTGTGGCAGCACGGCGCCTGTGCCCGGCTGCGGAAGGGGCAGTCCATTGATATGCTCCTCTACGGCGGCTATTCCGCCGTCTATCTGGGGTATGCCGGCCTGTGCGAATGTGTCCGCGCCATGACGGGAAAGAGCCACGCCGACCCCTCCGCCACCCCCTTTGCCCTGGAGATCGTCAGCCGCATGAACGACGCCTGCCGCCGCTGGACGTCCCAGCACAACGTGGCGTTCTCCCTGTGCGGCACGCTGCCGGTGTCCACCGGGCGCAAGTTCGCCCGGTGCCTCCGCAAACGCTTCGGCGCCGTGGAGGGCGTTACCGACGGCCAGCAGATCACCGAGAGCTTCCACCCGGGCGCTGACGAGGCAATGGACAGTCTCCGCAAGGTGGAATTCGAAGCCCAGTTCCAGCGGCTCTCCCCCGGCGGCGGCATCACCCGGGTGGGAATGCCGGATTTGCCGGAGGGCTCCGAGGAGCTCCCGGCGCTCCTGCCTTTCCTCTATGAACATTCCCTTTGCGCCGGTCCGGATCATACCGGCAGCTGAAGAACATCCTGTCCCCTGCACGGAAAATCTCCGCCCTAAGGCGGAGATTTTTTCTGGGATTTTCTCAATCTGTCTTGCAATCTTTCCGATATTTGTTATAATTTAAGGGCATGCTGTGCGCATTATTCATAATCTACACTAATGAGGTGCCCTATGTCCGTTAAACTGGAGCTCTATAAGGTTTTCAAGGAAGTTGCCGAGGCCGGCAACATCACCGCTGCCGCTCAGTCCCTCTATATCTCCCAATCCGCCGTCAGCCAGTCCATCAAGCAGCTGGAGAGCGAGCTGCAGACGCGGCTTTTTTCCCGCAATTCCCGTGGCGTGACGCTGACCGGCGAGGGCAAGCTCCTCTATGATTACGTCCGCAGCGCCATGGGCTTGCTGGAGACCGGTGAGGCCAAGCTGAGCCAGACGCACAACCTGCAGATGGGCCATCTGACCATCGGCGCCAGCGATACTGTCACCAGCCAGTTCCTGCTTCCCTATCTGGATCAGTTCCACCGGCGCTACCCTGCCATTCATATCCAGATCATTTCCGGCCGCAGCCATAAGGTACTGGGGCTGCTCCAGTCGGGCAAGGTGGATATCGCCTTTGCCAGCACCCCCGGCGACGCCGGCTCCCTGACCACCTTCCCCTGCTTTGCCACGCACTCCATTTTCGTGGCCGGGGCGGACTACCCCTGCGATTTTGAGCGCGTTTATACCCTCCAGGAGATCGCCCGTTTTCCCCTGATCCTGCTGGAGCGCAAGGCCTCCTCCCGCCTGTATCTGGAGAAATACTTCCTGCAGAACGGTCTGCATCTGAACCCGGAGATCGAGCTGGGCGCCCGCAGCCTGCTGGTGGATCTGGCCGCTATCGGCTTCGGCGTGGCCGGCGTGACGGAGGAGTTTGTGGGCCGAGAGCTGGAAAGCGGCCGACTGCGCAAGCTCCGCACCGACTTTGAGATCCCGCCCCGCAGTGTGGATATGTGCGCTCTTCGGGACGTGCCCATGACCGCCGCCGCCCAGCAGTTCTTCACCTTCGTGAAGGACAGTATTACGGCAAAATAGAGAAAAAGAGACGCGTTTTCCGCGTCTCTTTTCTTTCAGCTCGTCACCGGAAAATGCGCTTATCGGAGACATTAGTGCTCTTTTTCCCCTTGTCGCAATCGACAAAAAAAGCGGAGAAAACCCGTTCATTTTTCCATATCCTTCTCTTGTTTTTTTCTGTCGTATCGGGTATGATGAGAACCATAAAAAATGTTTACTGCACATCTGTAAAGGAGCGTGGTCACCATGGAACAGCTGAAGGATCGGATCCGCCGGGAGGGCAAGGTTCTGCCCGGCAATATCATCAAGGTGGACGGGTTTTTGAACCACCGGGTCGACACAAAGCTTTTGAATGACATCGCCGACGAGTTCGCCAAGTACTTTGACGTCAGCAAAATCACCACCGTTTTGACTGCGGAGGCCAGCGGCATCGCCCTGGCTACCGTGTGCGCCCAGAGGTTCGGTGTACCCATGCTCTTCGCAAAAAAGGCCAAGAGCGACAACATCGAGAGCGGCCTGTATCAGAGTGAGGTGTTCTCCTACACATATAAGAAGAAGGTCACGCTGCTGGTGTCCCAGGAGTGGCTCACCGCCGACGATCACGTGCTGATCGTGGACGACTTCATGGCCAACGGCTTTGCCATGCAGGGTCTGGTGGACATCGTCAACGCCGCCGGCGCGACGCTGGAGGGGATCGGTGTGGCCGTGGAGAAGGGCTTCCAGGGCGGCGGCGACAAGTTCCGCAACATCCCGGGCGTCCGCTACAAGGCGCTGGCTGTCATCGAGCGGGCTGACGAGGACGGCTTCATCTTCCGGGAGGACGAGGACTGATCCTCCCCTGCCCCATTCTGTCTGATAAAAATTTCATCATATATGGAGGGATAGACTATGGCAAACAACAAGCGCCCCGAGACCATGGAACGCATCACCACGCCGGAGCTGGCCCGTGCCTTTATCGACGAGCAGCTCTCCGCCCTGCGCGCCCAGATCGGCGAGAAAAAGGTCCTGCTGGCCCTCAGCGGCGGCGTGGACTCCTCCGTGGTGGCCGCCATGCTGATTAAGGCCGTCGGCCGGCAACTGGTCTGCGTCCACGTGAACCACGGGCTGCTGCGCAAGGGTGAGCCCGAGCAGGTCATCCAGGTGTTCCGCAACCAGATGGACGCCAACCTCATCTACGTGGATGCGGTGGACCGCTTCCTGGATAAGCTGGCCGGCGTCTCCGACCCCGAGACCAAGCGGAAGATCATCGGCAAGGAGTTCATCGACGTCTTCGCCGAGGAGGCCAAGAAGCTGGAGGGCATCGAGTTCCTGGCCCAGGGCACCATCTATCCCGACATTCTGGAGTCCGACGGCGTGAAGGCCCACCACAATGTGGGCGGTCTGCCGGAGGATCTGCAGTTCGAGCTGGTGGAGCCGGTGAAGTTCCTCTACAAGGACGAGGTCCGCGTGGTGGGCAAGGAGCTGGGTCTGCCCGACGGCATGGTGTACCGTCAGCCCTTCCCCGGCCCCGGCCTGGGCGTGCGCTGCGTGGGCGCCATCACCCGCGACCGGCTGGAGGCTCTGCGGGAATCCGACGCCATCCTCCGGGAGGAGTTCGCCAAGAACGGGCTGGAGGGCAAGGTGTGGCAGTACTTCACCATCGTGCCCGACTTCAAGTCCACCGGCATTCTGAACGGCAAGCGCACCTTCGACTGGCCCGTGGTCATCCGTGCCGTCAACTCCGTGGACGCCACCAGCGCCACCATCGAGGAGATCCCCTATCCCCTGCTGCACCACATCACGCGGCGCATCACCTCCGAGGTTCCCGGCGTCAACCGGGTGCTGTACGACCTGAGCCCCAAGCCCACCGCCACCATCGAGTGGGAATAATATCTGAAAGCCGGAAAGCCCTGTATTTGCAAGGCTTTCCGGCTTTTTGCAGGCTCCGTTGACAACATTTTGATAACAGTACCGTTGGCCTCCGTTATTCTCCACATCAAGGAGTTTGGAGGTCCTGGGACGGCGGGGAGCGCTCCCCGCCGTCTCTATATCTGCTTTTCGATCAAGCGGGCGTATTGCCCGGTCAATCTGTGCAGCTTTTCCAGCGAGAACGTCTTCCCCAGCGCATCCACCCGCGGTCCCCGCATAAAGGCCATGAACTGTTCCTGTAATTCGACAAAGCCCCTCGCCAGGTCAGCCTCGCCGGCCAGCTCCAACATTGTGACGCCGTCAAGGAGCAGCGGGCGAAACAGACTGTCCATCACGGGGAAATAGGCGTCCGGGTCGTGCTTCTCCGCCGCAAAAGCTGCTATCGCATCATAGTTTTCCCACAGCACCAATACGGAGTTCCGCAAAAGAGGGGTCAACTCCTGCTGCTTGGGCTGTGCGGGGACGACCTCTCCCACCGGAACGGTTTGGTCAACCGATGAGAGCAATTCCCCTTCAGACAGACGCAGTTCGGACGCCTCGCCGCTGTTTGCCCAGGTGGGATTATAGAAGCGATATGCGCCGTCATGCCCCGTATACACAACGGCGTGCTTCCCGTAGGGCGTCCGGATGCCCAGCATAACGTGATCGCGTTCGCGGAGATACCGACAGAGCTGACCACGCGCAATCGGCCGCTCCATCATACGATATCCACGCGGGAGAAGCCACAGGTCAAACCACTTCGCCCCCTGGAGCATGGGGCCGGCGAGATATGTATCACCCTCCCTGGCAAACAACCACGGGAGCTTGATATCCAGCGCGATCTGGTAATCCTCCGTATCGACGCCCTTCGTCTCCATGATGGCGGCAAGGGCCGCATAGGAGCACGATGCCTTGAAGTGCATATACTTCATAGTTGCCTCCCCTTTCCGTGACGGTGCTTTCAGTATACGGAAGTCCGCGCGAAAAACAAGACTTGAAATATACGGTTTTTTCGGTATAATATAGGTAAAGAACAGTGGCGGGGAGTAATCCCCGCCGTATTTTTTTGTTGACGCGCCCGTTGCTTGGTGTTATAATTAACCAAAAGGTTAATTGATGGGTGGTGATGCCGTGGGCATCCAACATACCATGCGGGCGCTGGCGGACCCCACCCGCAGGACCATTTTGAACCTGCTGAAGAGGAGCCGCCTGTCCGCCGGGGAGATCGCGGAGCATTTTGATATCAGCCTGCCCGCCGTGTCCAAGCATCTGGCTGTGCTGAAGGAGGCGGACCTGATCCGGGACCAGCGGGAGGGCAAGTACATTTTCTATGAGCTGAACGCCTCCGTGCTGGACGAGGCGCTGCTGTGGCTGAAGGAGCTGCGAGGTGACCAGGGATGAAGAAGCTGTATCGCATGATATATCTTGTGCTGCTGATCTGCGCGGTGGGGACGGCCGTTTTCCTGGTCCTGTCCCCCGACCGGATCCCGGTGCACTACAACTTTGCCGGAGAGGTGGACCGCATCGGCAGCAAGTTTGAAAACCTGATCTTCCCCGGCTTTGCTGTGATCCTGGCGGGCTTTTTCCTGCTGATGGCGCGGTTTCAGCGGAAGCAGGGGCAGGCGACCAATGAGAAGATCCTCCTGTACGCCGGGATCTGCACGCTGATTTTCTTCACGCTGCTGGGCTTCCATTTCATGTGGAAGGCCATACGGTATGATCCCGCGGAACACCCGGTGGCCATGGAAGATATCAACCGGTTCGTGAACATCGGCATCGGCGCGCTGCTGGTGGTTCTGGGGAACATCATGCCGAAGATGCGGCGGAACGCCCTCTTCGGCATCCGGACCAGGTGGAGTATGTCCAGCGACGCCGTGTGGCAGAAGAGTCAGCGGTACTGCGGCATCAGCTCCGTGATCGTGGGCTTCGTGCTCATCGTATCGGCCCTGTTCGTGCCGGGGCTGTGGAACCTGGCGGTGCTGACGGCGGTGATCGCGGTGTGGTGCGCCCTGTGCGTGGCCGCGTCCTACCGGTATTACAAGGAGGAGCAGGAGGGATCGGAAACGTGAGGAACTTCAGAAAGCCCCTGCTCTTCGTCCTGTGTCTGCTGCCGGTGGCGCTGGCGGCGGGATATTTCACGGCGCAGTACTCCCTGGCCATCATGGACGAGGCCGCGTTGGAGGCGGCCATCCGGCAGATGGGCAGCCGGGAGGGACTGGTGGCCGTGACGGTGGCGCAGACCGTTCTCTATGCCGCCGTCTGCGGCTTCCTGGGCTATCTCCTGGCGGAGAAGCTGGGTCTGATGCGGTCCTTCCGCTTCCGCCGGGCGGAGACTCTTCGGGCGGTCCTGGCCGCCCTGGTCTGCGGCGCGGTGTTCAGCCTGGACGCCTGGACCTTCGGCCGGTGGATTTCGGCGGTGGGCGAGTCCTACGAAGCTGCGGGCTCTTTCGATCCGGCCACCTGGATCGCCTCCGTCCTGTACGGCGGGGTCATCGAGGAGGTCATGCTGCGGCTGTTCCTGATGAGCCTGCTGGCGTGGATGGGCTGGAAGCTGTTCTGCCGGAGGGAGATCGCGCCGCCCGTGTGGGTGCTGGTCGCGGCCAACATCGTCGCCGCGCTGGCCTTTGCCGCGGGACATCTGCCTGGCACCGCGGTGTCCCTGGGCCTGTCGCCGCTGATCATGCTGCGCTGCTTTTTGCTGAATGGGGCCTTCGGCCTGGTGTTCGGGCGGCTCTACCGCCGGTACGGCATCCAGTACGCCATGCTGGCCCACGCTCTGGTGCACCTGGTGGCCCGGACGATCTGGCTGATCGCGCTGGGGTGAGACGGTGGAGAAAGACATCGACACGGAAGAATAGAGAAAGTGAGGCAGGCTATGTACGACTATATTCGTTACCCCTCCCCGCTCGGGACGCTGACCTTGCGCGCCGAGGGCGAGGCGCTGACGGCGGTGGTGATCGAGGGGCAGCAGTACGCGGCCCTTCACCTGGCCGGCGAGGGTCGAGAGCAGGAGACCCCCGCGCTGAAAAAAGCCCGGCTGTGGTTGGACCGGTATTTCGCCGGAGAACGGCCCGACCCGGCGGAGCTGACCCTGTCCCCCGCCGGGACGGACTTCCAAAAGCGGGTCTGGCGGGAGCTGGCGGCCATCCCCTACGGCGAAACTGACACCTACGGCGCCATCGCGTCGCGGCTGGGCAGCTCCGCCCGGGCTGTGGGCAGCGCCGTGGGGCGCAATCCCCTCAGCATCGTAGTCCCCTGCCACCGGGTGGTGGCGGCGGACGGCGGCCTGAACGGCTACGCCGGCGGCCTTGATAACAAGGAGAAGCTGCTGCGCCTGGAGGGCGCGCTATAAAGCGGAATACGGAAGAAGCGCCCCACGCCGCACGTGCGGCGTGGGGCGCTCTGTGTTTTCACTCTCTGATCAGGTCACTTGACAAGCTCCGAGAGCTTCTTCCCGTAGAAGAAGTCGTGGGTCAGCCGGTCATACTCCGCCCACAGCGGCAGGGTCTGGCAATCCGCCGCCCGGGGGCAGGGCACCGCGCCGCCGGCCAGGCAGGACACGGTGGCAAGAGAGCCCTCCGCCAGCTCCAGGATCTCCCCCACGGAGTATTCCTCCGGCCTTCTGCGCAGCTGATAACCGCCGCCTTTGCCGCTGACGCCTACCACCAACTGTCCGTTCACCAGCTCCTTGACAATGCTCTCCAGGTACTTCTTGGAGATCTCCTGCCGCTGGGCGATGTCCTTCAGCGGGATATAGCCCTCCCCCGCGTGCTCAGCCAGGTCGATCATGGCCCGCAGCGCGTAGCGTCCTTTTGTCGAGATCATACGTGAACCCTCCTGCCGCTTTTTCTTTTTACCTATTATACCAGAGGGTAAGTGGGTTGGCAAGTTCTTTTTGTTTTATTCACCTATTGACATGGTGGGTTGATTGGTATATTATGGGTTCAGAGCAAAAACAAACGCTGGCCGTGTACGGCAAGGAGTACCGAAACATGATGATTTACGCAGACAACGCGGCCACCACCAGGATGAGCCGCGGGGCCATCGACGCCATGGTGGCCTGTATGGAGGAGCAGTACGGGAACCCCTCCAGCCTCTACACGCTGGGGCAGCGGGCAAAGGAGCTGCTGGAGCAGGCCCGGGAGGAGATCGCCGAGCTCATCCACGCCGACAGCCGGGAGATCACCTTTACCTCCGGCGGCAGCGAGGCGGACAACCAGGCCCTCCGCACCGCCGCCGAGCTGGGCCGAAAGGCCGGAAAGATGCACATCATCTCCACGGCCTTCGAACACCACGCCGTCCTGCATACCCTGGAAAAGTTGGAAAAGGAGGGCTTCTCCGTCACGTTGCTGGACGTCCACGAGGACGGCCTCGTGCGGGTGGAGGAGCTGGAGGCCGCCATCCGGCCCGATACGTGCCTGGTCACGGTGATGTACGCCAACAACGAGATCGGCACCATCCAGCCCATCCGGGAGATCGGAGCCGTGTGCCGGGCCCACGGTGTTCTGTTCCACACCGACGCGGTCCAAGCGGTGGGCCACCTGCCCATCGACGTCCGGGAGGAGTGCATCGACATGCTCTCCGCCTCGGCCCATAAGTTCCACGGGCCTAAGGGCGTGGGCTTCCTGTACGCCAGGCGGGGCATCCGGCTGACGAACATCATCAACGGCGGCGCTCAGGAGCGGGGCAAGCGGGCCGGCACGGAAAACGTCGCCGGCGTGGTGGGCATGGCGGCGGCACTGAAGGAGTCCGCGGCCCACATGGAGGAAAACGCGGCCCATATGAGCGCCCTGCGGGACAGATTGATCCGGGGACTTCGGGAGATCCCCCACGCCGCTCTCAACGGCGACGCCGTCCGGCGGCTGCCGGGCAATGTGAACTTCTGCTTCGAGGGCATTGAGGGCGAGTCCCTCCTTCTGCTGCTGGATGACCGGGGGATCTGCGCCTCTTCCGGCAGCGCCTGCACCTCCGGGTCCCTGGACCCCAGCCACGTGCTGCTGGCCATCGGGCGGGTCCACGACGTGGCCCACGGCTCCCTCCGCCTCACCCTCGGTGAGGACGCCACGGCGGATGCGGTGGACTATATCATCCAGAACGTGAAGGAGGTCGTAGCGTATCTCCGGGGCTTCTCCCCCGTCTGGCGGGATCTGATGAGCGGAAAAGCGGAATTTATTCTGTAAGGAGGACATATCCATGGCATTATACAGTGAAAAAGTGATGGATCACTTCCGGAACCCCCGCAATGTAGGCGTGATCGAGGACGCGGACGGCGTCGGCGAGGTGGGCAACGCCAAGTGCGGCGATATCATGAAGATGTACCTGAAAATCGAGGACGACGTGGTGCAGGACGTGAAATTCGAGACCTACGGCTGCGGCAGCGCCATCGCCTCCAGCTCCATGGCCACCGAGCTCATCAAGGGAAAGCCGGTATCCGAGGCCATGCAGCTGACCAACAAGGCGGTAGCGGAGGCCCTGGACGGTTTGCCCGATTACAAGATGCACTGCAGCGTGCTGGCCGAGGAGGCCATCCGTCTGGCGCTGGAGGATTATTACAGCAAAAACCCGGACAAAAGACCGGAAGAGTAAGGAGAAGTGTCATGTCTAACATCTATCAGGGAACACTGGGTCTGATCGGCAACACCCCGCTGGTGGAGGTAGCCAATCTGGAGAAAACGCTGGGACTGGCGGCGACCGTCCTGGTGAAGCTGGAATACTTCAATCCCGCCGGCAGCGTCAAGGACAGAATCGCCAAGGCGATGATCGAGGACGCCGAGGAAAAGGGCCTGCTGAAGGAGGGCTCTGTCATCATCGAGCCCACCTCCGGCAACACCGGCATCGGCCTGGCCGCCATCGCCGCGGCCAAGGGCTACCGCATCATCCTGACCATGCCGGAGACCATGAGCGCCGAGCGGCGCAATATTCTCCGTGCCTATGGCGCAGAGCTGGTACTGACGGAGGGCGCCAAGGGCATGTCCGGCGCCATCGCCAAGGCCGAGGAGCTGGCTCGGGAGCTCCCCAACAGCTTTATCCCGGGGCAGTTCGTCAACCCGGCCAATCCTGCCGCCCACAGGGCCACCACCGGTCCGGAGATCTGGCGGGATACGGACGGCAGCGTAGACATCTTTGTCGCCGGCGTCGGGACAGGCGGCACCCTGACCGGTACGGGCGAATACCTGAAGGAGCAGAATCCCGCAATCCAGGTGGTGGCCGTGGAGCCCGCCAGCTCCCCCGTGCTCTCGGAGGGTCGCTCCGGTCCCCATAAGATCCAGGGCATCGGCGCCGGCTTCGTCCCGGAGGTGCTGAACACAAGGGTCTATGACCGTGTGTTCCCGGTGCAGAACGACGACGCCTTCGCGGCGGCGAAGCTCCTGGCCCGGAAGGAGGGCATCTCCGTGGGCATCTCCTCCGGTGCCGCTCTCCACGCCGCTATCGAGCTGGCGAAGCAGCCCGAAAACAAGGGCAAGGTGATCGTCGCCCTCCTCCCCGACAGCGGTGATCGCTACTACTCTACGGCGCTCTTTGCAGCAGATTGATTAAATCCCTCCTAAAATTTCCCCCCAACAGGGAGAAGAGGCGCGACATCAGTCGCGCCTCTTCTCCCTGTTCTTATTTGTCACTTATGCGCTTTGCAATGGTGGCCACATCAATGGAACTTCCGGACAAGCCAGAACATATCCAGCCACGTCCCGCCTTCCACCTCTACCCGGTGCCGTCCCGGACGCCGTAGCCCTCCACGATGGCGGCGTAGCTGTAGCCGTCAGCCTGCCAGACGGCCAGGCGATACCTGCCGTTCTCCCCCTTTGCCGTGAAGCCGGCGACCTCCTGGACGTCGCCGTAGCGATGATGGTCGCCGCTGACGTCCTGCCGCCTACGCCCTTTCGCAGGCGGCAGGTGACGTGGGTAAAGGTCCAGTATATCTCGACGACCCCTCTCTTGGCCCGGAAACCCACCTCGCGGGCCACGTCAGCGCCCACGTTCGGATAGTTCTCATAATGCGGCCGCTCCTCGATCTTCACCCCGGCGTACGCCTCGGCCTCCTCCAGATTGCCGAAGGTCCGCCACGGGTTTTTGGCAGGAGCAGCGCCACCACCGCCAGCACCGCGACCAGAGCCGCCGCCAGCAGCCAGGTGCGCCGTCTGTCCATCCGCCGGGCCCTGTCGGACAGGCGGATCACCTCCCGGGCGGTCTGCTCCGCCCCGGTCTCCACGGCGTTGCGCCCCCCGTGGATCAGCTCTGTCACGCTCAAGTCCAGGGCATCGCCCAAGCGCTCCAGCAGTGAGATATCCGGCAGACCCCGGCCGTTCTCCCATTTGGAGACGGTGGTGCGGGTGATATGCAGCTTCTCCGCCAGCTCCTGCTGGGACAGACCCGCCGCGCTGCGGGCCTCGTTGATCAGCTTTCCCGTTTTCATCGCGTCCATGGGACACCTCCTTTTCCGATCTGGCCCCATTATAGCACGGCTTTTCGGAAAAGTGGGAGTGCCGCTCCTTCACATCGCCGGAATCGAAGGAGGTTTTTCTCCGTCACCGCCAACTTTTAGTTGCTTTTCCCTCATGTGGGTGATATAATACCTCCCGACGTGAGGGAGTAACAGGCGGCCGCTGCGGCCGTAGAAAAGTCGTCATCACGGCCCTGCGGCCCGGCTTTTCTTTCATTTGTGAGACTCATGTATAACTTTCACGCGTTATACATGGTCGCCATAATTCCAGAGGCAGGTATAGCGCGGCTATATCTGTTTTTTTATGGAGGAATTCGTATGGATCCTATGATTCTGGCGCTGGGACTGTTCGCGCTGATGTATGTGCTGCTGCTGATCCTGGCGGACAAGCGGTGGATCGTGGCGCTGTGCGCCGCCGCCGTGTTCATCCTTCTGGGCATCCTGCCGGCGAGCAGTGCCCTGGGCGCCATCAACTGGAACGTGCTGATGATGCTGGCGGGCACCATGGTCATCGTGGAGCTGTTCATCCAGAGCCAGATGCCCATCCTCATGGCGGAAAAGCTGCTGCAGATCACCCCCAACGTCCAGTGGGCGGTGGTGGTGCTGAGTCTGTTTTCCGGCCTGATCTCCGCCTTTGTGGACAACGTGGCCACAGTGCTGATGGTGGCGCCGGTGGGTCTGGCGGTGGCCAAGCGGCTGAAGACCAACCCGGTCCCGGTGATCATCGCCATCGCCGTGTCCAGCAACCTGCAGGGCGCCGCCACCCTGGTGGGCGACACCACCTCCATCCTGCTGGGCAGCTACGCCCACATGAGCTTCAACGACTTCTTCTGGTTCCTGGGCCGGCCCGGCATCTGCTTCGCCGTGGAGGCGGGCGCGCTGATGACGGTCCCCATCCTGCTGTGGCTGTTCCGAAAGGAGAAGGAAAAGGTCAGCGTGGACATCACCATGAAGGTCACCAACTACATGCCCACCGTATTGCTGCTGGGGACCATCGTCCTGCTGATCATCGCCTCCCAGTTCCCCGACCGGCCGGAGCTGACCAACGGCATCATCTGCTGCGCGTTGGCCGTGATCGGCTGTGTGTTTGAGCTGATCCGCAGTAAGGGCACCGACACGGTGAAGGAGGTGGCCAAGGCCATCGACTACAAGACGCTGCTGCTGCTGTCCGGTCTTTTCATGGTCATCGAGGGCATCACCCGGGCCGGCGTCATCGACGCCATCGCCGCCCTGTTCGTCAAGGCCGGCGGCGGGTCCAAGCTGGTGATGTATGTGCTGATCGTGGCGGTGTCGGTGCTTTTGAGCGCCTTCATCGACAACATCCCCTACGTGGCCACCATGCTGCCGGTGGTCACCGGCATCGCCGGTCTCATGGGCGTCTCCCCCTACCTCTTCCAGTTCGGCCTGCTGATCGGCGCCACCCTGGGCGGCAATATCACCCCCGTGGGCGCCTCGGCCAACATCGCCGGCATCGGCATCCTCCAGAAGGAGGGCTACAAGGTCTCCACCGGCGACTTCATGCGCATCGGCGTGCCCTTCACCATCACCGCCGCCGTCACCGGTGCGCTGGTGGTGTGGCTGTGCTACGCCCACTGAGGTCCTTGACCGGAAGTATTTGGCAGAGGTTGCTGACAAGGTATATACCTTAACAGAGAACGGCCTTCTCCCGACATAGAAAAAAGCCGCCTGCGGGCGGCTTTTTTCGCATACTTTTCGCACGATTTTGCTTATTTCAGCTTCCGAATGGCGCGCTCCACGAAGTCCCGCTGCTCGCCGCTGACGATGCCCCACTCCTCCTTCATCAGCCGGAGCATCTCCCGGTAGGCGGCGATGGCGCCGGCCTTGTCGCCGCGGATCTCACAGATGTGGGCGATGCACATGGCGCTGTCGGTGTACTTGGGAGAGGGCTGGATCTCCTGGCCCTTCCGGTACCACTCGACGGCCCGGTCGTACTCCTGGCGCAGGGTGTAGATGTCACCCAGAGTGGTGGCCCAGCACCATTCCTGGCCCTCCATAGCCTCCAGCTCCCGGAGCACCTGCTCGGCCTCGTCCCTCTCCCCCGCCGCTTGGGCGATCATATAGCGGTACATGGGGGTGCGGAAGGTATGGTCGATATGGGCCAGCTTTTCCAGCACCTCCCGGGCCTCGGCGAGGCGGCGGTCATCGATCAGGTTGTCCAGCAGCCACATGTGGGCGGCGCGGTTATCGGGATGGTCGCGGCAGTAGTCGGTGAACCACGCGATGAGCTCGTGGTGGTTGCGGATGTTCCAGTCGGGGATGTAGCTGCCCCAGGCGTTGGCCAGTTCGCCGAGAGCCTCCCGGTCTCCCCCGGTCTTCTCCACGGCCTCTTTGCCCTCCTCCTGCGCCAGCAGGCGGTACTGCTCAGCCTGGTTGTTGTAGAGCTTGGTCAGCAGCAGATGGACCTGACCCTCATGCTCCGGCTTCTCGGCGAAGGCGCGGAGCTGCTGCTCGATCTGCCGTTCCTCGGCTTCGTCGAACATGCCGCGCTCGTAGATGCGGTTTTCGATGCGCTCCATCTGCTGCTCCGGGCTCATGGCGAAGAGCTGGTCGATGGTGACGCCGAAATATACGGCGATCTCCGGCAGCAGCTGCACGTCCGGCATGGTGTTGCCGCACTCCCATTTGCTGACGGTCTGGGCGGTCACGTTGAACGCGGCGGCCAGGGCCTCCTGTGTGATGCCGCGGGCCATCCGCAGGCGGCGAATCTCCTTTCCCATTTCCATGGTCTTGTCCTCCTTCTCTGTTGTGGCCCCATCATAGCACAGCCCACAGGCAGAAAACCAGCGACTGCCGCGGGAGTAAACTCCCGCGGCAGTTGAGTCTGATTTCGCAGAAGTGGCAAGTCCACTTCTGCGAGCAGGATTGCAGTCCGCTCCGCGCACTCGCTTGCGGGGGACGCTCGCACACTGCGCAGCCTGAGAGGTGTTTTTTCTGACGCGCATGTCGTCAGAAAAAACGATCTCATTTCTTCGCGTCTGCGGACGCGAAATCTGCGATGCTTCCCCTATGTTTCAGCTCGTCAATATAAGGCTGAATTCAGTCCATCACCGGGCGCTCGTCGCCCAGGAAGAACACGGCCACCGTGCCGGTGCCGGAGTGGCTGCCGATGACCGGGCCGATGTTGCACAGGCGTATCCTCCCCTTCTGCTTGGGGAATCGCTCCTCCAGCGCGGCGATCAGCGCTCCGGCGTCCTCAGGACACTCGGAGTGACATACAAAGCAGCGCTGATCATAATTCGTTCCGCCCTGGGCGTGGGCCGCCATCGCGTCCACCGTGGCGGCGATGGCCCTCTTCTTGCCCCGGATCTTGTCGTATGCCTTGATGGCTCCGGCGGCGTCCAGCCGCATCAGCGGGCAGATACTCAGGATCGTAGCCACCGTGGCCGCCGTGCCGGATACCCGCCCGGTCCGGTGGAACTGGGTCATGTTGGAGGAGAAGAACTGGTGGTGTACCTTGTTCCGGTTGGCCAGAAGCCACGCCTCCGTTTCCTCCAGGGTGGCTCCCGCGTCCCGCATGTCCGCCGCCAGATCCACCAGCAGTCCGTAGCCGGAGGAGGAGCACAGGGAGTCTACCACCACCAGCTTCCGGTCCGGATACCTCTCCCGCAGGTCGTTGGCCGCCACGTAGGCGTTGTTCACCGAGGCGGACTGGCCGGAGGTGAAGGCCACATGGAGCACATCCCCCTGCTGCAGCAGGTTTTCAAAGAATTCCGTGTAGCGGGCCACGTTGATCTGGGATGTCTGAGGCAGCTTGCCCTGGGACAGCAGGGCGTAAAACCGCGGCCTTGCCTCCGGGTCGCGGCCCATATCGTCCACGTACTCTGCGCCGTCCACCATGTAGGTGTAGGGCAGCACGGGGATCTGCCGGCTCTCCATATAGTCGTAGGGCAGATCCACGGTGGAACAGCAGCTCAAAATAAATTGTCGATCCATACTCTCCCCTCCCATCATTTTTTTATCAGAAATCATACCACCTCTCGTACGTGAAAATTATATCACCGCTCCCACGGAAAAGTCAAATTTGGGAAAAAGAGGACCCCGGCTCGCAAGAGCCGGGGTCCTCTTTTTGTGGTTTTATGCAGTTTGCCTGCACGCCGATTTAGAAGCAGCCCTGTTCCATCATGGCCTCGGCGACCTTCTTGAAGCCGGCGATGTTGGCGCCGGCCACCAGGTCGTAACCCAGGCCGTACTCCTCGGCGGCCTCAGCGGACATGCGGTGGATGGTCTCCATCATCTTGTGCAGCTGAGCGTCGACCTCATCGGCGGTCCAGACCAGGCGCTCGGAGTTCTGAGCCATCTCCAGGGCGGAGACGCCCACGCCGCCGGCGTTAACAGCCTTGGACGGTGCGACGATCATGTGCTTCTGCTGACGCAGATAGTTCAGAGCGTCGTTGGTGGTGGGCATATTGGCGACCTCGATGTAGTACTTGACACCGGAGGCGGCGATCTTCTCGGCGGACTCCATGCGGACGTCGTTCTGCATGGCGGCGGGCATATAGATATCCACGTCCTTCACGCCCCAGCACTTGGCGCCAGAAACGAACTCCACGCCGAACTTGTCGGCATAGGGCTTGCAGTGCATGGGATCCTTGGCGCGCATCTCCAGGATGAAGTTCAGCTTCTCGTCGGTGACGACACCCTCGGGATCGTGGATGTAGCCGTCGGGGCCGGCGAAGTAGGTGACGGCGGCGCCCAGCTGGGCGGCCTTCTTCATGATGCCCCAGCCCACGTTGCCGTAGCCGGAGATAGCGATCTTCTTGCCCTCGATGGTGTCGTTCTCGTGCTTCAGCACTTCCTGCAGATAGTACACCGCGCCGTAGCCGGTGGCCTCGGGACGGATTAGGCTGCCGCCGTAGCTCAGGCCCTTGCCGGTGAGCACGCCGTTCTCCCACACGCCCTTTAGGCGGCGATACTGGCCGTACAGGTAGCCGATCTCGCGGCCGCCCACGCCCATGTCGCCGGCGGGAACGTCGATGTCGGGCCCGATGTAGCGATACAGAGCGGTCATGAAGCTCTGGCAGAAACGCATGACCTCGGCGTCGGACTTGCCGGCGGGATCGAAGTCGGAGCCGCCCTTGGCGCCGCCGATGGGCAGGCCGGTCAGGCTGTTCTTGAAGGTCTGCTCAAAGCCCAGGAACTTGATGATGCCCTCGTACACGTTCTTCTGGAAACGCAGGCCGCCCTTGTAGGGGCCGATGGCGCCGTTGAACTGGCAGCGCCAGCCGCGGTTGGTGTGCCACTGACCGTTGTCGTCGCACCACACAACGCGGAAGGTGAACATACGCTCGGGCTCTACCATGCGGCCCAGCAGGTCGACCTTCTCATACTCGGGGTGCTTCTCGATCACGGGCTCCAGAGAGGTCAGGACTTCCTCAACAGTCTGGACGAACTCGGGCTCGTTGCCGTGCTTGGTACGAACGTTCTCAAGCACGCTTGCCAGATAAGCATTCATAATAATCTGCCTCCTCAAATTTTGTTCCTTGCGGAATGTATCGTGGGACCCTTTCCCATCAGCATAAATATATCACTTATTTTTCGATTTCTCAAGGGGGCATTGCATAATTCTGGCGGGATTTCCGAAAAATTCTGCCGGTCTTTCCGCAAAACAACCAGCTCCATCTGTAAGATTTAGCGGAGACCCCTTTCGATCCGTTATTGACATTTTCCCCGATCGTTTTATAATGATATTGGCAGGCGCCAAGGCGCCCCGAGAACCCCTCAATACCTGGTTTGCCGTCACCGTAAGACGGCCGCTCTGCCCCTTTTTCAGCGCCCGCGCCAGCCGCCGGCAGGTGTGTTAAGGGATGAGCACGAGGCGGCGGAAGGAGTAATTATGACGTATCCCATTACCGTAGCCGGTCTGCAGCGGGAGCTGCCCCTGTGCAAGGTCACCGACGATCTCTACATCGGCGCTTTCATCTGCTTCGGCGACGCGGAGCTGACTGTCGCCTGCGCCCGGGAGCTGCTGAAGCTGGTCCCGGAGGACAGCTACGACTACCTCTTCACCGCCGAGGCCAAGAGCATCCCCCTGATCCATGAGATGGCACGCCAGTCCGGCGCGGAGAAGTACTTCATCGCCCGCAAGGGCGCCAAGGCCTATATGCCCGATCCCATCCACGTGGAGGACCAGTCCATCACCACCGCCGGCGTACAGCGGCTGTACCTGGGCCGGGACGACGCCGACCTGATCCGCGGCAAGCGAATCCTCCTGATCGACGACGTGATCTCCACCGGCGGCAGCCTCCTGGCCATGGAGCGTCTGGTCAACCTGGCCGGCGGCACCGTGACGGGCAAGATCGCCGTGCTGGCCGAGGGCGACGCGGCGGAGCGCACCGATATCAAATTCCTGGAAAAGCTTCCCCTGTTCAATCCCGACGGCAGCGTGAAATAAGTATCGCCAACCATCACCGGCATCTTCGGGTGCCGGTGATTTTTCATATGCCGTGTTTATTTCATTAAACCGCAAAATTTTTTGTGGACAAGTTCCATCGATTGTGCTAATATGAGGAATTAATAGTACAAATATCGAGGAGGGGTTTCTATGTCTTCCATCGAGAGCTATGCCGGGAAGATCAACCGCAAGCTGAACAAAAAGCTGCGGATCATCGACGTGGCCGCCGGACGGGAAAAGGCGGATCTGGTGCTGAAAAACGCCACCTACGTCAACGTGTTCTCCAACGAGCTGTGTCACGGCGACATCGCCGTGGCCGAGGGGCTCATCGTGGGCATGGGCACCTACGAGGGTGTCGCGGAGGTGGATGTGTCCAGGCAGATCGTCCTGCCGGGCTTTCTGGACGCCCACATCCATCTGGAGAGCTCGCTGGTAACGCCCACGGAATTTGCCAAGGCGGTCCTGCCCCACGGCACCACCACCGTCATCACCGACCCCCATGAGATCACCAACGTTATGGGCACCGACGGCATCGACTATATGCTTCAGGCCACGGAGGACCTGCCGGTGGACGTGCGGTTCATGCTGCCCTCCTGCGTCCCCGCCACGCCCCTGGACGAGTCCGGCGCCAACCTGGACTATAGGGCCATCGACTCCTTCTATGAGCACCCCCGGGTGCAGGGACTGGCCGAGATGATGAACGCCTACGGCGTCACCCACGCCTTCCCGGACGTGGTGGCCAAGATTGTAGCCGCCCAAGCCCACCACAAGAAGATCGACGGCCATGCCCCCGACCTGGAGGGCAACAATCTCAACGCCTACATCGCCGCCGGCGTCTACTCCGACCACGAGTGCTACCGGCTGGAGGACGCCATCGCCAAGCTCCAGCGGGGCCAGTTCATCATGATCCGGGACGGCACCGCCGCCCGGAACCTGGAGGCGCTGGTGCCGCTGCTGTGCGACAAGTACGTGGAGCGGTGCATGTTCTGCACCGACGACAAGCACCCCAACGACCTGCTGGAGAAGGGCCACATCGACTACATCGTCAAGAAGGCCATCTCCCTGGGCGCCGACCCCATCATCGCCATCAAGGCCGCCTGCCACAACGCCGCCCGGTACTTCCTGCTGAATAACCGGGGTGCCATCGCCCCCGGCTATCTGGCGGACTTCGTCATCATCGACGACTTCCGCTCCTTCACCATCCAGCAGGTGTACAAGAAGGGCGTCCTTATGTGCGATCACGGCGTCCTCACCGAGTTCGCCGCGCCGGAGATCGATCCCTACCTCATCAAGAAGAGCCACGAGACCTTCCATCTGAAGACCCTCACCACCGAGAGCTTCATGGACAGCCGTCCCCGGGGTGTCATCGGCATGGTGGATGGAGAGATCACCACCACCGACGCCGGGTATTCCGACCGGATCGACGTGGAAAACGACGTGTTGAAAATCGCCGTGGTGGAGCGCCACCGGAACACCAAGCACATCGGCATCGGTTATATCAAGGGCTACGGGCTGAAAAAGGGCGCCGTTGCCACCTCCATCAGCCACGACAGCCACAACATCATCGTGGTGGGCACCAACGAGGAGGACATGGCGTTGGCCGCCAACCAGGTGGTGGCCCTCAACGGCGGCATCGTGGTGGCGGCAGAGGGAGCCGTGACGGCCCAGGTGCCCTTGGCTATCGCCGGCATCATGTCCGACGAGCCGCTGACCGTGGTCAACGAGAAGCTGGAGCGTGCCAAGGAGCGCTGCTTCGATATGGGCGTCAGCCGAGGCATCGATCCCTTCATGACGTTGAGCTTCATGGCCCTGCCGGTGATCCCCACTCTGCGCATCACCACCCGGGGCGTCTACGACGTCAACTCCCAGCAGTATATCTAAACCGAACGGGACGGGCAAGCGCCCGTCCCGTCTCCTGTTGCCAGATCCTGTTCCGTCTGGTATAATGTTCTTGACACCGAAAGGAGGCGATCCCATGGATCCCAGATTTCTCCTGCAGCAGCTCCACGTGGTTGAGCGTTTGAAGGACACCGTCCGCCACTGCTATACCTCCGGCGGCCGCCGGGAGAGCGTAGCGGAGCACAGCTGGCGGCTCTGTCTGTTCGCCTATTTCCTGCGGGACGAGTTCCCGGAGCTGGATATGGACAAGGTGATCCGCATGTGCATGATCCATGACCTGGGCGAGTGCTTCACCGGCGACATCCCCACGTTCATGAAAACTGACGCCGATGCCGACAAGGAGGACGACCTGCTGCAGCGGTGGGTGGATACCCTGCCGGAGCCCTACTGCGCCGATATGACCGCCCTTTACGCGGAGATGAACGCGCTGTCTACGGCGGAGGCCAAGCTCTATAAGGCCCTGGACAAGCTGGAGGCGGTGATCCAGCACAACGAGTCGCCCCTGGACACCTGGGAGCCGCTGGAGTACGATCTCAACCGCACCTACGCTTTCGACGCCGTGGCGTTCTCGCCGTATCTCCGGGCCCTCCGCGCGGAGATCCTGGCCGACACGGAGCAGAAAATCACGGATGGGAAATAAGGATTTGTACTTATATAGCAAAAGTTTTACATAGCAAAAGACCGCAGTCTTTCGACTGCGGTCTTTCATGTTGTCGCTGCCTGGTTTTCCGGGCTGGCCGAAGGAGCGCCGCTGCCTGCGGCAGATCAAGGCGCTGTTTCGGCGAGGAAGTGCCCCGGTTTTCACGACCAACGGGAGCGAAAACCGGCTGGCACGACGGTGACCTCCAGCCAAGTACCGTAGGCAATGGTCAATTCTTCATAATATAGCAGAAGACCGCAACCTTTCGGTTACGGCCTTTCGTGTTGGCGCTACCTATTTTTCCGGGCTGGCCGAAGGAGCGCCGCTGCCTGCGGCAGATCAAGGCGCTGCTTCGGCGAGGAAGTGCCCCGGTTTTCACGACCAACGGGAGCGAAAACCGGCTGGCACGACGGTGATCTCCAGCCAAGTATCGTGGGCAGAAGCGAGCTTAACTGACCTGTCACGGGATGGGAAAGCCATCCCGAACTTTATATACATTAAATTGCAGAAGGCCGCAACCTTTCGGTTACGGCCTTTCGTGTTGGCGCTACCTATTTTTCCAGGCCGTCTCCAGCCAAGTATCGTGGGCAGAAGCGAGCTTAACTTCCGTGTTCGGGATGGGAACGGGTGGACCCTCGCCCTAATCAGCACCAACTATATCGGCGTGGACTTCGTATCGTTCGCCGCGCTGAAGCCAGCGCGTCTCCTTCACTCCGTCACGCCTCCTCTTCGCTCGCAAACATTTCATTGGTTTGCTCGCGATTTGGACAGGGACTTACGCTTGTACCCTGAAAACCGAACAGCGGAAAAGGAGATGGAGGAAGGCTTTGGATTGCCTGCATATTGTAGGTCAAGCCCTCGGGCTATTAGTACAGGTCAGCTGCACACGTTACCGTGCTTCCACCTCCTGCCTATCAACCAGATCGTCTCTCTGGGCCCTTACTCCAT
>Ga0208297_1001322_pt1 | contig 25360 bp, 23 predicted proteins | sample LMS_cellobiose_e_FD_187367 | JGI IMG/M metagenome (GOLD analysis project Ga0208297, IMG submission 187367) | Rumen-fistulated moose microbial communities from Alaska, USA - LMS_cellobiose_enrichment (SPAdes) (version 2) | ecosystem: Host-associated > Mammals > Digestive system > Stomach > Rumen... | reverse complement strand
GACTGGTACTAATCACCCGAGGGCTTGACCTTGAACATGCAGGCTCTACCGCTTTGCCGCCTGCCTCCCTCCGTTGTTCGGTTCTCAGGGCGCAAATTGCACCCTAAAAACGCGGCCCGATGGTCAAGTGGTCAAGACGGGGGCCTCTCACGCCCCAAACGGGAGTTCGACTCTCCCTCGGGTCACCATATGCACCTTTAGCTCAGTTGGTAGAGCACCTGACTCTTAATCAGGGTGTCCAGGGTTCGAGTCCCTGAAGGTGTACCATACATCTCAGTGCGTCCTTGCCGCCGTTCAGCCGTCGCCTTTGGCTCGGCTTCACGGTCAGGGACTCGGAGCGACAAAACCTGCCGCCGGCAGCTTTTGCTTCGCTCCGACTGAAGGTGTACCACCAGTTGGTGTTGATTGCGGTGAGGGTCCACCCGTTCCCATTCCGAACACGGAAGTTAAGCTCACTGGCGCCGACAATACTTGTCTGGTAACGGACCGGGAAGATAGGTAGACGCCAACACGGAGCCCCAACAGGGGCTCCGATGCCTCCTTAGCTCAATCGGTAGAGCATGCGGCTGTTAACCGCAGGGTCGTAGGTTCGAGTCCTACAGGAGGCGCCAGACGCGGTAAAGCCGCCGCCAAAAGGCGGCGGCTTTACCTGCTTTATGGACCGTTAGCTCAGTTGGTAGAGCAACCGGCTCATAACCGGTCGGTCCGGGGTTCGAGTCCCTGACGGTCCACCAACATACGGTCCGAAGTGAAGTAAATAGGGGTTTAGCTCAGCTGGTAGAGCGGCGGTCTCCAAAACCGTAGGCCGAGGGTTCGATCCCTTCAACCCCTGCCAATTATGCCGTCGGCGCTTTGCGCCGGCGGCATAATTCGTTATCGGAGGAGGGATCGACCGTCTGCGCCTTTAGCTCTTTTCCTCCTCTTCCCGTATCTCCTTGCCCAGCGCCTCCATGAAGCCGGCTGTGATGATGCCGGAGGGCAGGGCGATGATGGCGATGCCGAACACGGAGGACAGCATGGTCATCAGCCGGCCCAGCGTGGAGACGGGATAGATGTCGCCGTAGCCCACCGTGGTCAGCGAGATGGTGGCCCAGTAGACGGCTTCGAAAAAGTTGTCGAAGGAGTCGGGCTCCACGTTGAAGATCACGAGGGCGGAGATGAGCAGATAGGCCAGCGCCATCACGCCGACGGCGATCAGCGGCCGCCGCTGGGAGAGGAAGACGCTTTTGATGAGGCGGATGCTTTTGGAATAGCGCACGGCCTTGAAGATGCGGAACACCCGCAGCGAGCGGAAGAGACGGAAGAGCTTCAGGATACGGAAGGCGCTGCTGACCACGTTCAGCGAGGGCAGGATGCTCAGCAGATCGACGAGGGCCATGGGCGTCAGCGGATAGAGGGGGAAGGAGAGCGCGCCGCGGCCCAGCTTGTAGTCCGCCGTGGCCAGACGCAGCGCGTAGTCGACGATGAAGACCGCGACGGCAATGTTCTCCATCACGGTGAACGCCGGGTATTCGGTCTTGAACGCCAGGGGGATGAGACTGATCACGATGACGATCATGATGAAACCGTCGTACACGTTGCTGAGCCGGTCGTTCTCCCGGGCCGCTTCGATGATCTCGTAAAGCCTTTTTCTCATACAGGTGTCCGCCTTTTTGTCAGGAGTGGCGCGCCGGAGGCGCACGTCCATTATAGCCCACCCGGCGGGCGGCGGCAAGCGTTTGCCGTAATATGTCATGCGGGGGAAGTATTGAAAGCGCGGCGGTTTTATGATATAATACCTTATTCACCTTTTTGAGAGGGATCGTAGCATGAGAAACAGCATTTTTGTCAAGGGCGCGCGGGAGAACAATCTGAAAAACATCGACGTGGAGATCCCGCGGGACAAGCTCGTCGTCATGACCGGCCTGTCCGGCAGCGGCAAGTCCAGCCTGGCTTTCGACACCATCTATGCGGAGGGGCAGCGGCGGTATATCGAGTCGCTCTCCAGCTACGCCCGGCAGTTCCTGGGCCAGATGGACAAGCCGGACGTGGACTACATCGACGGGCTTTCCCCCGCCATCTCCATCGACCAGAAGACGACGTCGAAAAACCCGCGTTCCACCGTGGGCACGGTGACGGAGATCTACGATTACCTGCGCCTTTTGTGGGCGCGGGTGGGCGTGCCCCACTGCCCCCACTGCGGCAAGGAGATACGCCAGCAGAGCGTCGACCAGATCGTGGACCAGGTGGCGGCGCTGCCCGTGGGCAGCCGTATCCAGGTCCTGGCCCCGGTGGTGCGCGGCCGCAAGGGCGAGTATGCCAAGGTGTTCGAGGACGCCCGCCGCTCCGGCTACGTCCGCGCCCGGGTGGACGGGATCACCTTCGACCTCGGCGAGGAGATCCGGCTCGACAAGAACAAGAAGCACCATATCGAGATCGTTGTGGACCGTCTCGTCATCAAGGAGGATATCCTGCAGAGGCTTACCGATTCCGTGGAAACGGCGCTCGCGCTGGCCGAGGGGATCGTGACGATCGACGTGGTGAACGAAGAGCGGGAGATGACGTTCTCCCAGAACTACGCCTGCGACGACTGCGGCTTTTCCATGGAGGAGCTGACGCCGCGGCTTTTCTCCTTCAATAATCCCGCCGGCGCCTGCCCGGCGTGTACCGGCCTCGGCATCCAGCTGCGCGTGGATCCGGACATGGTGATCCCAAATCCTTCGCTCTCTATTTCCGAGGGGGGCATCAGCGCCAGCGGCTGGGGCAATATGCAAAAGGACAGCATCGCCCGCATGTACTACGAGGCGCTTGCGCAGAAGTATCATTTTCATCTGACCACGCCGATCCGCGACCTGCCCGAGGAGGCGCTGAAGGTGCTCCTGTACGGCACGAACGGCGAAAAGCTCTCGCTCCATTACGACACGAAGCGCGGCGTAGGCACGCTGTCCCAACCGTTCGAGGGGATCATCAACAATCTCGAGCGGCGGTATAAGGAAACGCAGTCTCCGGCCATGCGCTGGGAGTTGGAGCAGTATATGACGGAGCACGACTGCCCCGTCTGCGGCGGCAGACGGCTCCGGCCGGAGGTGCTGGCCGTTACGGTGGGCGGTATCAGTATCGCGGACTTCTGCGACAAGTCCGTGTCGGAGGCGCTGGCCTTCGTGAACGGCCTGCAGTTCAGCGAGAAGGACGCCATCATCGCGAGCCAGATCATCAAGGAGATCAAGTCGCGGCTCTCGTTTTTGGAATCCGTGGGGCTGAAGTATCTGACGCTCTCGCGGCAGGCGGGGACGCTCTCCGGCGGCGAGGCCCAGCGCATCCGGCTGGCGACGCAGATCGGCTCCTCCCTCATGGGCGTGCTCTACATTCTGGACGAGCCCTCCATCGGGCTCCACCAGCGGGACAACGGCAAGCTGCTGGAGACGCTGAAGCGGCTGCGCGACCTGGGCAACACGCTCCTCGTGGTGGAGCACGACGAGGACACCATGCGCGCCGCGGACTGTATCGTGGACATCGGCCCCGGGGCGGGCGTCCACGGCGGCGAGCTCATCTGTGTGGGCACGCCGGAGGAGGTCATGGCCTGCGACCGCTCCATCACGGGGCAGTATCTGAGCGGGAAAAAGAAGATCGAGGTGCCGTCTGAACGGCGGAAAGGCAGCGGCAAGGCGCTCACCGTCGTCGGCGCGGCGGAGAACAATCTGAAGCATATCGACGTCTCCATCCCGCTGGGCGAATTTGTCTGCGTGACCGGCGTGTCCGGCAGCGGGAAATCCAGCCTCGTGAACGAGATCATCTACAAGGCGCTGGCGCAGGAGCTGAACCACGCCAAGACCCACGCGGGGCGGCACGACCGGCTGGAGGGCGTGAAGGCGCTCGATAAGATCATCGCCATCGACCAGAGCCCCATCGGCCGCTCGCCGCGGTCCAACCCGGCCACCTATACCGGCCTATTCACGGATATCCGCGACCTCTTTTCCCAGACGCAGGACGCCAAGGCACGGGGCTACGGCCCCTCCCGCTTCTCCTTCAACGTGAAGGGCGGCCGGTGCGAGGCCTGCTCCGGCGACGGTCTGCTGAAGATCGAGATGCACTTCCTCTCCGACGTGTACGTCCCCTGCGAGGTTTGCCACGGCAAGCGGTACAACCGCGAGACGCTGGAGGTCAAATACAAGGGCAAGAACATCGCGGAGGTGCTGGACATGACGGCGGACGAGGCGCTCGTCTTCTTCGAGAACCTGCCGAAGATCCGCGACCGCGTCCGGACGCTGGTGGACGTGGGTCTCGGCTACATCAAGCTGGGCCAGCCCTCCACCACCCTCTCCGGCGGCGAGGCGCAGCGCGTCAAGCTGGCTACGGAGCTTTCGAAAAAGTCCACCGGCAGCACACTCTACGTGCTGGACGAGCCGACGACCGGCCTCCACGCGGCGGACGTGCAGCGGCTGCTGGACGTGCTGGACCGGCTCGTGGACGCCGGCAACACGGCGCTCGTCATCGAGCACAATATGGACGTCATCAAGACCGCGGACTGGATCATCGACCTGGGGCCCGAGGGCGGCAGCGAGGGCGGCACGCTCGTTTTCGCGGGCACGCCGGAGGACTGCGCCCGGTGCGAGGCCAGCTATACAGGCAGGTTCCTGGCGCCGTATCTCCGGTAAGGACGCCGTTCCGGTTTTTGGTATGGTGTTCCGCCGGCCGATGTGATACAATAAATATCTAAGCTTTTTCACGCAACGGACAAAACGACAGGGCGCGCCGGGAAAGCGTGCCGCGGAAAAAGGAGGTGCCGCGCCGTGATAAGCCTGCTTGCCCGGCTGTTCATCCGCAACAGCCAGGCCCATACCGACCCGGACGTACGCCGCCGCTACGGCGTGCTCTGCTCCGGCGTGGGCATCGGGCTGAACGTGCTGCTCTTCGCCGCGAAGTACGCGGCGGGCGTGCTGTCCGGCTCCGTCGCCATCATGGCGGACGCGGCCAACAACCTGTCCGACGCGGGCAGCTCGGTCATCACGCTGCTGGGTTTCCGACTGGCCGGCCGCCGGCCGGACAGAGAGCACCCCTTCGGCCACGGCCGTATCGAATATATCGCGGGGCTCGCGGTCTCCGTGCTGGTCATCGTCATGGGCGTGGAGCTGGCCAAGACCTCGGTGGCCAAGATCCTGGCGCCCGCCCCGGTGACCATGAACGCCGTTTCCGTCGCCATCCTCGCGGCGGCCATCGTCGTCAAGGGGTATATGTATCTCTACAACCGGCGATACGCGAAGCTGCTGGATTCCTCCGCCATGGCGGCCACGGCCGCGGACAGCCTGTCCGACGCGGCCAGCACCGCGGCGGTGCTGGCGGCGATGCTCATCGGCCACTTTACGTCGCTCCGGATCGACGGCTGGTGCGGTCTGCTGGTGGCGGCCTTCGTGCTGTACAACGGCTACACCGCCGCGCGGGACACGCTCTCGCCCCTGCTGGGGCAGGCGCCGTCGCCTGATTTTGTGAAAAGCATCGAGGAGATCGTGCTGGCCCACGAGGATATCGAGGGCATCCACGACCTCGTGGTGCACGATTACGGCCCGGGCCGCGTGCTCATCTCCCTCCACGCGGAGGTGCCCGCCAGCGGCGACATCCTGGAGCTGCATGACACCATCGACACGGCGGAGCGGGAGCTCGTGGAAAAGCTGGGCTGCCACGCCGTCATCCATATGGACCCCATCTCGTCGGACGACAGCCGTGTAAGCGAGATACGGGCGGCGCTGGCGGAGGATGTGAAAACGATCGACCCGGCGCTCACCATCCACGATCTGCGGCTGGTGGAGGGCCCGACCCACACCAACATCATCTTCGACGTGGTGACGCCGCCGGACTTCCCCCTCACCGACGGGGAGCTGGAGACGCGGATCGACGCGCTGGTCGCGGCGCGGTGGGACAATTGCTTCGCGGTGGTCACGGTGGACAAGGCGTACGTATAGAGACAAGGGCGAAAAGGGATAGAGAATGAACAAAGATATCGGCATCTACATACATATACCGTTTTGCGCCGGCAAGTGCGCCTACTGCGATTTCTACTCTCTCGCCGGGCGGGATGAGCTGATGGACCAGTACCAGAAGGCGCTGCTCCGCCACATCCGGGAGACCTCCTCCCAGATGGAGGGCTACGTGGCCGACACGGTATATTTCGGCGGCGGGACGCCCAGCTATTACGGCGCGAACCGCCTGATCGAGCTGTTCAACGCGCTGAAGAAGTACGCCAACGTCCTCGTGGACAGCGAGGTGACGCTGGAGATGAATCCCGACAGCGTGCGATACGGCGATCTGGTCAAGCTGAAGCGGGCGGGGTTCAACCGCCTCTCCCTCGGCGTCCAGTCCGCCAACGACAGCATTTTGAACAGTATCGGCCGGCTGCATACCTTTGCCCAGGCGGAAAAGGCCGTGGACGATGCCCGTCGGGCCGGGTTCGAAAACATCAGCCTCGACCTGATCTACGGGCTGCCGTCCCAGACGCGGGAGGACTGGGCCGACACGCTGACGCGGGCCGCCGCGCTGAAGCCGGACCACGTCTCCTGCTACGGGCTCAAGATCGACGAGGGGACGCCCCTTTACCCGTTCAAGAATTCCCCCTTCATCCCGGACGACGACACCCAGGCGGACATGTATATCTACGCCATGGAGGCGCTGCCCCGCTTCGGCTACACCCAGTATGAGATCAGCAACTTCGCCCGCCGGGGCTATCAGTCGCGGCACAATCTGAAATACTGGACGGGGCAGGAGTATATGGCCTTCGGCGCCGCCGCCCACTCCTATGTCAACGGCCAGCGGTTCAGCTACGTGGCCGACGTGGAGAAATATATCGCGAACATCCAGCGGGACCGCAGCGTGGTGGACCATCTGGAGACCATCAACGATTTCGAGCGGGCCGGCGAATATATCATGCTGGGCCTGCGGACCACGCGGGGCATCTCCGAGCAGGAGTATTACGACATCTTCCCCTGCAAGTTCGATATGGCGCGGGAGCTGCTGGACCGGTATGTGGCGCAGGGGCTGATGGTCAAGAACGGCGACCGGTGGAGTTTCACGACCCGCGGTTTCCTGCTCTCCAACGTGCTCATCGCGGACGTGCTGGACGCGCAGACGAAGCAGCGCATGAGCATCGTGGCTCCCTGGAAAGAGGCGGAGGACGACGGCGATTACCAGTTCAGCCTCTTTTACCAGAAGCCGGGCACCGTGCAGCTGTTCAACGGGATCTGAGCCGCGGCGCGGTAACCAATTGCAAAAAATAGTAATGAAAATGTTATTGCATTTTGCAGCTGCGTGCTTTATTATTAGACCGTTGCAGATAGGATTGTAACGATCGTATCATCACCGAAAAGGTCAGGGTTTATCCAGTGGAAAGAAACGTGCACAGAAGAAAAAGAAAGTCGTCCTCGGCGACGACGGCTATCATCATAGCAGGCTCCGTCGTGGTGGCGCTGGCCATCCTGTTTTTGTCCTTCGGCTTCGCCGCGGCGAACTCCAGAACGGTGTACCCCAACGTGTCGTACGCCGGCGTGGACCTCGGCGGCAAAACGTATACCGAGGTGCTGGACGCGCTGGAGGCCGGCGGCGTCACCTTCGCCAGCGGCAAGGTCGTTTCCGTGAAGCTCACGGAGGACGTGACCGTCAACATCACGGAGGCGGACGCCGGGCTGGCCGGCTCCGCGGCCGACGCGGCGCGCCTTGCCGTGAACTACGGCAAGGAGGGCGGCTTCTTTGCCGACGCGGCGAAATATATCGGGTGTCTCCTCTCCCGGCATGAGCTGGCGGGCGACGCCAGCGTGTTCAACGAGGAAAACGTCAAGGCGCTGATCGCGGACGCCGCGGCCCGCGCCAACCATGCCGCTTATGCGTCCAGCTATAAGGTGGACGTGGACGAACTGGTGGTCGAAAAGGGCGCCCCCGGCTACACGGTGGACGAGGCGGCCGTCCTGGCCTTTGTGCGGAACGCCTTCGCGGAGGGCGGGGACAGCGTCAGCACCGACCAGTTCTCTGAGGGGAAAACGGCCGCGAACTATAATGACGCGGTCAACTTCGACACCATCCGCAGCGAGATCTTTGTGGAACCGGTCAGCGCGTCGTACGACGTGGAAACGGGCGCCGTGGTGTCCGGCGTCGTGGGCGTGGATCTGGACGTGGACAACGCGAAGCGGCTTTACGCGGCGGCTCTCGCCGGCGAGACGGTGGAGATACCGCTCGTGATCACCCAGCCGGAGATCGATCTGGCGGAGATCGAGGGGCTGCTCTTCCGCGACTGCCTGGCGGCCAAGACCACCTCCATGAAGACCAGCTCTTCCAACCGTATCAACAACATCACCCTCGCGGCGGCCTCCATGAACGACACCATCCTGCTGCCCGGGGAGACGTTCTCCTACAACGGCTGCCTCGGCAAACGCACCGCGGAAAAGGGCTATAAGCTGGCGGGCGCTTACTCCGGCGGACTGGAGGTGGAGCAGATCGGCGGCGGTATCTGCCAGGGCTCCTCCACGCTGTATTACTGCGTGCTGCTCTCCAACCTGAAAGTCGTCGAGCGGTCCAACCACATGTTCAGCGTCGCCTATCTGCCGCTGAGCATGGACGCCACCGTCGACTGGGGCAATGTGGACTTCAAGTTCAAGAACGACAAGGAATACCCCATCAAGATCGTGGCGTATGTGGAGAACAAGAGCCTCACCATCGAGATCTGGGGCACCAAGACCGATACCAACACCATCGAGCTCCAGTCCGTCTGCACCGGCGTTTTCAATTATGAGACGGTGGAGCAGCTCGATCCCACCAAGCAGCCCGGCCAGAGCGAAGTCTCCGTCACGGGCCACAAGGGCTATACGTCCGAGGCGTACCGCCTCATCTATGACGAGAACGGCAACCTGCTCAGCAAGACGCTGATCTCCAAGGACAAGTACCGCACCAGGAACAAGGTGGTCCTGGTGGGCCAGCTGTCCACGGACGTGCCGCCGGAGCCGACCCCGACCCCGACTCCGGAACCGACGCCCGAGCCCACGCCGGAGCCGACCCCGACTCCGGAACCGACGCCCGAGCCCACGCCGGAGCCCGACCCGGAACCGACGCCGGAGCCGGAGCCTGACCCCACGCCTCCGGACGGCGACGAATAAACAGCAAGACAAAAAGACGCCGGCAAATTGCCGGCGTCTTCGTTTCCTTGAAAAAAGTGGCGTTTAGCCCTTGATTTTTAGGGACAAGGGTGTTATTATACTAAAGCTACGCGCCTGTAGCTCAGTTGGATAGAGTGCGCGGCTACGAACCGCGAGACCGGGGGTTCGAGTCCCTTCAGGCGTACCAGGGAGAGACAGCACCGGATGGTGCTGTCTCTCCCTGCCTTGTTTATTCACGGTCATGGCCGGTGCGGAGAGAGAAGCATGGAGGAGCGTTATGCGATCGATAGAAATACAAAAGATCAGTATCACCGATCTGGATACGGATGCCGTCGTCAATGCGGCCAATGAGGGCTTGTGGGCCGGCGGCGGTGTATGCGGCGCGATTTTTCGGGCGGCAGGCCGCGGGGAGCTTCAGGCGGCCTGCCGTGCGATCGGGCACTGCGATACCGGCTCCGCCGTCATCACGCCGGGGTTCGGCCTGAAAGCGGGCTGTATCATCCATGCGGTCGGGCCCGTCTGGGCCGGCGGCGGCCATAACGAGCCGCAGAAGCTGTACGGCGCTTACCGCAGGGCGCTGGAACTTGCGGCGGAGAACGGCTGCCGCTCCATAGGTTTCCCGCTGCTCTCGGCCGGCATTTTCGGCTATCCGAAAGAGCAGGCGTGGCGTCAGGCGATCCAGGCGTGCTGCGATTTCTTTCGGGACAGGGAAGACGCGGATCTCCGGATCATATTTGCCGTGCTCGATGATGAGATCCTTGCCATGGGGCAAAAAACGCTGGCGGAGCTCCGCGGCGGGCAGGAGTGATCTGCGCAATAAAAGAGGCGCTGCATCTGCAGCGCCTCTTTTTGTATCCTTTGCCGCGGGCGAGGGGATTTGCCTTACCCCAGCTCCGTCCCGATCCTGATAAGGCGGGCGGCGCGTTCCGCGGCGTCCGTGATGAGGGAGGGGGCGTCGGCCATGGCTTCCGCCAGCGTCATGGGGCCGGAGGGCGTCGCCATCACGGCGCAGACGCCAATGTCGTAAACGGCCTCATAGCCGTTGCCGATACCGCCGCAGAAGCCGATGACGGGCTTGCCGTACCGGGCTGCGGTCTTGCCGAGACCGGAGAAGACCTTGCCGAAGGCGGAGGTGCGGTCGACGCGTCCCTCGCCGGTGATGACGAGATCGGCTTCGCGCACGGCGTTTTCGATATCCATGATCGCCATGACCTCCTCGATACCGGGCTTCAGCACGCCGCCGCAGAAGGCCACGAGTCCCGCGCCGAGACCGCCGGCCGCGCCGGCGCCGGCCATGGCGGCGATGTCCCGCCCGCAGAGCGCGTTCAGCTTTTCGCCGTAAACGCGGAGAGCAGCGTCGAGCGCGCGGACCGCCTCGGGCGAGGCGCCCTTTTGCGGGCCGTAGACATAGGACGCGCCGAGCTCGCCGCAGAGCGGGTTCGTCACGTCGCAGGCGACGATGACCTCCACCGTTTTGAGCCGGGGATCGAGGCCGGCAACGTCGATGGCGGCGAGGCGGGCGAGCTCCAGCCCGCCGAAGCCCAGCTCCCGGCCGTCCGCGTCCAGGAAGCGGGCGCCCAGCGCCTGGGCCATGCCGGCGCCGCCGTCGTTGGTGGCGGAGCCGCCGATGCCGATGAAGATCTTCTTCGCGCCGGCGTCCAGCGCCTTGCGGATGAGTTCGCCGGTGCCGTAGGTGGTGGTGACGCGGGGGTCGCGTTTTTCAGGCGGGACGAGGGGCAGGCCGGAGGCCGTCGCCATCTCGATGACGGCGGTGCCGTTTTTAAGCATGCCGTAGGCCGCCTCCCGCCGCTCTCCCAGCGGCCCGGTCACCATTTCGCGGCGCTCCTCGCCGCCGATACCGGCCAGCAGCGCCTCCACGGTGCCTTCGCCGCCGTCGGCGATGGGGAGGACGCGGAAAACAGCGTCGGAAAACACTTTTTTGAAGCCTTTTTCGATGTTTTTGCCCGTTTCGAGCGAAGAACAGCTCCCTTTGAAGGAATCGGAAGCGATCAGGATCTGCATAGTATGGCTCCTTTTTTACCGTTTTTGCGTTTTTTTGGCGTTTTTATTATAGAGGGGTTGCACGGAAAAATCAACCATGGCGCCGCACGCAGAGTTCGCGCGATCGCGGGACATACTATGGTCAGGGAGGCGAGACGATGAAGAAAAAGATCGCGATGGCCATGCTGGCCGGTATGGCCGCGGGCGCGATGCTCTGCGCGCTGGCTATGCCGCAGGAGCAAAGCTGCAAGGGCCTTCTCACGCGGGTCAAAGACGCGCTGGGGCTGTAAAAGCGAAAAAGAGCCTTCCGCCTGGGCGGAGGGCTCTTTTTTCGTCAAACGCCGGTGAGGTCGAAGGGCGGGGTGTACTCCTCCTTCGCGGAGGAGAGCTCCTGGCAGTAGCCGTCCCGCAGGCCGCAAAGCTCCATCCAGCTGACGGCGGCGTCGTATTCCTCCGGCGAGATACGCCGCTGCAGCTCCGGGAAGGCGGCGAGATCGCCGCAGGGCGTGTACTGGCTCATGAGGGAGAACAGCACCTCGCCGGGGCGGAACGCTCCGGCGGCCCACTCGATGACCCGCAGGGTGTTGTCGAGGTTCCCGGGCAGGATGAGGTGGCGGATGATGACGCCGCTTTGGAGGAGGCCGTCAGACCCCAGCCGGACGGGGCCCGTTTGGCGCACCATCTCCCGGATGGCGGCCTCGGCGACCTCCGGATAGTCCGGCGCGGCGGAGTACCGCGCGGCCGCGGCGGGGTCCGCGTATTTCATATCGGGCAGGTAGACCTGCACTTTCCCCTCCAGCCTTTGCAGCGAGGCGACGGACTCATACGCGGAGGAGTTCCAGACGACGGGGACGGGGAGAGCGGGCGTCAGAGAGGCCAGCACCGCGTCCAGAAAGTGCGTCGGCGTGACGAGGTCGATGTTGTGGACGCCCTGCGCGATCAGTTCGCCGTAAATGGCCCGCAGGCGTCCGACGGTCACGGTCTTTCCCGCGCCGCCGCGGGAAATGGCGCCGTTCTGGCAGTAGACGCAGCGCAGCTGGCAGCCGGTGAAAAAGACGGCGCCGGCGCCGCGCGTGCCGGAGAGGCAGGGCTCCTCCCAGAAATGGGGCGCGCACCGGGCGACGCGGGGCAAGGTGCCCGCGGCGCAGAAGCCCGCGCCCGTTTCAGCGCCGCGCTCGGCGCGGCAGTTACGGGGACAGAGAGAACAGAGCATGGCCTTTTACTGCCCGAGGGCGAGCGCCCACGCGGAGCACTTTTCCACGGTCTCATCGCAGGCCTCGCGCGTCGCGGCCTTGGCCATGACGTAGACCTTGATCTTCGGCTCCGTGCCCGAGGGGCGGATGATGACCACGGTGCCGTCCGCAAGGCAGTAGGAGAGGACGTTGGAATCCTTGAGCTCCATGTCCCTCACGACGCCGTCGGCAGTCGTTTCCGTGCCGGGCAGATAGTCGCGCGCCAGCGCCACGGGGATGCCGGCGACGGCGGCGGGCGGCGTTTCCCGGAGCGAGGCCATGAGGGCCTTCATCTTCTCCGCGCCGTCCAGCCCCGGCATGACGAGGTTGAGGGTCTTTTCGTTATAACAGCCGTATTTGTCGTAAAGCAGCTCCAGCGCGTCCAGCAGGGAAAGGCCCTGCAGCGCGTACCATGCGGCCATCCCCACCAGCAGCAGGGAGGCGGTGACGGCGTCCTTGTCGCGCACGAAGTCGCCCGCCATATAGCCGTAGGATTCCTCAAAGGAGAAGATGACCTTCCCCTCGCCTGCCTGCTCCAGCCGGTCCTTCTTTTCGGCAATGAACTTAAAGCCCGTGAACGTGTCGGCGCAGCCGACGCCGTTCAGCTCCGCGACGCGGCGGGCCATCTCCGTAGAGACGAGGCTTTTCAGCACCATGGGCCGCGGCGGCAGCGAGCCGGTGCGGCGGCGGGCGCCGATGAGATAGTCGGTCAGCAGTACGCCGGCCTGGTTGCCCGAGAGCGGGCGGAAGCGGCCGTCCCTGCCGCGGACCATGACGCCGACGCGGTCGGCGTCCGGATCGGAGCCGAGGATGAAGTCCGCGCCCACCTTGTCCGCCAGCGCCTCGCAGAGATAAAAGCCCTCCGGGTTTTCCGGGTTGGGGGACTTGACGGTGGGAAAATCGCCGTCAGGGACCATCTGCCGTTCCTCGCAGAAAACGTGCTTGAGCCCCATGCGGCGCAGCGCCTCCGGGATGAGCTCCCGGCCGGCGCCGTGGAAGGGCGTGAAGACCATTTTGAAGCTGTCCGCGGCTTTGCGGAAAACCTCCGGCTCCGGCACCTCCGCCATGGCGCAGGCGAGGAATTCTTCATCCGTTTCGCGTCCCATCAGCGTGATGAGCCCGCGGGAAACGGCCTCGTCGTACGGCATATATTTCGGCGCGTCGAAGATATCGAGCGCGGCCATCCGCGCGGCTACGGCGTCCGCATGGCGCGGCGGGAGCTGCGCCCCGTCGGCCCAGTAGACCTTGTAGCCGTTGTATTCCTTCGGGTTGTGGCTCGCGGTGACGTTGATACCGGCGGCGCAGCCGTAGCGGCGCACGGCGAAGCTGAGCTCCGGCGTGGGGCGCATGGCCTCGAAAAGGCGCACGCGGATCCCGTTGGCCGCGGCGACGCAGGCGGCGTCCACCGCGAATTCCCGGCTGTGGTTGCGGCAGTCGTGGCAGACGGCGATGACGGCGTCCGCCGGCGCTTCGGCCAGGACGACCTCCGCAAAGGCCTGAGTGGCGTGGCGGATGACGAAGCGGTTCATCTGGGACGTGCCCATGGCCATGGTGCCGCGCAGGCCCGCCGTGCCGAAGGAGAGGAGGCCGTTGAAGCGGCTCCTGATGGCTTTTTCGTCGCCCCGCAGGGCGCGCAGCTCGTCTTTTTCCGCCTCCGTGAGCTGGGGGGCGTTCAGCCAGCGCTCGTATTCTTGCAGGAAGTCCATGGTCATTCCACCTCTCCGCTCATATCGCTGCTGATGATGTTTTTCGCGTCGTCCAGGAGCGTTTCCGGTACGTAGATATCGGTGCCCGCGGGGGCGTACCCCATGATGACCTTGGCGAAATCGCCGTTGTTGGGGTATTCGCAGACCGTCGGGATGCCGAACGCCCGCAGCAGGCTGACGGCCATTTCCGTCTCCAGCTTGCCGGCGACGTGTTCCAGAAAAGCGGGCGCCACGCGCGCGCCGTTTTCATCCGTCGGCCACGCGGGCCCCTTGTCAGGATGGATGGTGTAATCGTTGAGAGACATAGACCGGTACCTCCTTATCTCATTTATGATACTTGCCGCCGCGGGTGATGGTGAACGCCCGGTAAAGCTGCTCCAGCAGCATGACGCGGGCCAGATGGTGCGGGAACGTCATGGGCGACATGGAGAGCAACAGCGCGGCATCCCGCTTGAGCGCCGCGTCGATCCCGTCCGAGCCGCCGATCAGGAAGCAGAGCTTCGAGACGCCGGAGGCGGCGTACTTTTCCAGCGCGGCGGCCAGCGCCTCCGACGGGAGGAGACGGCCCTCCGGCGAGAGGACGATGAGGGCGGCGCCCTTCGGCACGGCGGCACGGATGGCCTCCGCCTCCCGGGCGAGGGCCGCGGCGAGCTCCCCGGGCGTGGGGTCGGAGGAGCGGCGCGCCTCCGCCAGCTCCGTCACCGTAAGGCGGCAGTAAGCGCCGAGACGCTTGCCATATTCGCCGCAGGCGGCGGCGAAATAGCTTTCCTTCAGTTTTCCCACGCAGAGGAGCGTTATATCCAGCATAGCATGCCTTTCCTGTCAAAATCCAAAAAACAGGGGGATGACCCCCTGTTTTTCATATCGCTTTCGGTATCCGTTCCACGGGGCCGGGGTCCGTCACGCTGACGATGTCGGCGCCGATGGCGCGGAGCTTGCCGATGATGTCCTCATACCCGCGCTCGATGTATTCGACGCCTTCGATCTCCGTGCGGCCGCGGGCGCAGAGCCCCGCGATGACCATCGCCGCGCCGGCCCGCAGGTCGTACGCCTTGATGGGCGCGCCGGTCAGGGCGGGCACCCCTTCGATGACGGCGGTGCGGCCGTCCACCTTGATGGCGGCCCCCATCTTCACGAGCTCGTCCACGTATTTATAGCGGTTGTCCCAGATCCCCTCCGTCACGATGCTGGTGCCCCGGGCGAGGCACAGGACCGTGGACAGCTGGGGCTGCATATCGGTGGGGAAGCCGGGGTAGGGCATGGTCTTGACGTTGGTGCGGTAAAGGGGGCCCTCCCGTATCACGCGGACGGAATCCCAGGAGTTTTCCACGGAGACGCCCATCTCCTCCAGCTTGCCGGAGATACAGTTGAGATGGTGCGGGATGACGTTCTTGATGATCACGTCGCCCCCGGCGCCGGCCACGGCGGCCATGTAGGTGCCCGCCTCGATCTGGTCGGGGATCATGTTGTACGTGCCGCCGGAGAGGTGATCCGTCCCGCGGATCTTGATGACGTTGGTACCGGCGCCGCGCACGTCCGCGCCCATGGAGTTGAGGAAGTTCGCCACGTCGACGATGTGCGGCTCCCGCGCCGCGTTCTCGATGACCGTGGTGCCGCTGGCCAGCACGGCGGCCAGCATGAGGTTGATGGTGGCGCCGACGGACACGACGTCCAGATAGATATACGCGCCGTGGAGCTTGCCGCCCCGGGCCTCCGCCGTGACGAGGCCGTTTTTGACCTCCACATCGGCGCCCATGGCCGTGAAGCCTTTGATGTGCTGGTCGATGGGGCGCACGCCCCCGAAGTTGCAGCCGCCGGGCATGGCGACGACGGCCCGGCCGAATTTGCCGAGCATGGAGCCGATGAGATAATAGGAGGCGCGGATCCGGCGCATCATGTCAAAATCGGCCACCGGCGAGAAGATGCCGGTGCAGTCGATGTCCATGGTGTGCCTGTCCACGGTGCGGATCTCGGCGCCCATGCGCTGGAGGATCCGGAAGAGCATGGTCACATCGGAGATCTGGGGTATGCTTTCGATGCGGCACACGCCGTCCACCAGCAGCGCGGCGGGGATCATGGCCACGGCCGCGTTTTTCGCGCCGCTGATCTCGACCTCGCCGAAAAGCGGGTTTTCACCGCCGATCACGTATTTCGTCAAGAGCTTGAGCTCCCCTTTCCTTGGGTTTTCTATCAAGAAGTCTGCCCCGAAAACGGCAAAAGCATAAAGAGCGTTCCCGCGTTTTTGCAAAAGACCAGGCTACAAAAGGGTTACAGATAGTTACAGGTAAGATAGATTATACCATAGAAAGTCAAGTATTGCAATCCGGTTGACGAAACAAAATAAAAGTATATAATGGACTGGGTCAACGTAATACGAGAGGAGACGGAAAAATGGCAGAGAACTGCACCCATGACTGCTCCAGCTGTTCCGAGAGCTGCGCGTCCCGCGAGACGCCCCAGAGCTTCCTGGAAAAGCCGAACGAGCTTTCCCATATCAAAAAGGTGATCGGCGTCGTGTCCGGCAAGGGCGGCGTCGGCAAGACGATGGTGACGTCGCTTCTGGCGGTGGAGATGCGCCGCCGGGGCTTCAGCGTCGCCGTGATGGACGCGGACGTGACCGGCCCCTCCATCCCCCGGGCCTTCGGCCTGAAGGAGAGCATGCACGCCGACGAGAGCGGGATGTTCCCCGTCGCGACCTCTACCGGGATCAAGGCGGTGTCCATGAACCTGCTGCTGCAGAACGACTCCGACCCGGTGGTGTGGCGCGGGCCCATGATCGCGGGCGTCGTCAAGCAGTTCTGGACGGACGTCGTCTGGGGCGACGTGGACTATATGTTCGTGGACATGCCCCCCGGAACGGGTGACGTGCCGCTGACGGTGTTCCAGTCCGTGCCGGTGGACGGCATCGTGGTGGTGACATCGCCGCAGGAGCTGGTGTCGCTCATCGTGGAGAAGGCCGTGAAGATGGCGCGGCTGATGGAGATCCCCATCGTCGGCCTGGTGGAGAACATGGCCTACTACACCTGCCCCGACTGCGGCAAACAGCACAGTATCTTCGGCGAGAGCCGGATCGAGGAGACGGCCAAGCGCTTCGGTATCGAAAAGACGGCGAAGCTGCCCATCGACCCCAAGCTGGCCGGGGCCTGCGACCAGGGCTTCATCGAGCTCTTCGACGGCGACTGGCTGAGCGGGATGGCCGACGCCATCGAAGCCATATAAGGGAACGAGGAAGGCGCTTTTCCGGGAAAAGCGCCTTCTTTCTATTGACGGAAAAAATGAAAAAAGGTAAAATATTTATTTGGGTAAACAACACAAAGTGAGGGTAGTGACCTATGAAGCTCGGATTCGATAACGAAAAATACCTCTCCCTGCAGTCGGAAAAGATACGCGAGCGTATCGGTCTGTTCGGCGGCAAGCTCTATCTGGAGTTCGGCGGCAAGCTGTTCGACGATTTCCACGCGTCCCGTGTGCTGCCGGGGTTCCGCCCGGACAGCAAGGTGCGTATGCTGCTCCAGCTGAAGGATCAGGCGGAGATCGTCATCGTTATCAACGCGGCGGACATCGAGAAGAACAAGGTCCGCGGCGATCTGGGCATCACCTACGATCTGGACGTGCTCCGGCTCATCGACGCGTTCCGCGAGATGGGGCTTTACGTGGGCAGCGTGGTCATCACCCAGTACGGCGGCCAGCCGGCGGCGGAATCCTTCCGCAAGCATTTGGAATCGCTGGAGGTCAAGACGTATCTGCATTATCCCATCACGGGCTACCCCGGGAACGTGGAGCTCATCGCCAGCGACGAGGGCTACGGCCGGAACGAATACATCGAGACGACCCGCCCGCTGGTGGTCATCACGGCGCCGGGCCCCGGCAGCGGCAAGATGGCTACGTGCCTTTCCCAGCTCTACCACGACAACCGGCGCGGTATCCGCTCCGGCTACGCCAAGTTCGAGACGTTCCCCATCTGGAACCTGCCGCTGAAGCACCCGGTCAACGTGGCGTATGAGGCGGCCACGGCCGATCTGGACGACGTGAACATGATCGACCCGTTCCATCTGGAGGCGTACGGCAAGCTGGCCGTGAACTACAACCGGGACGTGGAGATCTTCCCCGTACTGGCCACGATCTTCACCAAGATCAGCGGCAGCTGCCCGTATAAGTCCCCCACGGACATGGGCGTCAACATGGCGGGCTTCTGCATCACGGACGACGAGGCCGTTTCGCAGGCCTCCAAGGACGAGATCCTGCGGCGCTATTTCGTGGCGCTCTGCAACAAGAAAAAGGGCCTTTCCGACGGCGCTGACGCGGAAAAGATCAAGCTGCTCATGGGCAGTCTCGGCATCAGCATCGAGGACAGGCCCGGCCGGAAAGAGGCGCTGGCCAAGGCGGAAGCCACCGGCGAACCCGCCGCGGCGATACGCCTGCCGGACGGGCGCGTCGTGACGGGCAAGACGTCCAAGCTCATGGGCGCCACGTCGGCCATGCTGCTGAACGCGCTGAAAACGCTGGGCGGGATCGCGGACCCCATCCCGCTGATCTCCCCCAACATCATCGAGCCGGTGCAGGATCTGAAGGTCAATCATCTGGGCGGGCACAACCCCCGGCTGCACACGGACGAGGTGCTGGAGGCGCTCTCCATCTGCGCGGTGACGAACCCGCTGGCGGAGATCGCCATGCAGCAGATCGAGAAGCTGCGGGACAGCGAGGCCCATTCCACAGTGATCCTGTCCCAGGTGGACGATAACCTCATCCGCAAGCTGGGCGTCAACCTGACCTGCGAGCCCAATTATCAGACGAAGAAGCTTTACCACAAATAACGAGGGAACGAGCATGGACGGACGGGTGCCGACGGTCTTCGGCGAAAACGGCAAGCTGCTGCATGCCTACATCGTGAGCGGCGGGACGGCGGAAACGCGGGAGGATCTGGCCCGCGTCTTTGCCAAGGGCGCCGTTTGCGACGGGACGGGGCGCCGCCCCTGCGGCGTGTGCGCCCATTGCCGCAAGGCGGACAAGGGGCTCCATCCGGACATCCAGATCGTGGAGAAGCACGGCGACAAGACGGAGCTGACCGTGGACATCATGCGCGCCGTCCGGGCGGACGCCTTCGTGCTGCCCAACGAGGCGGCGCGGAAGGTGTACATCATCCGGGATGCGGACACCATGAATCTCGGCGCGCAGAACGCCATGCTGAAGGTGTTCGAGGAGCCGCCGAGCTTCGTCGTGTTCCTGCTGCTGGCGGAAAATCCCCAGCGGCTGCTGCCGACGGTGCGCTCCCGCTGCGCCGAGATAGTCGTGGCGCCGGAAGCCGGCGGGGCGGAGGACGAGGAGGCGGCCGCTTTCGCGGCGCTCTGCGAGAGCGGCGACAGGATCGCCGTCGCGGAGCGCGTCATGCAGCTCGATAAAATGGAAAAGGCCGACTTTGAGCGGTTCCTCCCCGGCGTCAAGCGGGCGGCGGTGGAGCGCATCCGTCAGGGCGGCGATACGGACAGGCTCATGCAGCTCATAGCCGCCGCGGAGGAAGCGGAGCGCTATCAGGCGGTGAACGTAGGCCGCGTGCATGTGACGGGGATGCTGCTTTCCCGCCTTACATGACTGCAAAGGAGGACCATATTTTGACGGAAGTAATAGGAGTCAGATTTAAGAATAAAGGCAAGATCTACTTTTTCGACCCCTGCGGCAACCAGGTGGAGCATGGGCAGCACGTGATCGTGGAAACGGCCAAGGGGCTGGAGTACGCCGAGTGCGTCAGCCGGAATTACAGCGTTCAGGACGAGGCCGTCCGGGCGCCGCTGCGCCCCGTGGTCCGCGTGGCCACGCCGGAGGACGACCGCCGCGCGGAGGAGAACCGCCGGCTGGAGCAGCGGGCGCTGAAGGTCTGCAACGAGAAGATCGCCGCCCACGGCCTGGAAATGAAGATCATCGACGTGGAGTATAATTTCGAGGGGAACAAGATCCTGTTCTTCTTCACGGCGGAGGGACGCGTGGACTTCCGCGAGCTGGTGAAGGATCTGGCCTCCGTGTTCAAAACGCGGATCGAGCTGCGGCAGATCGGCGTGCGCGACGAGGCGCGCATGCTGGGCGGTATCGGCATCTGCGGCAAGCCTTTCTGCTGCGCGCAGTTTTTGGACGATTTCCAGCCGGTCAGCATCAAGATGGCCAAGACGCAGGGCATCAGCATGAACCCGGCGAAGATATCCGGCGCCTGCGGGCGGCTGATGTGCTGTTTGAAATACGAGCAGGACGCCTATGAGGAGCTGGTGAAAAACGTGCCGAAGGTGGACTCCTTCGTGGAGACGCCGCTCGGCAAGGGCATGGTGCTGGACGTCAACATCCTGAAGGGCACCGTGCGCGTGAAGCTGGAGGACCAGACGGAGGTCGTCATCCGGACGTTCAACGCCGACGAGGTGGAGGTGCTGGGCGGCAAGGGCAAGCGGGCGGAATATCTGGCGGCCCGGGCCCGGGGCGAGATCGAGGCGCCCAAGCCCATCGCCCGGCTGCGCCGCGGGGCCCCCGCGCCGGCCAAGCCGGAGCCCGTCGTCTATGAGGCGGCGCCGACGCTCATCCTGGACACCGTGGATGAGGCGGCGTCGGGCGGCGAGGCCAAGCCGCAGCAGAAGTCCTCCCGTTCCCGCAACCGCCGCCGTTCCCAGGCGAAGCGCGAGCCGCAGCAGGAGGCGCGTCCGGCGGAGGCGAAGCAGCCGGAGGAGGGCGCGAAGAAGTCCGGCAACCATCGCAGACGGCACCGCCGCGGCGGGAAAAAGCCCGGCGGACAGGAGAAACCCGCCGAATAATGCGATAGATTTTTGCGCCGTGCCCTTGACGGCTACTTTCTTGTGTGATATACTGTTTGAGCGTTGAAAAACGCTCAATATCGCGGGGTGGAGCAGTTCGGTAGCTCGTCGGGCTCATAACCCGAAGGTCGTTGGTTCAAATCCTTCCCCCGCTACCATATCGGGTGGATGTAACGGATTTCAGTTACATCCACCTGTTTTTTATTTTACCGACATGTGTCCTGTTTATTGGACACCTAATACAGTATAATAAATACAGTAAAAAGTAAGGGAGGTGAGAGAGTGCGAATTGCCCATAGTTCAGCCTTAGAGCTGGAAATGATTGTCCGCAAGGTGTTTTCATGTGAACGTGGCGGAATGGGCGGATATATTGATGCCGACCATTTTGAATCAGCGCCATTTGATGCCGCATTGATTGCGCTTGCTCCGTTATGGCAGAATGCTGATTTCCATTTGGTTGAAGACTTCTTGTTCAAATGGGAGCATGCTTTGAGAAATGATTCCCAGAGCACTTGTGACATCAAGTCTTACATTCAAGATCTTGGAACCATCGTTGATGCGCTTTCAAAGCGATAAGCGGATAAGCCCTATGTAGGTCGCAGGCAATTTGCCTGCGACCGTTTTTTATTGCGCTTCCTCAACCAGCTCGCAGTCCTCGTCGAACAGCTCGCGTGCACTGTCCGTCGGCTCGCAGGAGACGTACTCCACCGCCACGCCCTGCCGGAGATCGGCCTTGTAGTTCGGTGCGGAGAGGTGGGAGGGGATCTCCAGATAGCCCACGAACTTGTAGTAGATCACCATCCGCTGGGTGCGGTTCTTGCCCCGCCCCTCCACCTCGTACACGTCGGGGGCTCCTGTATTACGTCTGATTGCCGGCGGCGGAACGAATTGCACCGTCGATATGCGCCTTGATCTGCTCCGGCGGCTCATCAAAGCCATATTTGATCCACTGATAGATGATGCCGAAATAACCGTAGGTGAAGAAGGACATCAGATAGGACAGATTCTTGTCCACCGCCTCGCCGCCGGGAACAAGGATCTCGAAGGATCTCATGAGGATCGTGATCAGACCTTTCTCGTACAGCAGCGAAAACAGGTCCCGGCTCTCATAAATGTAAGCGCTCATCCCCATGCCCGGATCGGCGGAGACCTCCTTTTCGTGCCGCTCCCGGTACCGCTCCCACTCGTACTCAATTTTGAACAGGAGCAAATCATCTTTGCCGCTCTTGTTATCCAAGTGTCGATAAAAGGTCGTGCGGCCGACGCCGGCTGTATCGCAGATCTCCGCGACGGTGATGGCGTCATACGCCTTTGTCTTCATCAGTTTAATCAGCGCGTCCGCCATGCACAGCTTATAAAACGCCGTTTGTTCTTTTTTCATAGGGAAACAAAATCCCCCTTTCTGTTCCGCATAGCAGGTCAGAGTCTGCTTTTCCCTTTTGACGTCTTGACTTCGGTCTTTTTGATTCGTATAATCCCCAAGTGAGAAACAAATGTACCGATAGGGTATTATTGTTTCACATCCTCATTATACTCCTGGCAATGTGTTTGTCAAGGGGCGGCGGAAAGGGAGCAAAAAAGATGAAAAAGTTATTGAAGGTGATTGGGATTATTTTAGGCGTGATCGTGTTGGTTGTCGCGGTGTTCTTCGTGGTTCAGCAGATCAAGACCCACAAGGCGCTGAACGCCCCACGTTTGCCGGATAACTACTATGAAATGGTCCAGACAGGCGGAGAGCTGGAAGCGAAATACCTCGGCAAGGGCAGTTATGCAGTGGAGCATATCTCAGTCAAGTCCGACAACAAGTCCGTCAAGAACATTTATATATACTATCCCGCCGAGCTGAAAACCTCTGGGAGGCAGTATCCGCTGGTCATGGTGGTCAACGGCAGCCAGACTCCGGCCAAGACTTATCTGCCATTCTTTGAGCGACTGGCCTCCTGGGGCTTTATCGTGGTCGGCAATGACGACCCCCAGCCCGGCACGGGCGAAACGGCGTCTATTACGCTGGATTATGTACTGAACGAGAGCGAGATCAAGGACAGTGTGGACAAAACCAATATGGGCGCTGCAGGCTACTCCCAGGGCGGCGCCGGAGCGATCAACGCTGTGACGAAGTTTGACAACAGCAAGCTGTACAAGACACTCTTTACCGGCAGCGCCGCCTATCCGATGCTGGCTATGAGCATGGGATGGCAGTATGACCCTGCGGATATTGCTGTGAGCTACTTCATGACCGCCTCCACAGGCACCTCCGATGATATGGGCAAACCGGATTCCAACGCGGAATACAACGGTGTCTCCCCGCTGCAGGCGCTGAAGGAAATCTATAACGCCCTGCCCGACAGTCTCACGAAAGTTCGCGGACGCTGTGTGAACGCCGAACACGGAGATATGCAGCTCCGCACCGATGGTTACATGACCGCCTGGATGCTCTGGCAGCTGCAGGGCGATGAGGCGGCGGCAAAGGTCTTTGTCGGCGACGACGCTGAAATCTTAACGAACTCTCTCTGGCAGGACGTGGAGAAAAACCGCTGACAGAGTTCAAAATAAAAATGTGCCCCTGCCTTGCAAAAGCGAGGCAGGGGCATGTCCTTATTCTTTATCTTGCAAATAGTTTTGCGGCGAGGCTTCCGGCAACACGAAGGTATCCATCATAAATCTGGCTCCCAACCGGAAGCCGGTGATAAAGCCGTCCAGGGTGGCGTCGCCGTTGTAGGCCGACCAGGCGTCGGCGAAATCCAGGAATCGTTTCTTCTCCTCGCCGGTGAGATGCTCGGTCAACCAGTCCTCGTTCTCGCTGATCATCCGCAGCTCATGCTGTACGCTCTCGTCATCCTCGAATCCGCTGTTCTGCGGGGCGATATTGCCGTAATAGAGTTCCTCAATAAAGCTTTTCATGTCGTTTCTCCTTCACTATTTTAGGAGAAACCCGTGCGCTTTCTGCCTGAAAACATAGGTTTTGCAACGTTTTTGAAATGTGCTTGCTCAAATGCGTTATTGTTTCTGTGACCATGTTGTGCAACCAAAAAAGATATTGCACCGGAAAACCCCGATACCACAACGGTTTCGGGGTTTTTTCGTGCCCCAATTGCGGGGTGCAAACAAAAAGATATTTTTCTTTGCCCGGAGGACTTGAACTACCGACCCCCACTATTTCAGGCGGCTTTTGAGAGATGTATTCTCCCGAAAGCCGCCTTTTTTCGTTTTCACTGAAAAATTGTCTAAAATGAAGCTTTGACCTGCTCCAAAAACCGTTCGGCAATCGGTGTAAACGGTTGATACTTCTTCCAGACAAGATATAACTTCGTTTCGAGGTGCGGGGTAAGCGGTCTGAATACCAACCCGCTATCGGATGAAACATCGATCAGTTTATCAAAGGTCAGCAGGTATCCGAGCCCTGCCTTTGCGAAGATTGATCCGTTGTATGATAACCGGAACGAGCCTTCGAGATGAAAAGCATCAAAATCACTTTCGGCCCAGTTCCTTATTTCCTGATGCCACGCCTGCTCGGAACAGAACATCGGAAGCCCGCGGAGGTCGGAAGGGCGGAAGCTCTCCCGCTCCGCAAGAGGATCATCTGCGGGGAATATCACCCCCCAGCAATCCGCTTCTGGAAGAGCTATAAATTCGTACTTGTTCCTGTCCGGTTCTTCAGCGAGGACAACAAAGTCCAAAAGCCCTTTCTGCAGCTTTTCCGCAACCTGCTCCGTGTCGCCGCTGGTGATGTGGTATTGCAGCTTCGGATATTGCTCCTTCAAGGCTTTAATCGCATCTGCAATATACTTGATCTGATAGGATTCAGCTAAACCGAGGAACAGTTCTCCGCCGGAGACATCATCAAGCGAGACAAACTCCTTCTCAATCTTATCCGCCATACTGACAAGGTCTTCCGCTCTGTCGCGGAGCAGGACGCCTTCATCCGTCAGACGAATGCTGAAGCTGTGCCGGGTGAACAGCTTTTTATCGAGTTCGTCCTCAAGAGACTTCAGCGCCTTTGACAGTGTCGGCTGCGTCACGTGAAGCTGCTCGGCGGCCCTCGTCATATTTTCCTCCCGCGCAACGGCAAGAAAGTACCGAAGTGTTCTTATCTCCATGGTATTCCTCCTTCATGATATTCCTAATACGAATATCATGATATTCATTATAACCATTAGCGAGCATAAAGTCAATGCGTTATAATAAAAACGAACCAAGGAACAAGGAGCCAAGGAGTGCGGATTACTGTGTCAGATTATTCGGAAACAATGAAATCCTTTCTTGCCGATACCGGTGTTCGGCAAGAGCTCATAGAGAGGGCGATGCAGTTATATCAATCAGGACAGGAGGCAGAGCTTGTCAGATTCCTGAAGTTGCGGCGCTGCAATATGGTGGAGGATATGCACGAGTGCCAGAGGAAAATTGATCGGATTGATTATCTGATCAGACAAACAAAGAATAATAATCACCGAAAGGAAGATTGAATCATGATGAAACCAGCAGAACTTACATTGACAAAAGAATGGGACAAGACCTTTCCCAAA
>Ga0208297_1001321_pt1 | contig 25394 bp, 20 predicted proteins | sample LMS_cellobiose_e_FD_187367 | JGI IMG/M metagenome (GOLD analysis project Ga0208297, IMG submission 187367) | Rumen-fistulated moose microbial communities from Alaska, USA - LMS_cellobiose_enrichment (SPAdes) (version 2) | ecosystem: Host-associated > Mammals > Digestive system > Stomach > Rumen... | reverse complement strand
CACCACTATGTCCGTCCATGTAATCCAATACGACTTTGAGCTTGAAATCTTCTGAATACTTCTTTTTCCCTGACATGGTAAAACCCCTTTCATTAGAGTTTTTGTCTAACGAAAAGGGTTCACTTCATAGACCGGACCGCTTTTATATTGCTTTTTCAAGCCCGAAGGCCCGCGGAGCGCCGCTTTAGAAGTTCTGATAGACCTCTCCGTCGATGACGGTGTACTGGCAGCGGCTGAAGTTGCTGAAGGGATGACCGGTGAAGATGGCAAGGTCAGCATCCTTTCCGACTTCGATGGAACCGACTCTGTCGGCGACTCCCAGCCACCTGGCGGGACGGATGGTCACGGCTTCGAAGGCAGCCTGCTCGGACAGACCGACTCCCATGCACATACCGACGTGGACGGGCAGATACTGGGTATCGCCGTTGGTGTCGGCGGTGAGCATGAAGTTGATTCCGGCCTTCTCCATCTGGGCGGGGGTGTCGAGACGTCTGTTCCAGATCTCGAACTTGGCCCTGCTCATAGTGAGAGGTCCGACGACCGCGGTGACGTTGTGCTCCTTGAGGAAGTCCAGGATCATCCAGCCCTCGGTGCAGTGCTCGATGCTGTACTTGAGCCCGAACTCTTCTGCAATCCTCACGTGGGTGGCGATGTCGTCGGCCCTGTGGGCGTGCATGCGGCACTTCATCTCGCCCCTGACGACGGGTACGAGGGCGTCAAGCTTGAAATCGGGCTTGGGAGCCTTGGAAGGATCTTTCTCCGCTGCCAGCAGAGCGTCGGAGTAGACCTTGGCGTCATAGAGGGCGTTGCGCATAAGAGCTGCGTTACCCATGCGGGTCATGGGCATCTTGCCATTGCTTCCGTATACCCTTCTGGGGTTCTCGCCCAGTGCGAACTTCATGACTTCGGTGCCGGGCATGACCATGTCCTCGACGAACTGGGCCTTCTTGAGCTTGAAGGTCTGGCCGATTCCGCCGATAAGGTTGGCGCTTCCGGGCAGGATGCAGACGGTGGTAAAGCCGGCGGCTCTGGCCAGTTTGATGCCGTTCTCAAAGGGATAGACCGCGTCGATTGCCCTGACCTGGGGAGTGATGGGATCGGACATCTCATTGCCGTCGATCTGGCTGTTCCTGTCGGTCATATCGGCGAAGTTGGAGATATGGGTGTGGGCGTCGATGAGGCCCGGGGTCACGTACTTTCTTCTGGCGTTGATGACCTTGGCGTCGGAGGGAGCATCGAACTCCTTGCCGACGAAGACGATCTTGCCCTTGTCCACCGCGACGACTCCGTTGTTGATGGTCTCGCCGGTGACGGTCACGACTTTTCCGTTCTTTATTACGAGCATATTATCCTCCTGTTATCCGGCGGAAGGCGTCTTTATAACGCCCCGCCGTCCTGCTTTTCTATATTAGAAATTCTGATAGACTTCGCCGTCGATGATGGTGTACTGGCAGCGGGTCATGTTGTTGAAGGGATGTCCGTTGAAGATGGCAAGGTCTGCGTCCTTTCCGACCTCGATGGAACCGACTCTGTCGGCGACTCCCAGCCACTTGGCGGGACGGATGGTCACTGCCTCGAAGGCTGCCTTTTCGGGAAGACCCATGGCCATGCACATACCGACGTGGATGGGCAGATACTGGGTATCGCCGTTGCTGTCTGCGGTGAGCATGAAGTTGATGCCGGCTTCTTCCATCATCGCGGGCATATCAAGGCGTCTGTTCCAGATCTCGAACTTGCTTCTTGCCATGAGGAGAGGTCCGACCACCGCGGTGACGTTGTGCTCCTTGAGGAAGTCAAGGATCATCCAGCCCTCGGTGCAGTGCTCGATGCTGTACTTGAGTCCGAATTCCTCGGCGATCCTCACATGGGTGGCGATGTCGTCGGCTCTGTGAGCGTGCATGCGGCACTTCATCTCGCCCCTGACCACGGGTACGAGGGCGTCCAGCTTGAAGTTGGGCTTGGGAGCCTTGGAGGGATCCTTCTCCGCGGCCAGCAGAGCGTCGGAGTAGACCTTGGCGTCATAGAGGGTATTGCGCATGAGAGCGGCGCTGCCCATACGGGTGGAGGGCATCTTGCCCTGCTTGCCGTAGCGGTTCCTGGGGTTCTCGCCCAGAGCGAACTTCATGACCTCGGTGCCGGGCATGACCATATCGTTGACGAACTGGGCCTTCTTGAGCTTGAAGGTCTGGCCGATGCCGCCGATCAGATTGGCGCTTCCGGGCAGGATGCAGACGGTGGTGAAGCCGGCTGCCCTGGCAAGGGTGATACCATTCTCAAAGGGATAAACGGCGTCTATCGCCCTGACGTGGGGAGTGATGGGATCAGAGGTCTCGTTGCCGTCGATCTGGCTGTTCATATCCTTCAGATCGTTGAAATTAGAGATGTGGGTGTGAGCGTCGATGAGGCCCGGGGTGACCCACTTTCCTCTGGCATTGATGACCTTCGCGTCGGAAGGAGCGTCGAACTCCTTGCCTACGAAGACGATCTTGCCCTTGTCTACCGCGACGACGCCGTTGTTGATGGTCTCGCCGGTGACAGTTACCACTTTTCCGCCTTTGATTACGAGCATTTTTACCTCCTTTTTATACAGAGAAATACTTTGAACGGCCTTCGCATGCCGGATGCAGGCGAAGGCGCTGGGGTGACTGATAGAAAGGAACTACTGTCCCTGGGTTATGAGACCTTCGCGGTAGGCCTCGAGGAGCATCTTCAGGCAGTCGATCTGCTCCTGGATCTCCTTGCCCTCGTCGGTGTCCTTGTTGAGCATGCGCTTGGTGACCTGCTCCCTTGCCACCTGTGAGGAATGGATGTCCAGCTCCTCGATCACGGCCTTCTCCTTGGATTCGAAGGGCTCGTGGGCCGAAAGGATAAAGCCGTAGGAGTTCTGGACCAGCGAATACCCGGCGATGCCGGTGGTCTTCTGGTAGGCCTTGGCGAAGCCTCCGTCGATGATCAGGGCCCTGCCGCCGGCGTGGATGGGCTGGCTCCCCTTCTTCACGGGTATGTGGCCGTTGATGATGGATCCGTGCTCCACGTTGCCGCCGAACTCAGCCAGGATCTTCTCGATGAAACTGACGTCGTCGATATGGTTGTAATAGGGGCTCTTGGCCTCCTTCCAGGTGCTCTCGTCATCGATGAAGAGACGCTCGAAGGTGGTGATCTTCTTCTTTCCGAACAGGGGGGACTTGTATCCGCACCAGAGGTACCAGCAGAGGTCTACGCCCCTCTTTCTTCTGTCCGGATCCGCGGATCCGAAATATCCGGCCCTGACCAGCCTGTCCGCGTAGTCGAACCACTGCTTTCCGCTCATGGGGCCGTCCTCGGTCTCGATGGGATCGAACTCGCCGTTCTTGGTCACGGGGACCGCACCGTGGAAGAGCAGGTTGCCGTTGACCAGCTTGTACATGCTGCCCTTAGCGTAGAGGAAGCGGATGTGGTCCTGGAGCAGCTCGCTCTCCAGGAATGCAGCCTGGAGCCTGTCCATGACCGCGTCCTCTTCGGGAGTCAGAGCGTAGGGATCCTTGGGATCGATGGTCGGGAAGTTGCAGCTGCTCATGGGATAGTCGACTCCGTCGATGCAGATGGTGTGCTTTTCGTAGTCGATCTTGTCCAGGAGCCTGATATATTCCATATCGTAGTGGGGATGCTCCGCCACCAGCTGACCCTCCAGCTTGAACTGCATGATGGCGATGGCCTTGCCGATCTTGCGGAGGCTGTCCATGTCGGTATCGGTCATGGCGTCCTTCTTGGTGACCGCGGCCTTGAAATCGGTGCAGGGATCGTTCTCGTAGGTCTTCAGGGCGAAGGTGACCAGAGGCCTGAGGCTGATGCCGTAGCCGACCTCGAGGGTGTGAAGGTTGTCGTATCTGGTGCAGATCCTGATGACGTTGGCGATGCATGCCTTGTTGCCCGCGGCTGCGCCCATCCAGAGGATGTCGTGGTTGCCCCACTGGATGTCCACCCTGCCGAACTCCTTGAGCATATTGACGACCTTGTCGCTGCCGGCGCCTCTGTCGAAGAGGTCTCCTACGATGTGGAGCTTGTAGATGGCCAGATGGGAGATGAGCTCGCAGAGATCCTTGATGAAGTCGTCGGCGGCTCCGATCTCGATGATGGAATCGATGATGTCCTTGCGGTGGTTGGCGCGGCCCAGGGCCTCATCGTTGGAGCCGTAGAGGAGCTCCTCCATGATGTAGGCGTATTCCTTGGGCATCTGCTTTCTTACGAAGGATCTGGTATACTTGAATGAGACTCTTCTGAGAAGCCTGATGAGCCTGTAGAGGATCGAGGAATAAAGACCTTTGAGGTCGTCGGATTCGCTTTTTAAGATCTCCAGCTTCTCCTCAGGATAATAAACGAGGGTCGCGAGGGTCTTGCGTTCTGCGGGGAGAAGCTCCGGGAATACTTCGTCGATGCGCAGTTTTATGGTCCCGGAAGCGTTTTTAAGGATGTGGCGGAATGCTTCGGACTCGCCGTGGATATCGCTTAAGAAGTGCTCTGTGCCTTTGGGAAGATTCGAGATCGCCATCAGGTTTATGATCTCGGCGGACGCCGCCTGGGCGGTGGGGAAATCCCTTGCAAGAAGCTTAAGATACTTCTTATCGCTGTTTTCGATCTTCATTTATACCTCCTGAACGAAAAGTTCGTTGTAATTATATCATAGAGACCGCATGATTGATAGATGAACAGGGATATAAAACGAATTTCACATCATTTGACGCACGGGCGGTCCGAATGTATAATAAATCATTACGGAGATATGAAATGATCAGGATATATCCTTCACTTTTGAGCGGAACACTGAACGCACCGGCCTCCAAGGCAGACGCCCAGAGGATACTTTTCGCGTCCGCTCTTCCCAGCACGCCCACCGTAGTCGCCAACGTGCCCGACTGCGAAGATATAAGGACCACCCTTTCGTGCCTTGAGAACTTCGGCTGCAGGATCATGAGCACGTCCGACGGGGATCTGGTGATCGAGCCCTTTCCCAAAAACAATCCCGTCCCCACGGCCATATTTGATTTTAAAAGCAGCGCCACCAGCGCCAGGTTCTCCATGGCCCTGGCCGCGGCCTTCGGCATGAAGGCAGGCTGCCGCGGGAGCAGCGCCCTGCTGAAAAGACACATGCTCCCACTGACCAGCAGGATGGCCATAAGAGGCGTCAGCTTCACCAGCTTCTCCCTTCCTCTTCAGATGCAGGGAAGGCTCGAGGGAGGATACTACGAATTCAGGGGGGACGAGGGCTCCCAGTTCATCAGTGCCCTGATGCTCGCCCTTCCCCTGCTCCTTTCGGACAGCAGGATCGGCCTCTCCACCCCCATCGTGGACCGCTCGTTCATCGATATAACCATCGGGACCCTGAAAAAGTTCGGGATCACCATCGAAGAGGACGAACAGGGCTTCATCATCCCGGGAAGGCAGATCTACACTTCCCCCGGGGAGATCTCAACGGAGAACGACTGGGCTCTGGCCTCCGCATGGATCTGTGCCTCCGCCTTCGGAAGATCCCGCGGGGCTTCCATGACCGTCAAGGGGCTGGCCAGCAGGTCTTCCCAGCACTACAGGGATCTTCAGACCCTTCTCGCCCTCATTTCCCAGGATTTCAGGGAGATAAGCCTGGACATGTCCACCTGGCCCAATCTCCTCACCCTGGTCGCCGCCGCTGCATGCTTTAAGGGCGCAAAGGTGGAGCTCTACGGCGCTCCCCAGCTCAAGGTCAAGGAGACCAACAGGCTCAAGGTCATGGCGGAATGCATAAGGCAGCTGGGAGGCGAAGCCTCTTTCACCGACGACGGGATCGCGGTCAAGGGGCCCGAGAACGGAGATATCAACGCAGAGGAGCCCATCGACTGCCAAAAAGACCCCTGGATCTTCCTGTCCTTTGCCATGTCCTCCGCCCTGCTGAAAAAGCCCCTGGTGCTCAAGGACGAGGAATGCGCCGACAAGATCTACGGCAGCTTCCTCAAGGACTATGCCTCCCTGGGCGGAAAGTATGAGATCTTCAGTTAGTTTTCAGTAGTATATATTATGTCGATCTGCTTAATAGACCCGTCATCCGGGTCTATTTGATCACTCCTCAGAACTCATTCGTTTTTTGATGCCGACTGCCCCGGTCTTCCGGCCTTTTTGCCTTGACTGAGACATCCTCCGATGCTATATTACTAACGGAATAATTCTTTAAGTTGGTACAGAGAGACCGACAAGATGCATACATGAGAAGACCTCACAGGGTCAAGTGGATCGTCTTGCCGGTACGGCAAGGCGTTTTTTTTGGAGGAAAGCCATGCAGCTAAAGGCCCGCCTCATGACTGAGGAGGAAATGGACAGAGCTCTCAAGCGCATGTCCCATCAGGTGCTCGAAGGCAACGACGGCTGTGAAGACATCGTCTTTCTGGGCATCCGCAAGCGCGGCGTGCCCCTGGCCAGAAGACTTGCTTCCAACATCAAAGCCATCGAGGGCGCCGACATCCCCGTCGGCGAGCTGGACATCACCCTTTACCGGGACGACCTGTCCGATCAGGCCATCGACATCAACGCGGTGGTCAGCGAGACCAGGGTCGATTTCCCCATCGAGGGCAAGATCGTCATACTGGTCGACGACGTGATCTTCACGGGACGCACCGTGAGGGCCGCTCTCGACGCAGTCTCAAAGCTCGGTAGGGCTTCGAGGATCCAGCTGGCTGTCCTCATAGACCGGGGCCACAGGGAGCTTCCCATCAGGCCCGACTATGTGGGCAAGAACGTCCCGACCTCAAGGAACGAGGTCGTCAGCGTGATGCTCGGGGAATGCGACGGCGAGACCTGTGTCAATCTCTTCTCAAAGGATCATTGAAAAAGGAGAAAACAAATGGACAACAACAACGGCGCCATCTATGACGCCAGGCAGCTGGGAACAGGCAAGATGCTCGTGCTGGGACTGCAGCACATGTTCGCCATGTTCGGGTCAACGGTCCTCGTCCCCCTGCTCACCGGACTCAGCGTCTCGGCCACCCTGCTCTTCGCGGGAGTCGCGACCATCTTCATGCACTATGTGACCAAGAAGGAAATCCCCGTATTCCTGGGCTCATCCTTCGCCTTCCTTCCCGGATACTTCGGCGTCATCGCAGCCGGAGCCGCCATCGGGATCTCGCAGAAGCAGGCACTGCCCTACGCCTGCGCGGGTGTCGCCTGCGCCGGCCTGCTCTACCTTGTCCTCTCCTTCATCTGCAAGGCCTACGGTAGCAAGAACGTCATGAAGTTCTTCCCGCCCGTCGTCACCGGACCGATCATCATCGCCATCGGCCTCAACCTGGCGCCTTCCGCGGTCAACAGCTGCAATACCAACTGGCTCATCGCCCTGGTCGCCCTGGTCGTGGTCGTCGTGTCCAACATCTGGGGCAAGGGAATGGTCAAGATCATCCCCATCCTGCTGGGCGTCATCGCTTCCTATCTGGCAGCTGCGGTCACCGGCAACGTCGATTTCAGCGGAGTCGCTGAAGCAGCCTGGATCGGCCTTCCCTTCAAGATGGAGGATACCGTGTTCGGTCTTCTCGCATCCGGCGAGGTCAACACCAGCTTCCTTCTCTCCTCCATCATCGCCATCGTGCCCATCGCCTTCGCGACCATGATGGAGCACGTGGGAGACATCTCCGCCATCGGCGGCACCATCGGAAAGAACCTGGTCGAGGAGCCGGGACTCCACAGGACCCTGATCGGAGACGGCGTCGGCACCGCCATCGCTTCCCTCTTCGGAGCCCCCGCCAACACCACCTACGGCGAGAACACCGGCGTCCTGGTGCTCACCAAGGTCTACGATCCGTTCGTGGTAAGGCTCGCGGCCTGCTTTGCCATCATCCTCAGCTTCTGCCCCAAGTTCGCGGCACTGATCACAGCCATGCCCTCCGCCACCGTCGGCGGCGTATCCCTGATCCTCTACGGAATGATCTCCGCGGTCGGCATCAGGAACATGGTCGAGAACGGCACCGACTTCCAGAAGAGCAGGAACGTCATCATCGCGGCCCTGATCATGGGACTTGCCATCGGCATCGGATACAGCGAGAACGGAGCCGTCAACATCGGTTCCATCAGCCTCAGCGGACTTGCCGTAGCTTCCATCGTAGGCATCGTGCTCAACGCGCTGCTGCCCGGCGGAAGAGACGAGTACATGCCCAACGACAAGAACTCCGGTTCCCTGGGAAAGTACTCCTAAACCATCTCAACTCTGAACTCGATCGCCCGGCCCTCGCGGCCGGGCTTTTTTATGCACGAAAAAGCCGCAGGGTCTCTCCTGCGGCATAGATGATATTTTGCTTTTGTCCTGCTACTGCAGCTTCTCCAGGACTTCCCAGAGGTAGTAGACCACGTCGCCGCGGGGGCAGGCTCCGCTCGTCGTATAGGCTGTCCGTGTCCCTGAGAGCATGTCCTTCTTATTTGCCCAGTTCTCGGGATCGGTGTACCACTGCTTGCCCTCTTTGTCTCCGGTCTTTCCGGGCTCTCACATGGTCCTCCAGAGGAAGGTGATCATCTGGCCCCGCTTTACCGCGCTGTCCGGGGAGAACTGCGCTGGGCCTGTGCCGTCGGTGATACCGTTCTCGAAGGCCCAGAGCACCGCCTTATAGTAGTAGCTGCCCGCATCCACGTCATCGAAGGGATTGGTCTCTGTATCGGGATCGGGTTCTCCCATGGCCCTCCAGAGGAAGGTGACGGCCTGACCGCGGGTGACGGTCCTTTCGGGAGCGAACTTATCGGCGCTGACTCCGTCGGTGACCCCGCTCTCCACGGCCCATTTCACTGCTTCTCCGTAATAGTCGTCCTTAAAGACGTCGGTGAAGGGCTTGACCTTGGGCCTCAGGCTGCTGAAGGGCTGGCCGGGCATCGCCACATTGTCCGCCAGCTTTACGATCTCGTAGCGGCCGAGGAACTGATCCTTGAAACCGTTCTCCAGAACGGAGTACACGGGCTTTCTTTCGTAGAGCACCCCGTCGCTGCAGAGTATGTAGGCGGACTGATAGCAGCGGGCGTCAGCGGGAGCGATGCCGAAGCTTCCGGAATCGTTGCAGACGTCCACCCAGACCACGTTGTCCATGATGAATTCGCTGCCGTTCTTTCCGTAGAGCTTGCCGTCCTTTTTCAGGACGTAGTCAAAACCGTATTTGACCTGGTTCTGGGGACTGTGCTTGCTGAGCTCTATCAGGTCGGTATAAGAGCCGGCAACCATCTTCACGTTGTCCGCGATCTTCTTGCGGGTGTTGAGCTGGGTCCCCAGATTCCTGCCTATGGTCCAGAGTTCGCCGCCGGTGGATACCACCTCGCACCATTCGTCGTCCAGACTGAAGGAGGCCACATTGTCCATGATCTTAGTCGGGGCCATGGGCTCGCCGCCGGTCTGCTTGTTGTTTTTCATTTCGACGCTGTCGTCGTTGCCCCAGTACCACAAACTGCCGTCGTTCTTGATGGCGGCTCCGTCGTAATGGCCCATGGCAAAGGCTTTTACGTTGTCCATGAGCTTCACCGGAACGTACGGGGTAAAGCCCATCATATCGACGGAATCAGCAGGGACCTTGAAATATGAAAGAGGAAGAGCAGGCTCCACCTGACCGGGAGAGGGAACTTTGGACGTCGCGTAGCCCAGGTCGTTCCAGATGGGATTGCCCCAGGTCCAGAGAGTGCCGTCGGTCTTCAGGATGCCGAACTGCATCTGGTTGCCGAGGCTCACGGCCGCCATATTATCAGCGACCTTGTAGGGTTCGGGACCCTTGGCGTAGTCGTAGAGGACCTTGCCGTCGGAATACTTCCTGCGGACTGAAGCGCCGTGGTTGAAGTCGTAGCCCCAGGTCCAGGCGGTGCCGTCGATCTTGAGGACTATCACGGCCTCCTTCTGCCTGTATACCTGCGCAACGCCGGTCATGACCAGCCTGGGCTCGTCCAGCCACTGGGTCTCTTTGGGATCGACGCCGCACTGACCGTAATTGTTTTCGCCCCACATCCAGAGGCTGCCCTCAGTGTCTATGTAGCAGCGCTCGCTGACGGTGCGGGTAAGGCCCGAGCTCACGGTAAGGCCAGGTCTGGCAAAGGCCGGGGTATACATACACAAGCACAGGACAAGGGTAAGGATCAAAATCAATGCTTTTCTCATAAAAGTTCCTCTCAAAGAAACGCCGCCGGACCGCATCTGTCCTTCGCTAGTCGTCGACCCTGGTGATCTTTGCGCCAAGGCTGTTGAGCTTGTCCATGAAGTTCTCATAGCCCCGCTCGATGTGGTAGATGTCCGCGACCTCGGTGCGGCCCTCCGCCACCAGACCTGCAAGGACAAGGGCTGCCCCCGCTCGAAGGTCGGTGGCCATGACGCTGGTGCCAACCAGGGGACGCTTATCCCCCGGAACGTAGGCGTTGCGCCCGTCGACCCTGATATTAGCGCCCATCCTTGAGAGCTCCGCGGCATGCATGAAACGGTTCTCGAAGATGGTCTCATTGACAGTGCTGGTGCCCTGGACGGTGGTCAGCAGGGCCATGAAGGGTGCCTGCATATCGGTGGGAAAGCCCGGATAAGGCAGGGTCTTGATGTCGGTGGCGACCAGCTTCCGCAGATCTCCCCTGACCCTGAGGCCGTCCACCTCGTCGTTGACGACGGCTCCGCACTCGATGAGCTTGGCGATGACCGGTCTGACGTGGCCGGGGACGCTGTTCTTGATCAGCACGTCGCCTCTGGTGATGGCGGCAGCGACCATGAAGGTGCCGGTCTCTATCCTGTCGGGGATAACGGTATGCCTGGTCCCGTGAAGGTGCTCGACCCCTTCGATCCTGATGGTATCGGTGCCGGCGCCCTTGATCTTTGCTCCCATTTTATTGAGGAAGTTGGCGAGATCGACGATCTCGGGCTCTTCCGCGGCGTTCTCGATGGTGGTGACGCCCTTGGCAAGGCTTGCCGCCATCATAATGTTCTCAGTCGCTCCGACGCTGGGGAAGTCCAGATATACCAGAGAGCCTGTCAGCTCCTTGACGATGGCTTCCACACTGTTCTCGTCCTGGACGATGCGGGCTCCCAGTCCCTTGAGGCCCTTGATATGAAGGTCGATGGGCCTGTTTCCGATGGAGCAGCCGCCGGGCTGGGCGATGAACGCGGCCCCGGTCCTGGCGAGGAGAGGTCCCATCACGAAGAACGACGCCCTCATCTTCTTGACCAGATCGTAGGGTATCTCGCTCTTGTCTATGCCTGAACCGTCGATGACCACGGTATGATCCTCGTAGTTCTCGGTGACTCCCGCCCCGAGGCTCCTGAGGATCTGGCACATCACGTCGACATCCCTGAGCCTGGGTACGTCGTATATCTCGCAGACCTCGTCGGTGAGGACCGTCGCCGCCATGATGGGAAGGACGGCGTTCTTGGCTCCGCTGATGCTCACTTCTCCGACAAGAGGACCTGATTTTTCTACAACAAATTTTGCCATAACAGCCTCCAAAGCATAATTATCTAAAATAATTAAAGCATATATCCGGTGCTTTCGCAACAATTATTCCCCCTTCGCCCCCCTGCTCCGGCGCCGCGGGCTCCCGCACCCGGCGAAGAAATGTATTGAATTCGGGCAGATCAGGGAGTATACTTTCAGGGCATGTGATCAAGCAATATTATTGCATTTTAGTAAAAAAAGGACATTATGAGCAAAAAGAAATTCACTGTCTATCTGGTCGGAGTGATACTCACCTCCATCGCGGCCAACCTGGTCCACCCGGTGACTCCGACCCTCATCGTCGAAAGGGGCCTTGACAGCTCCATGTTCGGAGTCGCTCTGGCAGCCATGCAGGTGATCTACTTCCTGTTCGCCCCCTTCTGGGGAAGGCTCTGCGACTACATCCCCACCAGGACCGTCATCCTGATCTGCTGCTGCGGATACGCCGTAGGCCAGCTGATCTTCGGAAGCGCCCAGACCGAGGCCCAGGTGGTCGGCGGCAGGATGTTCGCCGGCATCTTCTGCGGAGGAGTCTTCACCGCCTTCCTCAACTACATCGTAAACACCTCGGATCCCGAGACCAGGAGCGCCAAGATCATCGCCTATTCCACGGCCAACAACGTCTCCAACGCCGTCGGATACTTCGTAGGCGGCATGCTGGGACTGGTATCGGTGGAGTTCGCCTTCGGCACCCAGGTCGTCATGCTCATCGGCTGCGGCATATTCTTCCGCTTCCTTTGCATCGACGACACCCCCTTCAAGCACAAGCCGGAGCATCCCCTGACCTTTAAGGACGCCAATCCCTTCGGCGTCTTCATCTCGGCCAAGAGCTTCATGACAGGCACCCTGCTGCTGCTCTTCATCACCGTCGCCATCGGAAATCTGGGCCAGACCGCCTACGAGCAGGTCTTCAACTACTATATAAAGGACCAGCTGGGCCTCTCCTCGGCCTATAACGGCATATTCAAGGCCATCATCGCCGCCCTAACCTTCCTGGTCAACAGCACCATAGTGATGAAGGTCATCAAGAAGACCGACACCAACCTGAGCATCATACCGGTGCTGGTCGCCAGCATCGTGCCCCTGGCTCTGGTCTTCGTCGTCAAGGACGTGGTCCCCTTTGCCATCTGCGACATCGTGTTCTTCGTTCTCGCGGCGGTCAGGATGACCATGTTCCAGAACATATTCGCTGGCAAGGGAACTCCAGAGACCAGCAACAGGGTCATGGGGTTCTTCCAGTCCATGACCGCCCTGGGCGGGATCTTCGGTGCGTTCTTCGCCGGGATCATGTACAAGACCGATCCCATGAGCCCCTTCGCCCTGGCCCTTGCGGCAGTCACCATCTCCGCTGCGCTGGCTTTGATCTACGCCGCCAGGTACAAAAATGGCAAATGATCAAAGTTGATAATAGATATATCAAAAAAATTCACTTATAAAGATTTGACTATTATTGACTTTATTGTAAAGCCGAATATAATATATTCGTATGTTTTTTAATCTAATACACGGCAGGAGGTTAAATAGAGAAATGACAGCTACCGGAATCGTCAGAAAGCTTGACCAGCTTGGCAGGATCGTTATACCCAAGGAACTTAGAGATACCTTTGATCTCAAGGTCAATGACCCCATCGCAATCTTCGTAGAGGGCGATGACATCATCCTTCGCAGATATCAGCCTGCCTGCGTGTTCTGCAACGATGCTACCGATATCGTTCAGTTCGGCGGTAAGAATATCTGCAAGAACTGCCTCAAGAAACTCAAGAATCTTGAATAGTAGAAATAAAGTCTCTTTACTGAAAAGCGGCAGTCCCGACGGGGCTGCCGCTTTGCTTTACGTATTATCGCTGCTCTTTACTCTTCAAGGGCGGTCGCCTTCTCGGCGCTGGCCTTGGGATTGATGACGCATATGTAGGTCTCGCCGGGCATGAAGGAGAGGAGCTCTCCGTCAACGGTGAACCTGAAGGGATCGTTCCTGGTCCCTCTGGACCATTCGATGGGGATGCACCTGCCCTCGCAGTAGTAGTTGGCGGTGCCGCTTCCCGTGGTCTCGTACCTCATCCTGCCGTAGTCGTCGATGACCCTGGCGGAGGTGTGCATGACGATGACGTTCTTCACCGCCAGGTTCACCTCGTTGTCATCGTACTTGTCGGTGATGGGGACGCCGAACTGGTTCACGTCGTACATGCCGGTGTCCTTGTCGTAATAGAAGTCGGTGCTTTTGTAGTTGGAGAAGTGGACGTTGAGATGGCCGGCTTCTTCTCCGCCTTCCGCCGCCGAGGTCTCCCCGAACCTCATCATCGTGTCGTAGCCTTCTTTATGCTCCTGGCGCATGGTGGTGCTGTTGACGTATTCCAGGATCTTCTCGCTGCTGGTCATGAGGCTGTGCTCGTAACCGTTGTGGGACTTTCTGTAGCTGTCGCGCCAGAATATGCTGGCGTCCCTGCCTCCCCTTACTCCGTCCATGTGGTCCATCTTCCAGGCCTTGAGGTCCGCGTAGGCCTCGTCGCTGCCGCCGGCGTGAACGTAGATGGCGTCGTAGCCCAGGCAGGTCTCAAGGAAATAGGGCCTGGCCGATCTCACCGTACCGATCTCCCCTACTCCTTCGATGTCCTGATAGATAGCAAGGAGCCTGGTTATGCCGCCTTCAGCGATGTACTCGTAGACGATGCTGGCCTTGGTGAGAGAAACAGTCGGCTGGGCCTGCTTGTGGTTGTTGATCATGACCGCGTAGGGCCTTTTGGCGCTGACGTCAGTCTCAAGCGGGAGTCCGGTCAGAGGATCCGGATAGGTGACGGGTTCCGGCTCCGGTTCAGGTTCGGGCTCTTTTACAGGCTCCGGTTCCTTCACGGGCTCCGGCTTTACCGCCGGCTCCTCGTTCTTGGGATTGATGATCTCGGGCTCCACGGGAGTCAACTCGTGAGGCTCCTCCTTTGCTCCGCAGGCCGCCAGGACCATGGATCCTATGAGCAGCAGCGCCATCAGCGTTATAGTTTTTTTAGTTCTTTTTCTCATTTCAAATACCCCTCAGGACGTAAGTCCCGGCCAGATTATAACATAATGGCCGCATACCCTCAAGTAAAACAGGAGCCTGACGCGGAGGACGTCGCCCGGCCGAAGGGACGTATTGTAAGAAAGCAATAGTTTTTATCATTTCTTTTTAATTTCAAATACAATTATTTTGCCCCGGTCTCTTGCTTTCAGCCGGGCCAAGTAGTATATTTATTCGCATATTTGAATTTTCTGGGAGGTACAAATGTACGAGAAAATGATATTCTCGATCCCCGCCGCTATGCATAACGCAAAGGATCTCAGGGCTGTGTTCGCAGCCCATCCCGAGCTCAGGTTCGTATCCCTGGTAGGGCTTGATATATACGGCCGCGACACCGACGAGAAGATCCCGGCGGAAGAGCTGCTCAAGGATCCGGAGGATTTCATCCGCAAGGGCGTCCAGACCGACGGCTCCTCGGTGCTTCTTCCGGGCATCGCCGACATATCCAACGCCAAGGTCGATATGATCCCCGATCCCGACGTCAACTGGTACGTGGACTACAACCTGAGGAACATCGACGACGAGACAGGGCTTCCTGTCGGGACCGTCAGGATCCCCGCCTATCTGGTCCACAACGACGTCAACAGCGTAGGATCCAGGATAATCCTCGAAAAGGCGGTAGACCGTTTCAAGAAGGAGCTGCCCAGGCTCATCGCAGAGAATCCCTACATCCTCGAAGACCTGCCCTTTGACAGCGCTGACGATATCGAAGAGATCACCCTCACCGCCGCCACCGAGCTGGAGTTCTACGTGAAGACTCCCCACAACGTGGCCGACAGGGAGAAGATGCACACCTCCCAGGAGCTCAAGGAGCAGTACTGGAAGAGGACCATGGGCCCGGTGCGCACAGCCCTCGAGCAGACCATCAGGCTCCTCAACTGCTACGGTTTTGAGGTCGAGATGGGCCATAAGGAGGTCGGAGGCATCCAGTCCGAGCTCATGAAGGGCGGAGATTTCGACCACATCATGGAGCAGCTGGAGATCGACTGGCGCTTCACCGATCCCATGCAGGCGGCGGACAACGACAACATCATCCGCTACATCGTAAGGGACGTGTTCAGGAACAACGGTCTTGACGTGAGCTTCATGGCAAAGCCCGTGGAGGACGTGGCGGGCAGCGGAAAGCACACCCACATGGGAGCAGCCGCAAGGCTCAGAGACGGCAGGCTTGTCAACCTGTTCAGCACCTTAAGGCCCGAGACTGAATACATGAACCCCATCGGATTCGGAGCCCTCATGGGGATCCTCAGGAACTACGAGATCATGAACCCCATGATCAACTGCACCAACGACGCCTTCGGAAGGCTCAAGCCCGGCTACGAAGCCCCCATCTGCATCGCCTGCAGCCTGGGAAGGAGCGTAAGCTTCCCCTCCAGGAACCGTTCGGTCCTCATAGGCCTGATCAGGAGCGCCGGAAGCCCCATGGCGACCCACTTCGAGCTCCGCTCGCCCAACCCTAAGAGCAACACCTATTTGGTCCTTGCCTCCGGCCTCATGGCCATGCTGGACGGCATCAGGGCCGCCCTCACCGCCCATAAGACCTCGGCAGACCTTGAGAGGTCCGTCTCCAAGCCCTACGGAGCCGAAGACTTCTACCTGGAAAAGGACAGGATCTACCGGGCGGAAAACAACATCTTCAAGGACTACGGTCCGGAGGAGAGAGAGCGTTACTTCGGCAAGGCCCCGGCCACAGTCTGGGAGAACCTTTCGGCCTTCGACTCCTGCCCCGAAAAGCTCTCGGTGCTCACCGACGGAGGGGTCATGACCGTGCAGGACATCGCGTCCTACAAGGCCGCGGCCACCGACCAGTGGGAGATGGAGCTCCACGACAGGATAGTCCCCTCTCTGGTCGCGAGGGCGAGGGCCTGCGTCAAGGTCCACGAGGAGGGAAGCGATCTGGACCAGCTGAGATGGGCCAATATCTCCAAGGAGATCGGCCTGCTGGCAAAGGACAGCCTGAGCTTCACCAGCCTTCTCACCGAGCTCAACATGTCCATAGAGAGCGGAGACTTCGATAAAGCCTCAGAACTTCAGACCGAGGCCCAGGAGCGGGTCAACGCCCTCGAAAAGAATTACAGCGAGTACCTGAGAAATATCGTCTAGAGAGGATCTCAGGGCCCGCCCCACAAAAAAACATAAATATCATACAAAAAGGAGGATGCGCCCTCAGGCGTCCTCCTTTTTTACACGCATTTCATGCTTCTATTTTACCGAGTAATGCTCGGTGTAGATCCGGGACACTTCGGAAGTGAAGCTGCCGTCCTGCTCCCTGATGACGATCTGGGGCATGAACGTGAGCCCCTTGCCGGCTCCCTTTATGCACTCCACCAGGATTATATTCGAGGCTTCTCCCAGCTTTGGGGCCACCGGAACGATCCTCTTGGGCTCGAGCCCCGCCCTTCTGGACGCTTCGAATATGTCAGCAAGCCTCAGGGGCCTGTGCACCAGGCACAGCCTTCCGCCGGACTTCAGCATCCTGGCCGATTCGCTGACGAAGTCCTGAAGGGACGCGGTGCTCTCGTGCCTTGCCAGGGTCTGGGCGGTCTCACTGCCCGTCATCCCCCTGCCCTTTTCGATGTACGGCGGGTTGGATACCACCAGGTCCATGGTGCAGGCCTCTATATGGTCCGCCAGGCCCAGGATGTCGGTGTTGATGAACCTTATCCTTTCGGACAGCCCGTTGAGCTCCGCGCTCTCCACAGCCAGCCTGTAGGGACCTTCCTGAAGCTCCGCTCCGGTGATGAAGACCGGATGATACTTGGCGTATAGGATCAATGAGACGGCCCCGTTCCCGCTGCCAAGCTCGCAGACCTGATCGGTCTCTTTTGCGCGGCAGAAATCAGCCAGCAGCACGGCGTCCACGCCGTAGCAGAACTGGCCGGGGTCCTGGATGAGCCTGAGCCCACCGAAACCGATCTCATCTATCCTGCGGTTCATCTTCGCTTTCCGACAACCTTTCCGCCAGTTCCTCCTCGCTAAGGAAGGCTATCTCTTCGTCGGCGAGGTTCTCTCCCGGCTTTCTTCCTCTGCCCTTCTTCTTGGCGGGCTTGTTCTTGGCATCCTCTTTTCTTTCGGGCTTATGCTTCTCCTGCCTGGTGATCTCCTCCTTGGAGTAGGTGTAGTACTCGGTGGAGAGCTTCTCAGGCTTGTCCCCTTCCCTTTCCTCCAGGATCAGGCGGGTCTTGATCTTGTCGTTGAGGATGTTGATATCGCAGACAAGGGCCCTTCCGTCTCTGGTGGTGATCCTCTCACCGACCTCGGGCATGCCCTTGCGGGATTCGATGTAGTTGTCGTTCTCGTACTGCAGGCAGCACATGAGCCTGCCGCAGATCCCGGAGATCTTGATGGGATTGAGGGACAGGTTCTGGACCTTGGCCATCTTGATCGACACCGGGCCGAATTCGGGGAGCCAGCTGTGGCAGCAGAGATCCCTGCCGCAGCAGCCGATGCCGCCCATCATCTTGGTCTCATCCCTGACGCCGATCTGTCTGAGCTCGATCCTCATGCGGAAGACCCCTGCCAGATCCTTGACCAGCTCGCGGAAATCGACCCTGCCCTCCGCGGTGAAATAGTAGATTATCTTGCTGTTGTCGAAGGTGTATTCCACATCGACCAGCTTCATGTCCAGGCCCCTGTTCTCGATCTTTTCCTGGCAGATGGCAAGAGCCCTGTCCTTCTTGGCCTCGTTCTCCCTGTTGCGCCTCTCGTCGTCGGCAGTCGCGATCCTGATGATCGGTTTGAGCGGGGATACGATGCTGCTCTCGTCCACTTCGATGAGATCCGAGGAAAGAGTGCCGAACTCGATGCCCCTGACGGTCTCGACTATAACGTTGTCTCCTCCGTGGAGCTCAAGGCCTGCGGGATCGAAGTAGTAGATCCTTCCTGCGGATTTGAAGCGCACGCATGCGACTTTTATCATTTGAACCTCCTCATATGCGCAGACAAAGCTGCTTGAGAGTATATCCTGTATTGTGGTTCTGTCTTAGGCAGCGGCGGGCTTCCGAGCAGGCCTGCTCCGCCGCGGATATCCTTGCCATGTCAGGTCCTTTGGAAGCGGAGAGCCTCACGGCCTCCCTGAGAAGGACCTCCTCCAGAACATCGATGAGTTCCAAGGCCATCAGCCTTCCGTCCTCCTTGGCGTCCAGGATGTCCTTAAGGGCATCCCTTTTTTTATAGAACGGAGCGCCTTCGAAGATCATCCGGGCCAGCTCTCTGGCCATCCTGACGATATCATCGGAAGCCTTCTTTTCGCCCTCCTCCAGCCAGTAGCAGCTGCAGCGGGACACTACCGTGGGCAGCATGGCGTCGGTGCTCTCCGCCAGGAGTATGAACACCACTCCTTCGGGAGGCTCCTCCAGGAGCTTCAGAAGCTTGTTCTGGGCCTGGGGATTCATCAGCTGGGAATCCTCTATGATGACGGCGTAATTGCGGCCGTAGGGGGCAAATCTGAGCCTCTCCTGCAGCTCCTCCACCTGTCCCACGGTGATGGACGCCCTGTCCTTTGGCTTTGACACCACTATAAGATCCTCGTGGTTGCCGTCCTCGAACTTTCTGCACGAAAGACACTTTCCGCAGGCGTCGCCGGATCCCTCGGGACAGAGGACCGCCTTGGCAAAGGCGAGGCCCAACTCCCTGCGCATCTCGGCGCCTGATCCCGCGAACATGAAGGCGTGGACCAGTCTTCCCCGCTCAAGGAGAGCGCAGAGCTGAAGACCTATGCTCCTGTTGTGGTCAAGCTCTCTCAAGGACATAGCGGTCAAAAGCCTCTCTTATATCCGACGCGATATCGCCGATCGGTCTGTCGGCGTCGACGGTGACGAACCTTTGGGGGTAGATCAGGCTGAGCTTCTTATACCCTTCGTAGACTGCCCTGTGGAAGGTCATGGCTTCGCTCTCCAGCCTGTCGGGCTCGCCCTCCTTCAGCACCCTCTGCTTCCCCTTTACGGGATCCAGATCGAGGAAGAAGGTAAGATCCGGCTGAAGGTCCCTTACGGCGAACTCGTTGATGATCCTTACTCCGTCGCCGAGACCTCTTCCGTAGCACTGGTAAGCGATGGAGGAATCCATGAAGCGGTCGCTCAGGACCATCTTCCCCTCCTCCAGAGCGGGCCTGATGATCTGCTCGACCAGCTGAGCCCGGGACGCGGCGTAAAGCAGAGCCTCCGCCACCGGAGACATCTCGCTGTTCTTCTTGTCGAGGATGATATCTCTGATCTTTTCCGAAATGGCCGTTCCGCCCGGTTCCCTGACCGTGACGGCCTCCAGGCCCTTCTCCCTGCAGTATTCGGTGAGCAGCCTGATCTGGGTGGATTTTCCGCTGCCGTCAGGCCCCTCGAAGCTTATAAAGATCCCTCTTTTCAATGTCTGCCTCCCCGCTCCTTCATGTACTGGGCCTCAAAGCGGCGCCTTCTTTCGGCCTCGCGCCTTTCCTCGGCGGCTCTGGCTTTTTTGAGCTCCTGTCTCTCCCTGCTGCGCATGTTGATGTCGCTTATGAATCCGAACATGTCGGAAAAGCCCTTGATGCACATGACAAGGACCGGCAGGCACAGCAGCGCCATGAATATGTATTTGCCTGTATCGTACGAGATAGGCAGGTCCATCGTTTCTCCTCTTGATACCGCCCGGGGTCCGCGGATGCCGGATCCGGAACATAGTCCTTAATAGTATACCACATATCATGCCTCAGGCAAACAAAAACTGCCGCCCGTTCGTTGCGGACGGCAGAATATGGTCAAGGAAATATACGCGCTCAGTCAAGCTCCCTGTAAAGGAAGGTCACCACCGCGGCTCTGGGGCAGTTGACGTCCGGAGCGGTCACAAGGCCGGTATCCGAGAGCAGGCCCCTCTCCTCTGCCCAGGCGGCAGCCTTTTCATACCAGCCGTCTTCTCCGATACCCAGGGTACGGTAGAGGAAGGTGATGATGTGGGCAGTGCTGCAGGTCCTGGCAGGCGCGAAGTGAGCAGCGTCGGTCCCGTCGGTGATGCCCTTTTCCACCGCCCAGAGAACCGGCTTGTAATAATACATGTCAGCCGCTACATCTTCAAAGGGGCTTTCGCTTCCTTCAGGCTCGGGACATCCCATCGCCCTCCAGAGGAAGGCCACCGCCTGGCCGCGGGTCACGGTCCTGTCCGGACCGAAGTGGCTGGCATCGACGCCGTCGGTCACTCCGTTGTCAAAGGCCCACTTTACCGCGTCCGCGTACCAGCTGCCCGCAGGGACGTCAACGAACTGTCCAGCGGAGGGCGCCGGGACAGGCTCAGAGGCCGGTGCGGCAGGCTGCGCGGGAGCGCTTCCGTAATGGATCGTCACCTTCGAAAGATCAGGAAGGGTAGAGCCCTTCTCTATCCTGTTCCACTCTGCCTGGGTGCCGGCGTAATAGATATCACTAAGATACGGGCACTCATATATACCGTAGTCCTCGATCTTCGTAAGACTCCCGGGAAGCGTTAAGCTCTTAAGTTCATTACACATGCTCAGGCCGTCCAAGGCAGTCACTCCCTCCGGGACGGTCAGGGAACTCAAGCCGCAATTATTGAAGGCATTCTCCTCGATCCTGCTGACACCTTCAGGGATCGCGTACTCACCCGTTCTGCCCGGAGGAAAGACGAGCAGCTCCGTCCCGTCCTTTCTGAAGAGAACGCCGTCGATGTCCCTGTATACGGTATTGCCGGGATCGACGTTGATCCTTTCCATCGAATCGCACATATAAAAAACATCGGAAAGATTATACTTATCATCTTCCGGACCCATGTGGATCACGCTGGCGGGGATATCGATCTCTTTAAGGCCTCCGCAGCAGTAGAAGGCCATCGCACCGATGCTCGTGACTGTTTCGGGGATCCGTATGCTCCTGATCTTTCCCTGCCACATGAAAGCCTCATCCCCGATGGCCGTTACCCCGTCGGGGATCACGATATCGATGTCCGCGGGGCGTTCCTTAGACCAATCTTCCGGCGACATGCAAAGGATCAGCCTGTTGTCCACTATCACCAGACCGTTCTCGTCAGCCAGATGGGCATACTGTTCCTCCAGATAAAGACCGGCAGCAAATGACGGCTGCATAACGCCAAGGAGCAGAACAAGTGACAATAGTATCACAATGGTTCTTCTCATAGGATCTCCTCCCGATCAATCATGTAAAAAACTGCCACCGCGCTTAAAGTGGGTGGCAGTTGAAATGCTTCAGATGTTATCTTATCTTTCTGGCTTCGGTGTAGTAGCGCTTGTCGGAGGCATGGCCCATGGAGAAGGTCTTTCTGGGGACCACTCCGTCGGTCATGACGGTCTTGAAGAGCATGTCCTTGCCCATGGCGGGGAGCTTGAAGCCGATATTGCCGGGCTTGGAACCCAGTTCGTCGGTGACGTCGTCGCCGTGGATGTAGTCGATCTCGCAGGGGTTCTCCTTGATGTACTTGTCAAGGAAGTTCTGCAGAGTTCCGACCTCCAGCTGATACTTGGGGTTGGGGACGGTGATGAAGCCCTTGTGGCCTTCGTAGGTGTAGGCGATGACGTGGCCCTCGCCCTTGCCTTCGTGGGCGCCGGGATACTCGGCCTTGAATGCGGCCAGGAGCTTCTCGGGGTCTACTCCGAAGAGCACGCGGTGGATGGGCTCGAACTTGAGAGCGTCATCGTGGTTGTTTACCAGCTCGACCAGAGCGTAGCGGGAAGGCAGGTTCGCCCACTCGCTTTCGGGAGTGACGGCCTTCTGATCCTCGTAGCAGCGCTTTGCGGTGGCAAGGGAGTGGTTTCCGTCGCCGACTGCGAAGAGCAGCGGAGAGGCGTCTCTCATGCCGTACTTCTTTTCCATGCTGTCGGGGCTTGCGAGAACGGTGAGGGCGTCGGCTACTGCGTCGATCTGCTGCTCGCTGAGCAGGAAGCCCTTGATGTTTCCGCCGTTCTGCATCAGGTCGAAGTCATAGACCTTCTCCATTCCGCAGGATGCCGCGGTCAGAGGCTCGATGACGGTCTTTTCGGGATCGTCGATGAGGACCATGACGTGGGGAAGCTCGATGGGAGCGTTCTTGCGGACTCTTACTCTGGGCGGGATCCTCTCGAGGATGGTCCCTTCGGTAGCTCTGATGAGAGCGCCGGAGCCGGGAGTGAAGTCGTACTGATCGAGATCGATCATGCCGACCAGGCCGTGGCGGATGCTTCCGTCGGACTGGGTGCGCTCGATGTAGATCAGGCTCTCTGGATAGGTCTTGAAGACGCCCTTCTCCATGTACTCGTCCATGTGCTCATTGATCTTGGCGATCATTCCGTCCACGTCGGGGGAATTGAGGTAGGACTCGGGAAGGATGAGCCTGAGAGTGGAGGGAGCGTCGCCTACCAGATCCTCCACCTGCTGCCAGTATTCCGGCTGGGAGGTGAACTGATCGCATGCGACTACCGACCACTTGGTCATATCGACGTCCTTGGGGAGCAGGATGTCTGCAGGATAGAAACCAAGCTTGGTGAACTTCTGATTCATATTAGTCTCCTAAGATTAGCAGGTCTTTGCGAAGGCTTCGATGATCTCGATCAGCTCAGCGCCGATGCCCTTCTGAGCTTCCTTGGTGCCGGAACCGATGTGCGGAGTGCAGGAAACATGGGGATGATTGACCAGCTCGGGGTTGGAGACGGACTCGGTCATATAGACGTCGAGGCCGGCAGCCATGACCTTGCCGCTGTTAAGTGCTTCGAGGAGAGCGGCTTCGTCGACGTTGGAACCTCTGGAGGTGTTGACGATGATGACGCCGTCCTTCATCTTGGCGATGTTCTCCTTGCTGATGAGAGCTCCGCCGTTTACAGCGGGTGCGTGTACGCTGATGACGTCAGCCTGTGCGAGCAGCTCGTCCATCTCGACGTACTTCATTCCGAGCTTCTCTTCGATGCCGGGAACGTGATAGATATCGAATGCGATGACGTTCATGCCGAAGGCCTTGGCGATCTCACCGAGCCTCTGACCGATGCGGCCGAAGCCTACGATGCCCAGGGTCTTTCCCCTGAGCTCGATGCCCTTGGAATAGGCCTTCTTCTCCCACTGGCCCTGACGCATGGTGTAGCCGGAGATGGAGATGTTCCTGGCGCAGGAGAGGATGTGGCCCATGGCCAGCTCTGCTACTGCGTTCTGAGCGGACTTCGGAGTGTTCTTGACCTGGAAACCGCACTGGGTTGCGTAGGGAACGTCGATGCTGTCGAGGCCGACGCCTGCGCGGATGATCATCTTCAGGCGGCTGCCCTTGACTGCATCCAGAAGTGCGTGATCCTTGAGCTTGGTGGCGCTGCGGACTACGACCACGTCGAAATCCTTGAGGGCGTCTGCCAGCTCTGCGGGCTCATAGAACTTTTCTACTACTTCGAATCCGTCTTCCTGGAACTTCTTTACTGCGGAAGCATCGATTCCGTCGGTTGCGAGAATGCGCATTGTTGAATTATCTCCTTTTTCTTTAAATACAGAGTTATATGCTTACTGAGCGTGCTCTTCTTCGAACTTCTTCATGAAGGCAACGAGTGCTTCTACGCCGTCCTTGGGCATAGCGTTGTAGATGGAGGCGCGGAGGCCACCGACGCTCTTGTGGCCCTTGAGGTTGTCGAAACCGACAGCGACGGATTCCTTGACGAACTCGGCATCCAGTTCCTTGGAGGGAGTGGTGAAGGGAACGTTCATGAGGGAACGGTCTTCCTTGGCTACGACAGCGGTGTAGAACTTGCTGTTGTCGAGGTAATCATAGAGGACCTTGGCCTTCTCTTCGTTCTTCTTGTTCATGGCTTCGAGGCCGCCGTTGTTCAGCAGATACTTGAAGACCTTGCCGCAGCAGTAGATAGCCCAGCAGTTGGGGGTGTTGTACATGGAGTCGGCGTCAGCGTGGGTCTTGTAGCTGAGGTAGATCGGGCACTTGGGATCCAGGTCATCACGGAGGAGATCTTCACGGATGATTACGACGGCCATGCCTGCGGGGCCTACGTTCTTCTGTACGCCTGCCCAGATGAGACCGTAATCGCTTACGTTGCAGGGTCTGGAGAGGAACATGGAAGACTGGTCGGATACGAGGATGTGGCCCTTGGTGTTGGGCAGCTTATGCCAGGTAGTTCCGTTGATGGTCTCGTTCTCGCAGATATAGACGTAATCGGTGTTCTCGGGGATGTCCAGATCGGAGCAGTCGGGGATATAAGAGAAGTTCTTGTCCTTGGAGGAAGCGACGATATGTACATCGCCATACTTCTTGGCCTCAGCGATGGCCTTCTTGGACCAGGAACCGGTCTCGACGTAGCAGGCAACGCCGTTCTTCATCAGGTTGATGGGTACCATAGCGAACTGGAGGGTGCCGCCGCCCTGTACGAAGAGGACCTTGTAGTTGTCGGGGATGTTCATCAGCTTGCGGAGATCTGCTTCTGCCTGAGCTGCGATGTCGATGAAGACCTTGGAACGGTGGCTCATCTCCATGACGCTCATGCCGCTGCCATTGTAGTTCATGACCTCGAGAGCGATCTCCTCAAGAACAGGTTCGGGCATCATTGCAGGACCTGCAGAGAAATTGTAGGAACGGTTATATTTCATTTGAATCTCCTCCTTAAATGTGGTTCAAATTTTTAAGAGCAACATAATACGTACATGCGGATGTCCACATGCAGAAATAATATATCCCATTTGTTTGTGAAGGTCAAGTCAAAGTGGTAAAATCCTTGAAAAATTAAGGGATTTCGCCAGTTAACATAAATATTATATGAGTCAACTGGGATCTATCAAAAAAGCAGCATGAACAGGGATATCTATCAGGGATCCTGTACATGCTGCATAGTTCAAAAAATGAAAAAACCGGCGACGTCCTACTCTCCCAGGCAGCTTCCCACCAAGTACCCTCGGCGCTAAAGAGCTTAACTACTGTGTTCGGGATGGGAACAGGTGTAACCTCAACGCTATAATCACCGGATTTTC
>Ga0208297_1001319_pt1 | contig 25437 bp, 10 predicted proteins | sample LMS_cellobiose_e_FD_187367 | JGI IMG/M metagenome (GOLD analysis project Ga0208297, IMG submission 187367) | Rumen-fistulated moose microbial communities from Alaska, USA - LMS_cellobiose_enrichment (SPAdes) (version 2) | ecosystem: Host-associated > Mammals > Digestive system > Stomach > Rumen... | reverse complement strand
GTTTGAATTCGGCTTCGAGTTCGGCACGCAGGAATTCGCTGGTCAGAACTTTGCCGCGGTATTCCAGATATCCCTGCGCGTTGATTTTAGAGTCAATCAGAATCTGCCGGAAAGTCCGCATGATCTCCTCGGTCGCCTGCTGGGATTTCAGCACGGCTTTCTGTTCGGCGGCGGATTTGACCTGACGTTCCGGGTAAAGCGACCCCTCCGGACAGCAATAAACTTCGATCCCCGCCGCACGGAGTTTTTCGGCCTCGCCGAACGGAAATCCGGCGGGAACCATCCAGGCATCGATCCCGAGTTTGCGGCTGAGGCCGGCCGCGAGTGAATCGGACGGTTTTTTCCCTTTGAGAAACGGAGTATGTTCGATCACGCGGACGCCCGGCTTCGCCTCGGAAAGCGCGCGGGCGTATTCAAGCGGAGAAACCACAAGAGTCTTTTCCCCGCCGGCCTCGAAATACAAAACCGGATCGGGCGCATTGAAGCCGCCGGCATAGAGCAGATCGGCCGATTCTTCGGTAGACGCGATGATGAGTTTCGGCAAAGTTTTCGTTTTCTCACTTGATTTTTGCATTTTTTGCGTCATGGTACACTCCATAATGTTTTTTCGGTAATATACCGCGTTTTCGCGGAAGGGCAAACGGAGAAATGGAAAAATGGCGACAGTGATCATGGTGCTGCATATTCTGATCGCGTATCTGATCGGGTCGATCCCGTTCGGACTGCTGATCGGCAAACTCAACGGCAAGGACATCCGCAAGGAAGGCAGCTGCAATATCGGCGCGACGAACGTAACGCGCGTGGTCGGCAAATGGTGGGGCAAACTCTGCTTCCTGTGCGATTTTCTGAAAGGATTTCTGCCGGTGTTCTATGTCATGCGGGCATATCCGGGCTGCGGACTGATCATCGCGCTGACCGCGCTGGCGGTGGTGCTCGGACACGTCTTCCCGGTTTACCTCGGCTTCAAGGGCGGCAAAGGGGTCTCGACTGCGGCGGGCGCGGCGCTGGCCTTGTGCCCGCTCGCCGTGATGATCGCTAGTGCGGTCTGGGTGGTGGTGTTCCTGACCTCGCGCTACGTTTCGCTGGCAAGTCTGCTGGCGGCGCTGGCCCTGCCGGTTTCGGCATGGCTGCTGCACTTTTTTGCGAACTTCCAACTGCCGCTTCCGGTCGGAATCCTGCTGATTCTGCTGGCGGTGCTGACCTTCTGGCGGCATCGGTCGAATATCGGACGTCTGCTGAACGGCACCGAGAGCCGTTTCGAACGCAAAAAGAAAAACGAAATGCAGTGATTTCACTGTCAGCCTCGAAAGGAGGAACCCGTGAGCGAAAAAAAACATGTGCAGTGGCTGCTGAACGAGCTGCCCGGACTCCGGGAACGCGGGCTCATTCCGGCGGAAACCGAAACCGCCCTGCGGTCTTATTACGGTCCGAAGCTCGAGGGCGGCCGGAATTATTTTCTGCTCGCGCTGGGGATTTTGGGTCTGGCGCTGATCGCCGGCGGGATCGTGCTCATCTTCAATTACAACTGGGACATGCTCAGTCAGGCGGAACAGACCGAAATTTCGTTTCTGCCGCTGGCGTTGGGAGCGGCGGTTTCGTTCTTCACGCTGCTCCGCGGCAAACCGCAGCTGTGGCGCGAGGCGTCGGCGATCCTGACCGCAGTCGGCGGCGCGGTGGCGGTCGCCCTGCTCTCGCAGATCTACCAGCTCAACGGTTCGCTTTCCGATTACATGACGCTGGTCCTGCTGACCTCGCTGCCGCTGATTTTCATTTTCGACAGCGCCGGCCTGGCCGCGCTCTATGTGTTCGGGATGTTCGGGCTGATCGAGTTCTATTTCGACTCGGGGGAGTGGCTCCATTTGCTGATCCTGCTCGGGATCGCGGTCTGGCTGATCCTGCATCTGCGGAAACAGAGCGCCTGGCGGGTCTACGCCCGCTATCTTTCGCTGCCGGTCCTGCTTTTCGTGTCGATCCAGTACAGCGGACGCGGCTGTGCGCCGCTGATGCTGTTCACCATCGCGGGACTCTTTCTGCTGCTCGGGTGCAAACTGCAGGACGAGGAAGAGACCTTCTGGCGGAATCCGTGGTTCCCGGCCTCGTTCCTGCTGCTGACCGTAATGCTCGCGATCGGGGCGGAAGCGAACGGTCTGTTCCGGACCGGACCGGAATACCACCGGGTGCTGGGAGGCGGCCGCCCGCCGGACCTGATCGAGCAGCTCGTCCGCTTCTGGATCGTCGAGTCTCTGTTCCTGCTCGGACTGGTGTGGGTGATCATCCGTAATTTCATGGAAGAGAAACGGGACGTCTTCCGGGTCGTGATCCCGCTGCTGATGCTGTTCGTGCTGGGCTGTTTCATTTTCCGGTCTGCGCCTGAATCGGGGATCGTCTGCCGGGTCGGGATGAACTGTTTTATGGGCGCGCTGGGGATCAGCCTGATCTGCGCGGGCGCCCGGAGCGGTTCGCTGCTGCAGTTCAACGAGGGCATGCTGCTCTGCGCGGTGCTGTTCGTGCTGAGGTTCCTCTCGGCGGACATCGGGCTGATCGTCCGCGGGATCGGCATGATCGCCGCCGGGCTGGTCATCATCGGCGCCAACGTTTATTTGTCAAAGAAGAACCGCCGGGAGAAGGAGGTCTGCCATGAAACGAAGTGACATCATCCGTCTGGTCTGCTATGCCGCCGCGCTGGTTTTCATTCTGTTCTATCCGGTGCGGACCATCCGGCAATTCATGTTTCCGGCGACCAAAGGGGTCGCCTTGCGTTTCCCGGTGACGATCTACGATCCGTATGATCCGATGCGCGGCCGCTACGTCCGGCTGAGCCTGAGCACCGGGCGGAACATCGTTCTGCCGAACAAGAACCGGAACCTCGACTTCCGATTTCGACAGAAGGTTTTTGCCGTTCTGGATATCCGCGGCGACAGTCCGAAGATCGCCGATCTGGTTGCCGACCGCAAGGAAGTCCCGCCGGGCGCATTTTTCCTGCCGGTCCAATACCTTTCCTACAATCGGAATTATGATACCAAAACCCGGAAATACCTCCAAACGGGAAAACACCAGGTCCGGCTGCCGTTCGAGCGATTCTATCTGAACGAACGCAAAGCGCCGAAAGCGGAAAAACTGCTTCAGAAGCGGAATACGAAAGCGGAACTGCTCGTCATCGTTTTCCCCCACGGCGTCTATCAGGTGAAGGATCTGTTCATCAACGGCGCCAGCGTGCGTTCGCTCTGATCATTCCTGCGTCGGCTGGTCGATCAAAGCCTGCACAAAGGGTCGGTCGTCCGGTTCGACCTGAGCGAGCAGTTCACGCAGGATAAAAGCGAACTCGGTTTCCGGCAGCGGGGACAGTTCCTCGAATTCGCCGGAGCGGCGCAAGGCGATGATGGAGTCCACACCGGTTTTCCGGGCGCGGGAAAGCTCGAAACGACCGTCCTTCTCCGGCACCATCAGCGAGCACAGGTTCATCGGATTGTGATGAATCAGCAGCAGCCGTTCGCCGGATTGCCGGCGCCGGTAAACCGTATGAGTCTGAAAAGTCAAACCGTCCATGAAAACCTCCGAATGGTAATGTAACCTGGAATTGTCCCGATTCAAGGGAAAAATCACTTGATTATTGTCCGAATCAGGATTATATTGCGGGAAAGAGGAGAAACGACTGATGAACCTGAACGAAAAAACTTTACAGAACCTGCTGGACGAAGCCACGGCAAGCGGGGAAGAATGCGGCTGTCAGCTGGCGATCTTCCGGCACGGGAAACCGGTATTGAGTCTGGTTTCCGGATATACTTCCGCCGACCGGAAGGAAAAAGTCACCGAGCGGACGCTGTTCCCGATTTTTTCCTGCGGGAAAAGCGTCATGGCGACTATGGTGCACCGTCTCGTGGAACAGGGGATTCTCGATTACGACGCCCGGATCGCGGACTACTGGGCGGAATTCGGCTGCAACGGGAAAGAGGACATCCGGCTGTGGCAGGTGTTGAGTCACCGCTCGGGACTGCACGTTCTGCCGGAACTCGATTCCCCCGACCAGCTGGCCGACTGGGAGCTCATGTGCCGGAAAATGGCGGAAGCGACGCCCGTCGTAACGCCGGGCACGAAATGCAATTATCAGGGAGTCACCCATGCGTGGCTGGTCGGCGAAACCGTGCGCCGCGCCGCGGGGAAAAGCATGCAGCAGCTGATCCGGGAACAGATTTTCCAGCCGCTGGGGATCGACGATTCTTTCGCCTTCGGGACCAATGCGGAACAGGACCGGCGTTGTGCTGAGGTCGACACTTCGCGGAAACCGGACAGCTGGTGCGGTCAGCGATTCAGCCGTATTTCCTATCGGCACGGGTTCATCCCGTCCGCCAACGGCTGCGCCAATGCCTTTTCGCTGGCGAAATATTATTCCGCACTGCTCGAGGAGACCGACGGGATAAAGCTGCTGAAAAAAGAAACGCTCGACCGCGCGACCAAACTGTGCCGTCATGCCGACGACCCGATCCCGCCGGGCGGAACCTGGGCGAAATTCGGGCTGGGCTACGCTCTGCTGGGCGAAGGCGACCGGCTCGGAATCCAATTCGGTCACGGCGGCGCGCTGGGCTCGGAAGGATTCGCGGACCGGGAAACCGGATTCGCATTCGCTTTCACCAAAAATATGGATTTGCCGACACATCCCGTGCATCCGGTCCGCAACCGGATTTCGGCCGTGCTGGGTCTGGAGGTGCGGAACTGGTAAAAAGCAATATCTGAAATGTTCTGAAAACCGTCGATACGATGAACCCGCGGTCCAAAACCGCGCAAATTAACAACGAAAGGATGTTCAAATGAAAAAATTGTTGCTGCTGACCGCAGCCGCGCTGCTGCTGGCGGTGCCGGAACTGAAAGCACAGGATGCCGACGAAGAAACCCCGTCCGCCGGAGAGGAAAAAACCGAAGCCGCAGGTGCCGAGAAGAAAGCCGAAGATAAAAAAGCCGACGACAAAGCCGCAAAAGCCGCAGCCAAAGACAATGTCTTCGCCGGACAGCAGAAAAAAATCCAGACGCTGACGGACAAGCTGGCGAAAGCCAAGAAAAAAGCGAAACGCAGCATTGCGGCTCAGCTGAGACGTGAACAGTTTGCCCTGCGCAAAATGTATATGAATAAGACCAAACCGATTAAAGAAAAGATCGCCACACTCAAGGAACAAGCCCGGATAAAACCGAACCAGGCGGAAAAGATCGAAAAGGAAATCGCCCCGCTGGAAGAAAAACTGAAAGCGCTCGAAGAAGCCGCGGACCTGGAAAAATGGTGCCCGGACACGGCTGACGGCAAGGAAAAAGCCGACAAAAAGAACAAAAAAGACAAAAAGGAATGACCTCGTTCCGGTCCGGCGCATTTCCGAGCGGCCGGACCGGACCACGGACGGAGTTTGATGTATCTGCATTGGTTTCACATGGCCGCAGCGGTTCTGCTCGCGGTGCTGGACCTTCTGATGATCCTGCATATTCTTTTCACGATGCGGGACGATTCGGAACGGGCCACCCTGTGGCTGATGGCGGTTATCCTGCTCCCCGTCGTCGGCATCGTGCTTTACCTCGTTGCCGGCATTTCCCGCCTCAACACATTCGGGAAAAGAATCTCCTCCTCGGTCGACCGTTTCATCCGGGAACGGGTCGCCGCCGAAGATCAGGCCCTCCGGCAGTATCGGGAACTCATCGGGCAGTTCGAGGAACCCGTTTCAACCGAATCCGGCACGATGGATTTCACCGCCGCGCTCACCCGGCTGCGGAAACGCGACGGAGGCATGTTCCACGCTGATCCGGAGGACAAACCCGTGCTCCCGCTGGGCGTCACCGCCCTCAACGGCAACAAGCTCGAACTGTTCTGCGACGGCACCGACACTTATCCCGCCATGCTTGACAGCATCCGTTCGGCCCGGAAAAACATCAATCTCCAGAGTTTCATCCTGGCCGACGACCTGATCGGCCGCGAAATCCTTTCCGCCCTGCGCGAACGCGCCGAAGCCGGAGTCAAAGTCAAGGTGCTGTTCGACAAATTCGGCAGTTTGAAATCCTCCTGGTTTCTGCACCGCTGTCAGTCGAGCCGGCTGCCGAATCTGGAAATCCGGCCATTTTCCCATTCATCGCTGCTCACGCCGTGGAGAATTCAACTCCGGAACCACCGCAAACTGCTGATTGTGGACGGGATCACCGCCTTCACCGGCGGGCTGAACATCAGTCAGGAAAATATCCGCACCAAAGACCATCAGGGCATTCATGATTTCCACTGCCGGGTGCACGGGCCGATCGTCGGAGAACTGCAGTATGCGTTTCTCTGCGACTGGTTTTACGCATCGAAATCCGCGCCGGACGATCTGTTTCTGCGCGAATATTTCCCGCTGCCCGAACGGCAGGGCGGCGACACGGTCCGGTTGATCGCCAGCGGACACGGCTACTTTTTCGAGGGCACGGAAAACGTCTTTTTCACGGCCGCGGCCACGGCTCGGAAATCCATCTGGATCGTCACGCCCTATTTCGTGCCGACGCACGATTTTTCCAAAGCGCTCCGCATGGCGTCCGCGCGCGGAGTCGAGGTGCGTCTGATCGTGCCGGCCATCAACAATCACTGGTATGTCAAGCTGGCGTCCGCCAGTTTCTACGAACCGCTGCTGGCGGACGGAGTAAGGATATTCGAACGGGGGGAAGTCTTTTCCCATGCCAAGGCCATGCTGGTGGACGGACGCTGGGCGTTTCTGGGGTCGAGCAACTGCGACGTCCGCAGTTTCCGGCTGAATTTCGAACTCGACCTGCTGGTGGAAAACGGAGATTTCCCCGGCATTCTTCAGCAGCAGATGCTTGCCGAACTCCGGAAATCCGTCGAAATCACCGCCGAAGAATTCCGGCGCCGGAATCCGGCCCGGAAACTGGCGGAAAGCATCTGCGCACTGCTCTCCCCCGTATTGTAGAAAGGAGTTCCCATGTCCGCTGCCGAATCCAAAACGCTCTCCGTCATCATCCCGGTCTACAACGAGGAAAAAACTCTCGCCGAACTGCTGGACAAAGTGCTCCGCTCCGAAGTGCCGGTCTCCATGGAGATCATTGTGGTCAATGACGGTTCGACCGACCGTTCGGCCGAAATCTGCCGCGAATGGATCGAGCGCAACCGGAAACGGACTCCGCACAAGCTCACGCTGCTGAACCGGGAAAACGGCGGCAAGGGAGCTGCGGTCAAAACCGGCATCCGGGCATCGTCCGGCGACGTGGTCATCATTCAGGACGCCGATCTGGAATACGACCCCGCCGACTTCACCAAATGCATCACCCCCATTCTGCACGGCGAATGCAAAGCGGTTTACGGCTCGCGCGAAGCCGACAACCGCAACCGGATGTTCTCCTCCCCTTCATTTTTCCTCGGCGGACTGCTCCTGACCTGGTGGATCGATCTGCTTTACAACGCCGAACTCACGGACGAACCGACCTGTTACAAAACGTTCGACGGTCCGCTGCTGCGCTCGATACCGATCGAGGGAGACCGCTTTGACTGGGAACCGGAAATCACCGCGAAACTGCTCCGGATGGGATTCGAGATTCGGGAAGTGCCGATCTCCTATCATCCGCGCAAGATCACCGAAGGGAAAAAGATCAAATGGCGCGACGGGCTCATCGGGCTGTGGGTCGCACTGTTCTGGCGGTTCGCTCCGATGCGGGAGATCCGGCGCAAAACCGCGGACGCCGCGATCAGTCTGGAGGAAACAATCCTTCGGCACCGCCGAAACTCCTTCGCACTGCCGGCGGTATTTCTGATCGCCTTCCTGATCCGGCTGCTGACCGCATTGCCCGGACTGTCCTCGCCGCAGCTTTTGATGCGGCCGGACAGCGCACCGTTCCTGGCCGATGCGGGACGCGGCATCTTCACCGAACTGCCGTCCTTCCACCGTCCCTACCCTTCCGCCTGGCGGAAGCAAAACCCGGAAACGCCTGCATATCGGCGGCTTTACGGGAATGAAACGCGCGCGCCGCTCTATCCGATCTGGCTGTCGGTCATCTTCGGCATCAGCGGACACAGTTTCGCATTTGCTGCGATCGCGGGCTGTCTGCTCGGAGCGCTGGCCTGCATTCCGGTCATGCTGGCCGGGAAACTCTACGGTTCGCCGAGGGTCGGAACCGCGGCCGGTCTGCTGCTGGCGCTGAACCCCACCGCGATCGTGTACAGTCCGCTGTTTCTGCCGGATACGCTTTTTCTGCTGATCGTATCGCTGCAGGTCTGGTTTTTCCTGCGGTTCGTCAAAAACGTCTTCGGGCTGAATCTGATTGTCTCGGTGGTGCTGGCGGCCTGCGGCGCACTGATACGACCGGTCAATGCAATGTGGATATTTCCCTGCATCTTCGTTCTGCTCTTTCTGCGCAGGATGCCGCTGCGGCTGCGCTTCAACTACCTGCTGACCGCACTGCTGCTCTTCGGCGCGGTGCTGTTCCCCTGGCTGCTGGCCTCCAAACGGGCCGGGATCGGCTGGCGGATCGACACGATCAGTTCGGAAGCGCTGCTCAAGAACACGGCCGCACTGGAAGGTGCCGTCACCGGACGGAAAAAAGCCGAAATCGCCGCGGAATACCGCCATCAGATGCTCGAACGCTATGCCGCCGAACCGGAACGGTTCAACACGCTCGAAGCCCAGCTGAAAGAACGCGACCGCGTCATGTTCGCGAAAATCGCCCGCCATCCGTTCCGCTGTCTGGCACTGCATTTCAATGCAGGGGTGCTGCAGCAGGATATGAACGGTCTGTTCATCAATCTGGGCATCTTCAGCCGGAATGCGCAATTTTACTGCCGTCTTCTCTATACTGCTACCGTGCTCCTGTATATGTTCACGCTGCTCGGACTGCTCTGGTATCTTATCGCCGCAGCTGACCGCCGTTCGTGGATGCCGGTGCTGCTTTTCCTGCTGCTGTCGGGTTTCTATCTGCTGATGCCCGGTCCGATCGCCATTCCGCGTTATCAGCTGCCCGCCCTGCCCTTCCTCTGTCTGGCCGCAGGCTACGGGCTGGCCTATTTCTACGGGATCGTCAAAGAAAAGAAAACCCCCGCGGGCTTTTGAGAAAGGATTGCTGTGAATACGCCGGAAAACTGGCAGGACCGCACGGAACTGCTGCTCGGAACGGAAAAACTCGCACGACTGAAAAAAACCTCGGTGCTGGTGGTCGGGATCGGCGGAGTCGGCGCCTTCGCAGCGGAAATGCTCTGCCGCGCCGGGATCGGTCGAATGACGCTCGCCGACGGCGACCGGATCGAAGCGACCAACCTCAACCGTCAGCTGCCCGCGCTGATCTCCACGCTGGGGAAACAGAAAACCGAAGTCGTCGCCGAACGCCTGAAAGATATCAATCCGGAACTGGACCTGCAGCTCTGTCCGGTCTATCTGCAGGACGATGCGATCGACGCGCTGCTGGATTCCGGCCGCTTTGACTGCGTACTGGATGCCATCGACACGCTCTCGCCCAAAATCCGGCTGGCGAAGGCCTGTCTGGAACGCCATCTGCCGCTGGTCGCCAGCATGGGCGCCGGTGCCCGGCTCAACCCCGAAAAGATCGTCTGCACGGATATTTCCAAAACCTTCAACTGCACTCTGGCGAAGGCTTACCGGCACGGGCTGGCGAAACTCGGCATCCGGCGCGGCATTCAGGCGGTCTTTTCCACGGAACTGCCGATAAAATCAGCGGTCCGCGAGGATTTCTCCGGACCGCATAAAAGATCAACGACCGGCACGATTTCCTTCATGCCGGCCGTCTTCGGCTGTCACTGTGCCGCCGCTGTCATCCGGCAGCTGACAGAACTGCCGGAATCACGCAACTGATTACTGTTTCGCGGCTGCTTTTTCGTATTTCTCAAACCATTCTTCGGAGAGTTTGGAATCTTTCGCCACGCCGTCGCCGACAGCATACATCATGGACAGATTGTTCATCGCGGACGGTTCGCCCAGCTGGGCCGCACGTTCGAACCACATCTTGGCTTTGGTGAAATTGACGCCTTCACCGCCCTGCCCCAGCCGATACATGCAGCCGATCCGGACCATGGCCAGCGCGCGGCTGTTTTTGACGGATTTCTGCTCTTCGGCATATTTGCCGACGAACGCATTGCCCTCGGTATCGACCCGGGCGGCTTTCTTGAAACTGGCCATTGCGGCAGGATAATCACGCTGATCGTAGCAGACATTGCCCAGCCAGTAATAGGACCGGTCGTCGCCATTGTCCGCAGCCATCTGATAATATTTGCGGGCGCTCGCAGGGTCCTGCGCAATAATCGTCCCTTTATCATTGTGGACACCGCGGTAATAGACCCAGCCCAGCATGACCATGGCTTCCACATTGCCCGCATCGGCTGCCTGACGGAAATATTGAACCGCCGTTTTACGGTTCTGTTCCACGCCTTTGCCGGTCCAATACAGTTTGCCGAGGCAGAACATGGCCGAAGCATTGCCTTTTCCGGCGGCACGCCGATAATATTCGGACGCGGCCAGCAGCTGCTTGGCGGACTGTTTCTTCATGCCGTCCTCGAACAGGATACGGGCGATCCGGGCATTTTCCGCTTCTTCCTGCTTCTTCTCGAATTCGACGCGGGCGCGGGCAAGCTCTTTTTCAGCCCGTTTCGCCCCGGCTTCGATTTCGATTTTCAACTTGGCCCGGGTTGCAGGGTCCAGGTTCTCGATCCCGATCGCATTCAGCAGCCGGTAGTAGGAAATGTGACAGGAACCCAGCGCGAGCAGACGCTCGATCTCGGTCTCGGCCACAGTCATGCGCAAATGATCCAGTTCCAGTTCGGAAACGCTTCCGCGCACGGTCTTCTTCGCCAGTTCTTTCTGCAGATGTTCGCTGTAATTGCGGTGTTCCCGGCGGTTGATCTCGTATTTCTGCTGGGTGGCCGCGATGTCGGCTTTGGCGATCCGCACCTGAGACATGACCGTGATAGCCTGAGCGAACGAACGCATCTTTTCAATGTCGGCCTGATCGCTGTAAGCCATGTAACGGGCCAGTTGCTGCGGTGTCTTCAAAGCGTTGTAAGCCGCACGGATCGCCAATTCCCACCAAGTCTGATAATACAGGAACGAGTTGCTGTTGTTCACCAGGTCCATGTAGAACTGCACGTTCGGCAGCATCATGAGGATGGTCTTCCGGCATTCCAGAATGTTGAGATGACGCTGAATGTCGATCTCGAACAGCTCCGGACGCTTCAGGATCGCCATCTGCTCAAGCAGTTCGATCTCCGGCAGATCGATTTCGGGAATCTGCTCCAGCACCGTATCATCGACGATGATGTTGACCGAGGGATACACACCGATCAAAGCCCGAAGTTCCACACAGGAATTTTCATGCAGTCTCGTGTAGTTCGACAACCGTCTTTCCATGCTGAGCAGACGATTGAGTTCCTCGAACGCGCGGAACGGCGTGATCTTGTTCTGCTTCCGCAGATTTTCAATCGTGGCGGCACGGGTCTTGCACTGACTCAGCAGGTTCTGCGTAATATCCACGGCGCGCTGGGCCGAGGCGACCTTGAAGTAAGCGCGCACCACATCCAGCATCAGGTTCTGACGCATGCGTTCGATCTGACGCTGTTTGAGCAGCAGCCGGTCATGACTCTGCTGGGAATTGAAGAACGCCAGTCCGAAATCCAGCAGACTGAACGCGAGATCCACGCTCAGATTGTTGATGTTCTTGTCCTGACTGGTGCTGTAATCATAAGTCGAGCCATCCCCTTCCACCGCCTTGCTGCGGGAACCGGGCTGATTGTTGCGCGCCGTAAAGTTGTCCGTCACGCTCAAATCCGGCAGCATGCCCAGAATCTCGGCCCACATCATGTTTTTGGCCGCATCCTTTTCCATATTCTGGACCTTCATGTCCAGATTATGCTTCATGGCCAGATTGATGCAGTCCTGCAGCGACAGCATCTTGTCTGCGGGAAGATCCGTCTTCCGGGCAGCGTCATACTGCTCCTGCGCTTTCAAAACGCGTTCTTTTCTATAGTCTTCTTCGGATTTGCAGCCGGTCAGGACCAGCATGGCCGCCGCCGTTCCGAAGACCAGCGTCCGTGAAATTACGCACTTCATTCGTTCCTCCCGTATTCCATATGATTTCATCTTTTTATCCATGACCTTTCCTGTTGTCAAATCTTCGCACTCAGCAGAGAATCCAGCGCCCAGTCGAGGCTGTCCTTGAACAGATCGGCTTTCTTCAGCGCCGAAGCCACATCCTGATCGACATCCGCCTGCAGTGTCACGGATTCTTCCGGGATGCTGCCGGTCACGGCCGCCTGACGGATCTGGTTGAGTTCTTCCGCTGTCAGCGGAGTGCCGTTTTCGTAATACGGTTCCTCGACAAATTCCTGGAAATCCTCATCCAGCGTGCCGTTGACCGAAATGTCAAGCTCTTCTCCGTTGGGAACGCCGTCAAGATCACCGCGTCCGTTCAGGACCGAGAAGGACCCCATCTCTTCATACTTGCGGCCGAACAGCTGTTCATACAAGGGTGAATACCATCCATCCTCCAAGTCGGCGTATGTCGAGAATCCGAACAAATCGAAGTTGGACAGCGCATACGCACCCATGAAGGAATTCACGCCGGGACCGGAGTCAGGCAGAGAGGCGCGGCCGCCGACGGAATAGGCACCGATGCTCTGAGGCACATCCGGAGCACTCAGCAGATAGGAGGAAACCACGGAGTAGGAGACCGAACCGCCGCCCAGCAGTTTCCATTCCATATTCTGAGCATTGTAGTCCTGAGTCCAGAATTCGGGCTGCGTCGAATAATAGACATCGCCGTTGTCCGGATTATACGCGGTCCACACGCCCATCGAAGCCACCGAATCTTCCCGCACGATCAAATTCCCGGAGGAATCCCGTCCGGAGAAGATCGCGGACTCAGTGGCATCCGTCACATTATGGTCATTCACGCTCAAATTGGCCGGGGTCTCGCTGAACACGCTGTAAGCGGCCTGCGTTTCCGAAGCATCCACGGTGCCCATTACGATCGAGTTCGCGACTTTCGCCGTGCCGCCGGCATTCACCGCATCACCGGTATTATATGCCATCGTGGTGTTTACCAGCGTCGCATCACCGTTCGAACTGATTACTGCACCGCCGGCGGTGTTGTCCGTCAGCGTGCTGTTCAGCGCGGTTGAACTGACCGCGGAATTGATCACCGATCCGCCGGCCGTATTGCCGCTCACGACTGCGTCGCTTACGGTCACATTGACTCCGCCGATCACATCGCCGTTCGTCGCCGTGTTATCGCTCACATCGCCGGTAATCATCACATCGCCGAACGCGCTTCCGATCACATTGTTCGCCGCAGTGTTGCCGCTTATGCTGCCGGCAACCGTCACATTGTCGGCTGCATTGACCACATTGCCTGTCTGTGCAGTGTTGCTGCTCAAATCGCCGGCAACCGTCACGGTTCCGCCAGACTCGATCACATCGCCGGTCGTCGCCGTGTTGCCGCTCACGTTGCCACTCACGCTCACATCGCCCAATGCACTTCTGATCACATCGTCGGCCGTGTTGCCGCTCACGTTGCCGGTAACCGCCACATTGCCCTGCGTGCTGATCACATCGTCCGTCGCAGTATTGCCGCTCACATCACCGGCAACCGTCACATTGTCGACTGCACTGACCACATTGCCCGTCTGTGCGGTATTGCCGCTCACATTACCGGTGACCGTCACGGCTCCGCCCGCTTCGATCACATCGTCCGTCGCAGTGTTGCTGCTCACATCACCGGTAACCGTCACGGCTCCGCCCGCGCTGATCACATCGCCGATCGTCGCAGTGTTGCCGCTCAAATCACCGGCAACCGTCACATTGTCGGCTGCACTGACCACATTGCCCGTCTGTGCGGTGTTGCCGCTCACATTACCGGTAACCGTCACGGCTCCGCCAGACTCGATCACATCGTTCGTCGCAGTGTTGCTGCTCACATCACCGGTAACCGTCACGGCTCCGCCCGCGCTGATCACATCGTCCGTCGCAGTGTTGCCGCTCACGTTGCCGCTCACGCTCACATCGCCGGTCGCGTCGATCACATCGCCGTTCGTCGCAGTGTTGTTGCTCACGGTTGCGTCGGTCAGGGTAACCGAACCGTTGGCGTAAATCACATCGCCGTTCACAGCCTCGTTGCCGCTCACCGTGACGTCGGACAGCGCAACCGGACCGTTGGCGTAAACCGCCGCGCCGGAATCCGCCGTGTTGTCGACCATTCTCACGTTCGAACCGGCCAGTGTTCCGTTCTGCACGTAGATCGCGCCGCCATTGTCTCCGGTCGCATCGCCGTTCTGAATCGTGACGTCGGAAAGGGTCAGATTGGCGCCGTTCACATCAATGCCGCGCACTCCGGCCATGCCTTCGATCGTCAGTCCGGCCAGCAGAATATCGCCGCCGGTCAGTTCGAAGACCGAATCACCGGTAAATCCTGCACCCGGATCGACGGCGCTCACCGTCACTCCGCTGCCGGAAACATTCACCGACTGGTCGGCTGTAACGGTGCTGTTAAGATCGACATTATCCACATCGTCAGCAAACGTTACGGTTTGCGTATTGCCGGTCTGCGTCATCAGATAAGATGCTATCGTCATCGCTTCCCGCAGACTGGTTTTGTCATCATACCAGTCGATCGGATCATCATCACCCGTTGTCACCTCGGTGGAGAACATATCGTTAGACAGCGCAAAGGCGCCGATGCTGACGAATTCCGTTCCACGCTCCACCTCGTTTTGTCCGACGGTAATTTCATGGTCAGGAGTACCCGCGTTGCCGTCGGCATCCTGCCAGGTCGAACCTCCGTCAATGGAGTAGTAGAGCGTCGTCGCGGCAAAATCTCCGCTGACCGTATAGCCGGCCAGTGCGCCGCCGAGTGTCGCATCGCCCATGAATTTGATCTGCAGCGTTCCGTTCGGACCTACGACAGGAATGCCGCCGCTCAAGTCAAACACATTCGCATCCGGCTGATTGATCAAACTGTTGAACACCTTGACGGCCGGACTCAAATCGGTGTTGACCGTGATGATGCTGTTGACAACAGACAGTCCGGTGAATGTGGCATCGCTGAAGACCATATTTCCGAGCGGCTGATAGATCGTGCTGTCGCCGATCTGGACCATACCGGTCCCCGTCTGCTGGAAAACATCGCCGGCATTGGCGTTCACCGTGCTGTTCAGCAGGGTGAAGGTCGCTCCGTTCTGTACATCGAACACAAATGCTCCGGTCGCATCGTTTCCGGTGATCGCGGTATTGTAAACCAGCATATTGCCGGCCGTCATGGTGATCACGTTTCCGGCGGTGACATCGCCATTGTCGTTGATTGAGCCGTAATGGTCGGCATCGCCGATCTGCACATAACCGCCTTGTTGATAAACCGCACTGCCGGCAGCTGCATTGTTGTTCGAGAAATTCCCGATGACTTGAACAACGCCGGAATTGTCATGGACCAGAAGCGCGCCGCCGTTTTCGGTTGCCGTGTTTCCGGTAAAATTCCCGTAAACCGTCAGAGCGCCGCTGCGATTGTAGATCGCGCCGCCGGATTTATTAACCGTATTGTTGTCCAGACTGACGATATGATCGGCATCTCCGATCGTCACGGAACCGGTTGCACCGCTGTCATTGAAAACGGCACCGCCTCTTCTGGCTATATTGCCGGTCAAATCGCCGATGACCGTCACATTGCCGCCGTTGCGGTTGTAAATCGCGCCGCCGCCAAAAGAACCATTCTTCGTCGATCTGTTGTTTTCCATGTTGCCGGTGATCGACACCGTGCCGCCGTCGTTGTAGATCGCGCCGCCGATCTCGGCCTGACTGTAGGTCAGATCGCCTTCGACCGTCAGCGAGCCGCCCGCGGCCACATAGACCGCACCGCCATGCTCCGCAGCTTTATGCGCTGCGGACCCGTCGTTCCCGAGTCCGGTGATATTGCCGGTTATCTCTGCCGAGCCGTTAGCGGCCACATAGACCGCGCCGCCATCGGCTCCGGCCTTGTTGGCAGTGAAATCGCCGGTAACCTCCAGCGAACCGTCCGCGGCCACATAAACCGCGCCGCCGCTGCCGGCCGTCGCAATATTGTTTTTCACATTGCCGGCAACAGAACCCGAACCGGCGATATAAAATGCACCGCCGTCGATTCCCGCCGTGTTGTTTTCGATTTCAATACTGCCTTCGAAACCGGTCGGAACCGTAACCTCGACCGTGAGGGAGGAATCGGCATTGGCCATATAGACCGCTCCACCGCTGCCGGCCGTCGCCATGTTGCTGTAAACTGCACCGTTGACGAGACTGTCATCTGCGGTGACGGTAATAGACACATCGCCTCCCGCATAGATGCCGCCGCCGTCGGTTCCCGCCGTGTTGTTGCTGAGTTCGCCGGTCAGCGTGACCGTATCGACGTCGTTATAGATCGCGCCGCCGCGTCCGGTCGTCGCCGTGTTGCCGTAAACCGCGCCGGTAATATTGACGGTACCGAGGGTGTCCACATAAATCGCACCGCCGTCGACCGTTGCATTATTGTCGTACACCTTGCCCGAAACAATGACGCTGCCGTTGGCATAAACCGCGCCGCCGCTGCCGGCCGTCGCATGGTTGTCATAGAGATTGCCATTGACGGTAACGATCTGATCATCAAATCCGGGGGCGGCAGGCGCAAAGACTGCGCCGCCTGCGGTGGCGCGGTTGCCGTAAACATTTCCGGTCAAAGTCGCGCCGCCGAAACTCAGGACGGCTCCGCCGGAGCCCGCCAGAGCTCTGTTGTCGTAAACCTTTCCGGTCACGGTAACCAGGCCGTTGGCATAGACCGCGCCGCCGTCTCCGGCCGTTGCAATATTGCCGGAAACATCGCCGGTGATGGTCGCCGCGCCGGCAACGGTATAAACCGCGCCGCCGCTGGTCGCCGCGATGTTGGAAACAACTCTGCCGGTTATCGTCACCGAGCCGTTTTCGGCATAGACCGCGCCGCCGTTATCCGCAGTATTGAGTTCAACGGTGCCGACCGCGCTGCCGGCATCCGTGATCTGGATGGACACATCGCCATTGGCGGCATAAACCGCGCCGCCGTTATCAGTTGCGGTGTTCCCGTAAACCGCGCCGTTGATCAGGTCGCCCTTGTGGGTCACGGATACGGAAACCGCGCCATCGGCTGCATAGACCGCGCCGCCGCTGCCGGCCGTCGCATGGTTGTCGCTGAGTTCGCCGGTAACAGTTACCGCTCCGCTTTCGGCATAAACCGCACCGCCGCTTCCGGCAGAGTTGCCGTAAACCGCGCCGTTGAGAGAAACCGCGCCGGATTTACTGTAGATCGCGCCGCCGTTGAGTCCGGCAGTATTATTGGTCGCCGTTCCGGTGAGTTCAAAATCTCCGGCGGCGGTATAGATCGCACCGCCGCTGCCGGCCGTGGCAACGTTACTGTCGAAGTTGTTGGTGCCGGCAAGGGAAAGAGCGGAATTGACCGCGATGAAGACCGCGCCGCCGTCGACGTTGGCCGTATTGCCGATGAAATTGTTGGAGCCGTTCACCGTCATATTGGAATTGGGCGCCACGTAAAACACGCCGCCGAAGTCCGCGTTATTGCCGGTGAAATTGTTGACACCGTTCACCGTCACGGTCGACTGCGCTGCGGCGTAGATCACGCCGCCGCGGTCCGCGGTGTTGTTGGTGAAGTTGTTGGTGCCGTTCACCGTTACGGTCGAATTCGACGCGGCGTAGATCACGCCGCCGAGACGGGTCGTATTGGCATTGGTCACGTTCACGGTTTCCAGTGTCAGACTCGTGCCGGATGCCACATTGAAAGCCGCTCCGCTCACATTGACTGCGACATTGTCGCCATCCACTGTGATGTTCGACATCACCAGAGCGGCCGATCCGGCCAGGACGAACATGCCGGCCGCAGGATCGGCGAAATCGCGCTGGACCGAAAGGACGGTGCCGGTAAAGGCCAGGCTGGAAAGAGTGGAGAAATCGAGCGTTACCGTCCCGCTCTCCCAGCTCAACGCACTGTTCAGCAGGAAATGCGGAGCCGTGCCGCCGTCGATTTCCATCTGCAGCGCATCCACATCGAATTCGATGGTGATGTCCTGACCTTCCGCATCGGCGATCGCCTCTCGGAGGGAGTAAAGTGCGTTGCCGAAGGTAATGTCATCGGAGAAGGTGTTGACCTTCAGGTCCGTCAGGAAGTCACCTGCCGCCACGACCGCGCCGACCGAATAGACGCCGCCGCCGGGAATTTCCGTCCGGTCATTGCCGAGCTGGTCCAAGGCGCTGTAGAGGTGACCGCCGGCCACCGCCGGGTTCTCCGCATTGTCGTTCAGGGCAATAATGCCAAGTCCGGCAACCGTGGTAGGATCGCTGAACACGTTGGCGCCGAAGATCAGTTCCGCATTCAGGGAATTTTCAATCGTGCCCACCAGAGAATAACCGTCATTGGTGTAATTTCCCTCGATATTCCGGTATCCGTTGGCGCCGTTGCCGATCACCAGCGTATTGTAAAGATTCAGCGTTGCGGAACCGTTCACGATGATCGCCGACGAAGCGACTGTATTCAGGCCCACGGTCGCGTCGGTCAAATTCAGCGTCGCGCCTTCGTCCAGCTGGATCACGCCGCGGCTCGCCGTGTTGTTCGCGATGGTCACGTTGCCCAAATTGGCAGTGCCGGAAGCGACATACAGAGCCGCGCCGGACGAAGTGCCGCTCTGGGTGGCGGTGTTGTTGAACATCGAAAGGTCGAGAAGCCAAACCTTTCCTCCCGCCTGATAGACCGCGCCGCCCATGTCGGCGGTATTGGCGTTCAAATAAATCGGATCGGCATTCGCCGGATCGCTGTTATGCAGTCCAAACCAGCCGGCATTGTAGACAGCGCCGCCGCGGCCGCTCAGATTGTCGCTCGCGTTGACATTGCCGTTTTCCGATGCAATATAGGTGGCAGTATTCCCCGTAAACACCACATCGGTCAAGTTCGCAGTCGCGTTGGCCGCGACGTAGATGCCGCCGCCCTGTCCGGTGGTGTTCGACGTTTCATTCGTATAGGAACCGGCCAGAGCCGTATTGCCGTTGACCTGACCGACCCCGTGGTAGAGATTCTCCCGGTTGTAGCCGGTCCCGGACATCGTGAACGAGCCGGATGCCGCATACACGCCGCCGCCGTTCACCGCCTCGTTGTTGCTGACAGAGGATTCCTGGAAATCCAGATTCGGGGCGATCTGAGAGTTGGCATCGAGGGCGCGCAGACCGGAACTGACGACCGTTACCGTTCCCGCCGAATAGATGCCGCCGCCGTAGGAGACCACATAATCCGGTGCGGACGGGTTGACCGCGCCCGGCTGATCATAGACCGCGGTGACATTGTGATGGATGTTCACGCCTCTGAGCGTGACCGTGCTGCCCGAGGCCGCATAGATGCCGCCGCCGTAGGATGCCGGGATTCCTTCGGTCGGAACCGTAAGATTGGAGGAAGCCCCCTGCGCCAGCGTATTGGCATTGATCTCGGTCCGTTCCAGCGTCAGAGCCGCGCTGCCCGCCACATAGATACCCGCACCGTTCACCGCCTGGTTGTTCGTGATATCGAACGATTCGTTCGCCGCGGCATAACCGCCGGCGCCGTCGTCCTTATACAGATTGAAATTGGTCGTGAAACTGCCGCCGCCCAGATAGATGCCGCCGCCGGACAGCGCCGCTTCGCCGTTCTGAACGGTCAGATTCGTTTCATGGAAGACATTTTTGTAGCTGTAATACGGGTCCTGCGTCTTTTCGATCTCGGAATAATCCTGACCGACCACCACCGAACCGGCGGCCACATAGATGCCCGCGCCGTCGCCTGCAGTATAGACGTACCGGTTTCCCGCAACGGCATATTCGACCGGGTCGACTGGATCGGACGCATTCAGGAAGCCCTGGGCGATATTGCCGTTGACCCCGCCGATACTCGTCGTGCCGAGCAGATTCAGCGTGCCGTTGGCGACATAAATGCCGCCGCCGCGGTTCGCGGTGCCGCGGTCGACCGTGGTATTGATCAGCGTGAAGGTTGCATTCGCGCCGGACACCCCGATCACGCCGCCGTAGTTCGCCGCCGATTCGGAAACCCGTTCGCTTTCCTGGCGGCTCGGATTGTTGTCGTTGGACACATTGCCGCCCAGCAGGGTGATGCTCTTGCCCTGCGACCCGTCCGCGTAAAGGGTGAAGTCGCCGTTCACCACGTCGAACATCCGGAACCGCCCCACGTCTCCGTTCACATCGTTCGCCACCTGGAACGTCACCGAAATGGCGGCATAACCCGCGTCCTGCGTCGCGTCGTAGATAAACGGCTTGATCGTCGACGTCGGCACCGTCACGGAAGTGTAATCGGTGGCGTCGACCGTTCCCGACACCAGACGGTAGGAGATGTTGTTGCCGAACTGGTCCTGCAGCGCTTTGTTGATTCCCAGCGAATCGTAATACGAGGAAGTCAAATAGACCGGATTGGCGGTGGTGCTGTCCGCAGTCGTGCCGTAGATATTGGAATTCCCCACATCGAAGGTGTCGCCGTCGTTGATCAGCGTCTGGTCGAACACGATCTCCGTGCCGAAATGGAATTTTTCCGTGATCATCGGCGCCGCCGGGTTGTCGCCGTAGATCGCGGTGTTCACCGTATAATTGAATTCCTGGTATTCGCCCGCCAGCCGGATCGCTTCCCGCAGCGAAATATAGCCGTCATACGGGTTCACCGTGTCCTCGGTCGTCCCGACGATCGCACGCACATAGTATTCGCCGGAATCGGTGAAAGTGCGGTAATCGCCCGTAGTCTGCGTGTAGACCGTGCTCCGGGCCGGGCCGCCCAGCTGATTCGTCGCCGCCAGATCGTAGAAGAACGAGTCCTTCGACACCAGCTGATAGGCGCCGATGTTGAACACGTAAATGCCTTGCTGCAGACGGTTCAGTCCGTTCTGGCCCTTGTCCACGATATAACTGTCGTCTATGCTCGCCGTCGAGCCGCTCGTGAAGTTTTTCCAGACGCCGCTCGTCTCGCCCGCCGCCACGGTCTTGGAGGAGAGCGTATTGTAATACATCGTGGAATTCGCGGTGTTGATTGCCGTATAGACTCCCTTGTAGGCCGCCGCGCCTTCCGCATCGATCGCCAGCGTGCGCGTGGTCGCGTAGGAGTAATCGTAGTAATATGTCTGATTGTCCACCACGATCGTCTTGGAGTAGACCTCGCCGATGTTGCCCCAGGCGCCGGCCAGCGTCCCACCTTCGAAGATATCCGCCACCAACACATTGATGCTGCTGGTCGGGTCGGCGGACAGCTGTTCATATTCTTTGGTCAGATGGTTTTTCACCAGCACCGTATTGAACAGCGAATACATGTCCTTGATCGGCGTCGCGTCGGATTCCACCGCCACGTCGCCGGCATCGGCTCCGGTCGTATCCGTGTTGCCGACCAGGATCGAGTTCAGGATGTTCAACGCGGCATTGTTGCCGGTGATGTAGACGCCGCCGCCGTTTGCCGCGGCCGCGGCCTTGTTGCCCGCGATCGTCGTGTCCAGAATGTTCACCACGGCTTTGTCGCTGATATACACGCCGCCGCCGTACGCGCCGGCGTTGTCATATACCGTCGCGTTGACCAGATTCAGATGGTTGACGGTATTGGTGAACAGCGAACCGACCGCATACACGCCGCCGCCCAGTCCGTCCGAATTGGCATTCGCATTCGAATAGAACGTGACGCCGTCGGTGGAAAGAGTCATCCCCGCGCCGCCGAAATAGAGGCCGCTGCCGCTCGCCGTGAACAGCTGGCCGGCCGCGGAAATCTGCGTCCCCGTAAGATTCGGCTTGCCCGTCAGCGACCAGTTCACCTGTTCGGAAGAATTCACCAGCAGCTTGAACTGATCCTGCGCGACCTTCACGTCCGTGAAATAACCGTCCGCATTGAGATGGGCATCGGCAAAGTCGGTCTTGACGGTGTAATCATTGTCGTAGATCTCGGCATTGCCGATCGTGCCGGTGCCGGACCCGGCAATGAAGAGACCGCTGCCGGAGACCGCGTTGTTGCCGAAAATCTTCGTGTTCCGCAGGTTGGTGGCCAGCGGAGCCACGTCGTCATTCAGGACCCAGCTCCGGACCGTGCCGTCGATCGTCAGCGTTCCGCTGCCGAAACTCGGAGCGGAGAACACGCCGTAATCGACCTGATACAGATACGCCTCGCCGAAATAGAGACCGCCGCCCCGGCTCAGATCGTATTTGGTGCCGGCGGTGGTATCGGTGACCACGGTCAGCGTCGCCCGGTTGCCCGCGACCGTCACGCTGTCCAGCGTCAAATTCACGCTGGAATCCGCGTAAATGCCGCCGCCGAAGCCGCCTGCCGCATATTTGGTCCCGTCGCTCCAGCTGGTCGCCAGGTTGTCCTTGACGACCATCGAGTTCTGCGCATAATCGCCCGCCAGAGCCCAAAGCGTGTTGCCCGTGTAATATTCGGTCGAGACGAACGACGCCGTTCCGCCGGCCAGAGACACACCGCCGCCGAAACCGTTGGTCGCGGTATTTTCATGGATATACGAATCATACACCGACAGCGTTCCGGTGGAATAGATGCCGCCGCCCTGAGCCAAAGTGCTCAGATAAGCATAGTAATTCGGCAGCTGGGCGTCATTGGTAAATTCAACGGTATTGTGGTGAATATTGGAACGAAGCACGGTCAGTGTTCCAAGATTGTAAATACCGCCCCCGAAACCGCCCTGATCTGTCTGGGGAGGCACATCGGCGATGCCGGTGTTTTTATTGTAGTAGTAGTCCCAATACGAGGGATTGTAATATGCATCAATGCTTCTCGCCTCATTGCCGGAAATGGTGAGAGTATCCAGAATCACATCTGCATCTGCAGCCAAATAAATGCCGCCGCCCTGAGCATGACCGTATCCGGCTTTTCCGACAACCGGACTCGCCGCTCCCGTAACGGCAAAATACCCGTCCGCCAGATAGAGAGCTATATTGTCGGTGATATTCAGGGGAGAGTCCTCGCCGCCAAGTTTCCAGCTCCCGGCATCGAAATAAATGCCGCCGCCGCGGACCGCGTAGTTGCCGGCAAGCCCCGGTGTTGTTCCGGCGGCATCGGCGATCAGCGAATATTTGATATCGTCACTGTTATAATTGAAATCGAAATATCCGTTCCCCCCGCCGGTCGCCTGATAAATGCCGCCGCCCTCGTTCGCCAGATTGTTGGTGATATAAAGGTTGGCAACGATGCCGCCCTGCCAAATTCCGTTCGTATAGGTCTTGGCTCCGATCACTCCGGAATTGTAGATGCCGCCGCCCTTGTCGCCAAAGTTTCCGGAAATCTCAACATCGGACACATTTAGAATCTTGCCTTCATTGTGGATGCCGCCGCCGTCCGTTACGAAATAGCAAAATTGGCCATCGGTTTTCAGACCGTTGCCGCTCAAAGTCACATTGCCGAGGTAGGATATCTGCCCGTTCGCCGCATTGTGAATGCCGGAGCTCCAGTTGTCCGTGATCTCGATCGGATTGACGGTATCGGAATAAATCTGATTTTCTTGCGCCCCGCTTTCGTTGTAGATTCCGTAATAGTTGCCGGAAATCGGATTGGTCAGATTATAGACGAGCAGGCCGCCGGAGCCGATATTCCGGATGCCGGCGCCGCTGGTCGGCTTCCAGGAAATGGTTGTATCGTTTACGTTGTTCTGGATGGTGACATTGCCTTGCACCGTCAGCACTTTGGAGCCGGAGTGCGTGATCCCGTAAAGATTGTTGGTAAAGGAACCGCCGGTAATAAATGCAGGCGCGGAGCCGGAGAAACTGACGGCGTCGGTAAAATACTGAAACGTGCCGCCGGTAATGAAAAGGTCGCCCTTGCCGGAGAAATACACACCGGTGCCGCTGCCGCTCAGGTTCTCCGTATTCCTTCCTCTGAACGTGCCGCCGGAGATCGTCACATCGGCTTTGTCGGACGCATTTACAATGGGGTCGCTGCGTTCAATCAAGGTAAAGTTGCCGCCTGAAATATTCAGGCTCCCTTTGGAAAGTTCGATCTGTGCATCGGTAAAGGTTCCGCCGGTAATATTGATGGTCCCTCCTTTTACGCCCTGCGTCAGCGTAAAGGAATCGTATTTTACTCCCGGTCCTCCCCATTGTCCCGTGCCGATGTTGATACCAACTCCGGCCTGCTGAACACCGGTGAGCATGGTCCCGGTGACGGTACCATTGTTGGTAACCCCGCCGTCGACTTCGACATTGTTCAACTCCAGTATGCCGGTGTTGGTAATGGTCAGAGCGCCGTTTAAAATACCGCCGCTGAACTCCGTCGGAGCGCTGACTGTAAAAACGGTGGGGATTTTCAAACTGCCGGAAGCACTCACGGTCAAACCGGCAATATTGAAGTTTGCAGCGCCATCGGTGACTTTTACGAGTACGAGAGAATCATTGGCGGTGACTGCGCCATGATGGTCCGACGATCCATAGTTCCACCCGTCCACCAATGCTTCCTGAAGCGTTTTGCACAAGGTCGCCGACCGGTCTTTGGCGCCGGCGTCGACCGTAATGGTTTCGAACCGGTGGTTCCAGGTGGCGTCCAGCGAAATGGAAGCGGTTTCGATGCTGCCGGAAGCGTATTCGAGAATCCAGTCGCCGCCGAGATCGGCGGAACCGGTGGTATTGACGGAGGCGGCGACGTCCGCGCCGGCCGCGTCCGCAATGCCTTGCAGCAGGATTTGTCCCCGGTCGGAGGAAGCCATGCTGCATCCGTAGAGCATGAGGTCGCCGTCGGAGGAGATATGATCGGAGAAGACGCTGAAATCGGTGGAATCGGTGACGAAATCGGAACCGATGAAGACGCCGTAATCGTTGCCGTGAGTGAGGACATGGACGGCGTCGTACTGAGTGTCATTGTGTTCGGCCAGATAGTTTTGGATCTGTTCGAGGCCGGAAAGCTCGGACCGGGTGTCGATAATGAGAACTTCGCGGGAATCGCCGAGCTGATCGAGGACGTTGTCGAGTTCGGCGGTGGAGGAGTTGAGGATGACCAGTTCATGACGTCCGGCTTCGGCGTCCTGTTCGAGCGCGTCCGGCAGCGTATCGGCTTCCAGTTCGGAGTCCACCGTGATCTGGCTCTGACTGTCCGGGAAAATGATCATATCGGAATTTTCCGCGGCGAGCTCGGAATCGAATTCGGAAGCGGAAAGCGACTCGATGTCCGCATCGGAGCCGAGCCGGTTCTGAAGCTGCTCGATTTCATCGGCATCCAGCAGGAAAGAATCACTCGCGTCGTCGGCATCGTCCGCGTCGTCGGCGGAAACGATCCGGACGGAATCGAACGACTGATCGTCATGCTCGTCGAGCCAGTCGTTGATCTGTTCGGCTGCGTCGGCGTCGGAATCGGGATCGAGGACGAGAACGGTTTTGCCTTCGAGTTCCTGGGAATCGAACTGATCGGCGGCCTCGGGATCGAGGATCACGAGTTCCGAGGGAGTCT
>Ga0208297_1001318_pt1 | contig 25445 bp, 24 predicted proteins | sample LMS_cellobiose_e_FD_187367 | JGI IMG/M metagenome (GOLD analysis project Ga0208297, IMG submission 187367) | Rumen-fistulated moose microbial communities from Alaska, USA - LMS_cellobiose_enrichment (SPAdes) (version 2) | ecosystem: Host-associated > Mammals > Digestive system > Stomach > Rumen... | reverse complement strand
TATCAGAAGTATGAGCGCGGCTATGCGTCCCCAGAACTTCCTGTTCAGCCTCTTCATATCGTTTTCAAAATAAAGAGGATACGGGGCGGCTTTCCTTTCGGCGTCCTCCCGCGGATTATATACCGGCGTTGAACAGAGCGGACACTTTTTTTCGGAAGCGTCGAGCTCCACGCCGCAGTTTACACAGTATGACATATTATTTCAGTCCTTTTCAGCCTGATTCGTGTTTTCTCTTCCGGAATTGCTTTCGATCTTCACGCGGATCCCGTCTTTGACGAGGGAGGTGAAGAAGCTGCGCTCGAAATCCGGCTCCTCTATCCGCCTTACCACATTGAACGAGAGCGTGTCTTTGTACGTTATGCAGGCGCAGACGAACGGGTTTTTCGAAAGCGGACCTATCATGAAGTCCAGACGCGTTATGAACCGCTCCATTTCCTCGGGAAGCGTCACGAGTCCGAGATTTGAAAGTGTGGTCGACGACGTTCTGTCGCCGCTGTATTTGTAAGCGATCTTCATGGCGAAGTTCTTTACGGGAAGCGGCAGAGCGCGGATCAGCTTGTTCTGCTCGGAATGGACGTTGGAGCTGAAGCGCGCGTTCAAACGCTTTTCGCTCGTGGCGTATCTGAGCTGATTGCTTATCTCGCGTATCGCCTCGTCAAAGGAATACTCTCCGAGGATCGGATCGATCCCCACGTTTACGAAGCTCGAGAAATTTCTGAGCGTATTCGTCGGGTAAAACTTTCTCAGATTCACGGGAACGCATACGTAGATCGGTTTTTTTATCTTTTTCTTTCCCGATATCTCCGCGATCGCGAGAGTCATGCGCGCCAGCAGATATTCTGTTACGGTGGCGCCGTGTTCCTTCGCTTTGGCTTTGAGCTGGGAAGCGGATATGAGCCCCGTGGTGACTCTCGGATAATCGGATACCGGCGTGCCCCTGAACCGGTACGCCGCCTTTTCCGCGCGGCTCTCGCCGACACTCCTTGCAAATTTCGGAAACGCGTCCTCCGTCTCGTCCTTTGACGGCTCGTCGCCCGTGTCGAGGATCATGCCGCCGCGAGGCACGGACACGCCGTATTTTTCGCTGATATATTCGGCGCACAGCGTCAGAAGGAAAGTGACTCCGCCCGTTCCGTCCGTGAGGACGTGGAAAAATTCGAGCGCGATCCGGTTCTCGTAATACCTGACCTTGAACATATATCCGTTATTTTTTTTGAAATCTATAGGAGCGCAAGGGTCTATGGAATCCGGGATCACCTTCGGGAAAGTGTCGATCTTTTCCAGATAATACCAGAAAAGCCCTCTTCTGAGCCTCAGCGCCATCGTCGGGAACCTCTTTATCGTTCTGACGAGCGCCTTTTCAAGAAGATCCGGATCGATCTTTTCGCAAAATTCGGCGGATACGCGGAACATCGCCATCCATCCGCTCCGTGAACGGGACGGCGGATATATCTTCGCGGCGTTGTCGAGGCGCATCCATTGTCTTGCCGGTGCCGTTTTATCGTTTTTTGCGTTTTTTTCTGAATTGTTTTCTGCCATTGTCACATAATATTCGCGGAAGCAAACGTTTTTATTCGATACCGTCCAGAAGATCCCGGACGAAGGTTTCTATCCTGTCGAGAGCGTTCTTTGCTTCCGGGACCGGAAAAAGAACGTAAGCGTGCCAAAGTCCTTCTTCGACGTAAAGCTCGCACTTTGAACCGGAAGCGGTCAGCTTTTCCGCGATCCTCGTTCCGTCGTCACGCAATATCTCGCTTCCTCCGGCGAAGACCATGCACGGAGGAAATGAAGAAAGATCGGCGAAAAGCGGCGAAACGAGCGGATTGTCCGTACCCGCGTCTCCGGCGTAAAGCCCGGCGCTGTGCATAAGAGCTTTTTCGGAGAGGGAAGGATCGCACTGGGCGTTGCCGTTTACGGAAGCGCCCGAAAGCGTGAGATCGGTCCACGGAGAGATCGTGATCACTCCGGCGGGAAGCGGAAGCGAAAGACCTTTTTCGATTATCCGCAGTATCAGCGAAAAGCAAAGCCCGCCTCCGGCGGATTCGCCGATGAGGAAGAGCCTTCTCGGATCGTGCCTTTCGCAAAGATACGCGTAAGCGCTGACTGCGTCATCCAGCGCCGCGGGGAACGGATGCTCCGGCGCGAGTCTGTAAGCCGCGCACAGGCACGGCGCGGAAAATCTCTCCGCGACGACTCCGCCGAAGCCTTTTGCATATGAAAGCGAGCCCGCCGTATACGCTCCGCCGTGCAGATAAAGAAAAACGGCGCCGGAACGCTTTGTATCCTCCGGGAGAGCCATCGCCGCCTCGAAATTTTCGAACCCGACGTTTTCAAAGCGGACCTTTCCGGCGAGAGCCTTCGAGCTGAGATCGCCGAGTATGTCCTGATATTTTCTGGAGCTTTCTATATCGAGATTTTTGAGTATTCCTTTTGCCAGTCTCATCTGAGTGATGAAGACGGATGAAAAAGCGCTTGGCATTTGTCCTCCGGACCGCTTTTTGCGGTAAGCGTTAAGTATGCGAACGGTACGCGATTACGCGTATGATGCGTCTTATGATTTGATATGATACGATTTTTCGGTATCCGCGCGTGAAACGCCCGGTATCCGGATTATCATCCTATTATATCATATAATCGCCGCGCAGTCAATCGCCGCGGACGTTTATCGAAGCTTTGGTACGAAACGTTTCGAAAATAATTCCGCACGGAATACAGATCGGAGCCGTGCGCACCTGAAAAGATGAGCAAAAAAATCAAAATATATTTTGGAGTTACGGAAATGCTTTGGGCGTAAAAAGAACGCAAAAGGCTCCGGGTCATAATCTTGTAAAATTTTGACGGGTTTTTATTAAAAACTCGTGAATCCTATTGACATTTCGGGAAAGACGTAATATAATATCCCCGTATTTTGGCTAAAACCAAAAAACAAGCAATAAAATAAGGAGAAAGATTCTGATGAAAAAACTTCTTTCATGCGTACTCGCTGCCCTCATGATCATGAGCGTGTGCGCGATTGCTTCCCTCACCGTATCCGCTGCTGACGCTGTGGTTTACGTTGACGGAACCAAAGATACGGACGGATCCGGAACCAAGGATTCTCCGTTCAACAATTTAGTAAGCGCTTTCAAAGCTCTTGCTGAGACCGGCGGAACCGTAACCATCATCGGCGACGTCGAGGGAAATGCGGTCCTCACGACCCATAAGACCGAGACCGACGACGACGGAAACGTTCACGAGACCGAAGAGTGGGTGACCGGCACCATCAATCTGCCCCGTCACAAGAACACCATCGTCGTTACCAGCGACGGCGGAGCTCTCTGCCTCGGTACCACCACGGGCTACAGATTCGAGAACTACGACAGCACGATCTATAGAAACTGCACGTTCAAATTCGGATCGTCCAGCAACCGCATTATGTTCGACTCTTTCGACGGACATCTTGTCGTCGAAGAGAACTGCACGATGAACGGAACAGACGGACATTATATCTACTGCACCGGTTCTTATGAGCTTTACGCTCCCTGCAACTTTGCTCACGCTTTCATCAACTACGGTTATACCGAGAAGCAGGATACCGTTTTTGTTCTCGGCAAGAGCGCAGCCGTCGGTACCATCTGGTACGGCTACGGCGAGGTCGAGTCCAACGTTGCAGTTGTAATGAAGGACAGCGCTTCCATCAACAACTTCACCGGCGGCCAGATCAAAGGCATAGCTGACAATTGTTCCGTTTGGTACTATGCAGTCAACGGAAATGCTCCTACTGCAACTGTTAAGTCCAACAGCATTTCCATTCCGAAGAGCTTCATCATCGGAGCTGAATCCGGCGAATTCGCAGCTACCGCTGCTGATTACACCGTAGCAGCCGCTTCCGACAACACCGCTCTCTTCAACAAGGTTGCAAAAGAGTACAAGGTTACCGGCGACGTTAAATCCTTCGTAAAGGTCGACAGCGTTGACGAGTCCAACAAGCTCTATGCCATCGTTGACGGAGAAGCAGTTGAGATCAAATATTTCAACACCAACGAAGACGGTGCTTTCTTCTCTACCGTTGAAGGCGCTACCAACTACGTCTTTGCAGACGGACTCAAGAAGGCCGACGAGGGCGGCAATAGCCAGGGCGGCAACGAAAATCAGGGCGGCAACGGCGGCGGAACTTCCGTCAAGACCGGCGACCCGATCGTAGTTCTCGCGGTTATCGCAGTCGTATCTCTCGCAGGCGCAGTCGTCGTTAAGAAAGTCAGATAATCGGTTTATCGGTTTATTAACGGCTTGAACGCATAGCTTGAAACGTGCCGGAGGCAGCAGCCTCCGGCATTTTTTATTTGCATGTGAAAAGGCGACGCTGTGCTCCGGTATTGAATTTGACAGGCGGGTATGATAGAATATAACCGTTATATGTCGGCGCTTTGTTAATATACGCGCCGCCCGCGGAGGAAAGCATGGACGCACCGTTTACAAATATGAGATCGCTTCTCGGCGCTTTCGCCGAGGCTATGAACCTCATCGATCCGAATATAGAAAATCATCATCAGCAGACGGCTTATATGTCGTTCATGATCTCGCGCGAGGCGGGCATGTCCGACGAAGAGGTCATGCTGACCGTATACGCGTCTCTTTTACATGATATCGGATCCATTATGTTCGAAACCTCAAGGACGCTTGCCGAGATAGAGAGTCAAGCGAAAGAGATCGCGCTTGCGGGCTCTCAGATGCTTTCTGACCTTCCCGGAGGCGGACGGATAAGCAATATCATAAAATACTGTCAGAACAGCTGGCGCGATCTTGAACTTCTGCCGGAGCGGGAGAGGATCGAAAATTATACGAACGCGCGCATTTCGTCGGTGATACACCTTTCCGACGTCGTTTCCGCGCTGATCGATCCCAAAACGAATATACTCGATCAGGTAAAGCGCATACGCGGCATCGCTTCTTCGCTTCGCGGCGTGGAGTTTTCCGAGGAGGCGGTAGATTCGTTTCTCCGTGTGAGTGAAATGGAGTACGTATGGCTCGACCTCAGATTCCATCCCGCGTTTCTCATGATATTCACCGGAGACATACGTCCGGTATCTCTCGAGCGCACGGCTGAACTGACCAAATTCGTTTCCCGCGTCATCGACTACCGCAGTCCGTTCACCGCCATGCATTCGGCGGGCGTTTCCGCTTCCGCCGGCGCGCTCGCGTCTCTGTGCGGTATGAGCGCCGAAGACTGTACCGTCATGACCATCGCCGGTCATCTCCACGACGTGGGCAAACTCAAGGTGCCCAGGAGCATCCTCGAAAAGCCCGGGAAACTCACGGAGGAAGAATTCAATATGATAAAGGAACATCCGTACAACACGAGGTTGATCCTTTTCCCGGTGGACGGTTTTACAAAGATCGCCGATTGGGCGGGCTTTCACCATGAAAAGCTGAACGGGAAGGGCTATCCGTTCCATTTCGGGGATTCTCAGCTCGATCTCGGATCGCGCGTAATGGCGGTCGCGGATATTTTCTCCGCTGTTACCGAACTCCGCCCGTACCGCGTCGGAATGAAAAAGGACGAGGCTTTGAAGGCCCTGTGGGACAACGTACGCTCCGGCGGCATATGCGGCGATGTCGTGCGGGTGCTTGAAAAGAATTACGACGAGGTAAACCGGGCGAGAGAAACGGCTTCCGCCACCGAGGGCAGGCGCTATTACGAATCCGTGTCCGCGGAAAACGGAAAAGTATGATCTTGATAACGTGAAACGGGTCGCGAGCAGTCGTGCCCCGTTTTTTTGCTGCAAATCGAAAAAAGTTTGGATCCGGCGTCACAAACCGGCTGTATTTCAGGTTTTATAAAATGAAAGGGGGGAGAATATGGGTCTTACCGATGACAAGACAAAAGAATGCGAGAAAGCGATACTCAGGATCGCTTCGGGCGACGGCGAGGCGCTGTCCGTGATCTATGAATCATACGGAAGGCTCATATATTCCACCGCGCTTACCGTGATGCGCGACGCCGGGAAAGCCGAGGACGTACTGCAGGACGTCATGCTGAGGCTTCTGAGATACTCCGGGTCTTATAAAAAGGGTACCGATCCCCGGGCGTGGATCATGCGTATGACGAAAAACTGCGCTCTCGACGCGCTGAAAAGAGATCCGCCGGTATCGGCGCTTCCCGAAGACGCGGCGGACGGCGATGAGTTCCCGGATGATTTCGACGACGCGCTCGGACACGCCGCGCTGAGGGACGCCGTTGAAAGCCTCGGGGAGACCGATCAAAGGATCGTAAAGCTTCGCGCATACTCGGGATATTCCCACGGCGAGATCGCCGAAATGCTCGGGATCAGCGCCGCTCTTGTCAGAAAAAGGTATGAGCGCGCGATAAAAAAGCTCGGAAAGATGCTTGGATGAGGTGAAAACATGCCTGAAATAAACAGAAACAACAGTACGGAAAAGACAGAGGAAGCGCTCCGGCGCTTTTTCGAAGAAAAGGAAAACTCGGTCGTTATCCCCGGGAAAGACAGGATCAAAGCTTTTTCGGATATAAAGACCGCGGATGCGTCCGGTAAAACAAAAAGACCGGCGCGCTTCGGATGGATATACGCCGCCGCGGCTGTGCTTTTCGCCGCCGTCGCTCTCGTATTCGTCATCAGGGCGGCAGGCAGGACGCTTTTGCCTTCCCCCGTCACCAGCACAGTCGGGACAGGTGACGCGCCCGTGACCGCGACCGTTTACGATCGCGTATATTCCGCCTCTCCCGTCGAGGCGGAAAAAGCTTGGGAATCCGCAGGAGGACTTACCGTTCTCTCTCTCGTCTCGGAAAAACCGAATAACGGGATATCGGGCGTTTCGTTCCCGTTTTTGCGCAGTCTCGGAAACGGTCCGGACGCGTCGAGCACGAGTGTGAACGTTTCCTTCCTCGCAGGAGCCAAAGTCTCGAGAAGTCTTTCCGGACGATTTATAAACCTGACTCACAAGTCGGACGCGCAGACGGGCTTCGATACCAAAAAATTCGGAAGCTTCGACGGAGTGTATTTCGATCTTGCGACCGGAAAACTCTTCTGCATAGGATACGAGGCGGCGAAGGTGATAAACGCCGAACGGGAAGACGAGACGGAGCGGATATTCATGATGCTCGCCTCATCGCTTTTCTTTGCGGATGATAAAGCCTCTCCGGAAGTATTCGAAAAGATAAACGCCATGCGCGAGGAATATACGGAAAAGCGCGAGATATATTACGACGGATACGAAGGCTGGCAGGCTCTCTGCGAGAAGTACGAAGACGTATCGAAACGCGATTTTCTTCTGACGCCGGACGAAAAATCGCTCCTTCACGCCTTCTTTCTTGATGGTGACGCCGATCTTTCGGTGTTCGACGGGGAAAAACTCGTTGGCACGGATCAGGCGAGGCACGATCTCGGCGTTTTCCGAATGGTCGCGCTTACGGACGGCTTTTCATTTACCGACGGATTTTCGGATATAGAAGTCGTCGAATTCGGCGCCTGCGAGGATAAAGCGCTCGTAAAGATCGCCGTGCGCGGCGTACAGAAGGATAACCCGTGGCAGCCCCGAGTTTCACTCGCCGTGTTCGATATGAAAAACGGTACGCTGAACACGATAAACGATCCCGAAAATTTCGGCGACATCGTGACAAGGCGCGGAGACGTGCTGACCGATTCGGCATATACGAGATTCGCCTTTCTGTACTACGGCGCAGACGGAAAAACGGCTGCGGTATATGACGTGAACGGCAGCGAAGACCGCGTTTCTTTTGCGAAAAAACCGCAGGGAGATCCGGAACCGTGCGGCGCGGAAGGCGAATTGTTCGTTTCTCCCGGCGAAAGGTACGGATATTTCCTCAAAGCACGTTACGGAGAAGAAGGAGAAAAATGGGTCGTATTCCCGTTCTCGGCAGGGGGATATCCTAACGCCGACGGTACGGACGCATCAGTCGGCGGACAGACCGCATCGGGCGGCGCGTACGTTTTCGAAGGCGAATTCGTCCGCTTTGCCAGAGACGATTCCGCGGTGATCATGAAGACGGAGAGCGGATACAGAGCCTATTCCGCGCAGACCGGAGAGGACGTTACGGATTTTATTTTCGAGGGGCTCGGCGAAAACGGCGGTGAAGAAGGGAATGAAGAAGATATTCCCGAATTGAAGCTCGCCGCGCATGAGTATTACCGCGTCACGGAAGACGAAAGCGGACTGTACCGCACGGATATCGTGACGGGAGAAAGAACGCTTATAGCTCCCGTCGGCTCATACGACGCGTACACGCAGGACGCCGAAAAGTCGTGCGTCTATATCCTCAGTCTCAAAGAAGAGTGCGTGAAAGCCGTGCCGGTCGTAAGCTGCATGGCGGAGTACGTCATACGGATCGACGGGTCCTTCGTCGCCGAGGCGAAAAACGGAACGGAGATATCCATTCGGCTTGCGGACCGGGGAGCGACTCTCATCGTTTCGTCGTACAACAGGGGAGACATAAAGTTTGACGAAGCGGTATTCATCGAAAAGCTCAATGAGGAAAGAAAATTCGGCGACGCCGGTACGGGACTCGCGGACAATTACAATTCAACGTTCGTCCCGTCTTTTGTTCTCGGAAGCATAAAGTACGGCGACGTATATCTCCATATCGAGGAAGAGGATATCAATATCACCTACGTGCCGCTTGAATATATAGGCCGGTATATCGTTCTTGACAAAATCAAGGAAGCGGTCGCGGACGACATGCTGATCTCATGGGATGAAATGCTCGATATCTCGAGGTACGCCGCGGAAAGGATCATCGACTATATAGATATCGACACCGACGGCGCGGTCCGTCTTGCCGGCGGCGTAATGGAAAAGCTGTTCGGAGCCGAGCTGAATCCCGGCGACGGCTTTATACGTAATGAATATGTTCCGTTTATAAGAGAATGGGGCGCGGACGCAAATCCCGACCTTTTCAAAAAGTTCGCGGAAGTGAACGTCAAAAACGAGCTCGCTCTTCTCGGCAAAAACGCTCCTTTATCCGGTGAAAAGCTCGGCGCTTTCATCGCCGCCGTCGCCGCAAGGCTCGAAGAAGCATACGAAAAGCATTATTCTTCGGAATATCAGATGTACGTTCAGATCAGTGAGGGCGACCTTCTCGCAATGAAAAACGCCGTAAGGAACATGACGCGCGGGTACGCGGCGGCTTTTGCCGCTGACAGCCGAAAAGGCGCTGAACTCATAAACGGATACAGTCTGCCTGACTTTTCGAAATCGTTCCGCGAATGGACTGATGAGGAAAAGCGCGCCGCCGGACTTATCGACTGAAAAATGATTGCATGAAAAAATAAAACGAGCCGCACAAAGCGTTTTGATTGCTTTGTGCGGCGCTTTATTTATGCCGATTTTGGCTTTTTTACACCTCGACGAGCATGACGCAGGTGTTCGGCTCCATGGTGAACTCCGGATTTTCCGTTTCGCATATAAGATCGCCGTCGTGAGATTTGTCGAGCAGGAAAGCACGGTATTTTCCCGCGCCCCCGGCTTCGATATACACGGTTTTGCTCTGAGCCTTATCGTCGTCTTCCGTGTAATAGGTGACGATCATTCTGAGCTTACCGTCAGCGTCTTTTCCGCAGAGCGTGTAAAAGTCCCTGTCCGGGCATACGGCCCTTATCTCTTCAAGACCGTAAAAAAATCCGTACCATTTGAACGGATAATATCCCTTCAGTCTGTCGAGAAAATACATATCGAAAAGCCCGTTGAAAGCGCTCGGGCGCGCGTCGTAATACATGAGCATATCTATGGGAGACGGCTGAGCGAGGCTCATGACCGCCATGGTGAACGCCGCGCCCTTCATACCGATGATCGTTTCGACGCTGTAACGGAAATCATCCGCCCACCAGCCGCGGACGTAATTCCACTCGTTGAGTATGTTTTCCGCGCCGCCGTATCCGTATTTTTCCAGCAGCGCTTTTATTTCGAAGGATTTTGCGATCGCGGCGTAAGGATCCACTGTGTACGTGTGCCACGAGAAGAAGTCGATCGGAACGTTTTTCGCGCTCATTTCCCTGAGAAAATCCTCCGCCCACCAAAGCTTTCCGGCAAGGGATGGCCCTCCTATCCTTAGGTCGGGAAAACAGCTTTTCAGATGCTTTGCGGTGATCCCGTAAAGCTCGAAATACTGCGCCTTCGTTCCGCCCCAGGTGCGCTTGTTCGTGCTGTCGTCGGGATCGAGATCGGCTTCGTTCCATATTTCCCAGTATTTTATCCCGAGTTCGTATCCGTTTGCCCATCCTTCGTTGTAATGGCTGATTATATGCTCGCATACGACCGCCCACTTTTTGAAATCCTTCGGCGGGAGCGTATCGTACTTTTTTACGTAGTGTTCGATCTTCTGCCCGAGACGGTAAAACGTCTGCGTGCCTGCCTCGAGGGTTATAAGAATGTATTCGTCGGTAGTTGCAAAATTGTAGGACGCGGGATCGTAAGGATCGGCGTCGAAATCGGGGAACACGCCCGAAATGTCTACGCTGTGCTCTCCGCCGTAATCAGCGCAGAAGGCGGCGTCGTGATTGCGCGCGTACGGTATTTTAGCCTCTTTGTAAGCCTGAAGATTCGAGCGGAACTGATCGGGCGAGTGGCGTTTGTGTACGGGACCGTTGTTCACGGCGTTCAGCCGTTTGAAAGCGCCGTACGCCTTTTCACGGTCGACGTTTATGATAAAGCGTTCCATGGTGACCTCCTGAAAAATCAAGGTGATATCATATCGTATTATATTGAAAACGTGAAGAAAAGTCAATAGATCACGGGAGCGCGGATCAACGGGTGAAGAACATCATCACCGATCCCGCCGGGACAACGCTCGAAATCGCAAAAAGTGAAGTTTACCCTGCGGGCAAGTGAAGCTGCGCCGGCAGGCGCAGTGAAGTCTACCGCTTACCCCATTCCCCAAAACTCGCGTGGCTCGTTTCGGGGACCCCGAGGGGTGCCGCAAAGTGAAGTTAAGTGTTCCGCATATCGTGCCGAAGGCACACTTCACGGGAACCCCCGAAACTCGCTTCACTCGTTTCGGGGAACCCCTATCACGCGCGAAGCGCACTTCACGTCCGAAGGACACTTCACGTTCCGCCGGGGCGGAACACTTAGTTGAAAACCCGATGCTTGCGCATCGGGTTTTCTGGCACCCCCAACGAGAATCGAACTCATAACTAACCCTTAGGAGAGCCATCGGATAGCGTTAAACTGACGGTAAGTAAGTGCCAAAAACACCGTAATTACAAGGGTTTCGCCATCATTCGCTGTCAGACTTTGAACATCGAAAAACAGCTAAAATCAGGCTTGAACAGGGGTGTTTATTGGCTTCCGATTAGCAGTCTCCCCATAGCACGGGTATTGATAATAAGTTCGAATTCCATCGTGGAACATCAAATAAGAACATATAGTGTTATCCCTGTCGCTGTAACTATTATACTCACCAATCCCGTTTTTTCAATGGATTATCCGAAGATTCATAGAAAAGATACAAAGACGCCCTCGTTGCCGAGAGCGTCTTTTCTCTTTATTAAGTTGCCGCTTTCGATGATGCTTGCTGTTGTAAGAAGAACTCTTGAAACGCTTTACTCATTTCAGGGTTCGTAAGTACACCCATCAGCATTTCTTGCATGTTCTCCATTTGGTTCCTTTCCCGGAACCGCAGGACACGAGAACAACAGAAAGAGCCACTTGATTTGTTGACTGACGCCACATGATAGACCTATCCCAACGGATGGGAATTAGGTTCAAATCAAGTGGCATTTGGGAAGTCAACGCATCAAGCGGCTCCGTAGCACAAAGCTTGTTATTTAATATTTAGTTTTTGAGTTATCTCAGGTCAGCTTCTTGCGATCCTGAATTGTACGGGCGGGAACGTTACCTCCTCGCCGCAGTTTGGACATTTCTCTTTCGAGAAGCTGTGCTGCCCTCGGTAAAGGATCGTCACCTTATGCTGGCAATAGGGACAGATCCGAGCCATAGTCATTTTTGAGGAGCATTGCTTGCTCAACTCCTCCTGCTCAGCCTTGACCTTGGCGTAATGAACAGGGTCTTTTTCTCTGATATTCACTCTCGGCATTTTCGTGTTTCCTCCTCAGTAGCAAAGAATGTCCGTCAATGCGTATGGATTATCAAGATAATCTTTTTCCAGCAAGCCAAGCTGCCGGAGACGAATAGACAGAGCTTTCTTTGATACGCCCAAGAAAGTTGCCATGTCCGCAAATCGCTCATAGACAGCAGGACAGTAGATCTTGTTCAGCATTTGGATACCCTTTTCGGGCAACCCGAAAAGAAGAAGTGCTTGTCTTACTAAATCCTCCTGCATCAGTATAGCGGCTCCAAGTGTGTTTGCCTGCCATTCCTCCCAATCCTCAATAGGCTTTTTCGCTTCGGAGTTGGCAAGGTAGAAATGTACTTTTGGCTGTTGAGGGTCAGCGCCGTATTCCCTCGGATAGAGCATTTTGAAGATTTGGTGGCTTGCTTCGTGGGCAATGGTGAAGTTGCACCGTCCGGTTTGCTTTATATCTGACTTCAAATCCTTTTCCACGAAAATGGTATTTCCATCAAGCAGTGCGAAGTATTCCTGATCGGCTTCATCATAAACCCTGTAGGAAACTTCACAAGGCGATGTAACGCCGAGTACGCTGCCATAGCGTGATAGATGATGGAACTGTATATCTAAGCCTAAAACGTCCGTAACGAGTTTCTCAGGCTCTATCCTATAAATGGGCTTGCCCTGTAATTCAGGCAGCTTCTTGTATGCCGCACAAACCCGTGCAGCAATACCTTCAATGTCTTTGCGGGATAATGTTTTCAATAATGGTGTCCTCCTTTATCCGAACTTTGCCTCCACGAACCACCGTCCGTTTTGCTCATCAAAGAGGTTGGCTTCATTTCTCCCTATCCTGACTGTATAGCGGATACCACGACCACCAACCTCGGAGGCAGCACGACAAACCTGAAGTACCTTGTCTATCTCGTACTTCCGATCATTGTCAAAGCGGATCGTTTTGGGACAGCATGAGCCGTCTGCCTTATGATCTGCGTTGACCGCAACATAAACCTTCCTGCGTGTCATAGTCTCTCCTTTATCCACAATCAACTTGTCGGTGATCAACTCTGGAAACGGGGCGGTTTCGGAGGGCAGAGAATGGAAACCGGCAAGAAAGCTGTGGATTTTTGAAATTATTTTCACCAACCTACTTGACATTATCACCAATTCAGTGTAGAATACTCGTGAAAGCAACAAGTGAGTTGGTGATTATGATTATACACAACTGACTTGGTGATGTCAAGAGGTTTTCAGAAAAATCTCCAAATAAATTGTTGGTGGAGGTGCTACCATGACGTTCGGAGAAAAGCTGCGTCATCATCGAACGCTGAAAAAGATGAGCCAAGAGGAGCTTGCGAAGGCGTCGAATCTTGGTATTAACACGATCAGAAACTATGAAAAAGGGAGAACCTACCCGAAGGATCGTCAGGTCTATAAGACGCTGGCGGATATTCTCGGTGTAGACGCCGACTACCTTCATAATGAGAATGATGACTTTGTTGCTCAGGCTCAGGAGAAGTACGGCTCCCGTGGCAAGAGGCAGGCTAAGGAACTCCTTACCGACATTGACGGACTTTTTGCGGGCGGCGATATGGCTGACGAGGATATGGATGAGTTTATGAGAGCCGTTCAAGAATCCTTCTGGAAAGCCAAAGAAAAGAACCGCAAGAAGTATACTCGCAAGGATTATCGCAAGGACGGCGATTAAGTCCCTTTTATTGGACACGTTCTATGCTATACTTATCGTGTGAGAATGTCGGAAGGAGGTGAGCAGGGGTGTATCTGTCCACTTTTGAGATTGTAAAAAAAGCCAATAAGATTGTTCGGGATTGTGGGGCTCGTGATCCTTACAGGATAGCAAGGGAACGTGATATAGAGATCGTCCCTTGCAACTTCAGCCGCCAGCGTGGGGCATATAAGGTCATTCAGAGAAATCGCTTTATCTTCATCAACGAAAATCTGAACCCCACAATGAAGCGTATTGTCATTTACCACGAGCTTGGCCATGACAGCCTGCACCGCAAGGAGGCAACAAAGCTCGGCGGTTTCAAAGAGTTCAATATCTTTGATATGACCGATAACCGGATGGAGTATGAAGCGAATGTATTTGCTTCTCAGCTCGAATTGGACGATGATGAGTTTCTCGAATATGTTGAGCGTGGCTACGACGTTCAGCAGATCGCAAGAGCCATGCACTCGGACATTAACCTGATAGCCCTGAAAGCCGACACGATGATTTCGCAGGGCTACCGTTTTAGACGGCAAGAGCATCAAAACGATTTCCTCAGATATGACAAATAAAGACCACTGAACCAATTAAGGCTCAGTGGTCTTTTTCCACTCTCGGAGTTCATATATCAAAATATGAGAAAGCACCTTGAAAGATGATCGCAGACTGTTCACCCGCATCACAGTCTACGATGACAAGGTGGTATTTGCCTTCAAGGACGGGAAGGAAGTCACGATAAAGGAATAAAGACGCAGATACAGAAGCACCTCCGAGCCGTTATGGTTCAGAGGTCCTTTTGCTATGGCAATCAAGGTTCATCCAACCCCGCCTGATATCCGCTTTCTTTATCTCCAGTGATGGTAATATGATAGGTTTTCCCAAAATCAGCATCAAAAGAAATCGGATCAAGCAGAACTGTATATTCTTCGGGATAGATACTCTCGTAGTTTGGCTCACAGTATTCTGTTATGACCCGAAATCTCAAGCTCAAATCCACAGTATTTCCAGGAATTTCAACTCCACCTAACTCAATACCATTTTTGTGATACGACCAGTCTAACATATCATCGTGTTTCAGCATTGATTTATCAGCATTGGAAATACCACCGCTGCGCTCATCTCCATTTACATTTTGATCAAGTATTAGCAAACCGATATCCTCTTTCACATCCAGTTGAATGATCAGCTTTATCTCGTCTTCCGCAGCCAGAGGCGGTGCATCATCCCCACTACATCCGGACATACATACTGAAAGTGCCATGATAAGAAGAACGAGACAAAGGATGACTGTTTTCTTCCTCATCTCTCTTTCCTCCTTGTCATGACGATTCCGATTATTGTCCCAATTAGGACGAACGGAGCAATACGAACAAATACCCACTCAAAGGAATGGAAAGCCGTTCCAAGAACTGCCGTTTCTGGATCATTATAATTCCATCCCAAGTATGGGCTGTTCAGCAGAAACAATACCGCTGTAATCAGCACAATGATGGACGCAAGAGAGATAAAAGTCCAATGAGCTATCTTTCTCCGTGATTGTTGTCTTTTGGAAAGCTGAAGGTTGATCACCTCCAACTTTTGAGAGATGGATTTCAAATCATCCGCTTCCGGTTCTGTAACAGACTCTCCCAGCAAAGTGCTGACGGGAGTTTCTAACACTTCAGATAACGCAAGCAGCAACTCGGAATCCGGAACCGACAGACCCTGCTCCCATTTAGAAATCGTCTGTCTGACCACATTCAGTTTGACTGCGAGTTCCTCTTGGGAAAGGCCCTTTGCTTTTCTTAATGTTTTGATGTTTTCACTTAACATGGCAAAAGCCTCCTTTCGCAGTCATTGTACGCTGGGCAGATCCGTTGCCGCAAGCAACGCAAATTAACATCAGCGCAACGCAAGGTATAAACCGGAATCATGCCCCTAAACCATGATGGCTTAGAGGCATTTTTGTTATTATGCCGCTCCCCGCCGCCTGTGATGGCAGTGTGGGTGCCCGTTAGCATACTTCTATTCAATCAAATATAACGAGAACGATTCCGGCAATCAAAATGGATATGCCGAGCACAAATTCCACCATTCCGACACGCTTAGCATAGTTTTCATCTTTCCGTCCGGCTTTGAAATCCGCCTCGAAACCATTGATGAGATTGTACTTTTTCCGAAAGTAAATGAAATAGCCAAACAGAGCAAATGCCAAGCCAAGCACAACTGCAATAATTTTTAATACAAGCATAAATTTCTACCTCCAATTCTACGCTCTCCGCCGCCTTTGATGGCCGTGCGGGTGCCGTGTGGCATCCTTACAAACAGGTAGTTATTTGTCAATTCATTTTTTCCTGTATGCTTTTACTGTTAACGACTATTGATTCGTTCCAATCTTCAAGCCCGGTATCCTTCAAATAACCCTGAATTGTCTGCAAGGCGGAACTGCGATCGACGTATAACTCAATAAAACCGCAAATCTGCTGAAGAAGGATTGCTCTCGAAGAGGCAGAGTCTTTCTCAATGCGCTCAAAGGGCATAACAATATAACGTTCATAAGACTCCATACGTCTTTCAGAGCGCTGATAGAAAACGGATTCCTCATCTATGAAGCCGATAACTGTGAAAGTTCTTCGTTCTCCGATATAATATGCTTCAAACGTGTCGCTCAGATGAAAAGACTCATGATAGGCCGTTCCCATAATTACAGGAATAGGCTCTGAATAATGACAATCAAAATCTGTTGGCTGGAAACACCTTCCTTCCGTTACTTCTATAGGAAACAGCGTAAAGAAGTTTTCCGATACCTGAATCGCTTCAGTTGCCGTTATGTTCTCCCCATTAATGACATATTTTGATTCCGCCTCAAATTCTGTATCGTAGTTTACAATACATGTCTCAGGCATCTCACTGTTTATGACTTCAACATAGTTGTTGCAATAGGCATAAAATTTAAACTCAGAACTTTCGACCAACCTATTCCTGAACTCAAGAAGACTATTAAATAGACTTCCATCATCATTCATATATTCATCATACTGCTCCTCAGTAAGGAATTCTGAAAGCTCGTAGATATCATTATATACACTCTTGTTTGTATCAACGGTACTATTCTCCGCTTTATCTATTCCTGATCTTGCACATCCAAAAAGCAGGCTCATCATTGCCATAATAGAAAGCAGAAGAATGATTGACGTTAGACGTTTTTCCTTTATCGTATTCATATCCTTGCAAATCCCCATTTCTTCTTCATTCGGACAGCAATCCGACAGTTACAACCCCATTTTGACAGCAATCCGACAGTCTTAACCTATCAAAAAGGCCCAAATGACAGTAAACCGATAGTCTCAACTTCACATTTTTGCCTTTGACAGTAAACCGAGCGTTACAGCAGCAATTTTTCTCATTTTTACCCTTTCGGTCAGTGGAAACTTATCCACGCTCCTGCTGACGGCTCGAACCCGCAAATGCCCTGATTTCAAGCCATTTCCAGCCTCTTGACCTCATTTTCTGGATAGTGAAACAACCGTCTCCACATGTTCCGATCAATTTACCACATCAACTCATCGAAGGCGTCGCTTTCAATCTTGCTTATGTCCTCGATAAAGAGGACTTCGCCGTTTTCGAGCGTTATACTTTGCGAGAACTCATCGTATTTTGCTATCGTGCCGGTGACGGGTACATACTCGCCGCCGGTCTTTTTGCTGTCTGGAACGAATACCGTGAAGGTTGCTTCGGGCGGATTGTCTTGGTGGAACAGCCAAACGAGCTTTTCGTTGAGAGCCGCCTTGCTGTCCTCGTCGAGATCCAACTGTTCATCGGTTTCTCTTTCAGACTCCCGGATTAGGTCGTCATAGCCGGTAAGAGCGGCAAAAGGTGAAAACTGAGCAGCACGATTAAGTCGAGCCATCGGTTGGCGCTTCTTTGAAACGTGATGCTCTCGGTCAATTATTTCTGCGTATTCTTTTCGTGCGTCGCTCATGGTATCACCTCGCCGGATATTTTTCGCCCATCTTTTCGGTAAGATCGTGCAGGCACTTTTCGTATTGCTCTTTGGAGATTGCTCGCTTCTCCAAAAAGGTTTCCAATAGTGCCTTTTGCCTTAGGTACAGAATATGGTTCTTCTCTGCATGGGAAAGATTGTCCCATTGCTGTTGTTGCGTATTTTCAGTCATATTGCTTACTCTTAATCCTTTAAAAAATCAAGAATAACTCGGTTAAATTCTTCCGGCTTCTTATTTGCAATGAAATGATTTCCGTTGATAAAAACAAGCTGGCTATTCTGGATGTTCTCAGCAATCAGGCGTGTGTGCGATTCCCGTATCATATCTCTTGTTCCGGCAATCACCAGCGTTTTTGCCTGTATGGTTTTCAGTTCGTCCGGGTTGACATTCGGATCATTAACCATCAAGCTGAGCATTTCCGCATTCAGTCTGGCTGAGTCTTTTTTATCAGAAAGTCTCCTTGTGATTCGATAACCAATCTCAATCGGAATCTGAGTAGACCTTTTTACCCCGGCAGGATTCAGGTTTGCTCCGTTCAGAATTAGCTTGCCTACACGATCAGGATGTCGGATTGCAAAAACCATTGCAATATTTCCTCCGTCTGAAAAGCCAAGCAAGTGCGCCTTTTCGATATTGTGATTATCCATGAAAGACAGAAGGTCGTCTGCAAACTGGCTTATCGTAAATGGCTTGTCACCTCGTGGAGTTTTTCCATGACCTCGTGTATCAAGCGCATACACATGATAAAACTCAGCGAATACATCAATCTGCCCTCGAAAATAATCGCAGTCTTCGCCATTCCCATGTAGGAGGAAAAGCGGATGTCCGCCGCCTTTTTCTAAGTAGTAATGCTCTATGTCCATGACACTTTATCCTTTGAAAGCTTATTTCTTCGCTTCCGTCGCCTTAATCGCACCCAAGCAGTGGATTCTGACAACGCTATTATCATCTGTTTCTGATATTATCCGTAATTGCTCCAAATAAGGTCTAACGAACTCCGGTCTGCTCTTACCAAGAACACGGAAGATTTCTGGTGCTTCCATCCTGACCTTATTATCTTCATCGTGCAGGAGCCTTTCAAAGACCGGCATATGGTCTTCATAAACGTCAGGAGTAGTCGTGGCGATGTTTTCAGATGCCCATATAAAACTTAATCTGACTTTGGCATCCTCATCAGAGGCAAAACGGAATAGGTCATTCCAATACGGTTCAATCGCTTGATAGCTACCTCGTCCGATCCTTCCGAGGGCGTTGAGCGCACGTTCTCGCAATAGAGGCACAGGACTATCACAGAAGGAAGCGATTTTAGGAATCTCATTCACTATGGACGGTGGAGATACAAGTCCGATCTCACCCAGCAGCCAGAGAGCTTTCGCCTTTATTTTTGTTGATTCATGGAAAAGGAGAGACGAAAGAAAATGGACATTTTCGTTCCACTTACTTTTGTCTTTTGTCAACGCTCCAAGCTCTTTGTAGAGTTCATTTTCGTTCAATCCTTCATCTCCCTTGAACTGTGTTTTGTTTTCTTGAGCAAATGATACGGGCAAGGAAGAATCCAATGATGATTCCAATGAAATTGCAGATCAAGTCATCAACATCAAAGCTCCTACCAAAAATCATCTGTAAGAGTTCAACCAAAAGTGGAACAGCAACGGCAATGGCAAATATGTTCTTTCGATTTACTTTGTCTGTAATGAACGGAAGGAAAAAGCCGAGAGGTAAAAACATGAGCATATTTCCTATGAGCATAGTTTTTACCCAACTTCCAATAGTGAGTTCTCCAGACATGGCTTTGAAGACGGATGGCTCCAAATTGAATCCTCCAAAACTTATAATCGGATGAATCTCATCCCACCATCCATAAAAAATGCCATCGAAGAAGGAAAGCCAGAAATTCGCAGGCAATATCACAAGACTAATTAAACCTGTCAAGTAACAAACAAAAAGCCATCTGATGATTTCACGCAGCCAATTAGCTTTTTCTTTCTTCTTCCTTAAGGAAATCGCCCTTATAATTGCATATATAATTCCGACGAAGACAGTAATTGGGATTGCCTGAAAGAAATAACCCAAGACTGAACCGGAGTTCATAACTGATCTAAACCATTCAAACATGATAACCTCTCTGTAAGTGTATTATCATTACGCCTTATGCCCGCCAATCTGCTTATTGCGCTCCATAGCGGTGGCTCCTTCTTGCATATTCAGTCCTCTGACGATAGCGTTCTTGCCGAACTTGTCCCGTATGTCAATGAGGGCCTTCTGCATTTTGCGTTCCTTCTCAAGCTCTGCTTCTTCAGCTTTCTTCTTCCGTTCAAGAGCTTCGTAGTCTGTGAACAAGTCAAGCTGCACCGGCTGATCGTCCACCGTTTTTGCGTCTTCTTGCAGTATCAGCCGGGTAACGGCGATATTGAACCGTCTGACGAGCAGCTCCTTGTCCACGATCTTGTCGTAAATGTCGCAGACTGCCTTGACAATCAGTTTCGTTGAGTTCGTCTGACGACCCAAGTTTTGCGAGCCGTGTACGCCCTTCGGAACCTCACGTCCGTACCAATCCTTAACGATAGCGCCTTTGTATTTTGCTGCTCTTTTCGGGTCGGTGAGGTTCTCAATGTCATAGCTAACATCAAGCACTGCCTGATCTGTAAATAAGCCTTTCCGAACCAAGTCCATAGAGAGTTGGTCAGCCATTTCCTGAACGACGATTCGCCCTTCCTCGGCAGAGTATGGACGGGAGAGGACTTGTCCTTGACTGAGACTCTTTGATTCGGGTGTGTATGCCTTGCAGTCTGCAATCTCGGTTGGCTCCCAGCCCCAAGCGTGATCTATAAGCAGCTCCGCATTGACGCCGAACAGCTTATAAAGGAAATCCTCGTTATAAAGGGAGTTGTCCGATCCCTCAGAGCAACGGGCAATGTCGCCCATTGTGTATAGTCCATTTCTTTCGAGCTTTCGGGCTATCCCATTTCCAATCCGCCAGAAGTCAGTCAGCGGACGGTGGCACCACAACTTTTCACGGTAACTCATTTCGTCAAGCTCTGCGATACGAACACCGTCTTTATCTGCGGGAATGTGTTTTGCCACTATGTCCATAGCGATTTTAGCGAGGTACATATTGGTGCCGATACCCGCCGTTGCGGTGATACGGGTTTCCCGCATTACATCCCGGATCATCTTCATGGCGAACTCGTGCGCCGTCATGTGATAATGGCTGAGATAGTAGGTGGCGTCTATGAATACCTCATCGACGGAGTACACGAGAATATCATCAGCGGAAACATAGCGAAGGTAGATCTCCACGATGCTGCGGGAGTAGTCCATGTAGTACTTCATCCGAGGGGGAGCAACGACTAAATCAAGCTCCAAAGACGGGTTTGCCGCCAGCTCCGAAGCGAAGATAGACTTTCCCGTAAATTTGCCGCCCGGAGCGTTCCTGCGCCTTTCACGGTTGACTTCCTTGATACGTTGCTTTGCCTCGAACAGTCTGGCTCTCCCTGATATACCGTGTGCTTTCAGAGCCGGTGATACGGCAAGGCATATTGTCTTGTCGGTTCGGCTCTCGTCAGCAACAACGAGGTTCACATCAAGCGGGTCGTAGCCACGCTCTGCGGCCTCGACGGAAGCGTAGAACGACTTTAAGTCTATGGCTATGAATTGTCTTTTCGGAGCCACCTACGCTCACCGTCCTTTCTTGATTACACTGCGTACTTTTTGAAATTCTCAGCTTGCTCCAGAACCTCTTTATAAACATCGTCGATTGTTACGGGAGGATAGCCATATTCATCGAGGATAACCGCCAAATCGAACTGAAGATTTGCCTTTATATCCTCCCGTGTTGACCAGTCCGTATAACGGGCTTTATCGTCAACAATCTCCTTGATACGCTTTGACAATTCAATCATCTTGTCGTCAGGATATTCAAACTCATACTTCTTTGAGACGAATTTGAGGATGTCGTAGAAAGCCTTTTCTTCAAAGTCAATTCCCATCGACTTAAAGGAGTCCTTTTCAGTTTTCAACTCCTCCAATAACTTGGCGAGCTGCTCGGCAACATCGTCAAGAACTTCGTTTGCATAAGCCTCGTCCCGACGCCGGTTATTATACTCGTCTACAACACGCTTTAGCCTGTCGGAGAACTCGACTGCCATGATCTTATTGACTTTCTTGAACTCGTCGATAGCCTGAGACAAAAGTCTCTGCAAAATCTTGATCTTCGTGTTGGGAAGCTGGATCGCATTGATCTTATCCATGTACTCGTCGCTGAAAATATCGACTGAGATATGCTTTCCAGTCTCGAACAATTCCTCAATGCCGTCGGATTGGATAGCTCCCTCCAGCATTTGACGAACACGGGCATTCATCTGAGCAATATCGGGAGCGTCGCCTTTGGTAAGCTTGAAAAGGATTGACCGTACTCCGCAGTAGAAGTGGATATAGTCTTTTTCTTTATCGCTTATCTGCTCGCTTGCGCTACAAAGATTGAACGCTTGCTTCATTCTTTTTACTGCTGCCATAAAGCGAAGCTCAAGCTCCTCGGAAAGCTGGACGTATTCTACAGCTCTGTTCAGGCAATCAAGCTGTTGTTTTGGTGTTCCCTCAAAGAAGTCTTTGCTGTTGAAGTTATAGAACATCTGACCAAGAACATCGAGCTGATCCTTTACTATGGTAATTGACTGTTCGATTCCTTCGAATTCTTCGCTCTCAAAGTTGGTGTACTTTTTGAGCGCAAGGTTCATGTTCTTCTTGATTCCGATATAATCAACGATTAAACCCTTGTCCTTGCCTTCGTAGACTCTGTTGACACGGGAAATGGTTTGAATAAGCGTGTGCTGCTGAATAGGCTTGTCAATGTAAATCGTATCGAGGGAAGGAACATCAAAGCCGGTCAACCACATATCAACAACGATAGCGATTTTGAAGTTTGACTTGACGTTTTTGAACTGGCGGTCAAACTCTTTCCTGTCTTCCTTTGTGCCAAGCATTTCAAAGAGTTCCGGCTTATCGTCCTTATTCCTTGTCATGACGAGCTTAATCATTTCAATAGGTTTAAGCTCTTTTTTGTCTTGCTCGCTCAGGACTACGCCATCAGCGCAAGCCTTCTTCTTTGCCCACTCAGGACGCAGTTCAATGATAATCTTGTAGAAATCATAAGCAATATTCCTGTTGGAACAAACGAACATTGCTTTTCCTGCGACTGTAGCACCTTCTGCAACACGGGTTTCATAGTGGTTAATGAAATCCTCGGCAACAGCTCTAAGCCGATCAGGATCGCCAATAATCATATCAAGGTGAGCAACCGCTTTCTGGCTTTCCTCAATCTGATACTCATTAGCCCCCTCGGCTTCACAACGGTCATAGTATTCTTCAATCTCTCTTACTTTGTCTTGATTGAGAGTAACCTTTGCAGCACGTCCATCGTAGACGAGATTGACTGTGATTCCATCTCTGACCGCTTCGGTCATTGTATAGGCGTCCACGACGCCGCCGAACACTTCAATCGTTGCGTCGATAGGTGTGCCCGTAAACCCAACATAAGTTGCATTGGGAAGGGAGTCGTGCAGATACTTGGCAAAACCATAAGTACGACTGACACCATCGGATGTAATCTTAACCTTCTGGTCGAGATTGATCTGGCTTCTGTGCGCCTCGTCAGAAATACAAATTACATTCGCTCTGTCTGTCAGAAGATCCAAGTCTTCGGTAAACTTCTGAATCGTGGTCAGATAAACGCCGCCACTGGTTCTTCCGCTCAACTCCTGACGGAGCTTTTCACGAGACTCAATGCTGACGACGGTTTCATCGCCTATGTATTTCTTCGAGCTGACGAACTGCTTGGAAAGCTGATCGTCAAGGTCGGTTCTGTCAGTAATAATAACGATAGTGGGGCTGTGGAAATACGTTGACTTCATCAGCATACGGGTTAAGAACATCATGGTATAGCTCTTGCCACAACCCGTTGCACCGAAGTAAGTACCGCCTTTGCCGTCACCTTCAGGGCGAAGATGCAGCTTGATATTCTCAAAGAGTTTCTTAGCGGCAAAGAACTGCGGATAACGACAAACGATCTTCAAGTCTTTATCTGAGCTATCCGGGAAGTACACGAAGTCCTTAATAACTGCAAGCAGCCGTTCTTTTCGGAACAAGCCTTTTACCATAGTGGTAAGCGAGTTGATCCCGTCAACCTCTTTGTCGTCGGCTTCGATTTTACGCCAAGCATAGAAGAAGTCATAAGGAGAGAAGAAGGAGCCATACTTGTTGTTTGCGCCATCGCTGATAACGATAAAGGCGTTGTATTTGAAAAGCTCAGGTATATCACGACGATACCGAACAGTAAGCTGAGTATAGGCGTCCATAATCGTGGTATTCTCTTTCACGGCGCTCTTAAACTCAAGAACGACAACGGGAATACCGTTGATAAACACAATGCCATCCGGTATGCGAAGCTGCTTTTCAATTCCTTCGATTTCGAACTGATTTACGACCTTGAAAATGTTGTTGTCAGGATTGGCAAAGTCAATAAGCTCTATGTATATGTCTTTTTGAGTGCGGTCCTCCCGGTTGAAGATAAAGCCATCACTTATCATCTTATAGACAGCTTTATTTGCCTCATAGATCGAACCGGAAATAGAGCGCAGAGAGAAGACAATGCTATCCACCTCGTTGGGTGTGATACCATCTTTTGCATATCGGTTATAGAGGTACTGCTTGAGATCGTCTACAAGCAAGACTTCCGACCTTTCTCTATGGATTTTATCGCCTTGAAGGTACAGATACCCCTCATCTTGGAAAAGTTCCATGATAGACATTTCCAAAGCGTGTTCATTAAAGTACGACATCTTTGCCACCTCTCAATTCTCGGTTCAGTTCTTCCATTAAGGCTTTTTCTCTCTGCTGCTGGTCATACTCCTGATACTTCAAACCCAGCCGTGCCAGCATCAGAGTGCCTTCCCAATCATCTATGTTGGAATAATGCGTTGCCTTGCATACATCTGTCAGGCTGCCAATAATCAGCCCGGTACAATCAAGTGCAAAGTCGATCAGCTCTTTTATGTCCGGGTATGATATAGGATACTTCTTCGTGATGGAGTCAATATCCTTTATCCGTGCTTCATCATTGTGTGCGTAGATCGTGTTGCGCTGCTTTCGAATGTTTTCTTGCTTCTTGCTCAAAGACCGAAAGCGTTTCTGATACAGACCTAAGAACTCCGGGAAAGTCAAGTCAACGCTGACTGGCGCAGTATCAGGCGAAGGAACATCAAACACCTCAAATATCCGACGCTGACTCTCAACCTGCTGCTTGAAAAAACATTCTTCTTCAGGTTTCAAACGGTGCTGATAAGGGATCGGGAAAGAATACTTAGTGCCGTGATCTTCAACAGTCCATGTGTCACGGTATTCCGGGAAAAGGTTAATGTTGCTCCTGCACGAATCCAACATTGATCCAATGCTAACGCTGTCGCTGGAGCTGTCGTATAGCTTTGCGATTTCCATAAAGCAGGCTTTCATCAGAGCACCATAAACGACCTGATAAAACGCTGGTGATAGACGCATTTCAGGATCGTATTTTTTCCTGAAATCTCGGTATTGCAGCATTATCAAGTAGTAAGCATTTGCGTCAAATGCCTCTTGATGTAATTCTTCTGCGATCTTAACAAGATCAGCCTTTTCCAAGTTCTTTCCCTCCTTTCCAGTCGAGTAAATGATAATTTAG
>Ga0208297_1001317_pt1 | contig 25457 bp, 25 predicted proteins | sample LMS_cellobiose_e_FD_187367 | JGI IMG/M metagenome (GOLD analysis project Ga0208297, IMG submission 187367) | Rumen-fistulated moose microbial communities from Alaska, USA - LMS_cellobiose_enrichment (SPAdes) (version 2) | ecosystem: Host-associated > Mammals > Digestive system > Stomach > Rumen... | reverse complement strand
GTGAGGCATAAGAATATTTCAGCTAACTTGAATAGGTATTGCACCTTTTCGCAGAAAAAATGAGCGGCTGGGCTGCCGCAAAAAGGGCGCGGCTGGATACGGCTGTATTTGCTGGTTGCGGATATTTGAAAGCAAGTTGATGCAGTTGCGTGGAGTTCAAGAACAGCGCCGCGTTTGGAATGAAAGCGTTATGACGGCCGCGTAGGTTGGGTATAGCCATGGTAATATGAGATCCTTCCGCGGTATGTCATATTGTTGTTTTCTCATGTAGGTAAGGTATATTTTGTATGAGATGGAAACGCTTCTGTACTGGGAATAAAAATATAACGATTACATCTTTTCTTAAAATCAACCGCATCAGTGTGCTATAGATAATGTTAAATAATTAACAACCGCCATTTTTTTTCTATACAAATAATGTATGAATTGGAAAATTCTTTACAAAAATATGACAGAATGTCATTTCATAATAGAAACGTATCGTAATCCTTCAGAGCCGTTGTGAAAGGCAGTCCTCCGGAGCGCGGGAGCGATGCGTTTCATGAGGAAAACAAGCTATGCTGGCCAGGCACCCACGGTAGGCATAGGGGAAAGGTTTTGATGTGTTTGGGGAGGGTAGCATGAAAAAAGGATGGGCATGGATTTTGGGAGCGCTCGCGCTGGTTGTCATGCCGGCTTACGCGGCTGAAACACCGTCTCCGGAAATACTGGCAAAATTGAAGCAGCCTACTGTCATGGGGACGGCTTCTCATCCGCGGATGCATGTTTTGTTCAAGCATGTCAGACACAAAAATGTGGAATGCACAGTTTGCCACCACATGGAAGACCCGGACGGGAAAACATATGTTTCCTGCTCTTCTGAAGGATGCCATTCTGACAAGGACCGCAAGTCCCGGGAACCGGACAGCTATTTTATGGCCATGCACAATCCTCAGAGCCATCATTCCTGTCTTGGGTGTCACCGGGCTGAGGAGCCCAAAAACCACCGGGTGCGCGACCTCGGCGGGTGCCATACCTGCCACAACAACCGTGTGATGACTTACTACACCAATACTGGCAACAAATAAGACTGCTTCGGCTTTGGCAGGCTCTTGAAGTCGGGATGTGCGCATGAGGTGATCCTCAGGCGATGCTTTGCCTGGGATGAAGCGGGGCGCCAACAAAGCCTGCACGGGCAGAATACTGTTCATGATGCGCAGAAGCGTCTTTTGCTGATAGGCGGGGGCAAAGACGCCGCTCCGGCAGATGAACGTATCCCAAGGCGCAACGCGCTGTAACTCGGGAGAACACAATGACTCAGCAACAAAAATGTGACTGGACGCCTGGCAGCAGGGAGGTGGGAAAAATCACCCCTCCAGAAGAATGCCAGTGGCAGGAAACCCTTGTCCCTTCCTGCGATGGGGAAAAGTTTGCTGCGGTGGTGGCGCGTGATGACGGTACGTTTACCCTTCGCGTTAATGATTCTCTGTGGGACATGGAAGCGGAAAAAATTACCTTCGCGCGTTTTGTTCCCGACGGCAGGGTTTCGGCCATAGTCCGTGTGGACGGGGAATGGGCTGCGGCCGTTGATGGAGAGCTGCAGGAAGAGCGGTACGATTATCTCTGGGGGACGCTTGTCAGCAAAAACAACAGCAGAATTGCCATGCCATTCCAAAGAGATATGGAATATGGCGTTCTGCTGGAAAAGACCCCGTGGGAAACCCTGTTTGGTTCTGCCACGGATTTTGTGATTTCAGACAGCGGCATGTACACCTGCGCCGTCGTTCGGACGGCTCCTCTGGGGCAGGCCGATCTGGAAGGGTTTGCCAAGGGGATATACACCATCGCGGTGGACGGAACAGCCTGGGAGCAAACATTCCTCAATGCGTGGTCGCCTTGCTTTGACGCCGAGGAGCACCGCGTGGCCTGCACTGTGCGTGTGACCCCGTTTGAATACAGTATCGCCGTGAACGGGCAGCGCTGGAACGAAACCTTTCCTTGCGCGTGGGAACCCTGCTTTGATGAGACAGGCGCCTGCCTCGCTCCCGTGCGCAAAAGCGGCGGATGGGGATTGGCCAGAAATGGTTCCATGCTGTGGAAGCCGTCTTTCGCCGAATGCTGGACGCCTGTAGCCCGTGCCGGCGCCGTGTGGGCCGTGGTCGCGCCCCGATATGGAGCGTTTACCGTAGCCTGCAACGGCGTGCCCTGGCGATGCCTGTTCCCTGTTGTGACAGACCTTGTTGTTTCGCCGGACGGGAAGCGGGCCGCGGCCCTTGCCAGTCATGACAATTCCCTTTTTCGCATTCTGGCTGACGGAAAACCATGGGAAGGTGAATATGACATGGCCTGGCCTCCGTTTTTTTCGCCAGACGGCTGCCATATTGCCGCGCATGTCCGCAAGGGCGGCAAAGAAGCCATCGTCCTGGACGGAAAGGTGGCGGCGGAAGGGCTGGACCAGACATGGAACCCGGTTTTCAGCCCTGACGGTAAAGCATTGATGTTCTGCGCTGTCAGGGGGGATACCTTCCTCCGCCATGTCATCAATACGGAGAATTGAGGTAGCTCTATGAATACACTGTATAATTTTGCTGTTGGGCCCTTGGCCTGGGCGGCATGGACCATATGTATTCTGGGGACGGTTTGGCGGGTATGGTCGCTGTGGAGACTGGCCCGCCGGCGCGACGCTTCCACTGTCGCCTACTTGAGTCTGCCGTGTTCGCTCAAGTCTTTTTTCCGTTGGGGCATACCTTTCGGGACGCTGGGATGGCGTGCCAGCCCGCTTCTTACGGTCGCCACATTTGTGCTGCATCTGGCTCTTGTTGCTTCGGCGTTGCTGTTTTCGGCACACAACGTGATGTGGGATTATAATTTCGGGCTGAGTTTCGCTTCTCTGCCTGACCCGGTCATGGACGTCGTCACGCTGACGGCTCTGGCCGCCTGTGCCGTGCTGGCCTGGCGCAGGATAGGCAATGCAAACGTCAGCACTGTGACCCGCAGGGCCGACTGGTTTGGACTGGTGCTTGTGGCCGGGATTTTCGCGAGCGGTTTTGCCTCCGCGCACAACTGGGTAAGCCAGCCTTTCATGGCCCTGCTTCATGTGTTGCTGGCTGAAACGCTGCTTGTATGTTTTCCGTTCACGCGGCTGAGCCACGCGTTTCTTATTTTGTTCACACGCGCCAGTATGGGGTCTGAGGCCATTGGCGTGCGGCGGACTTGCGACTGGTAGGGGGAGATCATGGGAATTGAAGAACGCCGAATTGAAGATGCCAATCTGGAGCGCGCCCGCACGTCGCTCACGCCGGAGAAGATCACCAAGGTTATCCGTGATGTGCTGAAAGGTGAAGCCGGGGCCAAGCTCAAGATTTACGCTGAAATTTGTATGCGCTGCGGCGCTTGCGCGCAAGGATGCCATTACAGCCTCTCGCATCCCGATGATCCATCGTATACACCGGTTGCCAAACTGGACAAGACGCTGTTCAAGATGATCCGCGACAAGGGCAGGATCTCGCCGGATCAACTGTACGGCATGGCCCAGATTGCGTTTACCGAATGCAATATGTGCCGCCGCTGCTCGCATTTCTGCCCCGTAGGCATCGACGTGGCCTATCTCATCAGCATGGTCCGCCGGATTTGCAGCAAACTCGGCATGGTGCCCACGTTCATCCAGGATACAGCAAACAGCCACTCCGCGACCTTTAACCAGATGTGGGTCAACGAAGATGAATGGCAGGACAGCCTGATTTGGCAGGAAGAAGAAGCGCGGGATGAATTTCCGGGCCTCAGGATTCCTCTGGACGAAGAAGGTGTGGACTTTATGTACTCTGTCATCGCGCCGGAACCCAAGTTCCGCACCCAGCTGATTTATCAGGCCGCGGCGATTTTTCACTCGGCAGGGTGCAGTTGGACCATGCCTTCAAAGCCGGGCTGGGATAACAGCGATATGTGTATGTTTGTCGGGGATTACGAGATGATGGGTCGGATCAAGCGCACCCATTTTGATTTGGCGCGCAAGCTTCGCGTCCGGCGTATCGTCATGGGCGAATGCGGCCACGCTTTCCGTTCGGTTTACGATCAGGGCAACCGCTGGCTGGGCTGGAAGAATTCGCCGGTGCCGGTTGTCCACTCCATTGAGTTCTTCTGGGAGCTGCTCAACGAGGGGAAAATCCACATTGCGCACAAGTTTGAGGAACCCGTTACCATTCACGATCCCTGCAACACTGTGCGAGGCCGCGGGCTTGGGGACAAGCTGCGTGAAGTGGTGCATGCCCTGTGTTCCAACGTGGTGGAGATGACCCCAACCCGTGAGCATAATTTCTGCTGCGCGGCCGGAGGCGGCGTTATCAACTGCGGCCCGCCCTTCAAGAGCGTGCGTATGGAGGGCAATAAGTGCAAGGCGGATCAGCTGAAGGCTACAGGCGTGAATCACGTTGTGGCGCCGTGTCATAACTGTCATGGCGGGCTTGAAGATATCATCAAGCACAACCAGCTGAAAATGGAAACTTTGTTTCTTGGCGACCTCATCTATAAGCTGATGGAAAAGCCGCAGTAACTTTTTCCAGGATTCGGAGGACCTCTATGAGCTTGTTTTCGTCAGGGATTCTGGGGAAGGGGCTGACGGCGCTGGCGGTGGTTTTGTTTGCCGCTGGCGCGGCAGGAGCGGAAACACTGCGGCTGGAATGCCCGAAATCTGTCAAGGCGACCCGGCCGTCCGTTTTGTTTGAGCATGACGCGCATAACGAAAAGGCCGGCTTGGATGACTGCTCGGTATGCCACCATGGCGCCCGTGATGGAAAAATCGAGTACGGAGACCCCAGCGAAGGGACGCCATGCGTTGACTGCCATGCGATAGACGCGCCCAAGGGCACTACGCCCTACATGCGGGCCTTCCATCAGCAGTGCATCCTCTGCCACAAGAAAAAAAACAAAGGACCAACGGCATGCGGTGAATGCCACAGGTGATGTATGGATACGGTTATTCTTCAGCCTGACGGGCACCTGCTTTTGCCTGATTCGTCTTCCTGCGGAGACGGATTGGGCTGCCTGCGCCGGGTGCTGGAGCTGCATCCGGACTGCACCCTGCGTTCGGTTTTTGCCTTGCTCAGGCGTTGCCCGCTCTATCAGGAGCTGGTGCCAGGACTTGCGTCGGCCGTTAAGGAAGCTGAAGAACTCCCGCAGGATGGATGCGTGAGCTCTGCCGTCAAAGGTCTGAGCGTAGCAAAGAGCGTCGAGATCACCGGGTATCCCGGAGCGCCGAGGGTAGATGTGTATCTCCGCCTGGAAGGGGAAGGGAAAAACGCTCCTGAGTTGAGATTCCTGCAGCTTGGCGAACTCTTGGACATTCCCCTCAGGCTTGGGGGAGCCAGGCACATTCTTCTGGGCGAAGCGGCGGCGCTGGTTTGCGAGGCATCGTTCACGCTGTTCGAGCTGATTGAGTGCATAGGCTGGGAGTTGGGTTTCCAGGGGGGCTCTTTAACCTGTAATATTGAGAGGTGAGCATGTTCAGCCATATTCTCTTCGCCACATCCGGCACGCCAGGCAGCGACAACGCTGCAAAACTTGCCTTTGATTTGGCCGAGCGGCAGAAGGCCTCACTGACGATGTTCCACTGCTATGGACTGCCTTCCCGCGGATTCAGCACGGAAGTGATGGATATTCGCAGCGGCATGATGGAACAGCAGGATGAGCACTATCAGGAATGGGTTCTGGAAGAATTGCGCACAACTTACGAAGAGCAGATAAAAGCGTGCACTGTGCCGTTTGATTTGAAAATCACCGTAGGCACTCCTTCTACGGAAATCCTGCGCGAAGCCCGCAAACTCAAGACTGATCTTATTGTCATGGGCGCCGCCAGCGCCGCCACGGATCCCAACGCCGCCAGGCTTCGCACCATCGTGGGGAACACCGTGCGTAATGTGGCCCGCAAGGCCCGCTGCCCTGTGCTTATTGTCAACCGGCCCTGTACCACCTGCTGGCATCTGTTCTCCAATATCGTGTTCTGCACTGATTTTTCGGAAGCGGCGGATCATGCCTTCCGGTTCGCGCTGGAAACAGCCATGGAACTGGAGGCGAAACTGTATATCGTGCACGCCATTGATCTTGGCACGTCGGCTCTGACGGTGGATCAGGCGGAAGTGGAGCGGCTGCGCCAGCGGCAGGCCGAGCGGCTGGAAAAGACTTATTTCCCAAGAATGGGGAGTTTTTCCAACTACGAGGTCTTTGTGCGCGAAGGCGTGCCTTATATGGAGATCCTCAAGGTGGCGCGCGAGAACAAGGCTGACCTTATCGTTATGGCGCATCATTCCAAAAACGTTTCACCCGACGAAGCGGAAATCGGTTCGACAGTCGAACAGGTGGTGCTGCGCTCCGCATGTCCCGTCGCCAGCGTGACCAGAGCCGAGGCGGAATGAAAGATGCAGTCCAAGCGGGTGCTTGTTGTTGATGACGAGGTGAAATTCCGCTATTTTTTAAGTATGCTATTCACACGTCATGGCTATGAAGTGAAGGTCGCCCGAAACGGAGAAGAAGCGCTGGAAGTCTTACGGGAGTGGGTGCCGGATTGTATTACGCTGGACATGATGATGCCGGAACGTTCCGGACTCGCGTTTTATGAAAAACTGTGCCTGAATCCGGCATGGAAAGACATTTTCGTTGTGGTGCTGTCCGCTGTTCCGAAATATGTCATCAATCACCTTCTTGAAATCATGAAACTCTCATCAGGTTCCCTGCCGGAACCTGCGGCGTGTCTGGAAAAACCGGCGGCGCCAGAGACCATTCTGGAGACGGTCGCGCAGGTTATGCAACGATGCGCCGACGCATGACGGAGAAAGCTATGGCAAAGAAAATTCTGATCATCGACGACGATCCGTATATCGTCAAGTACATTTCTGAAGTCCTCACAGATAACGGATACGCTACCTGCACGGCTTCCAATGTCGAGGAGGCATTGGACGTGTTGAAACGTGAGCGTCCGGACATGGTGACGCTGGATATGGAAATGCCGCAGGAATGGGGTCCCCGGTTTTATCGCAAAATGACCATGATCCCGGAATTCAAAAATATGCCTGTGGTGGTGATCAGCGGTCTGACCGGTATCCATCTTGCCATCCGGAATGCCGTAGCCAGCCTGGCCAAGCCCTTTGCGCCGGAAGAACTGCTCAGCATTGTTGAAAATGTCTTCAGATCGGAAGAGAAGACGAGGCAGTCTATCCTGGAAAAGGGCTGATGGCGGCCAGGGAGGAGGAGTTCCATGCAGCTGCAGAAGGAATCGCGCTATGGGCTCAGACTGATGATGGTGCTTGCCCTGCATCAGAGCGATGGCGCAATCCAGATGAGGTATATTGCGGAGGCGCTGGGGGTTTCCCAGATGTACCTGTGCAAAATCGCCCACAAGCTGCGCAAAGCCAAAGTGATTGTCGGTTTCCGCGGCAGCCATGGGGGGTATCGGCTGGCGCGGCCAGCTTCTGAAATTACCGTGGGCGAACTGGTTCGCTGTCTGGAGGATACTCCGACATTGACCCGCTGTATCATGAACCCGTCTCTTTGCGCCAATGCTTCCTGCTGCATGAGCAGGAAAATCTGGCAGAAAGGACAGGAGGCCATGTACAGAGTGTTTGATGCCTGCACATTGGATAAACTGGTCGAAGAACGTGACGACCCTCAGTGGAAGGAAGCTATGCTTCATACTGCGCCGTGCCTGCAGCGCTGAGGCGTTTCCTGGAGGAAAGGGGGCCTTGATGAGGCAGTTCGACGGATTCGGCATGCCAATGGACAGGAGTCAGTCATGAGCGTTCTTTCAGGTTTGGTTCGTGCGGTCAAGGAGCTTGCCTCGCAGGGACGGCTTTCCTGCCGTCTTGAAGAGACCGCCTACGATGATGAAATAGGCGAGATGGCGCGCGCCATTGAAGAGCTGGAGGAGGCGCTGTGCCGGAAGCAGACGGAACTGGCGCACGCTGTGTCTGAATATCAGATCCTTTTTGATCATGTCCCCTGCAGCATTTCGGTTCAGGACAGGGAATATCGCCTGCTGCGCTGGAACAAGCAGTTTGCCGTACGGTTTGCTCCGGAATTGGGGAAAACATGCTATGAAATTTACAAAGGCAGATTGAGCCCCTGTCCCGGCTGCTCCGTCATGCGGACCTGGGAAAAAGGCGAGCACCAGTGCAAGCAGGAAAGCCGCCTCAATGCAGACGGAACCAGGGATTACTGGTTTGTCCAGACGATTCCGATGCGCAATGACAGCGGCGAGATCACTTCCGTCATGGAAATGAGCATCGACATGACGCTGATCCGCACGCTTGAGGAACAGCTCCTGCAATCGGAGCATGCGCATAAGGCTATTTTTGAGAGCATCCCGAATGCGGTTTTTATTCTCGACGTCAAGACGCTGGAGATTCTTGATTGCAACCAGGCCGCGGTGAAGCTGTACAAAGCGCTCAGAAAGACATTGATTGGCGCGAGCATTCTGGATCTTTTCCCGCCTGAGGAACGCGAACAGTATGATTCGCAGCTGAGAGCGTTTACGGCTTTTGCCGGTGTCATCATGCAGCGGCCCGACGGCAGCACTATCCATGTGGACATTCGTTCGTCCCTGGCCCGCATCGAATCCAGGCAGGTGCTTATCCTGTGTGCGACCGATGTGACCGAACGGTTGGAGATCGAGCAGAAACTGATTCAGGCCGGCAAGATGGCAACCCTCGGCGAGATGGCCGCTGGCGTAGCCCACGAGCTTAATCAGCCCCTGACGGTCATCCGGGGGGTATCCTCCTATTTTCTGCGCCGTCTTCAGCGGGGTGAGGCAATATCGCCAGATGAGGCGCTGGAACTGGCCGGCGATGTCAAGGAGCAGGTTGATCGGGCCAGCGACATTATCAACCACATGCGCGCTTTCGGGCGTAAGTCCGATGTCCCTCTGCAAGATGTGAGTCTTAACGACAGCGTACGCCATGCCTGCGATCTTTTCGGACGGCAGCTCGCAGTGCACGGCATCGATTTACGCCTGGAACTTGACCCGCATGTGCATCTGATCCGCGCTATCCCCAACAGGGTGGAGCAGATGGTGGTTAATCTCGTGCTTAACGCGCGTGACGCCGTGGACGAAAAAAGCGAGGCCTGTCCGGGCAGCGGCGCAAAGTACATTCTGCTTGAAACCCGCGAAGCGAACAATATGGTTATCCTCGCCGTTGAAGATTCGGGAAACGGCGTGCCGGACTGCCTGCTGCACAAGATTTTCGAGCCTTTCTTCACGACTAAACCGGTAGGCAAGGGCACAGGCCTGGGGCTTTCCATTGTTTATGGTCTGGCCAAGGACTTTGGCGGAACGCTTTCCGTATCCAATGTCCCCGGCGGCGGAGCGCGGTTTGAGCTTGCTTTTCCCGCTGGCGAACCAGCGATGGAAGAGCCGGCGGGGAGGCTTTCGTGAACAAGCCTGGCGATGATCTGCGCGTGCTGCTTATTGACGATGAGCCGGCTATCAGGCGTGTTCTGGGCACGCTGATTGCGGATTTCGGCTATGCCGTCAGCAATGCCGCCAGCGCTGGAGAGGCCTTGGATATGTTTCGGCGCGAACCGTTTGCCCTTGTGGTTTCCGACATACGGATGCCGGGCATGAACGGCATCGAGCTTTTGCAAAAAATCAGGGAATTGCAGCCTGATACACAGGTGCTGATGATCACCGGACACGGCGATATGGACAGCGTTGTGCAATGCCTGCGATTCGGGGCGGCGGATTTTATTGACAAGCCGGTCAACGAAGCGCTCCTGGAACACGCTCTTGCCCGCTGCGCGGAAAACTGGCGGATGCGCCTTGCGCTGCGCAGGCATCAGGAACAGCTGGAAGCCCTGGTTGAGGAACGTACACGCGAGCTTTTGGAAACACAGCGGCTGGCCATTGTGGGAGAAACGGTTTCCGGCATGGCGCATTCCATTAAAAACCTGGCCTTTGCTCTGGACAGCAGCCTGTACGTTCTGGAAGACGGTTTGAAATGCGGGGACAACGCGCAGCAAGCCCAGGGCTGGAGCATGCTGCGCGAGACGGTGATCCATGTGCGGGACCGTCTGCTGGCGCTGCTTCGGGCCGGGGAGACGCAAAAACCGTGCCTTGTTCCGGTGTCTCCGCTTCTGCCAGCGAGGCAAGCCGTCGCGCTTCTGCGGGATAAGGCCGAAAGCCTTGGTATCACGCTTATGCTTGACACAGAGGCAGAGCTGCCGGAAGCCATGCTGGACAAGGAGTTGATCCAGCGCTGTCTGGAAAACCTGCTTGTTAATGCTGTCGAAGCCTTTTTACCTCCCGCCGCGCGACTGCGCCCGGCCGAAATCCACGTGAGCGTGGAGCGGGCTGATGGAATGCTTGCATACCGCGTGGCGGATACCGGCAGCGGACTCAGCGCTGAGGCCGCGGAAAACCTGCGCAGGGGATTTTTCACCACCAAGCCTGACGGCACAGGCTTCGGGCTGCTGACAACCCGCAAGGCATTGCTGGAGATGGGCGGCCGTCTGGAATGGTCCTCCGCACCGGGCGGCGGGGCCGTTTTTGTGATGCGCCTGCCGGAAATGGCCGTGCCGCGATGAACGCTACCCAAGGACATCCCGTTATGGATACGACAGAAGTACTGGAACAATATCCGATCATGCTGGTTGACGATGAGAAAGGAGTCCGTACAGTCCTCGGCCTGTTGCTTCGGGACGCGGGATACACCGTGCATGCTGTGGCCTCCGGAGAGGAAGCCCTCCAGCTTTTTGCGGAAAAAAGCTATCCCATCGTCATCACGGATATCCGCATGCCGGGCATGTCCGGTATTGATCTGCTCCGGCATTTGAAAGCTCTTTCTTCTGATGTTGAGGTGATTCTGATTTCCGGACACGCGGATCTTGATGTGGCCATTCAGGGACTGCAGCTGGCCGCTTCAGATTTCATCACCAAGCCTATTAACGACGATATGCTGTTCATCGCCCTGAAACGGGCTATCGAACGTCTTGATATGCGTGCCAAACTCAAGGCCTACACCGCGAATCTGGAGCGGCTGGTGGAAGAAAAAACCGCCCAGCTTGTCGAAGTAGAGCGCCAGCTGGCCGCCAGGCAGGCGGTTGACGGCTTCGCTTTCGGCCTTAAGGCCATCAGCTCGTTGATGACAGGAGATCAGCAGGCATTTAACGAACTGCCCTGCTTTATCGCCGTGCATAATCGTTTTATGGAAATTGTGGCGGTCAACGAGTTGTACCGCGAGCGCCTTGGCAACCTGGTGGGGCACCCCAGCTGGGAGCCGTACGCGTCCGCTGCCGAAGGCGGCTTTCTGCCTGTGGAGCGGGCAATCAGAGAAGGACGCGGGGCGCGCAGCGAGCATGTGGTCAGAGGGAAGGATGGAACGGAAATTCCCGTTTTGGTACATACGGCACCCATCCTCAACAACGACGGGGAGGTTGAACTGGTGCTGGAGCTTTCCGTCGATGAACGCGAAAGCCGGCGGCTGCGTGAAGAATTGCGCGTCACGCGTGAACGTTTCCGGCAGCTGTTCAACGAAAGCCCCTGCCATATCGCTGTCATTTCCAAAGATTACACCCTGCTGGAAGCAAACAAAAACTATCGGAAAACGTTTGGCTTCGGCGCCGGAAAGAAGTGTCACGAGCTTTTTGCCGGCAGCAGCGCCCCCTGTGAGGAGTGCCCCATACAGACAACGCTCACCACCGGTCAGAACAAGAAATTTGAGAAGGTTGTGCTGGATCGGGAAGGCAAGCCGATCAACATGCTTGTCTGGACGGCGCCTCTTCTGGATACCAGCGGAAAGCCCCATGAAGTGATTGAAATGGCTCTGGATATTACCGAACTGCGCCAATTGCAGGATCGGCTTGTCTCGCTGGGGCTGCTGATGGGTTCGACCGCGCATGGCATCAAGGGTATGCTCACCGCACTGGATGGCACCGTATACCGGATAGGTTCTGGCATTGCCAAGGGAGATGCCGCCCGCACCCAGGATTCGCTGAAGGATTTGCGGCAGACTGTGACCAGATTACGCAAGCTCGTGCTGGACATCCTTTATTTTACCAAGGAAAGGGCTCTTGAGCTCAGTACGATAGATCCGGCTGAACTGGTGCGGTCTATCGCCTTGACCGTCGCGGACAAAGCCAGGGATGCCGACGTCGTTTTAACGCCCCGCGCGGACGGCAATCTTGGCAAACTGGAGGCGGACTATGCCATTTTGCATTCCGCGATGGTCAATTTGGTCGAAAACGCTGTGGATGCCTGTCAGGCAGACGCAAAACCGAATCACGAAGTCCGCATCGAAGTGCGGGGGGAAGCTGACAGCCTGATTTTCTGCATCAGGGATAACGGGATCGGCATGTCGGACTCGGTGCGCGCCAAACTGTTCACGCTGTTTTTTTCTTCAAAAGGCAGCGGAGGTACAGGGATTGGCCTGTACATTGCGCGCCAGATCATCACCCAGCATGGCGGACGCATAGAAGTGGAGTCCTCTCTCGGCGAGGGGAGCTGTTTCACAGTGATTCTTCCTCGTGTGCAGTCCAGATTTTAAGACAACCCACAACACAACCCCAACCAAGGAGTCTGTTGTATGCTGCGTAGAATATTGCCGGTGTGGATTCTGGGGGTGGCTTTGGCCATCGGAGCTTCCATGGCGGCGGAGCCGGTTTCTGACGAAATGAAGTCGATTATTGCCCAGCCGATACAGCTGTCGAGAACAGCCAATGCCAAAAGGCATGTTGTCTTTAATCATGCTTCCCATCAAAAGGCGGAGTGCGTCTACTGCCATCACAAGGAACTGGACGGCAAAGCAATGATTTCCTGTGCCAACACTGGGTGCCATGATGTTATGGATCGCCAGGACAAGTCCGCGCACAGCTATTATCAGGCCATACATAAGCGTGAGTCCACCAAATCATGCCTGGGATGTCACCGCGAACAGGCAAAGAACGATCCGGATTTGCAGGAGAAATTCCGTGGCTGTACGCCATGCCATGTCCAGGCGAAAAGTTGACAGGGCGGTATGCGGAGCAGCCGCCTTCAGGTGAAAGGATGTCCGTCACCTGATGCGCCGCGGGCAAAGCAGAAACGCGCGGAAGGAGTCTTCCGCGCGTTTCTGCTTTGTATTTTGGGGCTGCGAGAATTACCCGGCAAAATCGTTGTATTTGACGGTGTCCTCCAACGGCAAGCGGAGACCATGCTTTTGCGACGGCTGCGCATCCGGAGCGGGGTGCCCGATGACGAGCAGCGCGACAGACTCAAGTGTTTCCGGTATATGGTATGCCGCGCGGATTTTTACAGGGTCAAAGCCCATCACCCACGTGGCGCCAAGCCCCATATCCGCCACTTGGAGCATCATGTGCGTTGTTACGATACTGGCGTCAATCTCGCCGCCTTCCTTGCCGTCATAACGGCTTCTCTTGTAGGAGGCTGTTTTGTCGTAGCAGATCAGAAGGGCCAGCGGGGCGTTGAAATGGTAGGGAGTGCAGTCTGGCAGTTTGGCCAGCGCTTCCGCGCTGTTGATAACCAGAATGCGCTGGGGTTGGTGATTGACGGCGGTGGGGGCCAGCCGGCCTGCTTCAAGAATGCGTTGAAGGGCGTTGTCACTAACGGGATCGGGAGTGAATTTGCGCACAGAAAACCGTGCAGCGGCAAGTTCCAGAAAGGACATATTTCCTCCAGAAAAAGAGAGTAAACGCCCGGATGTTCCGATCGGACCGGGCAGTTCATGAAAGCCTATTTGGGCTTGGCCTGTCAAGGCGATTGTGACAATGGGAAAAGGAAGAAAACAGAACGCGCGAAAAATCAGCCTTGCGTTCTGTCTGTCTGAAGATAAGGGATCAGCAGGGCGATTCCTGCCGCCGTGCCGCCCCGCCGTGTGTCAAGCCATGTCGTGAAGCGCTGCCGCACTATTGATGGGGGGAGCGGTTCTTCTGATAAGGCTTCCGCCAGCGCATCAGCGTTCCGGAAGCTCCGTACGAGTCCGTTGGCCGCAAGCCCGTCCGCGCCGTCCATGGCCCAGGAAAAATTTTTTGTATGCGGCCCCAACAGGGGAAGACGTCCGTTGGCAAGCGGTTCCAACATGTTCTGTCCGCCGAGAGGGGCCAGGCTGCCTCCTACAAAAACTGTACAGGCCAGCGCATACAGATTGGCCAGTTCGCCGAAAGTGTCCCAGATGATGACGCTGCCGGGAGAAGCGGGGACCTCGGGGGTCAGGGATGTGCGGAGGACATACGGTATGTTTGCCGATGCAAGGCGGGAAATCCAGGCATCAACCCGGTGCAGATGGCGCGGGGCCACGATGATGACATCTTCCGGGCATATTTTTCTCAGTTTTCGGATAACACCCGCAAGATCTTTTTCTTCCTCTGCGCGGACAGATGCCAGCAGCCGGACGCGGTGTCCCCGCGGCAGCAGGTCAGCGAGGGCGGCATCGCCGGGGGTAAAGCGGGCGCGGTCGAATTTGATGTTGGGGATGACGTGGATATGTTCGGGCTTGCCAAACAGTGTGGCGAAACGCGCTGCGTCTTCTTCGCTGAGGGCGCCTGTTTCGCGTGGAGCCACGGCCTGCCAGTATCCGGGCACAAGCCGGTTTAGCTGTTTGTAGCCTGCCAGACTGCCGGGAGAAAGACGGCCGTTAAGGATCAGAACAGGGATGCTCCGCGCCGCGCATTCGCCAAGAAGTCCTGGCCAGAGTTCCGTTTCAAGCAGTACCACAACACGGGGCGAAGCCATTTCAAGGGCGCGTCCCATCATTTCCGGTTCGTCGAGGGGGAAAAAGGCGGCCTGCGCGTGAATATCCGGCCGTTCTGCCGCAAGACGGGCGATAAGCGCGTCGAGGACATCGCGCCCCTGCCGCGTCCAGGTTGTCAGCAACACGCGAAGGGGAGCAGCCGGGGATGGCGGAAGGTGCTCGAGCAGTTCGGCGGCAAGGTAGGCCTCGCCGCCGGAGGCCGCCTGAATCCAGACGTCAGCAGGATTTGCCCAGCCGTCTGGCGCCATCCGTTCTTCCCAGCCATCGGCCAGCCGCCGGTTACGGCGCAGGACAGGGAGCGCCAGCCTCCAGAGATGTCCGTAAAGGCGGGGCAGGCGCGCGGCAGAAGTCATGCTCTGCGGCGCTCCAGCGCCATGTGCAGCAGGTTGTCCACCAGCTCAAGATAGGTCATGCCTGCCGCCGCCGCTTCCTTGGGAACCAGACTGACGTCGGTCATGCCCGGCAGTGTGTTGACTTCCAGAATGTAGATATCCCCTTCCTCTGTAAGGATAAAGTCGGCCCGGCTGTAAGACGAAAGCCCCAAAGCCCGATGTGCGGCAAGGGCCGCTTCCTGAATGCGGGCGGTCGTGTCAGGAGGCAGGGGAGCGGGACATATCTCCGCGGCTCCGGCAGCTCCGGCGTATTTGTCATGAAAGTCGAAGAAGCGCCGTTTTGGCACAATGAGGATGGGCGCGAGGGCCTTGTCGCCAAGCACTCCGCAGGTGATTTCTTTCCCTGGCACAAACGATTCAATCAAGGCTTCGCTGCCGGCTTCAAAGATTTCACGCAGGGCGGCGAACAGTTCTTCGTCGTTTTCCGCGCGGGCCAGATGCAGGGAAGAACCGCCGGTATTGGATTTAACAAACAGTGGGTAGGGGAGATCGGGCTTCCAGCCCGGGGCGGGCATGGCGGTTATCAGCATGCCGGTAGGCGTTTTCAGTCCTGCGCTGGCGAACAGGGCCTTGGCGGCAGACTTGTGCAGCGCGAGAAAGGAGCCTGCGGCGTCCGACCCCTGGTACGGGCAGCCCACGCGGTCGAGAATGGCCTGTACCAGCCCATCTTCTCCCGGCGCGCCATGGAGGTTGATAAAGGCGACGTCATGCTCGGCCGCAGCTTTGACCAGTGCTCCGAGATCTTCGCTCAGTTTGAAAAAGGTGACCTGATGGCCCAGTTCACGAATGGCTTTTTCGATGGACTGCGCCCCGCGCAGGGAAATCTCACGTTCGGGGGACCAGCCGCCCGCGATCAACAGTACACGCATGCAGAGGTAACTCCAGTTGCACCGAAAGGGCGCGTTCAAGGGTGGAAGCGCGCTTTGCAGCGGCCGTGATGGTCTGGAAGCGCTTAGGATCGTTTTTGGCGTAGCGTTCAAGCAGATCCCGGTATCGCTCCTCAATGGGGACATAGTTGTCATGTTTGACGCGGCGGTCGGCATACCCGACAAACAAGGCGGGTGAACAGATGTTGGCCGGGAATTCCCATGGCCATTCCACATGGTGGAGAACAGCCTGGGCGATGCGGTGGTTACCGGTGGCGTCCAGCACCCATGAGGCGCCAAGCTGGGCATGACTGCCGCCGTTGCGGATGCAGAAAGACTTGGCGATGTCATGCAGCAGTCCTGCCGCGCGGGTGATTTCCACAAGGTGACGGGGGCAGGGCGGATGGATGCCCCGCGGCATTTCTTCGGGAATGACCCCATCGGCTTCACCGTACAGCTCAACGGCGCGGCGGGCCATGGCCGTGGCAAAGTCGGCGACACAAAGGCAGTGCGTCTGGATATGCGGCATGATGTCATGGCTCGCGCATAAGGCAAGACATGCCTCGTCTGAAGGAATTTTTTCGGAGGCTGAAGTGTATCGCGCTCCGTCCGCTTCCGGGAGCCATGGCACGGAGCCGAACCATGGCAGCGGGCGCGAATAGGTGAAAGCCTCCATTGCCGTTACTTTCCTTCAAGAATCGATAGATCAACCGGGGTATGGTGGCAGCCGCAATTGTTCAGATAGTTCATGAACGCCGCGCGGTTTTCATCGGATTCGAATTCAAAGCCCATGAGGGCGCGACCGATGAGTTCGCCGCGGTTGGCGTAGTTGAAATAGCAGATGCTGCACCACTGCGCCGCGCCGGCCATGAATTCCATAAGCGCGCCCGGCCGTTCGGGAAATTCCAGAATGGCAAGATATGGCCGCTTGAATAGGGCGGGCTGGAGGTTGACGATGCGGAAGGTCACATCTTCGCGCAGGGAGACGTCGCGGAACACATAGCCTTTTTCCCGCAGGCGTTCTTTCAGCCTGGCGAGGTTTTCCGGTTTGCCGGCAAAACCGAATACAGGCCAGGCGCACGTTTCGTGCATTTTGCCGTAGATGAAATCTTCAATGTTCAGATCAAGGTCGGCGAGGTTGCGCAAAAGCTCCAGCATGGTCCCGGAACGTTCCGGCATTTCAATTTCAAAATAGCGCTTGTTGGCGAGGCCCACCTTGGCGCGGCGGGCAATCCACGAGAAGCGCGAGAAGTCCATGTTCGCGCCGGAAATGATGATGCCGACATTTTTGCCCGCGAAGTCGGCCTGACGCTTCATGTAGCCGGCCATGCCCATGGCGCCGGCCGGTTCGGCGATGGTGCGCACAGTTTCCCACAGCCTCTGCACGGCGGCGCACACGTCGTCGTTGGTGACGGTCATGAATTCGTCGATGAACTCGGCGCAGATGGGGAAGGTATTGTCTCCTGCTTTTTTGACCGCCGTGCCGTCGCAGAACACATCCACATAGGGCAGCTCAACCGGGTGTCCGGCTTCAATGGCGGCCTTCATGCTGGCCTGGCCTTCGCCTTCCACGCCGATGATGTACGTTTCCGGGGCATAAGCCTTGATGGCGCAGGCCACGGATGAAGCCAGTCCTCCTCCGCCGATCTGCAAAAACATGACGTCCGGCTTGTCGGCGTACATCATGATCTCATCGCCCACGGTCCCCTGGCCGGCCATGACCAGGGGGTCGTCATAGGCGGGAATGTACAGCATCCCGTTTTCAGCGGCGGCGGCGCGCGCTGCTGCCGAAGCTTCGTCATACGTGTCGCCGGTGATGATTACAGTTACGTGTTCGCCGCCGATGCGCTGCACCTCGTTGACTTTCACCTTGGCGACAGTAACAGGCATATAGATATGTGCCTGACAGCCCAGCTTGGATGCCGCGAGCGCCACGCCCATGGCATGATTGCCGGCGGATGCGGTGATGACCCCGTTTGTAAGGACTTCTTCCGGCTGGGCGGCCATCATGTTGTACGCGCCGCGCCACTTGTATGCGTGAATGGGGGAAAGATCCTCGCGTTTCACCAAAAGCTTGCCGCCGTCGGCAAGAGGATAGGTTTCCATGGGCGCGGGGGCGCTGACCTGATATACCCGGTTGCGGGCCCGCATGATTTGCTGGAAAAGCATCTCAGACCTGTTCATTAAAACACTACCTCGCGTTGTCTCGTTGGAGCGAGTATCATGCTACAATGAAGCCTGCGCGTCAACGCACCGGAAGGTATGGAATCTGAAAAAACAGTGCGGCGGCATTCACTGTATGCGCTTGCCGTCACCGGAGGCTCGCCGTATGATAGGCAAATGTGTTCAGGGAGGTGGTCATGAGTGTTTCTCCCGCCCGCCAGCTGGCCTTGCGCGTTCTGGACAAGCTTGTCCGCGTTGGCGACGCACCTGTTCAGGCGGAACTTGATGCGGCATTGCGCTTTTCTCCGCTCTGCGCGGCTGATCGTGCGCTGGCAACGGAGTTGGTGTACGGCGCGCTGCGCTTGCGCTCACGTTTGGATTTCGTGGTGGAACGTCTGCTTGCCAATCCCGGGAAAACGCCGTTCCTTGTGCGGCTGATCCTGGCTGTTGCCGCATACGAACTGCTGTATCTTGACAAAATTCCCGCGTACGCCACTGTCAGCGCCGCTGTCGATCTGGCCCGCGGGGAACTGGGGGCTGGCGCCGCGCGGGTGGTCAACGGCGTTTTGCGTTCCCTCGTCCGGGCCATTGAGGCCGATGCCGCGGCGTTTTCTCCTGCCAGGCTGGCCGAAGAGGCCGGTGGCGGCCTGAAAGGGATTGCCCGGGCTGCGGCGGTACCGCTTTGGATACTCAAATTATGGCGGCAGGCCTATGGAGATGAACGGATGCACGCCCTTGCCGCGGCGGCGGGCTGCAGACCATGGACGTGCGTGCGGGTAAATCTTGCGCGCTCCGACGGTACGGCTCTTTTGACGGAGCTGACGGCTTTGCCCGGCACCGTCCGCGTCGGAACGGCGGGAGTACGGTTTGCGCCGGGAAAACGCCCTGCCGGCCTGGATGGGCTGATCCGTGCTGGCCGCGTGTCGGTGCAGGGGGCGGGAAGCCTGCTGGCGCTGGAAGCTCTGGGGCTTGGCGAGAGAAAGGGAATACTGTGGGATGCCTGCGCGGGACACGGGGGAAAAACCTTCGCGCTGCTGGAGAGGGGGGTGCCCGTGGCCGCGGCGAGCGATACTTCTGCGGCGCGTCTTGACGGATTGCGCCGTGAAGCCGGCAGGCTTGGAATAGCCTGCCCGCCGCTGGTATTGGCTTCGGCGGCGGAACCGCCTTTTTCCTTTTCGTTCAGGCCTGATACCATTTTGATTGACGCGCCGTGCAGCGGGCTGGGCACGCTGGCCCGCCATCCTGATTTGCGCATCCGGCGCGAGCCTTCGCACCTTGCCGGACTGGCGGATCTCCAGGCCGCCATTCTGGAAGCGGCATGGCGCCAGCTGGCCCCGGGCGGGCGGCTGGCCTATATCACCTGCACAGTGAACCCGGATGAAAATGAGCGCCGCATTGAAGGGCTGCTTTCGGCGCACCCGGAGGCGGAGCTTCTTCGCCGCCATGTTCCGGAGCCGGATGACGCAGGCACTGACGTGATGTTCGGCGCGCTTGTCGGCAAGCCATGAAGCCGTGATTCCGGCCGTGAAATCTGGACTTCCCGTCTCATAAAGCCTTTCTTGTCATTCGCTTGTCTTCGCGCTACTCTGATACAGACATGGACTTTCCATCCCTTGCTTTCATCCGTCTGCAGGGAAGAGTGGGAAAACGATGACCGACACCAAACCCTTATCTGATCGTTTGCGTCCTGTGACTCTGGACGGTTTTGTGGGGCAGTCTCACCTGACGGAACGGCTGGCCCTGCTCATGCGGTCGCCGCGTCTGCCGAGTCTGCTTTTGTTCGGACCTCCCGGATGCGGCAAATCGACGCTGGCACTGCTTCTGGCCAGGGCACGCACGCCGCACGTCCTGCGGCTGTCCGCGCCTGAAGCCGGCCTGCAGCAGATGCGCCGTCAGCTGGCAGGCGCGGATATTCTGGTTCTGGACGAACTGCACCGTTTTTCCAAGGCCCAGCAGGACTTTTTTTTACCCATCGTGGAATCGGGCGAGCTGACGTTGATTGCCACCACCACTGAAAACCCTTCTTTCAGTATCACCCGTCAGCTTCTTTCGCGGCTCCAGATTCTGCGTCTGCGGGCGCTCAGCCGTGAGGAGCTGGTCACGCTGGCGAAGCGCGGGGCCAAAGAGCAGGGGGTCGCCCTGGACGAAGAGGTGATGAATTTTCTTGCCGTTGCCGCGCATGGAGACGCGCGAGCGCTTCTGAATCTGGTGGAATATGTTTCGTCTCTGGCGGAAGACCAGCGTGATCTGGCGCATGTCAAAACGACTCTCCCGGAGATTATCGCCCGGCACGACAAGGACGGCGACAGTCATTACGAGTATGCTTCCGCCCTTATCAAATCCATCCGCGGCAGCGATCCTGACGCGGCGCTGTATTATCTGGCCTGCCTGCTGGAAGGCGGGGAAGATCCGCGCTTTGTGTGCCGCAGGCTCGTTCTTTCGGCCGCCGAGGATATCGGCCTCGGAGATCCGCATGCTTTGCCGCTGGCTGTGGCCTGCCAGCAGGCGGTGGAGTTCGTGGGCCTGCCGGAGGGCGTGATTCCGCTTGCCGAAACTGTCGTTTACCTGTCTCTTGCCCCCAAGAGCAACGCCACGTATGTGGCCTATGCTGCTGCGGTGCGCGAAGTACGGGAGAAAGGGGCTCAGTCCGTTCCCCTTCATCTGCGCAACGCCAGTACGCGCCTCCAGAAGGAATGGGGGTATGGCAAAAATTACAGATATCCGCACAACTTCCCCGGCGCATGGGTCGAACAGGACTATTTGCCGCCGGAAGTGGCGGGCCGGAAGTTCTATCAGGCCCACGACAACGGGGACGAGCCGCGCCTCAACGCCTGGCTGCGACGCGTCCGTCAGAACCGCCGCGGCTAGCGGCACGAGGTGTGTCATGACTGAAAGAGACGTGCCTTTCCCCTTCGAGGGGGCAGAGATGCGTTCTCCTGCGCGGGAAGTACCGGTTTTCGCCCGGTCTTTCCCTTCTTTTTCCTTGTACTGGCGTATGCTCATTCTGTATATCAGGGCTGGCATAAACGCCAAGAATGGGCACTATACCGGTGAGATGTGGGCCAGCGACAGCTATACGGCCATCCGGCATCTGGAGCATGTCGGATGCCGGTTCAGCATTGAGGGCATGGAGCATTTCAAGCGGGTTGAAGGCCCTTGTATTTTTGCCGCGAACCACATGAGCACGCTGGAAACGGTCTGCCTGCCCGCCATGATCCAGCCGTTCAAGGATGCGACATTTGTCATTAAGCGCGGCCTGCTGGGCTATCCTTTTTTCAAGCATATCCTGCTGGCGCGCGAAGCCATTGCCGTCGCCCGCCAGAATCCCCGCGAGGATCTGAAACAGGTGTTGGATGAAGGAGAAAAATTGCTGGAGAGGGGACGCTCGATCATCGTCTTCCCGCAGAGTACCCGTTATCCTGTGTTCGATCCAGCCCAATTCAACAGCATTGCGGTCAAGCTCGCCCGCCGTGCCAATGTGCCGGTGGTGCCTGTCGCCCTGTACACGGCAGCCTGGAGCGAAGGGCGCCTGATAAGTGATTTTGGTGCTATCCATCCGGAGATCCCTGTGCTTTTCCGTTTTGGAAAACCGTTGTTTGTGGCGGGGACAGGGAAAGAAGAACAGGCGCAGTTGCAGCAGTTCATCATGGATGCGCTGGCAGACTGGGGAAAGACCGACGCAATCAAGGCTTGACGCGGACGGAGGGATACGTATGCTTCTCCCGTCGCCTGAAAGGGTGAACTCTTTTTCACAGGATTGGATGCATGGGGAAAAGTCTGATTATTGTCGAATCGCCTGCCAAGGTAAAAACCATCAAAAAGTTTCTCGGGTCTGCGTATATGGTCGAGGCCAGCGTGGGCCATATCCGCGATTTGCCCACCCGAGAACTGGGCGTGGATGAAGCGCATGATTTCGCGCCGCAATACCAGATTATCGACGGCAAGGAACGCGTGGTCAACGCGCTGAAGGCCGCGGCCGCCAAAGCTGACACCGTATACCTGGCGCCTGACCCTGACCGTGAAGGCGAGGCCATCGCCTGGCATGTGGCGGAGATACTGAAGGGTACGGCCAGGAATGTAAAACGCATCCAGTTTAACGAGATCACCGTCCGTGCCGTCAAGGAAGCGCTTGCCCACCCGCGCGAGCTGAACGCGGCGCTTTTTGATGCTCAGCAGGCCCGTCGCGTGCTGGACAGGCTGGTAGGATACAAAATTTCTCCGCTGCTCTGGAAATCCGTCAAGCGCGGCATTTCTGCCGGACGGGTGCAGTCTGTGGCCCTGCGGCTGATCGTTGAGCGCGAAGAGGCGCGCGAAGCTTTCAAACCTGAAGAATTCTGGCAGGTCAGAGCTCTTCTGTCCGGAGCTGTTCCCCCGGCGTTCAAGGTGGAACTGTGGAAGGTCGAGGGCAAAAAAGCCGTTGTTCCCGACGCGTCCGCGGCGGAAGCTCTGGAAAGGGTTATCAGGGCAAATGCTTTTGTTGTTCTGGGCGTCGAGGAAAAAGAGAAAAAGCGCACGCCTCCTCCGCCGTTCACGACATCCACGCTCCAGCAGATCGCGAACCAGCGCCTGGGCTACGGCGCCAAGCGGACCATGAATATCGCCCAGCGTCTTTACGAAGGTGTGGAACTTGGAGAGCGCGGCACCACGGCGCTTATCACCTACATGCGCACCGACTCCGTGCGGATTGCCGATGAGGCTGTGGCCGCGGCTGCGGCGTTAATTGAAACCGCCTATGGCAGGGAGTTTCTGGCGCCTGGCGGCAAAGGGCGCGTTTATAAGTCCAAAAGCGGCGCGCAGGATGCCCACGAAGCCATCCGGCCCGTCGATGTGACGGTTACCCCTGATGAAGTGAAAGACATCATCGCGCCAGATCAATATCAGCTTTACCGGCTTATCTGGACGCGTTTTGTCGCCTCGCAGATGGCGCCGGCGGTTATCCGGGACACAACGGTGACTGTGGAAAACGGGCCTGTTTTGTGGCGGGCCAAAGGCGAGAGGGTGATTTTCCCCGGATATATGCGGGCGTTCCCGCAAGCTCCGTCCTCTCCGGCGGAAAACGCCGGCAGCGCGTCTGCCGGGCTTGAGGCCGCCGAACTGCCGCCGCTTGCCGCAGGCGACGCGCTGAAGCTGGAACAGCTTTTCAAGGAACAGAAATTCACCCAGCCCGAGCCGCGCTTTTCCGAAGCCTCGCTGGTCAAGGAGCTTGAAGAACTTGGCATCGGCCGCCCTTCTACCTACGCCACCATCATTTCAACGCTGGAAGACCGCGAATACGTCACATTGGAAGACAAGCGGTTTGTGCCCACGGATCTGGGACGCGTCGTCTGCGACCGGCTGCGGGAAAATTTCAGCAAGCTGATGGACGTCGGCTTTACCGCCCGTATGGAGGAATCGCTTGACGCCGTAGCGGAAGGCAAGGAAAACTGGGTGGCGCTGCTTACGCAGTTTTCTTCGGAATTTAATCCTACGCTCGCTGAAGCGCAGAAGAATATGGCGAAAGCCCGGGCCGAAATGGATGCCGGAATCGCCTGCCCACGCTGCGGCAAGCCGCTTCTGGTAAAATTTGGCAAGAACGGACAGTTTCTGGCCTGTTCCGGTTATCCGCAGTGCGAGTTTACGTCCGACTATACGCGCGATGAGCAGGGGCGCGTGGTCATCAGTGAAAAAAACAGGCCGGAACTGGTCAAAGTCGGCGTGTGCCCTCGCTGCGGCAATGATCTGGTCCTGAAAAAGTCGCATACGGGGAGTCGCTTCATTGCCTGCACAGGATATCCCCAGTGCAGCTACACGGCGGCTTATTCCACCGGGGTCAAATGTCCGCGGCCGGGCTGTGAGGGCGAACTGGTGGAAAAAAGTTCGCGGCGCGGCAAACTCTTTTATTCATGCAGCACGTATCCCAAATGCGATTACGCCGTGTGGGATTACCCGGTGGCGGAGAGCTGCCCCCGCTGCGGCTCGCCGATTCTGGTGCGCAAATATTCCCAGGCTAAGGGACATTATCTGGCCTGTCCGGAAAAAAGCTGCCGCTATACCCGTTCCCTTTCTGCGGGAGAGGACGGCGGCGCCTGAGTCTTCCCAATGCCGGCGGGCGGATGCGTGACGCCTGCCCCGCACCGCATTTGAATTATCGTCATTACCTTATTTGTGTTATAAGTTAAAAGGTGCTTTCCGGCATACTGTGGCCCAGTCCCTTGGGTGTCATTCGGATGAATCAGGCGGATAACCGGGGAGGTCTTGATGGCGCTGCTCGTGTATGTGACTTGCGCGGATATGGCTGAGGCGAAGCGTATTGGAGGAGTGCTGCTGGATAAGCGGCTTGTGGCCTGTGTGAATATCATACCGGCGCCGGTTCTCTCGCTGTATGTCTGGCAAGGCAGACGGGAAGAGTCGCAGGAAGCCCTTCTGCTGGCGAAAACCATGGAAGATCGCTTCGAGGAGGCGCGCTGTTGCGTGCGCGAACTACACAGCTATGAGACTCCCTGCATCACAGCGTTGCCTCTCGTTGCAGGTGACAGCGATTTCCTGGATTGGGTGAACACCTCCACCCGTCCGCTGCAGGCCTCTTGATTCGTCTAAAAAAAGAGGGACGCGATTTTTCGCGTCCCTGCTCAAAAAGCGAAGCCAGACTGATTACTGCTGCGCTACGGGATTGATGCGGATTTCCACACGGCGGTTCTTAGCGCGGCCTTCGGCAGTGTTATTGCCGGCCACGGGGCGATTTTTGCCAAAGCCCTGGGTGGTGATGCGCGACTGCGGAATGCCGTTGCGGACGAGTTCTTTCTGGACGCTTTCCGCGCGGCGTTCCGACAGCTTCTGGTTGTACTCGGCAGAACCGGTGCTGTCGGTATGGCCTTCAACCAGGATAGTGGTCTGTGGATATTTCTGCAAGACCTGCGCTACGCGGGCGATTTCGGGAAGAAGCCCGGAACGGATGGTGGCGGAGTTCACATCAAAGGTCAAATCGCTTTTGAAGGTCAGCGCCAGCAGGTCGCCTTCACGCTGGACGGCGACAGCTTCGGAATTGGCGAGGGCATTGCGCATGTCGGTTTCCTGGCGGTCCATCATATAGCCTATGCCGGTGCCGGAGAGGCCGCCGATGACGGCGCCAGCCGCAGTGCCAATAAGCGTGGACTTGGTGTTGTGGCCGACGATCTGGCCAAGCAGGGCGCCTGCGGCAGCCCCGCCGGCAGTGCCGACGGCAGCGCCTTTGCCTGTGTTGGTTTCCATGGCGGCGCAACCGCTGAGAAGCAGTGTCAGAACCAGCCCAACTGAACAAATTTTTTTCATGATTAACCTCGTTCGTTTACAAGTGGTATGGAGACGGGTACGTT
>Ga0208297_1001316_pt1 | contig 25463 bp, 18 predicted proteins | sample LMS_cellobiose_e_FD_187367 | JGI IMG/M metagenome (GOLD analysis project Ga0208297, IMG submission 187367) | Rumen-fistulated moose microbial communities from Alaska, USA - LMS_cellobiose_enrichment (SPAdes) (version 2) | ecosystem: Host-associated > Mammals > Digestive system > Stomach > Rumen... | reverse complement strand
GGGACGGAAGACATAGTCGGGGAAGCTGTCGATATGGTGGATGATGACTTCCGTGGCGCGGATGCGTCCTTTCACATCAAGATCATATCGGGGGCTTGTCGTGCCGATGCCCACACGGCCGATGCCATCGACCGTCAGGCGTGTCTGGCCGGCAGTCTGCAGCGACAGGCCGCTGTTGTCGAGGCTTGACAGGACACCCGTCTGGAGTGCCAGCGGCTTGTTCATCAGGAAAGCGGGACGGTCGGTAAAGAGATGGCCGTAGCTGGCCGTCTGAGGTCCTACGGTGACATAGCCGTAGTCGGTCTTTACCTGCAAAGCACCACCCGTGCCGTGGCCGCGGACAGGGCCGTTCACATGGAGTTTCTCCTGCGGGGTCTCAATGCCGACGCCCACCCTGCCTGTAACGAACAGATTCCGGTCGATAAACTCATATGGTCTGAGGTTCGTGTTGGTATAATAAGATATATATGCCCCATCATATGCCTCATATCCTCCCCAATAGCTAACCGATTCATCTGTTTCGAAGACCAGTTTGGCACGCCCTGTCATGGATGTCGTATGTATTGTTGTGGTTTCCTCTCCCGTCAAGGAGGCTATCAAAGTTTCGTTGTTATTGTGATCAATATTGTATATATAAATGAAGTCGCATTCGCCTTCCAAGTCAATACTGACATCAAAACTGACAATTGAAAGACTGCCCACATTGATATAATAGACTTCATACAAATCGTCATCGTAATACTCATAAGAAAAATCCAGCACTCCAGAGGAAGTGGTCAGATAATAAGGGTTGGCTGTTATGGCCAGAGGAAACAGCATGGCAGCAAGCACTACCAGAATATTCAAGATTCTCATAGCGTTCCCTCCTTTCTCCCGGCAGTCTTCTCGGCCTGCAGGGCGGCCTGTTCCGCTTTCTTTGCCTCAAGGACCGAGCGCTGGCTTGGGCTGAGCAGCGCCCTTACGTCTGCCTGGTAGCGGTCGTGGGCCGCTGATATCAGGCGGACTTTCTCAGTGAAGACCACGGCGGTGTCGGCCTTGATGCTTTCCCGCTCGGACACGAACACGGCGGCCCGGGCAGCAATGCTCGACCTTTGCGCCTGGCTTAGCGACACCTGGCGCTCCCACACCGACACGGCACGCGACACCCGCTCCTCGACCGTGCGCACAGGAGGAGCGACAGGGGTGGTGGCAGAGGACGGAGTGGCAGACGATGTCACGATGGTACTGTCGTTTCCCTGGTCTGCCGTCTGGGCCTTCATACTGTCCAAAGACAGCAGGAGCAACAGCGATAAAGCGGTGATGGCTGTTAATGGTGTTTTCATATCAATGCGATGATGTATTATTCCCTGGTAATTCTTATTCCTTGATAATCTTGACCACTTTCGTCTCTCCCTGACAGGAGAAGCGAAGCAGGTAGGTGGCGGCAGAATAGCCGCTCAAATCTATTTCAATAATGTCTGCTGTATCTTCGCTTTCTTTGAGCAGTATGCCCGAGCTGCTATACAGGCGAAGTCCGACAGGAGAGTCATCCCTTCGTCCCGACACCTGCAAGCGGATAATTCCCTTGGTGGGATTGGGCCATATCTTGACGCTCAACTCGCCGGCCGGGACAACAGAAGGAGGCACCGTATCCACAGGCTGCTGGCTGACACGGGTAGGCGGGGTAACAGCCAGCCGGAGCGTGGTGGCTACACGGCCGATACGGTTGCCCGCTGCATCGTAGGCATACTCCACTTGATGCTGGGCAGAGGCATTAACCGTGAAACACAGCATAAGACTCATCCCCAGCAGACAGACAAAATGATGAAATGAAACTTTTGCAAACATATTTCTCATTTGGGCAAAAGTAAATAAGCTATACTTTGTAACAAATAGCTTTAACAGATAATAACGAATAAATTAACACTTTTTGGCGAATGAATAATTTATAGGTGGTATAGGAAGAGCACCGTTTACTGCTCAACTGTAAGAGCGTCATCAATCAGTCATAATCGGTAAATCTCAATTCAAGATTCTGGGCCACTAGTGACAATATGCGATAGAAATACTCTAATTTTTGAGGCAAGATGCAGTTGTATGATAAAAAACTCCACTCCCCTGTTGCGTAATTGAAAAACGCGTTGTACTTTTGTGCCCGTTAAAAACAAACCGATGGTGCCATAGCTCAGTCGGTAGAGCAAAGGACTGAAAATCCTTGTGTCCCTGGTTCGATTCCCGGTGGCACCACCGTCAAAGGAGACTCTCACGCAGGGCCTCCTTTTTTATACCTTCCCCCTTCATAGGTATCAAAAAAAAGACCTCCCGCAGTATTACCGCAGGAGGCCTTGTTTATAATAGGTACAAGCCCTTGCTCAGAGCTTCGGACCGGCAGCAACCAATGCCTTGCCGGCGTCGTTGCCCGTGTACTTGACGAAGTTCTTGATGAAGCGTCCGGCCAGGTCTTTGGCTTTCTCTTCCCACTGGGCAGCCTTGGCATAGGTGTCGCGGGGATCCAGGATGCCGGGATCTACGCCGGGCAGGGCGGTGGGCACTTCAAAATCGAAGTAGGGGATCTTCTTGGTCGGAGCCGACTTGATCGAACCGTCGAGGATGGCATCGATGATACCGCGGGTGTCGCGGATGGAGATGCGCTTGCCGGTGCCGTTCCAGCCGGTGTTGACCAGATAGGCCTTGGCGCCGCTCTTTTCCATTTTCTTGACCAGCTCTTCAGCATATTTGGTCGGATGCAGTTCCAGGAAAGCCTGGCCGAAGCAAGCCGAGAAGGTCGGCGTGGGCTCGGTGATGCCGCGTTCGGTACCGGCCAGCTTGGCGGTGAAGCCGCTCAGGAAATAGTATTTGGTCTGTTCCGGAGTCAGGATCGAGACAGGAGGCAGCACGCCGAAAGCATCGGCACTGAGGAAGATGACATTCTGGGCATCGGGACCGGAAGAAACGGGATTGACCTTCTTGACGATCTTTTCGATGTGCTCGATGGGGTAGCTGACGCGGGTGTTTTCCGTGACGCTCTTGTCGGCGAAGTCGATCTTGCCGTTTTCATCGACGGTGACATTCTCCAACAGGGCATCGCGACGGATGGCGTTGTAGATGTCGGGCTCGCTTTCCTTGTCGAGGTTGATGACCTTGGCATAGCAGCCGCCTTCGAAGTTGAACACGCCGTTGTCGTCCCAGCCGTGTTCGTCGTCACCGATGAGCAGGCGCTTGGGGTCGGTCGAAAGGGTGGTCTTGCCCGTGCCGGACAGACCGAAGAAGATGGCTGTGTTTTTCCCCTGCATGTCGGTGTTGGCCGAGCAGTGCATCGAAGCGATGCCCTTCAGGGGCAGGTAGTAGTTCATCATCGAGAACATACCCTTCTTCATTTCACCGCCGTACCAGGTGTTCAGGATGACCTGTTCGCGGCTGGTGGTGTTGAAGGCAACGCAGGTCTCGCTGTTCAGGCCGAGGGCCTTGTAGTTCTCAACCTTGGCCAGGGAAGCTGTGTAGACGACAAAGTCGGGCTCGAAATGCTCCAGTTCCTCAGCCGAGGGCTGGATGAACATATTTTTGACGAAATGGGCCTGCCAGGCGACTTCCATGATGAAGCGGACGGCCATGCGGGTGTCCTTGTTGGCGCCGCAGAAGGCGTCCATGACATACAGGTTTTTGTTGGAGAGCTCTTTCAGGGCCAGTTTCTTGACTTCTGCCCAGACTTCTTCCGACATGGGATGGTTGTCGTTCTTGTATTCGTCGGAGGTCCACCATACGGTGTTCTTCGAGTTTTTGTCCATGACAATGTATTTGTCCTTGGGCGAACGGCCGGTGTAGATACCGGTCATGACATTGACGGCGCCGAGCTCGGTTACCTGACCTTTTTCATAGCCGGTCAGCGATTTCTTGGTTTCTTCTTCGAACAAGTAGTCGTAAGAAGGGTTGTGTGCCATCACGGTAGCCCCGGTGATGCCGTACTTTGATAAATCTAATTTCTTCATTTTTAATTGGTTGTTATGGTTTTACAAATCATTCTCAGCATAAGTCGGGATTCAGAAATCGCATCCTGTCCCCGATGCAAAGATATAAACAATTTCCATCCTGGGAAAAATATTAGAGAAAAATTTCCTTAATTCTTCAGGTTGACACAACAACACCGTCCGCCCCGGGCGGATAAAAATCGAATTTACATGTAAAATGCCTGGAAATGTTACAGTTGCTTCTGGAAAAACTCGAGCGCCTGTTGCTGCATGTCGCGGCTGAAGAAGTGGGGTACGTCCCAGAGTTCCGTTTTCAGTTTCCAGTCGGCGCCCTGGCTGTCCCACACCTGGTGCATGATCTTGTAGGCGTCCTCCACCCCCTCGACGGGGAAGAGCTTGTCTTGCCGGCCGTTCATGAAATACATCGGCTTGGGGCAGGCGATCGAGGCCACGTCGGGATAGTCCAGGTAGCGGCGGATGTCGGGCAACAGCATGGAATAGGCGCTGCCGCCCTTGTTCTGATTGTTGGTGGCGGTCATCAGGTACTGGGTGGTGTTCATCCAGCAGACAGCCACCCCGGCCCTGACCTTTTCGCTGGCGGCGGCCAGCATCCAGGCCCGATGGGCGCCCATGGAATGGCCATAGACCCCGATGCGGCGGGCATCGACAAAGGGCAGGCGGCTGAGGAACTCGACGCTCTGCATGTCGTCGAAGGTGATCAGGCCGCACCAGTTCATGCCCAGCTGGAACAGATTGGAGGCAAAGGCCTGCTGGGCTTCATAGGAAGCACCTTCCTTGCGGCCCCGTTCCCCCCAGAAGATGGCATCGATGCTGAGCACCACATAGCCGTTCTGGGCAAAAAAGTCGCCGGTGAAGACACCGTCGTAGCAGTTTACGGCCCAGCCTTCGGCCTCCTGCAGTTTCTGGGAATCAGCCTGCCCGATGGGACGGATCATCTTTTCCTTGCCGATGGTGAAACGGGCACCATGGTCGTGCAGGGCCACCAGGGCGGGAAAACGTCCCTGGCCGTCGGGCACCAGCAGATAGGCCGGAATGCGGCAGTAGCCCGAGATGTCAAACACGATTTTCAGGGCCTGGTAGCCGTTGCGCTGTTCGCGCTCCAGGATCAGGTAGTCGAAGCTGCGGCTCGTCGGGGGCAACTGGCCCATGCAGTCGAACAGTTGTTGGCGGGCTGCTCTGCGCCAGCGGCCGAAGTCTTTGTAGCCGCTGTTGCGCCAGGCCAGCGGGAAGGTCAGGTCCTGTTTGATATCGTCCAGAAAGGCGGGCATCGCATTGAGCAGTCCGTAGGGCTCATAGTCGGGCATTTCATCCTCGCCCACAATGACAGTCTGCTGCGATTGGTTGACAGGGGCATTGTTTTGTGCCTGCAAGGGCAGGAAAACCAGCCACGTCAGGACAGTGGCGGCCAGGAGGGGTAGGATGGCTTTCATAGGACGATAAGATAAAATGGAGTATCGGGATTACTGCCGGGCAGCGGCACGCTGGAGGGCGCGCAGCTGCTTGCGGGTAATCTTCACAATCGTACCGTGCTTGTGGCCTTTCGGTACGGAGATACGGTCGTCGGCCGGGGTGAAGGTGACAAAGTCCTTGGTGGCGGTGGCACCATAGGTGCCGTTGCGATAGACATCGTAATAGATGATCCATTCGTCGCCGATCTTCACCACGCAGGGACCTTCCGAATAGGTCGGGGCGAAAGTCTCGGAAGGATTGCCGAAGGGGCCTTCGGGACTGGTGGCATAGGCGCAGAACAGGTTGCTGAAGCCAGGCTTGCGGTTGTCCTTGATGACCAGCACGTAGTCGTTCTTGGCCCGCTTGACCAGATAGCCGTCGATGCTGTTGAAACCGCAGTCGTAGTAGGGCTGGGCCGGGGTGAAGGTCTGGAAGTCCCTGGTCTTGGTGTAGTAGGGACGATGGCAGGCATTGGAACCCATGCGGTCGGCTTCGGTGTAGTCTCTGGGGTGGATGCCCGACGACCAGATGACGAGGAACTCATCCTTTTCATCGTCATAGAAAAGCTCCGGTGCCCAGACATTGTTGGTGGCCGTGTCGGCCATGACTTTGATCTCGCGCTGCTCGCTCCAATGGATCAGGTCCTTGGAGGAGGCGTAGCCAAAACCCCTGCTGCCGCTCCAGGCAATGGTCCAGACCAGATGGAAGGTGCCGTCGGGGCCCTGGATCACGGAAGGATCGCGCAAGACGTGGGTGGGGCAGAACTTCGGCGTGACCTGACGGCCTGAGAAAGCGTCGGTGTAGGGCTCTTCGTTGCCGATCTGAGGGGCCATCCAGACACCGCCCAGGGTGTCCCAGTGGAACCCGTCCAGGCTGTAGAGATACTGCATACCACGAACGGAAGGTTCGCGGAAGGAGGTGAAGATGTAGGCATCTCCCTTGGGGGTGCAGGAGCCGAAGACGGCTGCCACTGCCAGCATGCTGACGAAAATTCTGAATGCTTTCATAACGCTGTGATTTCTTGATTGGCTCTATTTGATTTCCCAGGTTTCCAGGGTCTTGAAGAAATCGTTCAGACACTTGACCTGGGGGCGTTTGGCCTGCACGTCTGCCACCTGGCGGCGCACTTCCTCTTCGTAGGTGGGTGCCTCCACATCGCGGATGACGCCCAGGGCGACGGGAAAGTCGGGACCGGTCATGGTGGCCAGCTTGAAATGCAGGGTGTTGTCAATGCAGTGGGCATCGTGGGTGAGGATGTCGTCCTCGGTGATGCCGTCCTGGCCGATGGTGACCACCTTCAGCTGGAAGCCGTCGAGCATCAGGCCCTTGTCGCGGTTGTTGCCGAAGATCATCTTCTCGCCGTGGCGCAGGTAGATGGTGCGGTCGGCACGGAACTCCTTTTCCTGGATGTCGCGGTGGGTGCCGTCGTTGAAGATGACGCAGTTGACCAGGGCCTCGACCACCGAGCAACCTTTATGGCGGGCGGCGGCCACCAGGGTCTCCTGGGAGTTCTTCAGATCGACGTCGAGCAGGCGGGCAAAGAACTGTCCGCGGGCACCCAGACAGAGTTCGGCGGGGCGGAAAGGCTCTTCAACCGTGCCGTAGGGCGAGGATTTCGAGATGAAGCCCTTGGGCGAAGTGGGTGAATACTGTCCTTTGGTCAGGCCGTAGATGCGGTTGTTCATCAGGATGATGTTCAGATCGACGTTGCGGCGCACGGCGTGGATGAAGTGGTTGCCGCCGATGGCCAGGCAGTCGCCGTCGCCGGTCACTTGCCAGACGGTCAGGTCGGGATTGGCGGTCTTCAGGCCGGTGGCGATGGCCGAGGCACGTCCGTGGATGGTGTGGAAGCCGTAGGAGTTCATGTAGTAGGGCAGGCGCGAGGAGCATCCGATGCCCGAGATGACGGCCATCTGGTCGGGGGCGACGCCCAACTCGGCCATGGCTTTGTGCAGGGTGTTGAGTACGGCATGGTCTCCGCAGCCGGGGCACCATTTCACCTTGCCGCTGCTTTTGTAATCCTGAGGTGTATAGTTAGTTTCCATAGGGGCAGATAAGTTAGAATTGTGCAAGAACGGCCTCTCTGACTTCCTCGACCGAGAAAGGCTGGGCCTGTACTTTGTCGAACTGGCGGATGTCCAGCCCGGCGGGCATCTTCGAGCGCAGGTAAGCGGCAAACTGGCCGTTGTTCAGCTCGCAGACGACAATCTTTTTGTATTTGGACAAAACCTCGGCGGTGTTGGCCGGCAGCGGGTTGATGTAGTTGAAGTGGGCCAGGGCCGTCTTCCTGCCCGCGGCGTTGAGCTCCTCGACGGCGGCATAGAGGTGGCCGTAGGTGCCGCCCCAGCCGACAACCAGCACATCGGCCGTGGGGTCGCCTTCCACCTTGAGCGGCGGGATGACCTGGGCGATGGCATCGACCTTCTTTTGTCGCAGGTCGGTCATGCGCTGGTGGTTTTCGGGATCGGTCGAGATGGCGCCGGTGCGTCCGTCCTTCTCCAGTCCGCCGATGCGGTGGGCGAAGCCTTTGCGGCCGGCCACGGCCCAGTAGCGGACGAAGTTCTTGTCGTTGCGCAGATAGGGAGCCCACTGGCCCTGCATTTCTTCAGGAACGAAGGGCGGCACGATGGCAGGATAGTCTTTCATGTCGGGAATGCGCCAAGCCGACGAGCCGTTGGCCAGGAAGGCGTCGGTCATCAGGATGACGGGCGTCATGTGCTCCAGGGCGATCTTGGCAGCCTGGAAGGCATAGTCGAAGCAGTTGGCCGGGGTGCTGGCGGCAATCACCACACAGGGCGATTCGCCGTTGCGGCCGTAGAGGGCCTGCAGCAGGTCGGTCTGTTCGGCTTTGGTGGGCAGACCCGTCGAGGGACCGCCTCGTTGTACGTCGATGACCACCAGGGGCAGTTCGGCCATGACGGCCAGACCGATGGCTTCGCTTTTGAGGGCGATGCCGGGGCCGGAGGTGGAGGTGGCCGCCAGGTTGCCGCCGAAAGCGGCGCCGATGGCGGTGCAGACGCCGGCGATCTCATCTTCTGCCTGAACGGTCTTGACGCCCAGTTCCTTACGGGCGGCCAGCTCGTGCAGGATATCGGTAGCCGGAGTGATGGGGTAGCTGCCCAGGAAGAGCGGCAGGCCGGATTTCTCCGAGGCGGCGATCAGGCCCCAGGCTGTGGCCTGGTTGCCTTTCACGTCGGTATAGGTGCCTTTCTCCATCTTGGTCGGATTGACCGTGTAGGTGGAAACGGAGGCATGGATGTTGTGTCCGTAGTTGTAGCCGTCGGTCATCACCTTGAGGTTGGCCTGGAGCAGGGTCGGCTTCTTGCCGAACTTGTTGCCCAGCAGGTGCTCGGCCTGTTCGAGCGGCTTGTTGAACAGCCAGCAGACAAAGCCCAGGGCAAACATGTTCTTGCAGCGCAGGATGCTCTTGTTGTCCAGTCCGCTGTCGGCCAGGCTGCTCTTGGTGAGCGAGGAAATGGGCACCGACAGGATCTGGGCGCTCTCGATGTTGAGCTCCTTGAAGGGATTGTCGGTCTTGAATTCAGCTTTCTCCAGACCGCTCTGGTCGAAAGTGTCCTCGTCGATGACCACGACGGCATCGCGCTTGATGTTCTTGACATTGGTTTTCAGGGCGGCCGGATTCATGGCAATGAGCACGTCGGCCTGGTCGCCCGGGGTATAGATTTTCTGGGCACCGATGTGGACCTGGTAGCCTGAGACGCCGCTCAGGGAGCCCTGCGGTGCACGCATTTCGGCCGGATAGTCGGGGAAAGTGGAGATTTCATTCCCGAAAACGGCCGACAGGGTCGAAAACAAGGTGCCGGTGAGCTGCATTCCGTCGCCCGAGTCGCCACAGAAGCGAATCACCGCCTTGTCGAGGGTTTTGTTAGTTACTATCATTGATGCTTGTTGATTGAAGGTTTCTGTGTTCGCCTGAAAAAGACGATACAAAGATAGTACTTTTTTACCTTATTGTAGGCAGGTCGATAATAAGTTGTCCATGACGGAAAGAGAAAGCCGCCGGTGGCATGATGATTGCACACCGGCGGCTTGGGTTGGGCGTGAATTTTATCCGGGCAATTGTGTCGTGCATCGGGAAAAAAGATGTACTTTTGGGCTTACTATGGAAAAGGATTTTTTGATTCAGGAGATCGGGCGGCTGCGCAAGGAGAAAAACGCAGTGATCATGGCCCATTACTATCAGGAACGGGATATCCAGGAGGTGGCCGACTTCATCGGCGACAGCCTGGCCCTGGCCCAGCAGGCGGCCAAGACACGGGCCGACATCATTGTGCTGTGCGGAGTGCATTTCATGGGCGAGACGGCCAAGATCATCTGCCCCGACAAGAAAGTGCTGATTCCCGACCTGAAGGCCGGCTGCTCGCTGGCCGACAGCTGCCCGGCAGAGGCGTTGAAGGCCTTTGTCGAGGCGCATCCCGGCCACACGGTCATCAGCTATGTCAACACTTCGGCCGCCGTCAAGGCCATGACCGACGTGGTGGTGACTTCGACCAACGCTGTGCAGATTGTCAACAGCTTCCCCAAAGATGAAAAAATCATCTTCGGCCCCGACCGCAACCTGGGCAACTACATCAACAGCCTGACCGGTCGGCAGATGCTGCTCTGGAACGGCGCCTGCCATGTACACGAACAGTTTTCGCTCGAGAAGATCGTCGCCCTGAAAAGGCAGTATCCCCAGGCCGAATTGATCGCCCATCCCGAATGCAAGCAATACATCATCGAACTGTCCGATTTCGTCGGCTCGACGGCCGGCCTGATCAAGCATGTGCAGCAATCTCAGTCGCAGCAGTTCATCGTGGCAACGGAATCGGGCGTGCTCATCGAGATGCAGCGGCGCTGCCCCGACAAGCAGTTCATTCCGGCTCCGCCCGAAGACAGCACCTGCGCCTGCAACGAATGCTCCTATATGCGTATGAACACGCTCGAGAAAGTGTATCTCTGCCTGAGAGACGAAACCCCCGAAATCACCGTCGATGCCGGGATTGCGAAAAAAGCTTTGCGCCCTATCGAGCGGATGCTGGATATCTCAGCCAACAACAACCTGTAATGAAGAAACTGGTATTTGCCACGCACAACAGCCACAAGACCGAAGAAGTGTCGGCTGTGCTCCAGGGAGATGTGGAGCTTGTCAACCTCTCGTCCCTGGGATTTCACGAAGATATTCCCGAAACCTCCGACACGCTCGAAGGCAATGCCCTGCAGAAGGCCCGCTATGTCTATGAGCGTTTCCACCTGGATTGCTTTGCCGACGATACCGGCCTGGAAGTAGCTGCCTTGGACGGCGGCCCCGGGGTCTATACGGCACGCTTTGCCGGCCCGGGTTGCGATTTCGACAGCAATGTATCCAAGCTGCTGCGTGTCATGGACGGTGTCAGCGACCGCCGGGCCCGTTTCCGCACGGTCATCGCCCTGATCATGGACGGCAAGGAATACCTTTTCGAAGGCGTGGTCGACGGGGTGATCACCACCGGGCGCCGGGGCGCCAAGGGTTTCGGCTACGACCCCGTGTTCCAGCCTGAGGGCTCGCAGCAGACCTTTGCCGAAATGGGGGCCGATGCCAAGAACCAAATCAGCCACCGGGGCAGGGCCGTGAGAAAACTGGTCGATTTTTTGAAATAGGCAAAATGACATGTCTATGAACCAGCTTGCACACCTCTTGCGCTTTATCCGGCGGCAGCTGACGGCCATCACTTTGACGGCAGGCCTGTTGTCTGTCAGCGCCGCCGAGCCTGCGTTGGGCGAGTGGCGTTGCCATTTCTCCTACCGCAATGTGCAGCAAGTGGTCGCGGCCGGTGAAAAGGTATATGCCGCGGCCAACGGCAAGCTGTTTTCCTACGAACCCTCTTCCCAACTCATAGAAGACTACAACGCCCTGACGGGCCTGCATGGCAGCGATATTGTCCACATGGCCTGGCACGGGCCGAGCGCCACGCTGCTGCTGGTCTATGGCGACGGCAACATGGACCTGCTCCAGGACGACTATGTAACCGCGCTGTCGGATTACCGTGACAAATCCATCGCTGCCGACAAGACTGTGAACCGGGTGCGGATCTATGGTGAATATGCCTGCCTGGCCACCAATGTCGGGGCCTTGCTGCTGCATGTCGGCCGGCAGGAGATCAGCGAGACTTTCATGCGCCGCACGACGGCCGGGCTCTACGATCCGGTACAGGATTTCGCCATCCTGGGCAGCGACTACTATCTTTTGACTGCCACGGGCCTGTTCCGCGGACATGGAGGCGACAATCTGGCCGATGCCGACAATTGGGAAAAACTTACATTCCCCTCTTCGCTGGTTCCCGAGCGGCTGGCCGTCTGGCGAGGCAAACTCTGGGCTTCGGTCGGCACCGATGTCTATAGCCTGGAACCGGAGGGTTGGCTCCTGAAGCTGCGCTACAGCGTGGCTTTGGAGGACCTGGTCGTCTCTGAGGATTGTCTGGTGATCAAGGCGGGAGGCTGCGTCATGGAGACGCGTGACGCGGAAGCGAAGCTTTTCAAATACGGCCAGAACGACCTCTCTTCCGGGATGGTCCTGCTGGATATTTCCATCGATGCCCGCAGCGGCGCGGTATATGCCGCCACCGGCAGCAACGGCTTGGCTGTTTATAGACTGGCCCCGGACGGCCTCTATTATCCGACGGAAAAGAGTCTCTATCCCAACGGCCCGCAAGTGGGTGTGGCCTGGAAGATGTTTGTCCGCGACGATGCCTTGTATGTCTCGGGCGGAGGCCGCTGGGGCGACCGCTACAACTGGTTGGGCGGGGTGATGTGTTTCAAGGACGATGAATGGACTTCGCTGGTGGAACCCTACCAGCAGATACAGGCCCAAACGGGTCTCCCCTTCCGGGATATTCTCAATATCGCCGTCGATCCGCGCGACGACCAGCATGTTTTTGCCACCTCCTGGGGCGAAGGCCTGTACGAATTCCAGGACGGTTCGCTCGTCAAGCTGCACAGCCTGGACAACAGTCCGCTGGTGTCGTGCCTGGCCTCGAATCCCTATCGTTATGTGCGTGTGGACGGCGCTGCGTACGATACCCAGGGCAATCTCTGGGTGCTGAATTCCGATCCCACCTTCTCGCAGGCCGGTATCCACATCCTCAAGGCCGACGGACAGTGGTTTTCGCCTTCTTATGCCAGTTTCCCCGCATCGGCACCTTCGCTCGACGGCATCCTGTTCCACAGCAACGGCCAGGTCTGGATCAATTCGGAGCGCAGCGGCAGCGGGTTGTTTGTGGTGGATACCAACGGCAGTTTGGAAAACCTTTCCGACGACCGCAGCCGCTGGATCCAAACTTTCATTGACCAGGACGGTCGTACAGTCGATATTTTCACGGTCCACTGCATGGCCGAAGACCACAACGGCACACTGTGGGTAGGCACCACCCATGGGCCGCTGTTGCTCTACAATCCCTACCGCGTTTTCGACACGCAGCCGGTGTTCAACCGGGTCAAGATACCCCGCAACGACGGCACCAACGAGGCCGACTACCTGCTCGACAACGCCCGGGTGTACGATATTGCCGTGGACGGCGCCAACCGCAAATGGATGGCCACCGACAACGACGGGGTGTATCTCTTGTCGCCCGACGGCCTGGAGACGGTGCATCATTTCACCAAGGACAACAGCCCCCTGCCTTCGGACGTGGTCTATAGCGTGGCCGTGCACCCTGCGACGGGCGAAGTGTTCTTCGGCACCGAGCTGGGACTGGTATCCTACCGGAGCGATGCCACCCAAGGGGCAGCGGATTATTCCGAGGTGCATGCCTTCCCCAATCCGGTGCGCCCCGATTACGTGGGCCCGGTGGTTGTCTCTGGTCTGAAAGAAGGTTCGCAGGTGAAAATCACCGACATGAGCGGACGGCTGATGGCCGCCGGTACGTCGCTGGGCGGGCAGTTCAGCTGGCACATCGATGCCAGCGAAAGCGGCCGCATCACCAGTGGCGTCTATCTGGTGCTGGTAGCCGACAGGGATGGCCAGGCGGGCGTGGCCACCAAGATCGTCGTGGTCAGGTAGTCCTTTTTATTCCCCGATATAGTAACTCAAGTGAGGCGGAATGTTGTAGGCGACATTCTGCCAGACCAGCCCCAGCCGGTAGACGGGGTCTTGCAGCAGCGTGACCAGCCGGTAGGGACTGGCCGTGGTGGTGCTGTAGATACGCAGTTCCCGGTTGTCACGGGTGCGGAAGATGACTTCTTCGCGCCAGTCGCCCCAAAGGTCGCCGCTCAGGGCCGGGGTGGCCTTGGTGCCGTTGTTGGAGGTGCAGTCCTCCGCCCGGAAGATCTCTTCCAACTGCTCCGTCTGCCAGTTGTATTTGAAAATCTGGTTGCGGTCGAGCAGCTCGCGCTGCAGGTCGCCGTCCCACCAGATGCCGAAATTGCAGGAACGGGGCGTCCGCTCCGAGATGAGCTCGCCGCGGCAGTTGTACAGGCCGTAGATACCGCCGCCCAGCACCCAGCATTCGCTGCCGCGGTAGCGCGGATCGATGTCGAAGGCAGCCACCCGGCCCGGACCCTGCACTTTTCTTTCGTACGACACGGCCACGCTGTCGGTGGGTACGTTCCAATAGATCTCGCCCGTGCCGGCATGGCGGAAATTCATGCCATAGGGGCCCACCGGTTCCTGGGAGTTGAACACCTCCAGCCCGGGCCGGTCGGGATCCAGGTCGCTCACGTGCATGGCATCGGCATGGCCGATACGGGTGCAGTAGAGCCCCCGGCCGTCGTGATCGACCACCATGTTGCCGTAGATGATTTCGTCACAGCCGTCGCCATCGACATCGGCTACACTCAGGTTGTGGTTGCCGTTGCCTCGGTAGATGTAGTTTTCGGGATGGTCGGGGTCGTCGCTGTCGAAGGTCCAGACAGGTGTCAGCTGTCCGTCGCGGTAGTTCCAGGCGGCCAGTACGTTGCGGGTATAGTAGCCGCGGCACATGACCAGACTGGGATGCTGTCCGTCCAGATAGGCCACACAGGCCAGGTAGCGGTCGGCGCGGTTGCCCTTGCCGTCGCCCCAGATGGCCTGCAGTTCTTCGGTGGTGGGGCGCAGCTTGTCGGGATGGCGGGGCGGATTGTAAGCCGTGGTGGCCAAGGCCTTGCCGCTGGCTCCGTCGAAAACGGTCAGGTATTCGGGACCGCTGAGGATGTGTCCTATGTAGGGAGGCTCCAGTTCGCGCCAGTCGGCCGTGGCATCGCCAATGACGTTCCCTTGCCCGTCGATGGTGCCGTCGGCTGTCTTGCAGGCCACTTCGGCCCGTCCGTCGCCATCGAGGTCATAGACCATGAACTGGGTATAGTGGGCGCCTTCGCGGATGTTCCTGCCCAGGTCGATACGCCAGAGCAGCGTGCCGTCCAGCCGGTAGGCCTCCAGCTTGGTCTGGCCGGTCAGGCCGCTGTGCGAATTGTCGCGCGGCATCATTTCCTGTTTGACGACGATCTCAAACTGTCCGTCGCCCGTCAAGTCGCCCACCGAGCAGTCGCCGGGGGTGTGACCGGGCAGGGTTTGCAGGGGAACGGAAATATAGTTCAGCCCACTGCGGCCTGCCGGCAGGGTGTAGAAACTACCCGGTTCGATACCTTCGGCTTGCAGGTCGGCCGGCAGACGGCTGCCGTGGGCGGCCACATAGTAGGTGGCCGGGCGGGAAGCGTCGTAGCGGGTATCCGTAAAGTTGGTGCCTGCTTTCAAAGGCCGGTCGTTGAGCTTGACAAAGCCCTCGTCCTCATATTTGTACAAATCGAAGGCCAGACGGTCGTTGTCGGTGCAGAGCAGCCGCCAGGAGACAAAGGCTTCGTGGTCGTTGATGGCTGTGGCAAAAAGCCCGCGGCCCAGCTTTTCAGCCTGGCGCGGCGACTGGGGCCTCATCTGCCGGCTGGCGGCATCCGTGCAACTGATTGCCAGGAGCATCAGCACGAGCATGGAGCACAGTTTCATCGTCATTGTTTTCATCTTTCCAAATATTGGGGAGGCGGATTGATGCCGGTTATTTTCCGAGCAGGCGTTTGGCCAGGGCCACGGCACTGTTGGCATTGTCGCTGTAGCCGTCGGCACCGACCTGGTCGGCAAACTCCTGGCTCAGGGGAGCACCGCCGACCATGATCTTGACTTTGTCGCGCAAGCCGGCCTGCTCGACAGCCTGGATGACCTCCGGAATATAGTCCATCGTGGTTGTCAGCAGGGCGCTGATGGCCAGGATGTCGGCATGGTGTTCCTTGACGGCCTCGACATATTTTTCCTTGGGCACGTCTATGCCGATGTCGACCACCTCGAAACCGCAGCCTTCCAGCATGGAGGCCACCAGGTTCTTGCCAATGTCGTGCAAATCGCCCTTGACCGTGCCGATGACTATCTTGCCCAGCGAGCTGATTTTCTGGCCCGCCATGAGCGGTTGGAGCAGCTGCATGGCCCCCTTCATGGCACGGGCGGCCATCAGGAGTTGGGGCACAAAGACTTTGCCGTTTTGGAATTGCTGGCCGATTTCGCCCATGGCCCGGATCATCTGTCCGTTGATGATATCCTGGGGCTGGAGACCGGCCTCGAGCGCCACTTTGGTGGCGGCTTGCGCTTCGGGGAGCTTGCCCTTCAGAACGGCGGTGAACAGTGCATCTTCGGCCGTCGGATCGAAAGCCTGGGCGGCAGGTTTGCCGGCCATGGCCACTCTGGGGGCAGCCTGAGGGGCTGCAGCGGGTTGAGGACTTGCTTGTGAAGGTTTGTCGGCAGCGGCCGGTTGGGAGGCAGCGGCCGGCTGCGCAGCTGCGGGCTTTTTGCCCGGTTCACGCGGACCGACCCATCGACCGTCGTCGGTTTTGACCAGCTTGGCGATTTCCCTGATGTGGGTGTCTTCCGTGCCGCAGCATCCGCCGACAATGTTGACCACACGGTCTTGGACGAGGGGCCGGAGGGCCTGCTGCATCATTTGGGGTGTCTGGTCGTACAGACCGTCCTTGTTGGGCAGGCCGGCATTGGGGAAGGCAATGATATATTGCGGCAATTCATCGGCCATTCGGCGCAGGAAAGGCAGCATCATTGCAGCTCCCAGCGAGCAGTTCAGGCCCACACAGGCGACGGGTTCGCCGGCCAGGGATTTCATATAGGCCATCAGGTCCTGCCCCAGCATGTTGAATCCCTTGGGATCCTTCATCGTAAAGCTCATCAGGATGGGGATCTCGCGACCGGCCGCCTTCATCATGGCTTTGGCGGCGTCAAGTGCTATGCCGGCGTTGGCCGTGTCGAAGATGGTCTCGATGAGCAGGGCGTCCACACCGCCTTCGATGAGGGCAAGCGCCTGTTCTTCGTAGGCGGTCTGCAGCACCTGCGCATTGACCTCATTGAGACTGACGCATTTGGAGGTCGGACCGATACTGCCGGCCACATAGATGCGGCGGTCTGCCGTGGTGTACATCCCGGCCATCGAACGGGCGATGACCGCGGCGGCCAGGTTGATTTCCCGGACCTTGTTTTCTATGTGGAAGCCTTGCAGGGAAACGCGCTGGGCGTTGAAGGTGTTGGTCGTGACAATGTCGGCCCCCGCCTCGATGAAGCGGCGGTGCACATCGGCCACAACATCGGGCCGGGTCAGGCACAATAGGTCGTTGCAGCCTTTCAGGTCGGTCTTGTGGTAGCGGTACTGGGGACCGCGATACTCGGGTTCGCCCAGCTGATACTGCTGTATGGTGGTGCCGGTGGCGCCGTCCAGCACAAGGACGCGTTTTTTCATCGCCTCGACAAGGCCCTCCTGACTTTTCCTTGAAGGACTCTCCACCTTGATGACGGGCGACTCCTTGCGACAGTTGCCACAGCTTTTGGGACGGTATTCCTCGATGATCTTTTCGGCCTGTTCTATCTCGCGTTCGTTGTGGAAATTCATTTCGAGATGGACGCCGTCGGGACCGATGGTATCCAGCAGCGGCTTGATTTCATCGACTTCCACCCAGCAGGCCATCAGGCTCTTGCCGCCGGCCAGGATCTTTTTGTAGAGATCGTACCACTTGGGACTGCCACCCTGGGGCTCGCCCACACCGGGTGTCCATTGGATGGCGTTGAGCTCCTCGATTTCGAGCAGGGCGGGCAGATGCCGCATGGCGCCCACGCCGTCGAGATGATAGAGCGTGTAGGGGATCTTCTGGCACTGTTCGCGCAGGTAGGGCTGGACAAAGCGACGGTAGTCTTCTTCGGAGATCATTGTCGAAATGTCGCACTGGATCTTGCTCATCTTGCCGGGTGCCCAGGACGAGAAATAGCAGAAAGCCATCTCATCGCCTTCGCGGATGATTTCGTAAAGCTCGTCGAATACCCGGAAATAGATGTCGTTGATGCGCTGCATCTGCTCTTCCACCCATTCGGGCTGCATGAGCAGGTCTTCCAGCACTTTGTCCGTCCCCTTCAGGGCGGCCAGGATGTCGAGACCTTCCATCAGGTCGGGCATGCCCACGTAATAATGGCCCTGGGCCTTCTGCTTGCAAGCCTTGAGCAGGTCCTTGTGCAGCTTCCAGTTGGGATGGTTCTCATCGAAGCGGACCTGCCCGTCGAAATGGGGATCGGGATGGATCCAGATGGTATCCTCGCCACCTTCGAGCACACCGCCCAGGATGGCGGCCAGCGAACCGGGACCGAGCTGAGTGTTGGCCACCGGCAGGATATCGGCTTTCAAACTGCTGTGGGCTACATACCAGTCGAGGTAGTCGGCCCGCCATTGCGGATCGAACCACTTCTGGTTAAGATCGGCCGGACCGGCAGGCCGGGGCACGTCGGCATGGGGCTTGACACCCTCTTGCAGATGCTCCCACATGTTCAGGACTATGCCTTTATGGTTCCACCAGTCGATATATCGCTGTTTGGTCGTCTCGAGATCGGGCTTCCAGGTATTCATCGCAGTCGTGTATTAACAAGTCTTGTCGGTGTGTCCGACGACTGCAAAAGTACTTCTTTTCTCCGAATTAGTGCGGAGGCTGGCTTATTTTTCAAAAAACCACTATCTTTGTTCTCCCGAAAACCGGACGGAAATGTTGGAAGTAGAAGACACTGGATTGGTACTGAGGACCGAGAACCTGGTCAAGCGTTACCGCAAACGCACGGTGGTGGACCATGTCTCCATCGAGCTGCACCAGGGGGAGATCGTCGGTTTGCTGGGCCCCAACGGCGCCGGCAAGACGACCACCTTCTATATGACCACCGGCCTGGTGGTGCCCAACGAAGGCAGGATTTTCCTGGGCGACCAGGATATCACGGGCTATCCGGTCTACAAGCGGGCACAGGCCGGCATCGGCTACCTGGCCCAGGAAGCTTCCGTATTCCGCAAGATGACCGTCGAGGACAACATCCTTTCCGTGCTGCAGATGACCAAGTTGTCGCGCGAGGAGCAGAAGGAGCAGTTGGAAAGCCTGATAGCCGAGTTCCATCTGACCAAGGTGCGCAAGAACCTGGGCGACCGTCTGTCGGGCGGTGAGCGCCGTCGTACCGAAATTGCCCGCTGCCTGGCCATCAGCCCGAAATTCATCATGCTCGACGAGCCTTTCGCCGGTGTCGATCCCATCGCCGTGGACGACATCCAGTCGATTGTGGCCGGACTGGTCAAGAAGAACATCGGCATCCTCATCACCGATCACAATGTCCGCGAGACACTCTCCATCACCGACCGCGCCTATATGCTGTTCGATGGCAAGATCCTCTTCCAGGGTACCCCGGAGGAGCTGGCCGCCAACGAAACGGTTAGGCGCAACTACCTGGGTGTCAATTTCGAGTTGACACGCAACCGCGCAGTCGAACGCGACGAACATGGCAACCGCCTGCGTCGCAAGGAAGACTGATTATCCTTTTAAAAACAGATTTAGACGTATTCGTCGCCGACTTTCATACCGGCGTCGATGACGAACTGGCGGATTTCCTGCTCGTCGTCTTTTTTGCAGATCATCAACACGTTGCCCGACGAAGAGATGATGTAGCCGTCCATTTTCTGCACAACGGCCAGTTGCCCTTCGGGCAGGGTGATGATATTGTCGTGGCTGTCGTAGCAGAGTGCTTTGCCCTTGAGCACCGAGTTGCCGTTGGCGTCCTTCTCGGCCAGCTCGTGCAGCGAGCCCCAGGTGCCCAGGTCGGACCAGCCGAAATCGCCCATCTGCACATAGACATTGTCGGCTTTTTCCATGATGCCGTAGTCGATGGAAATGTTGGGGCAGGACGGGAAGATCTCTTTGATGAAGTCATTTTCACGCTCGGTGTTGAACAGGCCCAGGCCGGTGTTGAAAGGCGTGGCCACTTCGGGCAGCAGGCGGTTGAAGGCATCCAGGATGGTCTGGACATTCCAGATGAAGATGCCCGAATTCCAGAAGAAGTCGCCGCTGGCCAGGAACACCTTGGCCAGTTCCAGGTTGGGCTTCTCGGTGAAGGCTTTCACCTTGGTGAAATTGCCCAGCTTCTCGTGCGAGGCCTGGATGTAGCCGTAGCCCGTCTCGGGCCGGTTGGGCTGGATGCCGATGGTGAGCAGCACCGGTTCGCGGGCGGCAAACTCCAGTCCGTCACTGATGCAGGAAAGGAATTCCTTTTCCTTGAGTATCAAATGATCGGAAGGAGCCACGATGATATTGGCCTGTGGGTTGATGGCCCGGATATGGTGGGCGGCATAGGCAATGCAGGGGGCCGTATTGCGTCGGCAGGGTTCCAAAAGGATCTGTTCGGGCTTGAGCTCGGGCAGTTGCTCCAGGGTGAGCTTGTCGTAGAGCTGGTTGGTGGCGATGAATATATTCTCCACCGGCACGACTTGACGGAAACGGTCGAAAGTCTGCTGGATGAGCGAGCGGCCCGTGCCGAAGAAATCGAGGAACTGTTTGGGATATGAACTGCGGCTGGCAGGCCAGAAACGGCTTCCGATGCCGCCGCTCATGATGACGCAATAGTTGTTGTTCATAGTCGTATCAAAAAGTCCGACAAGATACGAAAACTTTTGAATATAACTATGTCTATTTCTTTTTCTTTTTGGAGGATTTCTCCTGCTGCTTGGCCTCTTTTTCCCTTTCGACAGCCTGGCTGTGCGGTTCTTCCCAAAGACCCTCGGTGATGTCTTTCAGCTCTTTTTCCAAGCGCTGCTGCTCGGCGGCGATCTCCTCGGGCGTGGTGCAGTAGTCCATGATGTTCTGGTTGAGCAGATTGGACACCTTGTAGATGTCACCCTTGTATTGGTGGCGGGCCAGGTAGTCGTAGGTGGTCATGTTGTCCAGGGCGTTGTAGCTGCTGGTGCGGAGGCTGTTGCCGGCCAGCAGGTCGCCTGCCTCGTCGAAGGGGACCCAGAAGAGCGGATACTTGCGCGTTTCGCCCGTCTCGTCTTCACGGACCAGCACGGGGCAGAGACTGATGATCTTGGTCCGGATGGAAGATGTGTTCTTGTCCATGTACCAAAGTTCCTTGATGTAGTACAGCGTCACCTCGTTGCTGGGGATGTCGGCCGTCTCGACCACATAGACCGTGTCTTTCGGATTCTGGGCACTGGTCTTGATGTCGAAGGGAATCCAGAAACGGTTGAGCAGCTCGTCGAATTTCACCTTGTATTCATCGGTGAAAATCTCTTTGCCGTCGAGGTAGTCATAGACCTTGAGCTGGCCGTTGGAAACATTCTCGAAAAGCAGCGAGAACAGGTTCTTGTGCTCTCCGTCGGGCTGGGGCGGGTAGTAGAGCGGAGCGTTTTCTTCGCGTGTCAGGTCGAGCATGCGGAAGACCTCGCGCTGCCAGGTGACCCGGTCGGTGGGAACCTCTTTGACCTCGGCGGCGTCCTTGCCCGTCTGGGCGGCAGCCTTGTCGGCCGTCACGGCACTTGTCTGACGCGGGGCGGCGGTCTGCCGTCCACCTCTGGGCTGTGCCGACAGCAGGCCGGTGCCCAATATCATGATGAAAAGACTGATAATCAGATTTCTGGTATTCATAAGACTAAACTTAATTGATGATTATTTCCATAGGAGACAGCGTCTGCTCGATCTTGTCCGGTCCGACAGCGCAGATGCGGGAGATGAAGAAGCGTTTGCCGCGTCCCAATGCGCGTATCTGGGATTTCTGACGGGCAGAGAATTCGGCCCCTTGCGAGACTTCGACGTTGGTGTTGCCCATCGAGTCGTAGATGAGTGTCTCGAAAGAGAGCACCGTGAAGTTGACATCCAGCAGGTCGTCGTCCAAGGCGGCGATGATGCCAGGAGCGTCCATGATGTTCTTTTTGGCAAAGGCTGTGCCGCCGCGGTATTTCCTGGTCACACCGCTTTCGTCCTTATATTCGATGAAGGCGCGCGGTTCGGGCAGCGGACGCACGCGGAAGGGCATGCGGGCGACATTCTGGCTGCGGCCGTCCATGACGGCATTGACCGTCACCAGGCATTCCTTGTTGATGTCGGTCGGGGTGGCGATCCAGGCGTTGCCGGCCCGGCGCAGCGTACCGTTGTTGACCGAGGCCGATACCTGCTGGTCGGGCACACCCGGCACGGAGATGCTCAGGCGGTTCTCGATACCGGCATAGAGCACATTCATCATGGTGTTCGACACAGTGGCGGTGGGTTCGACCACCGTGTATTGCTCGTCGAAGGTGTAGGTGCGGACCGAGCCGTCGCCGTGCTGCAATTCGATATGTCCCCTGACGGGGAAGGTGCCCACCGAAGTGGTGTGGATTTCATACAGTCCGTTCTTGTCGAGGGGCAGGGGCTGTCCGTTGACAAAAATGTGGGGGCGCTGCGTGGAGTCTTCGGCCGACAGTACGATGTTGGCCCGGTAGGCGTTGCCGCGCACGATGTTCTGCGAGTTGGGGATCACGTAGGCCTTGATCTGGTTCACGCGGAAGTCACCCACGTCGATGTTGCTCGTCAGGGTGTGGAGCACTTCACCTTCGGCATAGCGGATATCGTTCTGCAGTTTGGAGAAGAAGGTGAGTACGGCGCTGACCGGCATGTTGTCGAACATGGAGGTCTCCCAGTCCAGGCCCTGGGCCTTGGCTTTCTGGGAAGGTTCGGTCGAGAAGTTGTCCATGATGACTTTCTGCTTGAGGCTGTCGGAGATCATGGCGGTGATGTCTGTGCGGAAACGTTCCATGGATTCGGCCAGCTGGCGGCCGGCATGCCCCGTGGGAGGCAGCATGACGAAGGCCGGTGCATTGACATCTTCCTGTTTCTTGATATGATAGATATCTGCGTCGCGACCGTCGGCTTTGCGGGCAATCTGCCATTTGAGGTCGTCCACATACTGGTACATGGAGTCGGCCATGGCCTTGAGCTCCTGGGCCCTTGCATACCATTCACCGCTCTTCTCGGGATTCTGCTCGTAGGAAGCGGTCAGGTCGTCGTAGAGCGACTGGTTCTGAGCCTGGGAGTTCTGCGTGCTTCGCAAAAGACTGTCCTCGACCATTTCGAAACCGCCCAGTACATCCGATGATACGTTGAGTGCCAACATGCAGAGCAGCATGATGTACATCAGACCGATCATTTTCTGTCTCGGGGTCTCTGGTGCATTCGTTGAAGGCATAATCTATTGTTTTAAGCTAGATCAGTTGTTTTCTTTCTTTTCGTCCCCGTCCTGGGCCTCGGGATGGATGCCCGTGAAGGCCTGGCCGGCCATCATGGCCTGCAGCATGCGGGTGTAGATCTGGTTCAGGCTGGTCAGGTTGCCGGCCATGGCTTCGGTCTCCTTGATGAAGCGGTCGCTGTCGTCGGCCGAACCTTCGTACATATCCTTGATGTTGAGCAGGCTCTTGTTGATGCAGTCGATGGTGTGGATCTGCGAGCTGATGTCCTTGAGCTGGATTTCGTAGATGGTGTTGAGGCCCTTGAGGTGCAGATTGAGCTTGTCCATCTGCTCGGCATATTCCTTGAGGCTGTTCTCCAGCGTCTTGGTCTCTTCTTCGCTGATGTTGATCTGCGGGAGGCTCCAGTCTGCGGCGGCCTGGCCATGACCCATGGCGACGGCGGCGCGGATCTCCTCTTCGACGGTCGAGGCCTGGAGGCCTTCGTCGCTGTTGTCGGCAGCGCCTTCAGCAGCGGGAGCGGCGGGGATGCTGCCCGGGGCAACCGGCTGGCCGCCGACGGGAACGCCGATCACCTGTACCACGGTGCCGCCACCTGTACCACCTGCGACAGGAGCTCCTGCAGCAGGGGTAACTGTTGCACCTTCCACGGGTGCACCGGGCATGACACTGCCGGCCATCGGTACATTGGCCACCGGTCCGTTGATGAGGGCCTCATTGCCGATGAAATAGGGCATATCCTGCGGATTGCCGCTTTTCAGGATGGGGAAGACGCTCTCCCAATGGTAGTTGCGGAAGGGAGGTTCGAAGGCCGAGATGGCAAACATCAGCACTTCCGTGCCCAGACCTACGGCCAGCATGATGTTGGCGCCGTCGAGGTGCAGGATTTTGAACAGAGTTCCCAGGATGGCGATCGAAGCGCCGAATCCGTAGAAGAAATTGAATAAAGTCTTGCCGCGGTAGCTGGCCAGGAACTTTATGAAGTTGGATTCTTTTCTTTCTGACATGATATGTGACTGTTTTATTATTTATCTATGGTGTTGGTTTTAGCGGCTGCTGCCTCCGCCGATCTGGCTTCTGACACAGCGGAAACCGATATACGAGCGGGTTTCGTTCTGGTATTCGTAGCTGCGGGTGCCGACCTGGATAAACTGGGCGGCATCCTTCCACGATCCGCCTCTGACCACTTTGCGGGTGGCGATGTAGGGATCGTCGGCGGCCAGGCGGCGGTCGTACTGCGGGTTCAGATCGTTCATGGCTTCGTAGGCCGAAGCGCTCCAGGTGGTCGAAGTCCATTCGGCCACGTTGCCGGCCATGTCGTAGAGGCCGTATTCATTGGCCGGGAAAGAAGCCACCTTCGACGGAATCAGGCTGCCGTCGCGGGTATAGTCGCCTTTCTGCGGCTTGAAGTTGGCATAGTAGCAACCTTTTTCCGTATCGGCATAGTCGCCTTTCCAGGGGAAGCGGGTCTCCTTTTTCTGACCCCGGGCGGCATATTCCCATTCGGCTTCGGTGGGCAGACGGTATTCGAGCACTTCCTGGCCGCGGGGGATGAGCACCTTGTTCAGGTTGCGCGTGCGCCAGTGGCAGAAGGCACGGGCCTGTTCCCACGATACACCGACCACGGGATGGGCCACATAGCCCGGATGCGAGAAGTAGTTCTTGAGATAAGGCAGATTGTAGCTGTTCTCAAAGTCGTTCACCCAGACAGTCGTGTCGGGATATACCTCTACTATATAGGTGTTCAGGAAATCGTAGCGCGAGCTGAGCGGACGGGTGATGGTCTGGCGCACCACATGGCCGTCTTCGTCGATCCAGGCGGTGTCCTTGGTGATCATCACGTCGGGCAGGCTGTTGGCATCGATGTCGGTGTTGCGGGTGCGGCGGGCTTTCTCAATCTGGTTGGCCCGACGGGCGGCCTGTTCGTAGTCGTACCATTCGTAGCGGTAGGTGACCCGGTCGGTCCGGAGCCTGACACCGCCCAGGATGGGATCGTACTCGCGCAGGTAGTTCAAGGCCGAGAGCTCTTCCTCGGTGGCACGCTTGCGGTCGGGAATGGAGATTTTCCAGTTGAGGTAAGGGGTGATGGGCTCGCCATCGGCATTCTCGGTGATCATGTATTCCTCGTTGCCGCCATAGGCCGGATCGGCCAGCTTTTCACGGGTGATGGAGTCGCAGACCCACTTGATGAACTGTTTGTACTGTCCGTTGGTGATTTCGGTCTCGTCCATCCAGAACGAGCCGACCGAAACAGACTTCGAGGGAGTCTGGGTGCCCCAGACGCTGTCGGGAGCCGACTGTCCCAGCTCGAAGGAGCCTTGTTTGACGAGTACCATGCCGTAGGGGTTGGGTTCGCTCCAGGAGGAGCCTTCCACGCCCGTCAGTTCACCGTTGTCATAGAACGAACCGCAGCTGCTCAGCAGCAGGCCAAGCAGCAAGGCACTTCCTATGGTCAGATTCTTTCTCATAGTCATAATATTCGAATACTTTTCTGTTTCTTGTTGAACCTATTGGTATCTATCTTTTTGCGATAACCTATAAATAC
>Ga0208297_1001315_pt1 | contig 25527 bp, 21 predicted proteins | sample LMS_cellobiose_e_FD_187367 | JGI IMG/M metagenome (GOLD analysis project Ga0208297, IMG submission 187367) | Rumen-fistulated moose microbial communities from Alaska, USA - LMS_cellobiose_enrichment (SPAdes) (version 2) | ecosystem: Host-associated > Mammals > Digestive system > Stomach > Rumen... | reverse complement strand
AAACTGTGAAGCGAAACTCAAAGTCTTGTTCCCGTTCGCTCTTCACTTGTCAAAGAACCAGCCCCGGCCCCCGGCCGGGCAACCCGCACTTTCTAGCGGAGCTCCGCCCCACTGTCAAGCACTTTTTGCAGATTCATTCTCCCTCAAAGCCCCGGAACCACGTCCCGGCGAAATACCCGAAGAAAGTTTTCTCTGCTCTCCCCCGCGGACGCTCCCGCCCGCAGAGGCGAAGTCGGGTTATGAACCTTTCCTTTCATGCTGTCAACCTTTTTTTTCTTCATGTGTGAGAGTTGCCCCTTCGGGGGTATTCTGGTATAGGAAGGCGTTCCGTCCAGCAGACAGAATTTGTTCCATCTTCCATACTGCCTTTCCAATTCGCGCCGAAAAAACCGCGCGGACGGCGCCGGGGACAGGGTTCCCGGCACGGAGGAATACCATGAGCGACGTATCCAGCAGTGAACTGCTTCTCTCCCTCATCTGTGACTGCCTTGGGGTTCACGGCGTCGTACTGTTCACGCCGGCGGGAGACGTCTGTGAGCTGGAAGCCGCGTCCTGCACTGGCAAACCCACGCCTATCCGCTGCTCCATTGCGCCGGGCAAGGGGTTGGTAGGCTGGATACTGCGCAACCATCAGCCGCTGATACTCAACTCTTTCGACGCGACACACAGCCTGCTTGGGTATTACGACATGGCTGTCGAGCGCAATATCACCGCCTTTATGGGCGTTCCGCTGGCCGGAGGCGGGGCGCTGTGCATGGACTCCACTGACGACCGACGCAGCTTCACTCCCCGGGACCAGCAGCTTTTGCAGCAGTTCGCGGCGGTGGCCGAAGCCCAAATCCGCCTGTTGCGCGACTACGGAACCCAGACCTCCGTTTCCGAATGTTTTGAAGCCGCGGCAAAACTCCAGGCGCTGGCGGCAAAGACGCCGGGATGGCGCCGTTACCTGAAAGAATTTCTGGCCATCCTGCGGGAGGCCTCCGGACTGGACTACGCGGCGCTGGCCATGATTCCGGAAGGCGCGCTGAATTACAGCATCGAGGACGAAACCGAACCTTTGCTGCTCGCGAACGGCGCCTCCCCTTCTCTGCCTTTGGGAAGCGGGCTGGCGGGCTGGACATTCAGCGAAGGACTGCCGGTCTTTGCCGAAGGTATTGACGGCACAGCCACCTCCCCCCTGTTCGGGAAACTGCCGGAAGTACCTCCCTTCCAAAGCGTCATCTGTCTGCCAGTGGTGCATTCTCACACTGTATGCGGCGTGCTGGTGCTGGCGGGAGAGAAAGGCCGGCCCTTCCCGCAGGCGCTGCGCACGCTGGTGCAGATGGCGGCGGCATTGCTGGGCGATCATCTGGAAGCGCTGTATTTGCGGCACCGTATCCAGTCCATGCTGCCGCGCGCCCAGATGTACTTTGACACAGCTCCCCATGATCCCGACACCGCTCCCGTGCCAAGTGTGAAAGAGGACGCATGAGCATCTTTCGTAAATATATCGCCGTAGATCTCGGCACGGCCAATACGCTGGTTCATATCCCGCAGCAGGGTATCGTAATGAACGCGCCTTCCATGGTCGCCGTGGAAAGCCGCACCCGGCGCGTACTGGCGTTGGGGGCGGACGCCAAAGCCTTTTTGGGTAAGACGCCCCGCGGGATCGAAGTCATCCGCCCCATGAAAGATGGCGTCATCGCCGATTTCGACATGGCCGGCGAATTGCTGCGGCATGTCCTGCGGCTTACCATTGGCAGCACGCGCACCAAGCCTGATGTTCTTGTCTGTGTGCCGCTGCACATTTCCAACGTGGAACGGCGCGCTGTGACGGAAGCGGCGGTGATGGCGGGGGCACACGAAGTCAGGCTTATCGCCGAGCCTGTGGCCGGCGCCATAGGGGCTGGCCTCTCCGTACACGAACCTTCAGGGTATATGATTGTGGATATCGGCGGCGGCACCACAGACATTGCGGTCATCTCCATGGGGGAACTGGTGGAATCGCGCTGCCTGCGTCTGGCGGGTGATGCGCTGACGCTGGAAACCCAGCAATTCATTCAGGAAAAGTTCGGCCTGATTATCGGCGAGAACATGGCTGAACGCGTGAAGATTGCCACAGGCGCGCTGACGCCGCAGCCAGAGCCCCTGGCCATGACCGTAGCCGGCAAAGACTCCCTTTCCGGCGAACCACGCACCATCCGCATCACGGACGAAGACCTGCGCGCCCCCCTGTCCAATGCCGCGCAACCCATCCTTGCCACAGCCGTCAGCGTGCTGGAGACGATCCCGCCTGAAATCGGCGGAGATCTTCTTGGCAACGGCATCTTGCTGACAGGCGGAGGAGCGCTTCTGCGAGGATTCCCCGAACTCTTAAGCCAGAATACGCATCTTCCCGTCCGCCTCGACAGCGAACCGCTGACGACGGTCCTGCGCGGAGCCGCACGCGTAGTGGAATCCCCTGAAGAATACAAAACCATGCTGATGCCCCTGTGAGGCAGATGTGCCTTTTTTCAGCCACGCCAACGCGTGAGGTTTTTGCATGTCCGAGATTTCTCCTTCCGTCACACTCCTGGCGCATACGCCACAGCCTCTTGCCCTCATTTTCGCGGCATACCGCCAGTGTTATTCCGCGGGCAGCGCGGCCGACATGTGGCCGCAGCTTCTGGAAGGAAACATTTCCCGGGAAAAACAGGCTGATTTTGTCCGCAACGTCATGAGTTCCGGCCACACCAGCCCTATCGAGCATGTCAACTTCACGTTTGTGCTTGACGGCGTGTCGCGCGCCCTGACACACCAGCTTGTACGCCATCGCATTGCTTCTTATTCTCAACAAAGCCAGCGCTATGTAGACGCAGCGAATTTTGATTATGTGGTTCCGCCGCGCATCAAGGCCGACCCCGAAGCATACGCGCGTTTTTCAGCCTGCATGGCGCATATCGCTGACGCCTACGCGCAGCTGCAGCATCTGCTCAAAACTGACGGAGCTGGAAAAAGTTCCAACGAAGACGCGCGGTTCGTTCTGCCACAGGCGGCGGCCTCGCGTATTGTGGTGACCATGAACTGCCGTTCACTGCTCAATTTTTTTGAACACCGCACCTGCGAACGCGCCCAGTGGGAAATACGCCGCGTCGCGCGGATGATGCTGAAACAGTGCACGGAGGTGCTGCCTGAAATTTTCCGGTTCGCCGGCCCCCGGTGCGAGCGTCTCGGCTACTGCCCGGAAGGTTCGTTTGGCTGCGGCCGCTATCCTGCCCGTCAGGGCGATAACTCCAGTACGGAAGCATCATGAAAATAGCCATCACACCCCATTCATTCGCAAGGTACAGCACATTGCCGCTGGAGATGCTGGATCGAGCGGGTATCGCTTACATACAAAACACTTCCGGCCGCCGCTGCACCGAAGACGAAACCATAGACATGCTCACAGGCTGCGTCGGATTGATTTCCGGCAATGGTCCTGTTACCCGCAAACTTATCGACGCTTGTCCGGACCTGAAAATCATCTCCCATTGCGGAGCGACCGCCGACAATGTGGATATTGCCTATGCCGAAAGTCGGGGCGTGGCGGTGACCATTGCGCCAAACGGACATGCCCTCGCTGTGGCGGAGATGGCTCTTGGCCTCATCCTCACGCTGCTGCGCAGGATTCCCTGCATGGATAAAGAGCTGAAGGCCGGTATCTGGAAAAAGCGCATGGGTTCACTGCTCAACAAGAAAAAGGTGGGCATCATCGGATTCGGTTCCACCGGACAGACGCTGGCGCGGCTGCTGGCCCCCTTTGAAGTTGAGATCGCCTACACCGATCCCTTTGTGGAGACTGACCTCGCCTGCCGGCTGGCGCTTGACGAACTGCTGGACTGGGCGGACATCATCACGCTTCACTGTCCCCGCGTGGAAGGCGGATGCCTTCTGGACGCGGGGAAGCTCTCGAGGATCCGCTCCGGCGGCATCGTGCTGAATCTGGCAAAGCCCGGCCTTGTGGATGAAAAAGCGCTCAACGGCCTCCTTTTCGCAGGGCACCTCGCAGGCGTCGCTCTCGACGTATACGACAAAGAACCGTACGACGGTCCCCTGCGCGAGCGTGAGAATGTTGTGCTGACGCCGCACATTGCCTCCAATGCCCGGGAATCGCGCATCATCATGGAGTGCGAGGCAGTGAAAAACGTTCTTGATGCCCTTGGTGGACAAGACAAGGCATGATTGATCCTTCCGCCCTGAACGAAGCCCAGCGGGAAGCTGTCCTCGCGCCGGACGGGCCGGTGCTGGTCATTGCCGGCGCGGGCTCCGGCAAAACGCGCACACTGGTGCACAGACTGGCGTGGCTTGCGGAACAGGGGGTACCGCCGGATAAAATACTGCTTCTGACCTTCACCCGCAAAGCCAGCCGCGAAATGCTGACACGCGCGCAGGATCTGATTGGTTTTGATCTTGGCGGGGTACATGGAGGCACTTTTCACAGTTTTGCCTACGGTGTGCTGCGCCAGCACCGGCCGGACTGGGCCACGGGCCCGGCAACTGTCCTGGACGCCGCAGACAGCGCCTCCATCATCCAGCAGTCACGCGCTGATCTGGGCATCGCCAAGGGCAACCGCTCCTTTCCCAAATCCCAGCACATTCTCGGTCTGCTCAGCAAAGCCCGCAACAAAGAAATACCGCTGGCCGAGCTGATCCAAAAAGACGCCGCGCATCTCGCCGTTTACGCGGACGATCTTCTTTCACTGGGCAATGCGTACACATCCTACAAACGCGCCCACAACCTTCTGGATTACGATGACCTGCTTTTTGAGCTGGAAACGCTGCTCACGGACGAAAAGCGCCGGCTGAACCTGCCCTTCCGCCATGTTCTTGTGGATGAATATCAGGATACCAACAAGGTACAGGCCAGACTCGTGCGCCTGCTTGCCGGGGACACGGCCAGCGTCATGGCCGTGGGCGACGACGCCCAGTCCATCTATGCCTTCCGCGGCACCGATGTGCGCAACATCCTGGAATTCCCACGGTTATTTCCGGGGACGAAGATCATCCGCCTGGAAGAAAACTACCGTTCCACCCGGCCGATTCTGGATGTGGCCAACGCTGTTCTGGCTGGAGCCAGCGAAGGCTATTCCAAAAACCTGTTCACACGTAAAACCGGCGGTGAAGCCGTCCGGATTCTTCGCCCCCTCTCCGACCTGACGCAGGCGCGTCTCGTGGCCAAAAGGATCAGCGAGCTTCTGGAGACCCACCGCCCGTCCCAGATCGCCGTCCTGTTCCGGGCGGGCTTTCATTCTTATCATCTGGAGGTTGAACTGGGGCGCCTCAAGATCCGCTTCCGCAAATATGGCGGCCTCAAGTATGCGGAAGCCCAGCATGTCAAAGACATCCTGGCTTTTGTGCGCCTGCTGGTCAACCCCCTTGATTTGCCTTCCTTCATGCGCGTGGCGGCGCTGTGCCCCGGCGTCGGTCCCAAAACCGCCCAAAAGATTTACACCGCGGCATGTTCAGCCAATGCCGGCCTGCTTGAACGCGCGTGTGCAAAATACAGCCAATTCCGTGAAGATCTTGTCTTTCTTGACACGCTGCGTGCAGAAAAAATCATGCCGGGCGAACTCATGGCGCGCATCATTACCCATTACCAGCCCACCATGGAACGTGAATTCCCGGATGACTGGCCGCGCCGCCGACAAGGTCTGGACGAGCTCACACACATTGCTTCGGCATACGCAGAACTTGACGCTTTCGTCGCCGACCTTTCATTGGAAAGCACTGATGACGAAGAAGACGAGGAAGACAGCGTCGTCCTCTCCACCATCCATTCCGCCAAGGGGTTGGAATGGGACGCAGTGATTATCCTGGATCTGGTGGAGGATCGCTTCCCCTCTCGCCGCGCCGTGGTCGATCCCGAAGAATTCGAGGAAGAACGTCGGCTTATGTATGTAGCCTGTACACGCGCCCGCACGTCGCTGGAGTTGTGTGTGCCCCGTTCGCTGTATGACAGGCAGAGCCAGGGCAACGCACCGGTAGCGCAAAGCCCCTTTCTGGCTGAAGTTGCTCCGGGACAGTGCGAAGAATGGTTCGAGGGCTATGGAGGACAGCTTTCCCGTCGTGCCGAGCCTTCCCGGCCAGCGGATGCGCGCCTCGCGGCATGGGCTGCGCCGCGCCCACCCGCCTGCAAAAGTACTCTGCCTTCGTCGCCTCGCATTCGTTCCCGGGAAAACGGCAAAACTGCCGGGCAGGCCGAGCCCGCGCCCCCATCCGCGCCTGGTCCGGGGGACTGCGCGCCATCCAGTCCAGCCGCGTCCTGCGGCTACTGCCGCCACCGCATCTTCGGGCGTGGAAAAATAGTGGAAATGCTTCCTCCCGATAAATGCCGGGTCAATTTTCCCGGCCTGGGGCTCAAGGTCATTATTCGTGATTTTCTTGTTATGGAGGATTGAGCATGGTGTCCGCACACGCCTTGCGACAGCGCGCTGAAAACGTTCTTGGGCTGCTGAAGAAACGCTATCCCGAGCCCCCCGTCAATCTGGTGGCCCGCAATCCGTGGGAGCAGGTGGTTGCAACGGTGCTTTCGGCCCAATGTACGGATGCCCGCGTCAACAAGGTGACGCCGGAGCTTTTCCGTCGCTGGCCTTCTCCGGAAGCGCTGGCCTGCGCCGATCAGGCCGACGTGGAAGAAGTCATTCGCGCGGTGGGCTTTTATCACAGCAAAGCCGCCAACATCATCATGGCGGCCCGCCGCGTTTGCGACACGTTTGGCGGGGAGGTGCCGCATACGCTGGAAGAACTTGTCACCCTGCCTGGCGTCGCCCGCAAAACCGCCAACGTCGTGCTGTGGACCTCTTTCGGCATCAATGAGGGGCTTGCCGTGGACACGCATGTCAAACGGATAGCCGGACGCCTCGGACTGACCAGGGAAACTGATCCCGTCAAGGTGGAACGTAATCTCATGGACCTGTTTCCCAGAGAAGAATGGGGTATGGTCAATCACCTGATGGTCTGGTTTGGACGCGAGGTCTGTATAGCCCGCAAACCGCTCTGCCCTGCCTGCGAAATGGCCGCTTTCTGCCCTGCCCGGCAGAAGTGAACGCCCGTTTCTGAACGTCAACCTCCCCCCGGGAAAGGAGAGCCGCCGTGCGCCGCATGATGTTCCTTTCGCTTGCCGCCGTATTTATGCTGTTTTTTCCGGCAGCATCTGAAGCCTCCGCGACGCAGGCCCGTGTCGCCGAAATCCAGCGCGCCTATGCCGCCCTGCAAGCTTTTTCCGGCACGTTCACGCAGGAATTGCGCCATGCTGAAAGCGGCGCGGTAGAACGGCGCGAGGGTACGCTCTTTTTTGAAAAACCCCTGCGCGTCCGCTGGGAGACAAAAGACCCCTACCCCGAACTTCTGGTGGTCAACGACGCCGAAGTCTGGGATTATCTGCCTGACGAAAGTATTGCCTACCGGCATTCTCTGGACGTTATCAAAGATTCGCGCAGCATGCTTCAGGTCATTACCGGCCAGAGCCGTCTGGATCAGGATTTCACTATAGAGCGGGAAGCAGACAGAAACGGGTTCATTACCCTGCGCCTTTTCCCGAAGGAACCATCTGCCCAGATGGTGGAAACGCTTCTTCTGGTCGATCCCCGCACGTCTCTGCTCAAGTCCGCCGAGGTCATCGATTTTTATGGCAACGTCAACAAGTTTGAATTTATCAAAATCACGCCGAATCCAACGATCCCCGCCGACGCTTTCCGTTTTGCGCCGCCTGAAGGCGTCACTGTGGAAAACGGAGCGACCGAAGGCGAACTGCGCCGCTGAACAGCAGAAAGCCGAGCCGATGCGCCCGTTTCCAAAAACAGAAATCATGCGCGCCCGACGGGGAGACTGCAAGCCGCTCGAAACACATTCCCCGTCAGTTTTTCGGGCAATCAAGCCAGTTGAGGGCCGCTTGCGCCGCGGCGGCAGGCAGGCTGTCCAGCCAGGGCGGCAGAGACCCGGCGCAAAAGCCTCCCGCCCGGCAATAGCCGTGATGCAGAAAAAAAGCCGCCGGAGCAAGGAATAACTGACGCGAGGCAGCGCCCCCCCTGCCAAAGGGGATACCCGTAACGAAATCGTTGTTTTTCCCTTCTGCCGCGCAGGCGGAAAATGCCCGGCTCCCGATACCGCAAGAAGAAATCGCCGCCCCTGCGGGCCGGCCAGTGAAACGTGAACCGTACTGCGCGTCTCCCCATAACGGGAATCCCGCGCCGGCGAGATGAACCCGGATCTGATGCCGCGCCCCACGCCGGATAACGCATCCCACCAGTGAGAGCCTGCCGGAAACGATTTCCCCAAGCCCCTTCACCCTGGTATGCCGTTCTTCCGGGCCGGAAAAATCCAGGAGCCGTGTCGTCCTGCGCTGTTTCATGTCAAGGGCCGCGGCAAAAACCCGTTCTTCTCCGCACGGGAAAACACCTTCAACCACGGCGAGATAGCGCTTTTCCACCTGCATCGCAGCCTCGGCCGCCTGCCAGGCGTTCAGCCCCTCAATCGACAGCGCCGCCAGCACCAGTCCGGATGTACCAGTATCCAGCCGGTTCAAAAGTTTTGGAAACGGTGACAGGCAATCGGGGAAAAGCGCTCCCAGCGACGACTCAAGCGACGTGGCGGCTCTTCCGGCAAGATGAGCGCTGGGCAGGCCCGCGGGCTTGTCCAGCGCGGCAAGGCCAGCTTCACGGCAGACGATGCTGACAGCGGGGGGCAGCGCTTCATCCTCTGTCACGGATATCCGCTGGCCGGAGCGGACATGGAAGCCAGCTCCGGCAGGACGGCCGTCCACATAAACCCGCCCATCCTCGCACAGACGCCGCCGGCCGCGCAGTCCCATCTCGGGGAAAAGGCCGGCAAGGACATGGTCCAGGCGCAGTCCTTCACTTAGCGGCGTCAGAATCAGCTCACGCGGCATGCCAGCACAACAAAACCGGTTTCAGCTGCTGGTGCGCTTGATGTAATACAACCCGCCCGCAACGGCGGCTATACCGAGAAAAAAGAAAAAAGAGCTCATATAACCTCCCTTTGCCGGGGAACCCGGTATGAAGGAGATAGTGCCCAAAACACCGCCAAAACGCAACCCCGCGGGGAGCGCGCTGCAGCGCAAAACGCTCACATAATCCAGCAGGGCCGCACTGTTTCTCCGGCTCAGGCAATCTTGACAGGATGCGCCCGACTCTCCTACAACGCTTGAAAGCGCGGGACTCTGAAACATCCCGTCGGGCGTTTTTCCACGGTCATAGCAGAATAGAGAGAGCCTTATGCATATCCCCCGCGTCGCTGTCGTTGGTGGCGGGCTGGCTGGTTGCGAGTGTGCGCTGTACCTCGCACGGCACGGCGTCAATGTCACCATCCTTGAGCAAAAGCCTCTGCAGTATTCCCCGGCGCATGTCAGTCCTAAGCTTGCCGAACTTATCTGCTCCAACTCGCTTCGCTCAGACGAACTGACCAGCGGCGTCGGTCTGCTCAAGCAGGAGCTCCGCGAACTGTCCAGCGCTCTTATAGCCGCGGCTGACGCCACACGGGTACCCGCGGGCAAGGCGCTGGCCGTGGACCGCGCCGCTTTTTCCGACCATATCGAACGACAGATCCGACAAAACAGCCGCATCAATCTGGTTTCCTACATCGTCTCCGGGCTGGACGATCCTTCTATTGCCCTGAATGACGCTTCGCCAGACGCCGCCGGGACAGGATACGACCGTGTGATCATCGCGGCAGGGCCGCTGGCAGGTGAGGAGTTGTCGGCATCCATCGCGGAGGCTGCGGGGGCCGGACACCTTTATTTCTATGACGCTATCGCGCCTATTGTTTCCGGCGACTCCATCGATATGGGTACGGCCTTCTGGGGATCACGCTACGGCGAGCCGGGGCAAGGCGATTATCTCAACTGCCCCATGAATGAAGAGGAATACTACGCCTTCTACGAAGCGCTTTCCCGCGCGGAGACCGCCGCCGGGCACGCGTTCGAGAGAGAGCTGCATTTCGAGGGCTGCATGCCTGTCGAGGCGTTGGCCGCCCGCGGTGAGCGCACCCTGGTCTTTGGTCCTTTGAAGCCCGTTGGCTTTATCGACCCGCGCACGGGGAAACGGCCTTTTGCCGTGCTCCAGCTGCGCCCTGAAAACGCCAATAAAACCATGTTCAATCTGGTAGGTTGTCAGACCAAGATGACCTACAGGGCGCAGGATTGTGTCTTCCGCCTGGTACCGGGATTGGTTCACGCGGAATTTGTCCGTTACGGCAGTATGCACCGCAACACCTACGTCAATGCGCCTCTGGCCCTGGATGCCAATCTCGCTCTGCGCAATCACCCCCGCATCCATTTGGCCGGTCAGATTACCGGCGTGGAAGGTTATGTGGAATCCATCGCCTGCGGACTGTGGGTTGGTATGCGCGTATACGCGCTCCTGCGCGGCCTCCCCCTGACGCCGCCCCCGCCGACGACGGCTCTGGGCGCGTTGCTGGCGCATCTTTCCCTGCCAGTCAAAAATTTCCAGCCCAGCAACGTCCATTTTGGACTCATGCCCGAACCGTCCGCCCGTATCAAGAAGAAAGACCGTAAGGCGTGGTACGCTGAACGCGCCCGCACCGACTTCGCCGCCTGGCTGGCTGAGGTGCAGCCGTGCGTTCCTGATGGATAACTTTTTTGGGACGCTCCGTCACTGGCGGAGCGCCGGACAGCGCCAAAAACGACCGGAAACCTGGCAGGATTTTCTGCCGAAAACACCAACACCCGTCTTAACGGATGGCAAAACGCCGCTTGCCGATACCTTGCGGCCGTATTTCCCGAGGACCCCAAAACCATGGACCTGTCTCTCCCTCTCCTGCTTTTTCTGCGGCTCACAGTGACCCTTGGCATACTTTTTTTCAGCCAGTACCACCGCCGATGGCCTCTTGAAATCACGCTCTGCGTCGCCAGTTTTGCCCTGGCGCTCATGTATGGCATCACGCCATGGGACTGGGCCGTCATTGCCTTCAACGGCTGCATGGATCTGGCGCTGCTGGGACTTTTATGCGTACTGCTGACCATCCTCACCCTGTCCAGGCTCATGGAGAAAACCGGCCAAACCCAGCGCCTCATGGACACCGTCCGCTCGCTTATCACCTTTCCCAGGCTGCGCCTTGCTTTCTTTCCCGCGCTCATAGGGCTGCTCCCTGTCCCCGGCGGCGCCATCTTCTCGTGCCCCATGGTGAAGGAACTGTCCGGACACATGAACGTCACCAACGAATACAGGGCGCATCTCAATGTATGGTTCCGGCATATCTGGGAAGGCGTTTGGCCGCTTTACCCCGGTTACGTGTTGTTCTGCGCCCTGAGCGAGCTTAGCCCTCCCGTCACCACCTTGTACAACACGCCCATCCTGCTTGCCGCTGTTTTTGCCGGCTGGCTGTTCTTTCTCCGCGACCTTCCCAATGAAGCCCTCCCCGGCACTCCGCCGCTTGTTTCCCATTCCAACTGGAGCAGCACCATCCGCGAAGGCCTGCCTATCATCCTTGGGCTGGGCTGCGCGTTCCTTCTCAATGCGCTGCTGCCAAAAATTCCTTCCGGATTCAGTTTCGCCTTCGGCTTCCTTATAGGCATCATAGCCTGCGTAATCCGCAACCATGTCTCTCCAAAAGAGATCCTGCAGGCGCTCTGGACACCGAAAAACAACGCTATTCTGCGCATGGTCATCGGTATCTTCATTTTCAAGAGCGTCATTATCAATTGCGGATTGATCTCTGACATTGGAACTCTGGTTAAAGGCAATCAGGTCATCCTTTTCATGGCCTGTATCATCCTCCCCGTGCTGGGCGGCATCTTTACCGGCATCATGGTCGGTCTCGTGGGCATCTGCCTTCCCATCCTTGTTCCTCTTATCCAGCAGGCCGGTCTGTGGGACGAACGCATTCCCTGGCTTATACTGGCTTCCATGTGCGGTTATGTGGGACAGATGATCTCGCCCGTCCACGTCTGCATCGCGGTCACCGCCCGGTATTTTGATATCTCGCTCGGCTCCTTGCTGCGCGGCATGATTTTGCCATGCCTTATCCTGTTCGGCACCGCCATCGGCTGTTTTTTTGTGTATCTCAACCTCTGAACCCAAAAGAAAAGACGGGGAAAGAAGAGCCTGTAAAAGGCTCCCTTTCCCCGCCCTTTCAAACGCATACCTGCCAGCCCACCAGATTGCAGGCAAAAAACGGCCGCCGGTTTAGAAAGGCACTTCGTCCATTACAGGAGCTTCATAAGGAAATGCGGGATTGACGTCATCGTAACGAGGTTCCTGCTGCGGAGCCTGCTGTGAGGGTCCGCGGCGGTTCTGCCCATCGAAGGAAGACTGCCCGCCGGCGCCCTGGGCGTCGCTGCGGCGATCGAGGAACACCACCCGCTGGGCACGGATCTCGGTAGTATAACGGTCCTGCCCCTCTTTATCCTGCCACTTGCGGGTTGTCAGGTTTCCTTCCACATAGATAAGGCTCCCTTTGGCCAAATACTTCCCGCAGTTTTCGGCGGCGCGCTGAAATACCGAAATGCTATGCCATTCGGTACGTTCCACACGTTTGCCGTCGCGATCGGTATACGATTCGTCGGTGGCAAGCCGCAGTGAACATACCGGCGCGCCGGACTGGGTATAGCGCAGCTCGGGATCGCGCCCCAGCCTGCCAATCAGCATAACTTTGTTCAACATAAAAAGCCTCCTTGTGCGCCGGGAAAAACCCGACACATTGACGCGGGGAACCCCCCGCAGCTATTCACGCTCCTTCCACTCTGTCTGCACTCGCAGAACCATGTCTTCCACACCGGCGACCTGATCAGCTGGGCACACCCCGATGAGAGGGCTGCCCGCGTCCACATTTTCATTGTGCGAAAAGTAGACGGAATAGATGATACCGGTAGGTCCGGTGTAATACACAGGCATTTCGCGCTTCATCCGCGACATGATGAACAATTCCATTCCATGCTGCACCGTGACGGAACGGCACCCCGACGATTTGACCTTGGCATCGACGATAGGCGTAAAGAAATATTTGGCACGCTCCGGCGCATTGAACAGGCTGAGCGCATGCCGGAGCAGTCTGCTGATCACTTCCTCGCGGGAAAGAAAATGGCGGATTTCCGCGAGCACAGTGCCTGCCTCGACAAATTTCCCGTCAAGTTCAATATGAACATGACGAAGCTCCCCCGTCTGGGGAGCCGCGATGATCTTTGGATTGTTTTCCCGGATCAAAGTGGCGATGGGCGTTCCCGGAAGTTCCTTCCATTCGCCGGATGCGCCGGACACCTTGGAACCAACCGCCGGAGCGGTAAAGTGCACTTGCCCCGTATGCGGCGCGCGCACAATGACTTCTTCGTAAGGAGAGGCTTTCATGGCATCCAGCAGTTGCGATATTTCCTGCATAACGTGCCCTCAGCGATAGTAGATGTTCCGGCCGCCGGCGGTCATGAGCAGCTGATGGAGATTGGAACGGGCCTCCCTGCGATCCCATACGCCCTGAATGTGCCCGCGCGCCAGTGCCTTATATGCGCTGTGGTAGAATGGCGGCACGGCGATGCCTGTCGTTTCGCGGATGACGGAGGGACCGGCAAAACCGATATTCGACGAGCGGATGGCGTACTGATAAGGCGAAGAGCCCAGGAAACTGGCCACGGGGCCGGCATAGGAATTGGTGTCATAAATCACCACATACAGGCCGCCGGCCTCAATATAGCGGCGCACAGCCACAGTGCAGCGGGGCATCTGGATGACGCCATGCGTGCCTTCCTGAATCCGTATGCCGGCGGTGCCATGCACATAGGCGAGGAAGGGATAGCTTTTCTTTTCGGCCAGCTCAGCGGCCTCGACAAACTTCAATCCTTCGGCCGCGCCTACGGTACCGCCGCGGAAACTCCCAACCAGCATGGCCACAATCAGTTTGGTTTCTTCCAGGCTGGCCTCAAAGGTCACGCACGAACTCGCAAGCCCCGTCTGCGCCCGCGCCTTTTCCAGCGCCTCGGACAGACCGGGGAAATTCAGCGGATTGATGGCCTCCACTTCGGCATTAAATTCATGCACGGAGCCGAGATCAAACACATTGTTCATGAACCATTGGTATTCCATCGGAAAATGATGGCCGCAGGATGTGCATACTCCCGCAAACTCGCCATACAGATCCGGAGCCCAGAGATCAAGGCAGCCATGCGTCGCGGCATTGGGGCAAGATATGGCGCGATCCTCACGGGCACGCGGGCTGACATAAACCCAGCGGCTTTTGCGTTCCCCCCCGTCCCATTCTGAAAGTGTGGTCAAGGCGCGCACAGCCTCCGGTTTCATGCGGGGCTTCACCGGTTTGCGGGTAAGAGGATAAAGCATCCGGTTTTTCAAAAACGTCAGAAAAGAAGCTGTTTCTTCAAAGAAATTGGATAACTGCTGCTGGTGGCGCGTATACAGGGTATACTTGATTTGCGCGGAAAGACTCTGCCATGTTTCAGCGCAGAAGCGCCGCAGCCGGTTCAGGGCAGGACGTTTGTCATTGCAGGCGCCGCGCGAAAGTTTCAGGAACTTCTTCTGCCGCTTGGCGACCAGCTTTTCACGGCCAGAGTCGCTGAGACTCCAGCGCAGGTACATTTCGTCCATATTCTCGCGGGCGAGACGGCGCAGGGCAATCTTACGCATAAAGCCGAAACGCCGGACAGAAACAATAGTCTCGTCGGTGGCGCGGATGATCTCCTGCCGCAGTGTGCGGAAAAAGTCATAATGGAAAGGACGCGCTCCGAGATAGGGTTCAGGAACAATGCGGTCCACGTACCCGAAATTCAGGTTGTCCTCAGCGGTCATGTGCAGTTTTTCAGCGCAGCTTGCCACAAGTTCCGGCGTCGCACGCTGGCCGGGCTTGAGGCGCCCTTCGATGGCGGCGGCCCCTTCCGGCGAAATCACCGAATAGTACCCGTGTGAAAGCATCAGGCGCTTGTCGGACAGGGCGATAGCCTCGGCACCGCCGGAACCGCCTTCGGAAAAAACAGTCACCACCGGAACCGAAAGCCCTGCCATCTCATAGAGATTACGGGCGATCTGCTGGGCCGCACCGGGATAATCCTCAATGGGGAAAGCCCCGGGCGTAAAAACATACGTGTGGATGGGAATGTTTTCGGTTTCGGCAACACCCATGAAATGACGGGCCTTGGCGTTGCCCCAGGGCTTCACCGACCCCCCGTTGCGGAACTCCTCGCCGTGGCCTTTTTCCTGGCCGATCACCATGATCAGCTGGTTATACTTCTTTTTCCCACGGCGCCGCGTGATGGTGGCGCGGGCGATAATCATGCCAGGATCAGTGCTATGCTCTTCCTGGCCTCCGATTTCGGTAAAGTTGTCGTAGACGTTTTCCAGAATATCCCGCAAACAGATGCGCTGGGGATGACGCACGATGCGCACGCGGTCCATGGGAGTCAAATCGGCATCAAGGCGGCGTTCCGCTTCGGCAAAGAGCGTTTCAAGCCGGGTCAGCTCGGCCATGGGGTCATCCATGGTTCCGTCGGCGAGATTCTGGAAGAATTCGCTCAGGCTGGTATCCAGGCTCTCAATCTCCTCCGCATGGCGTCCCGCGAAGATATCCTCGATATACCGCAAACGATCCGTCAGGTGCTGGGCTCTTTTTTCTATCATATTCGAATGCTCGGCCGCGCCGGGCTAAAATTGCAACAGGTGATCCGTCCGGGCGCGGAGAAAGTCGATATTCGACTCCAGCGGCCGCTTATTTCGGGACTGGCCTTCAAGGACAACACTGTCCAGAAAAGCCCTGCCTCTATCGGCAGCTTCGTTGAGATCTTTTCCCCAGACAATACCAAGGGCAAGGTTGGGGTCGAATTCTGTGGGAATATCATACGGCGTACCGGAAAGCGCCGTAGGCACGTGCGTGTGCACCGTCAGCCAGTCCGCAGGCCGCCATGAAAAACGCCCGATGCGCCCCACCCACGGCGTGAACCTGTTCGCCGGATTTTCCGCAATAATCCGGTACTCTATCCCCACGCCTTCAAAACTGATGTCGTCCTGTGTGTACCCCAGCGGTTCGCCAAGGGCAAGGCGAATCTGTTCGGCGATAAGGTCCACTCCGCCTTTGCCGCGGATACGGGCGATACTTGCCGAAACGCCGTTTTCCACCTGGATGCGGGTATTGACTTCCATGAGGAAAGGCCGCCCTTCACGGGTAACAATCCATTCCCATGTGCCTACGCTGTCATAATTCACCTTGCGGGCCAACGCCAGCGAATGTTCCGTGATTTCAGCCAGCAGGGCATCCGCATCAAAATCATACTGCACCAGGGAAGGGGCGAACCCCGGCGCGACCTCAATGCGTTTTTGCAGGCCCACGGACTGAACAGAGCAGTTTCGTGTGCCGAAATGCACAGGAGCGCTTCCTTTGCGATCGGCGACAATCTGCACCTCAAGGTGATTGAATCCGACGACGCGTTGTTCGATAAGCACTCCCTCGTCCTTGAACTGGCGCAGCGCGTAGTTCCGGATGCGGCGGTACACGGCCCTGAACTGATCAAGATCGTACACTTCCTCAATGCCCATACCACCGCCGCCCGCCGACGCCTTGACCAGCACGAGCGGATGGGGCACGCCTTCCTGCGTCTGAAAATCAAACAGGCTGCGCGCCACCTTTTCGGCTTCGGCCTCCTCGTAAATGGGCCGGTCAGAACCAGGTACGGTGGGCACCCCGATGGAGCGGGCCAGCCGCTTGGTATTGATTTTATCACCCAGATCCCGGATGACTCTCCAGGAAGGACCAATAAAAATCATCCGCCGATCCCGCGTACTGACGCGGCGGGCGAAGCGAAAATCCTCGGCAAAAAAACCGTATCCAGGGTGGATGGCAGTGGCTTTGGCTTCGTCGGCCACAGCCAGGATCTCATTGGCATCGTGATAGGAAGCCACCTGATAGAGCGCGCCACCCAGTTCACGGGCGAGGCTGACGTGCCCCGATGCCGCGTCTTCCTCTGTGTAAATGCAGACAAAGGCTACACCAAGTCTATGGCAGGCCCGGGCGATGCGAACCGCGATTTCTCCCCGGTTGGCAATCAAAACGCTGTGATTTTGTGTTTCCACTCGAACTCCTCATGACAATCGCGCTATCGCTGGCATCTGCCGAAACAACGGGGTACCACCCTGCCCTCTGACAGATATATACTACCTGAAGCCTCTGCCAAAATCCAGCGCTTTTTCCCCGCGCCACCGGCGGCGCAATCTGGGCAATCACCGCCATATAATGCTCGCCCACCAATGTTTTACGCGTGGCGACAGGCCGCGTTCCCCGCACTCAAGCAGCCATTCTCCTCATGCCCGATCTGCCTCCCGGATTGGGCGTTCATCCGGCGCGGAGCCATCGGTTGCAGCGTATTCACCGCAATAATTCTAAAAGAGAAAAAGGTAGAGAAAAAAGACACATATACAAATATTAGTCCGCGAAACCTGTTGACACGGTAGTTGCCATTGGCTAATTTTTTAATCTGTATCTATCTGTTAAAGATTCCGTGTCATCATGCCACCAGTCGTGATTTGTTCACCAGCAGACACAGCCTTCCGAACCAGCAAACGGAAGCGGCAGAGAGGAAAATGGTATGTCCCCAGCAGAACAAACGCTCATTGTCTTGGCAGTTGTGGCTATTCTTTTCTTTACAGAAGTTATTCCACTGGCCGTGACCTCCATGGGCGCAGCCATTACCCTCGGCCTCCTTGGCATTATCCCGACAAAACAGGTCTTTTCCGGTCTGGCCAACTCCACTGTGGTACTTTTTGCCGGGATGTTTGTTGTGGGGGCTGCCATGTTTCACACTGGCCTGGCCCAGCGCATCGGCGAAACCGTTGTCCGTAAGGTGGGAACCGGCGAAAACAGACTGATGGCGGCATCCATGATCATCGCCGCCATGCTTTCAGCCGTCTGCTCCAATACTGGTACAACAGCCGCATTACTGCCGGTTATTCTCGGCATCTGCGCAGCCAACAACACCTCATCCAGCCGCCAGCTCATGCCTCTCGCCTTTGGCGCAGGGCTTGGCGGCACTATCACGCTGGTGGGGACGCCGCCCAACATCATCGCCTCCGCAGCGCTTAAGGAAGCAGGTTTTGCACCTTTTTCCTTCTTTGAATTTGCGTGGGCTGGCATCCCCCTCACCATCGTCGGCGTGCTGTACATGGTGACCATTGGCAAACGTTTCCTCCCCAAGACTTCTGTCGAACCGCTCGCTTCCGCCGCGCCCGCCAAAGACGACACTGACAAGCAAGGCCGCGCCAAAAGCGGGGATCCGAAAAGAATGCTGCTTACCGCACTGGTGCTGACAACCGTCGTCATCGTGATGATGCTGAACCTCAAGCGTGTTCCCCTTGAAATGGCTGCCGTCTCAGGCGCGCTGATTCTTGTCGTCACCGGATGCGTAAAAGAGCAGGATGCCTACCGCAGCATCGACTGGGTGACAATATTTCTCTTCGCCGGCATGATGCCCGTTGCCTCCGCCCTCGATAAATCCGGTGCGGGGCGCATGATCGCCGACTTTGTTATCTCCCTGATGGGCGATCAGCCTTCTCCCATGCTTCTTACCATAGCGCTGTTCATGCTCTCCTGCATTTTGACCCAGTTCATGTCCAATACGGCTTCTGCCGCTGTTCTGTGTCCAATTGGCCTGTCTATCGCTCAAGGCATGCAGATAAGCCCCCATGCCGTGCTTATGGCCATCGCCCTGGGCGCCTCCTGTGCCTTCATGACGCCTGTCGGAACCCCGCCGAACACCCTGGTGCTCGGCCCCGGCAAATACCGCTTTACGGACTATATTAAGGCTGGTACAGGGCTTGTGCTGGTCAGCCTTGCCGTGGTCGTATTTATCCTCCCCATTGTCTGGCCTTTCTAAGACCGTCCGGGGAAAGAGTACCAGGCGCTTTGCCCCCACGCGCCGCCTGGAAGACAAAATCATACCTGAAAATGAAAAACCACCGGCTATGCTGGTGGTTTTTCATATACGTCTGTAAGATTCTGTTACCAGCAGCTTCCTGGCAGGCGCATAGCAGATCTGCCATCTGCATATCTGTTGCTGGCGGCCCGTTTACGAGCTGCCAGCAGGGTACAGGCAACTGGCCGCCCCTCTGCCATTCCGCGAGCATCGCATCCTCTTGGCAGAAAGCGGGGATTCTGCTACTCTTTGCCAGTCGAGCCGCCTTTAAAAGGCTCTCTCAATCTGAAAGCACACTTCAAGCTGGACGGCGCATCACAAATCGAAATGCCCGCCAGCTTACCTTGTTACTCATGAAGGAGCCCACATGCACACTTCCCTGCTCCATGCGGATGAAATCGACCGTGTCATCGAAAGGCTTGCCAGCCAGATTGTTGAACGCCACGGAGCATGCGCGGACACGGTTTTGCTTGGTATCCAGCGGCGCGGCGCCGACATCGCAAAACGGTTGTGCGTTGTGCTGGAAAAGAAAACCGGACGCGCCTTTGACCAATGCTCGCTGGATATCAACCTGTACCGCGACGACTGGACCGCGCCCCACGGGAAACCCGTTATCGGGGAATCCTGCGTACCCGTTTCTCTCGAGGGGAAGGATGTGATTCTGGTGGACGACGTCCTTTTCACCGGGCGTACCATCCGTGCCGCGCTGGAAGCCATCCTTGACTACGGGCGTCCCCGCCTCGTGGAACTGCTGGTTCTCATCGATCGCGGGCACCGGGAACTGCCCATTCATGCCGATTATGTGGGGCGCACCGTCAATACGGCCAAGTCTGAACAGGTCAATGTCTACCTGCACGAGCGCGACGGCCATGACGAAGTGGTGCTGGAAGGCTGAAAAACGCTCCTCGCCGTAAAACGATACGCCGGGGCTTCCAACGGGCTGCTTTCCGCAGCCGGGCGCGGCCCTTCCGCAGGCAAAGCAACTGAAACAAAAGCTGGCGCATGATGCGCCAGCTTTTTTGTCCAGGACGCTCTTTCTGCCGCTATCGATCCAGGATTTCCCGCAGTACTGACAAGGGATGCCGCACGCGCGCGCCTGTATGGTGGGCGATCTGAAGGCGGCATGTCCCGCATTCAGATACCGCCGCCGCGGCCCCTTTGCTCACAGCTTCATGGACAGAGGCGAACAGCGGCGCTCCTATGGCAGCGCCGACATCATACTTTCCTTTCTTGAACCCGTAACTGCCGGATATGCCGCAGCAGTCCGCCCCCGCTTCGCTCACCCGCACTCCGCAGCGCCGCAGGAGCCCGAGGCCCGGCCGCCCTATCCCCTGCGCGCGCAGATGGCAGGGCTCGTGATAGATGAAGGCATCGGCGGCCACATGTTCAGGCAAAGGAAGCTCGCCGCGCTCCAGGCACTCGGCCAGAAATTCGCCCGCGTCACGCACCTGGGGAGCCAGCGTCTCAGTGCCTTTCAATCCGGCAAACAACTCGCCATATTCCTGCCGCAGCATCAACGAGCAGCTTGTGCAGGCTGCCACAACAGGAATCCCCGCCGCCGCGTGCGCTTCCAGAGCCTTCACCACCGTTTCAGCGTTTTTTCGGGCCTCATCAAAAAATCCATTAGCCACCAACGGCACTCCGCAGCATTCAGACACTGGCACAATGACCTCATAGCCAGCCCTGTTGAGCAGCCAGACGACATCAAGGCCTGTCTGCGGATCGTAATCATTGATGTAGCATCCGGGGAAGAGGACGACCTTGCGCGAAGAAGGCCGCTGCGCCAACCCGGCAAAAAGGCGCATGAAGGACTTTGCAGCAAAAACAGGCATGGGAGCGCGGCGATCGACGCCAAGCCAGTCCAGAACCAGACGTGACAGCGGATTGGTCATGCCGAAGCGCAGCAGCGCCTGCGGTATCCAGCTCACAAGACGCCCCAAAAAACGCCCGTGCGCCAAAACCCAATCACGAAAAGGCGGACGATGACGGCGGCACTGCTCGGCGCGGGCAAGCATGTTCAGCGTCGAGATCTGCACAGCGCCGGGACAGGCGATGTCGCAATTCTTGCAATTCGAACAATAATCCAGCGCTTCGATTTCCACCCTGTTCAGCAGCCGGAAACGCTGCGAGGAAGGGCCCGTCAGTTTGGGCCCGTTAAACCGGCGGGTAACACGGGTAACCGGACAAGCCGTCACGCAGGTGGAGCAGGTTGTGCACCGGTCAATGGAAGGAATGGGTCGCATGATACTTCCTTATTGCTGGGGGGCGCTGCCGGCGGGGCAAACGCGGCAGGCATGCACGGCGCAGGCAAACGCGCTGACCAGAGCCACGCCATTGCCGGATTTTTCGGCGGCCGGGTCATGCCCGCCCAGCGCGCGGCCGGCATAAAACACGTTCTCGAGTGTCACCAAACCATTTTCCGTGACGGGACGAAAATCCGCTCCTACCCGCGTGCCCAGCCGCGCAAAGGCGTGGCTGTATCCCGCCGCAAAATCCGGATATGCGGCAGGTTCTGACCACCCCGCATCAACCGGTTTCAACGCGGAAGAAACAGGCGCAGCTTCGCCGAATACCCGATCCCGCACCGCTGAAGGCGTCACTTCAATTCCGTCGCCGTAGATTCCGCCAGTAGCCATGATGAACGCGGACGCCTCACAGCGGCGAAGCCGCCCGCCGCTCTCAACCTGCACAGCGGCAACATGCATGGCGCCGCTTCTGCCGGGGGTGTATTCCGGCCGCACCACAAAGGCATTCATTACCAGATCAACGCCAAGCCTCCGCAATTCAGCCATCAGCAGCGCGCGCAGGCGTAATCCGGTTACACCAGGCGGAGGGGCGACCAGCTCAAAAACCGGGCAGCCAAGCGCTTCCGTCAACGCCTTCTGCACGTCAGGCAAAGGCTTTGTGCCCAGCACCGGCGGAAGGAGGATCATGCCGCGTTTCCCCCGCAGCCTGGCAAAGGCGGGATGACGCCGCAATCTATCCACAAACCAGGCGCGCCCGTCCCTTTCTTCAAGCATATTCGCCACATCCAGCGTGCTCACATCCCGACTGGGGACGCTTTTCCCGCCCACTTCAAGCATGGGGGCAAGCTTTTCCGGGCAGCGAAGCAGCACGGGGATTACATTTCCCTTGAGGTAACGCGCAATCCCCGGCACGGCCAGACGCGGGAAAAAATCTTTCAACCCTTCAATGCCCACTACCAGCACTTCTTCTGCCGCCTCCGCGCCTTGCATGGACATACTGGAAGGAACCGCACAGGATGGTTTCATGGCGCCTATTGAAGTCAGAAGGCGCCGGTTGCGGGGAGCCTCTGCCCCTCCTTCCATTTCGTACGGATAGCCGGCAGCAAGGCACATCTGGAGAAAACCGTCCAACGCCTGCCGCACCATGGGGATTCCGGCCAGCCGGTAGGGATGATCCGCTCCAAGGGCTTCCATGGCCGAAAAAGGGGCGCGTACAGCGGCCGCCCGGCCGGGAACATAGCCCAAAAGATCGATGGTCCCGCCGCCTACGGCAAGAGCGCCCTGCCCACGGCTCAACACGCGCACACGCCTGCCTTCGCGTGCAGCGAAAACAGCCGCCATCAAACCGGAGAAGCCTCCGCCCACCACCAGAATATCCGCGGAATCAGGCACAATCATCCTCCCTGTCGAAATCGGCGCCGTCAATATTCAGCGTCGCGCCGTACACGTTGCGCGCCAATTCCAGCTCGCGCAATTCCCCGCCCCACAACACAGGGCGGAAACCATGCCAGCGTTCTTCCTGAAAATCGCGCAGCAGCATCGACGTATCACCGGCAGGCATACCCGCCTCGGCCAGGCGCCCTATGGCGCGCATACCGCAAAACGTCCCCTGGCATGTCCCCATGCCAAGCCGGGTACGGCGGCGGATATCATTCAGTGTGCGGCTGGAAGGTTCGGCGGCCATCTGCTCAAATTCGCCAAATGTCACCACCTCGCACTCACACACAAGACTTTTTTTCCACGGTTCCAGCTCCATGCGGGCAACGGCCCCTTCCAGGCCGTCGCATAGTCTGGAGGCTGCCGTTTCCAGCCCCTGCGCGGGGAAAAACACAGACGCGCGCCGGCGCAGTTCTTCAGGGATTTCCGGCACCAGAGGCTCGGATGCCGTTGTGCAGGCCGCCTTTCTTCCCAGACGTGCGCACACAAGATCCACCATGCGTTCGGCCATCAGCCGGTACGTGGTAAATTTGCCGCCGCAGACGGAGGCTATGCCTGAAAGCCCCTCTTCTTCATGATCGAGCACCACAAAATTGCGCGACGCATTGCGCCCGCCTTCTCCATCGCTTGCCATGTACAGCGGGCGCGTCCCCGCGAATACGCGCAGGATGCGGTAGCTGTCGATCTGCGGAAAGAGGGGACGCCCCGTATCCAGAAGATGCAGAACTTCTTCCGTGGTGACTCTGCTGTCGGCGGGATCTTCCGTTTTGAGCGAGGAAGTGCCAAGGATAGTGATGGAGCCATGCGGCACAAAGATATCGCCGTCCCCTGGTTTGTGCAGGCGGTTGACCACCCGGCCGGTAAAGCGGTGATTAAACGCTACCAAGGCCCCCCGGTCAGGCTGCACATGCACGGAAAGTCCCGCCATCTGCGCGATGCGCCCTACCCAGCTTCCCGTCGCGTTGACAACGAACGACGCGGGAATAAACGCTGTTTCTGCCGTGTCAGTATCACAGGCGACAACGCCGGTGACGCGCCCCTGGGCGACGCCTATATCGCTCACACATGCCCTGGTACGGAATTCGCCTCCATGACGCCGCGCTGAAAAAGCGTTCTGCCAGACCAGACGAAACCCGTCCACAGCGGAATCCGGCACGATGTAGGCCGAGGCGAGATCGGGAGCGAGATTCGGCTCCAACTCAAGCGCGCGGGCCCGCGTCAGTGGTTCGGCGCGGATACCACATGCGCCGCACGCAGCAACCCATTTTTCCTCAAAGACTTCATCATCCTCACGCGTGCGTACGAAAAGCCCTTCTGTCACCTCTACGCAATGTGCGCCAATACGCCGCAGGATCATATTTTCTTCAATACACTCCCGCGCGGCGGCCGGGTCAAAAACAGCATAGCGTCCGCCGGAATGCAGAAGTCCATGAAAACGCGAGCTTGAACCGTGGGCAAGGTCCCCCTGCTCCAGAAGCAAGGCCTTAAACCCACGCATGGCGAGATCGCGCAGGATGCCCGTACCCGTGCATCCGCCGCCGATAACGATGACATCCCATCCAGTCCTGGCCAGCTCTGACAAAAATTTCATATACGAACTCCAAACGATTCCAAAACGCATCTTTTTAATGGCTATAGCGCTAAAACAATTCTCGCGCAAGGGACAAGTGAAAGCGTTTGCGCCATCTCAACAGATTTTCATGCCGCGCGAGACGGATAAAAATTTTTCTGACAGGAATATACCGACCGCCCTTGCGGGAAAGCTGTTTCTTCCAGCGCTGGCTTGCCTTTAGGGGATTGAGCTCGTATTCTCATCACCGGGTTGAGGGAGATAAGATGCTTCTGCTTGTATTATTTTTTTCGCTGATTATCGGCTTTCTCGTGGGAACGACAGGGATAGGCGGCATTTTGCTGCCGCCGGTCATGTACGGTCTGCTCGGCATGAACACGCACGTGGCCATGGGCACCAGCCTGGCCAGTTTTATCGTGCCCACAATGCTTTCCGCCTGGCTGCATTACCGCCATGACAACATCGACAGGGAGGCCGCTTTCTTCATGGCTATTCCCGGAATTGTCTGTGTGCTGGCAGGCACGTGGCTCAAGGCGAGGATGGCAGGAAGCAGCCTGAGCGGCATCCTTGCTGTGCTGATTATCTATGCGGGGATACTGGCCTTTCGTCCGATCAAGCATGTCGCATCGGAACGCAGTAAAGCCATGCGCCAGGGGCTGCTTGCCGCGATTGGCACATCGGTGGGGATTGTTTCCGGCCTGACTGGCGCGGGCGGCCCCGTTCTGACGGTGCCCCTCATGATTGTCATGGGGTATACGCCTCTCTGCGCCATCGCCACGGGGCAGATCTTCGCGCTGGGCGTATCCTGTTCGGGAACCGTCGGCAACGCTTTCTATGATTCTGTGGACTTTCCGCTGGCCCTGCTCAGTTCCATCGCTCAGACTGCCGGCATCTGGGCCGGAATCGTCCTCGCCCATGCCATCAATACCAATCTACTCAAAAAACTGGTGGCCGGCCTGTGCGTATTCACCGGCGTTTTTCTTCTGCTTCGCATTGTACTGGGCTGAATCGCGCGCCTGCCGATTCTTTATTCTGCGGCGATGGGCCGGCGAAGGCGGACTTTCGTACGCTTCGCCTCGTCCCCATATCCCGGAATACGCAGGCGGGGCGGGCAGAGCCCGCCCCTGACCAGAGGAAGCGCTTGTTATGCGGTAAAAAGTCCCGCTCTGTCATAAAATCTCAAAAGACTTGACGTCCACCTTGGCGGGTTCCATCAGATCCTTATCCACCTTCCCGGACAGGCGCACTCTGGTCTGGGGGGTGACAGTCCTTCCGCCAAACAGCTTGTCATCAATATCCACCACGATTTCACCGGTCGCGTCCCTGAAAATATATTTGTCATCGCTGCCGGCCACCCGCATGATAATATTGCCGGTCAGCATTACCCGCGTGTCATCGCGGCT
>Ga0208297_1001314_pt1 | contig 25572 bp, 36 predicted proteins | sample LMS_cellobiose_e_FD_187367 | JGI IMG/M metagenome (GOLD analysis project Ga0208297, IMG submission 187367) | Rumen-fistulated moose microbial communities from Alaska, USA - LMS_cellobiose_enrichment (SPAdes) (version 2) | ecosystem: Host-associated > Mammals > Digestive system > Stomach > Rumen... | reverse complement strand
ATTTACCGCAAAACTCGATGCAGTAGCTTTCAAGATTTTCAGCGACAATGTCCGGCACTGAATATAAATAGCTGTCACTGTCAGCGCTGATAATGATCTCTTTCATGGACTTGTTCTCCACAAATTTCAGGTTGCCGGGGTGGCTTATCCCATAGTTGTCCATATCATGGCGCCGGTGTATTAACAAGATGTGTCCTTTTTAGTTTGAAGGCTGTCGTAGGCGCTGTTCCGGGCAGCGCAGAGGGAATGCGCCATAAGACGATGTGCAGCCGGGAGAGAGAAGAGCGAAGAGCGTTTTTTTCTCGCGGGAGCAGTCCATGGGGTTTGCCATAAAAAAAAAGCCCCTTACCTGGTGGGGGGCTGATTTTTCTGGTGCGCCCGGCGTGAGTCGAACACGCGGCCTACAGCTTAGGAGGATTACCTGTATACTTATAACATGTTGTAACTATTAAATTTTTTAACACTAGCCCCGCGTTTTTCGTGCTGTTATGTGCCAGATATGGCTATATTTTACGGCGGGCGGTGTGCCGGATTATGTGCCTAATTGAAGGATATTGAAGCGGCAGCTGGAGCGTAACAAAAAAATGAAACAACTATTTAATCAAAATTGTTTATAAAAATCTAGTTGTTTTTTCGTCTTTTCGTACTTATTTTAGCGTCAAGGAGGTTCCGTATGCCAGACATCATCAAGTTCTTCACGTCTGACTTAGACGCTCTCCTTTTCTCAAAGGAAAAACACGAACAATCATCTGGCTATGGGCGTCGTATGCCAAGAACGGCGGATGAAGCATGGCGACGCGATATGCAAAGCATTGGCAACGACATGAAAAAGGCTATGGGAACCGTCGCGAGGAGGAAACCATGCAAAAATCAGCTCGGATAACCCTTGCTTTTTTTACTGCTCTGGGGTCAATTTTGTTGATTTCCCCTCGCTCCACAAAGGCAAGGGATAGGGCAACTACTCCCGAACCAGCCACGCCGGTCAATTCATTGGCAAGCTACTTTGAATCCACATGGGGGTATCTTGAACATGGCATCAAAGCCTCCCACACCAACGCAACAATCCTCCCAGGACATTCGGCGCGTTGAACAACGCGTGGAACAACAGGTTATATATCAGGGCCCTATACCCCCTCCGGCTATTGTTGAACAGCTCGATCATATCCTGCCTGGCGCCGCGAATAGAATTTTTGTCATGGCGGAAAAAGAGCAAGATCGAAATATTCGTGGACAAAATGAAGCCAATGCCAGGTTAGCCAAGGCACAGAATGACGAACACTGTGAGAACATGTGTGCCTTATGGATGGCATTTATTCTGTGTCTCGTATTCTGTGGTTGCGGAGTGTTGCTTATGCTGAAAGGGTATGAAAAATGGGGGGGGACGCTTCTGGGGATAACCACAATAAGCGTCGTTGCGTCGTTCTTGAAAGGCCACTTCAAGAAAAAATAATAGGTATCCACTTCACCCCCCTAAGCCCCCTTACGAGGGGGCTTTTTTTGTTTTTTGGATTCAAATCAAAAAAGTTACAGAACGGGCTTGTTGTTTGCGTCCTGCGCCATTGCTTCCACCTTCTCTTCTGCTTTTTTCTGCACGCCGAAGGCGATTTTCCGCGCGAGAGCCGGTACTGGCAAGCCGAGATTTTCCATGTGTCTGATGATCGACAATGCTTCACAGGACATCAAGTAGGACATGAAAAAGTCCTGAATATGAATATTGGCGCCCACTGCCGTGTTAATTCCCGCTGAAATAAACATTACGAGCAGGATCGTCACGGAGTAGGAAAAGAATTTTCCGATACCGCGTGAAAGTCGGTGCGGACTGTATGTCCCGCTCATGATCGAATCAGAAAGTCCGAAGACAACATCTACGCACATCATTGAGAAGACACACGCCAACAAGAAAGAGTCCCCGGCGCTGACGGAAGAATAAAACCCGCCGATGAGACTAAAAAGCGATTTTATCTGCCAGTTTTGCAAACAGGAACGCACCGTTTCTGACATTACAACCAGCATTCCCTCATCCGTATTCATTTCTTTTCTTCTCCCCCTTCCGCAAGGGCATCTTCAGACGCCGTCCACGTTTTCAGCGCATCGAGCTGTGCGTTAGCCCGCCGCAAAGCGTCAACCGCATCCAAGTACGCGTCTGCCAACTCCCCATTTGTCGTCGCTACAAACTCAGGAACCGGCACTGGAGCCATCAGTTCAGCGGGCGGCAGGAGGCGGACTGTCTTTGTCTGGACTGCCATGTGCGAACTGCCGCAGCCCGTCAGCAAAATCGGCAGGCAAAGGGGTATCCATCCAGTCACGCACAGCATCGCTTTCCCGGCTCTTCGCGGCAAGCGTTTTGCGCACTGCATCCAGCGACTTACTGATTTCAGCGGTTTTCCTGGCATAATCGGCATAGGTTCTTTCCAGCGTTTCTCTTTCTGTTTTCAGCGTTGCGATTGTTGCGAGGTTGGCCTTGTTCGCGGTCTCAAGCGTCGCAACGGCTGCCTCAGCTTTCTCGAGTTGCGCACCCAGCATCTTTATTCTGACGCCCAGGAAGGCGACAAGAAGCAGAATCCCGATGCCCACGGCAAGCTGCACTTTCCCGTTTAGCATTTTTCGTCCCACCGCACCGAAAGTTCAAATTGTGCACCCTGCGTGAACTCGTGCAGCGTCTTAAGCGCGTGTCTGCTTTCAAGGACGGCTTTCTGACCGTACAGCTCGCCGCGTGACATGCCCACTAGCAGGCATCCCTCAACGTCAGCTTTGAACCCCTTTTCCGTGTCTCCCGCAACGTTGCCGGCGTGGATAAGGATGCCGGAGCGGCCTGGAACGCCCATAACCTCGTATACAAGCCCGAACCGCTTTGATTGCGTCTGTGCACAAAAATACGAACCGGCTGGGATGCATGACACGTTGCGGCGATTGTCCTTCCACGGAAGCTCGATTGTCTGGAGCTCAAGCGATGCCCCTTCACCGTTAAAAATTGTCAGCACCCCAAATGTCCCCTGCATGTCGCTTTTTCCGCGTATCAATGTGGCCATGAACATGGCTTGTATCCCCCCTTCGTCCTTCTAAACGTAAATCTCATCAAGTTTGATGGAATATTCCTGAGTAACGCTATGCGATATGACACGTATTTGGTTGTTATTTTGATAGTTTATATTAAGGATAATGACACCGGCGTCTGTCAATGTGGTATGAGGTATCACGTTGGAGATCTCATATGCCAGATGGAGATGACAGTCCGCTGCGTGGGAAATCGGAATAATCGTAGGCGTGTTTTGAGGGATGCTCAATCTGTCGTTAAAAACCGTGGCTACTTTTGGCACAATGTACCGTGTTCCCCAAATGAGTGTGTCGTTATCCGCGTTGCCTTCAAGATTGACGTACTCACCGCTCCCGTCAGTCTTATATGCCGAGAGGAAAAACATCCCGTTTTCGCCGCCGGCTCCAGTAGCCCCGCGCAAAGTAAGCCGAGCTCCGGTGTTGGAAGATGTGCCGCCGAAAAACCGTAAAGCATCCACGCCGGCGCCCGCAATGATGGCGGGGTTGGCATTACATACGATTGTTCCCGACATCGTCCCGCCAGCTTTTTGCAGAGGATCAAAAATCTGCCAATACGGTATTCCGCCCAGGGATGTGGGATCTTTTGCACCGATGAATCCACCGCCTGAAGGTACTTTTGGCCCTGACGCGGCTATTGCGACATATTCCTTATTGTTGCTTCCAATGACATGAGCACCAACAAAATAATCCATGTCAGAGGACCACTGATACAAATTGCCGCTTTGCAGCCAAACAAGATGTTCAGATAAGGCTTTCAAAACTCCATTGAAGTCCTCCCTCGCAGGAGGGAAACCGCCAGAAGCAAGCGGAGTAGCCGTAATGGGAGGAAAACCGAGATTCCAACTCGCTGCGGCGGATGTATCCGGAGTTGCCATCGTTTCAGGGATAGTATTGGCATTTCCTGAATCGGCGAAAGGCTTGGGTATCAATGTTGGCTGTGTAATCATGAAAGCTCCTTACGTTTTAGGAAATTTTGATGATCGGATACGGGTTAAAAACGCCTTGGTTAAAAGGTTGAAGTCCGCTACCCGCAAAGCCAAAAACCTCTTCTGGCTTGATTTGAAAGAAACTGAAACCAACGCCAGCGCCGCGGTTCAGCAGGCTGTATTTGTTCAGCATCGCGAGTTCAAATGACGTGAGCAGGAAAAGAAAGACAGCGCGGATCTCCATTGTTCCGGTTTCGATGACAAAACACTGCCCATTTGTTTCCCCGTGAATTGATGTCATCAGGAGATTCAGGAGATTATTCAGGCTTTCCATGGTGGACGAACTGATATTGCCCATGGCTTTATAAAAAATCAGTTCACGGAAAACCTGGTCCGCGAGTTCGTACACGCCGCTGTCGCCGGCACTGTTCCAGAACGGCGCCTGATTAAATGGCAAGAGGTCGGATAAGGCAAAGCCAAAAAATTCTGTGTTCTGTATCTTAATTTCACGGTTTGCCCCGACAATCCGGCCCCAGATATCAAGCCCGACGCCTTCCGCGGTTTCAGGGTCGAAAATTTTTTCAAAAAAAAGCTGTATTTCCGGCAGGGGTTCAATCTGCCTGGCCATTGCCTGCAAAAGCGCTTGAATGCGCGGCGAGGCGGCATACTGTGATTGTATGCTTTCCTGCGAATCGATTTCAACAAGCGCTTCAGGCGGAGTCTGATATTTTGGTTCGGCCATAAAAAGCCCCTTCATCAATTAATGACAACCGTCACATCAGCCGTTGTCATCACGGGTTCGACATCACCGGGGATGTCGATGGAGGTTCCGGCGGCGCCAGAGCCCAGCGCAATAGTTATACCCTCAAGAGTTGCTACCCCAGCCGTTTTAATGACGGCCATGGAAAAACGACTCGCGTATACGGTTGCGGCAAGGCCTACGCGGGTATTTTTTGAGTTCAGATCCTCGCCGAGGAAATCTTTGACGACTGCGTTTTGAATACGGTCTTCCACATCGGAAGGCAGATTCCCGTCATCGTTGACGGTCACGACGACTTTCACATTTGTTTCGGTTGGCCGGACGATATTGTAATTATAAACGGCATTATTGAAATCTGTTGCAACATACGAAATGGCCGTGCTACCGACCGTTCCGCATCCGCCATCCTTTTTCATATAAATAGTCTCGGCGATCTCGTTATTGTCTCCGCCGTAGATGCAAATGGCCACGCTGTGGCCAGCTATGGATACGCCATTTTTGGTTACTGTTGCGTTCGTGTCGTTTTCAAGGACTCGGCAATCAATAACACCCTCAAGACTGCACAATGCCCCCTGCAATGCTGCGGCACTTCCATGTGCATTTGCGGACACACATGCGAACCTCCGGGCTTCAAAATCGACCTGCGATTCAACAAGGCGTCCCGTCACGCCGTCAGAGGAATTCGTAACGGTATCCCATCCGGGAATCACCGTAATGATTGTCTGGATCGCATTGGATGCGCATTGTATTGGACCAGCCTCCATGCATTCGAAGAGGGCATTGGCTATACCGTCTACCCCGATCGTGACGGGATCAACACAGGCATATTCGATACCGTCAACGTCCATGACAACGGCGCCGGCAGGAATAACCGTGCCTGAGAGGCCGGTCACCTGGCATGTCACAAGCGTGTGCTGGGAAATTTTTCGGTCAATGAAATAAATTTTGGCCAGCGCATCCTGCCATATACCCTCGCTCGAAAGCGGGTTGAACATGTTCGCCAAGAAAAGCAGATCCGCATTGGCCTGCGCGAGATAGGCTGTGATGCTGTCAATGCACTGCCCAGCCGGCGTTGCGGATTCAGTATCAAGGGCAGGGGAACCGTCACCCGTGTTAAAGGCATTCACCCAAGCGGCCGCAACGGCATCCCGAATTGTTGCGGTTGAAGGCGCCACAAGGCCAACAGAAGGTTCAAAGTTCAACAGTGCCATTTTCATTCTCCACGCTACTGAAACTGATGTTGCCGGTCAATTTTCGCGTTTCCGTATCAAGGCTTTCCAGCTCAATATTTTTGATTTCAGCGACATCTTCAACCCGCAAAGCCGCTTCCCTGAGCCGCGCCGCGATCAAAGATGTCGAAACTTTTTTGCCAAGGGCAATCATGTAGTAGGGGATGCCCCGTTCCTGTGCGAAATAGGCATCCTCTGTGAAAAGCCGGCATTCATTCGCAACATTCTGGGCAGTTGCATACGCACCGACAGACACGGCAATATGCCCGTTCGTATCTGTGCAGATGTCCCAGTTGTCATTGAGCAGAAGGGTTTTCCGTGTATGCGGCATTTTTTTCTCTCTCCAATCTACTGCGGTTCCCCGGTTGTTGAAGATCCGGGATACACGCCTGGATGGACGTGTTTGGAAACGCTGATTCCCCTAGCCGTCAAATCATCCGTAACGGTCACTTTTCCTGTGATGTTTGTCTGTGGCGCGTTAATTGTCACGCTGTCAGCCGCTTCAATGGTGACTTTGGCCGGAGTTTTGACATGGATGTTGTTGCTCACGGGATCGAGATGGATGAAAACCTGCGGCGCGACGCCCATGAACCCGCCGAGATAAAATCCATCCGCCATATCGAAACAGCGAAAGCTCCCAGCCTGGGCAGGATCCGTTTTTCCGGAAGATACATTTGAGCAATCCTGCTGTGCAAAAATGGCAAGCCCGATATCACCAGGCTGCGGATCCAGCACAATGGCAGCATCTCCCGCCTGGATTCTGAAAAATGGCAGCTTTGGTAAAGATGCCGGCAAAAGTGATTTTCCGTCCGCCCCTCGTTGCATGACAAGAGGCGTCGCGGAAACGAAACCTGCAGACCCATTCGGGCCAGGAGCAGTACATGAATCAACGCGCACAGGGATAGCTGTGTTCACAAGCCCTTTGATGATGTTCTCCACCAAAAAGCTGATCGCGTTGACCGGCGAAGCTCCAGTATTCAGCCGGCGGTTGCTTGTGTATGAGGTTTCATCTGCCATTTGTGAACATCCTATTTTTCAACTGGTGACGCCGAAATTTCCGAAAACCACGGCCCGACATCCGGCAGATTGGCGGAAAGCGTGTGCGCGAGCCGGCTGATTTTCCAAGTCCCATCCGCGCCAGGAACGATGCTTTTGACTTCAACAAGACCGCCAAGCTCAAGATCCGGGTTGTAAATACAGCGCACAACGATTCCATCGTTTGTAAACGTAGGATATCCGAGCATGCCCGTATCAGCGGAAAGTAGCACGGCGTTTCCGCTGCGGCCCTTGTCAAACGGCATCAAAACCATCCTGTTGTCATCGATAAGCAGTTCAGCTCCGACCTGATCCGCGACGGCCTTGGCCTTTTCAATCGGGGAACCGTTGAACACGGCGTTTTTCACGCTTGACGTGACACCTTTATTCTCAAAGGAATAGCCTATTTCCGCCGCGAACTGACTGATCAGCTGCTCCGCGGTGGTGGGCCCAGCCACTGACACGGGCGGCGACGCTTTGAGCGCCGGATAGGAACCGGCCGCCGCCTCGATGTCCATCTTGATTGTCGGCGCCATACTGTAATCGGCAAAAGCGGTTGTGATTTCACCCGCAAAGCACAAATCCAGACCGGAATCGTCGCCGGCATAGACGGCAACAAGGTTTTTCTGGGTTTTGAGCGGATGAAAAGCCAGTGTCGTCATCTGCCGCATATCATCCGGGAGCATGTTATAAATTGAGATCCTCGCGCTGTTCTTGTCCGGGAGGCCAGGCTTTTCTATCTGACATTCCATAGCCAGCAGTTCAAAGCTCTTGGCGTTGTTCTTACCATCAAATGTGCCTTCGCCAAGCGTGACGTCAACGCGCATTTTCTTGATTGTGAAGCTCTTTGCCATGGTTATATGCCTTGCTCAATCGCGAGTTCTGCGGCGACGCTTTCCGGCGTCTCCCCATCCGTGAAATAGGCAAGCCGCCAGCGGGCGCCCAGCCCCTCCCATTGCGGAGGGTAGTCCTGTCCCAGCGTGTCAAAAAAGTACAGTTTTCCAGAAAAGAGTGTGGACAGGGATTGATTAATCGCCTGTCTTGCCTGGCAAATGGCACCGCAAAAAATATCATTTGAATCAACGGCCAGATCCATGTAGCAGCGTCCAAAACGCCAGTAGACATGAATCGTGCAATTCTGGCCATCAAGGACAATATTCAGCCGCTGGGCTGGAAGAGCCTGCAAAGGTATTTCGATCATGCCGCATTCCCTTTTCCGCTGAGTACGGAATTGTACGGCTTCCATTGCCGTCCTTGCGTTTTACCGGTGTGTTGCGTGCTGACGTCACTTTTGTTTTTGGCGTTCCCTTTACTGATAGTCGTTCCTTTTTCTGTCGTTTCCGTTCTGGCCGCAGTTTCAACCTGCCTGACTTCGGTCAATGTGATTTCTACAACCAGCATGCCAGCACCGCCTGAGTCGTCGCGGCGGTAGCTGTAGGCCGTGATGTTCAGATCCTTGTATTCTGAGGCCGGAGTTACGAGTGAAACGAGGTCCGTCCCGTCTGCAAGCTCATCCAGCGTTGAAAGGATGGCCTGCTGCGCCATGTATGGCAGCATGCTTGCAAGCGTCACCCGGATTTCGTGCGGGGAGTGCTGTTTGTTGTAGGTCGCGAAGCTGCCGTTTTCGATGGGTTCGAAGGACACCCCGTTTTCATTCTTGAATTCCATGCCGAGAAAAGTATCGAAGGCGAGCGCGGAGCCTCCGCTTTCAGAAAGGATTTCCCAGGTTGGAGCCATGCTGAAAAATTCGATGATCATTTCTGCACCGTCCCCGTTTGCGAAGCCGAGACAAGAGAACCGAAGGCATTTTTCTGGATGGCAGGTCCGATGCTCCGCGCAATAGCCGGGGCATCGGTCGCCTGTGTCTGAACCGTGACATTGCCAACCCTGACGTCGGTCCTGTTATTGGTTGTCGTCTGGACGTTGCTTGTGTTGTTGACAACACCGGGCATATCTGCGGGCGTAGCGGGGATATCCAGCAAAGCGCCGTCCGCCCAGTCCTGCAAATCCTCGGAAAACGCATCAACGCGCGATAGTACAGCGTCAATCCATGCTGGCTTTCCAGCGTCGCGTGGCCGCGTTTCTTTCGCAGCGTTTCCCGACTCCATGGCCTCGATTCCGTCATCCTCAAGAACACCAACACGCGCGGCATATTCCTCAATCGTTTCGTCGGGTCGACGAGCGATTGATTGTTGCATCTGCGCAACCTGCTGCGGAGTCTTCTCCGTTTTCTGTTCCTCTCCGCCGATAAGCCGCTTTACCCAGTCAGGCAGGAGGTTTTTCAGCCAGTCCTTAATGCGTGAGAACATATTTCCAAAAGCATTCAGCAGATCATCAATGAGTCCTTTGAACCATTCCTTTGTTGTTTCCCAGCTTGCCTTGAGCCGTTCAATGGCGGAGTCTTTGTCAACGCCTTCACCCGTTACGGCGTCCCAGAGATCCCAGAAAAATTCGACTGCCCCCCGGAGCGTGTCTCGGATTCCTTCAATGGTTTCCCTGGTCATGCCGAATTTCAGCATGATTTTTTCAAGGACAGATTCACCGCCGGAAATAAAAGCCCAAAGCTCATCAGCCGCGATCGCCAATGCCGTAATCGCAGCAATGACCGGGAGGAGCGGGACAAGAATGGCCGCGATTCGAATCATCACGGCATTGAGCAATGGCAGGAGTTTGATGATCGCGGGGATCATCTTGGCTGTGACCGCCGCCGCGATTATGCCTATGGCGGATCCAACAAAGGCTTGATGCTGTCTGAAAAACGAGATCACGTTGACAATTTTATCCGTGAGCCAGGAGAGGGCAGGCACCACGATACGCATAATCACGGCCGCGACAGACTGCACAATCTGTGCCAAATCAGCCATAATGTCGTTGAATTGCGCGGCTATTTCCGCATCTTCCTGCGTATAGTTCCCGAGCATTCGCTGCCGAGCTATCAAATCGTCAATGCTTTTGCGGCCGCTCTGCAATAACATGATTGTGCCCTGGTCAATGCCAAGGCGCTGAGCAAGGCCAGCGAATTCAGCTTTCCCCATCCCTTCAGCTTTTTCAGCGAGTTCAGAAAGCACAACAAAGGTATCGCGCGTTTTCCCGCCGGCGTCTTTCACCGCGATGCCGAGTTGCTCAAAGATGACTTTGGCTCGGCCTTGTCCGGTTGACGCGAGGACATTGATCTGCGAGTTCAGGCCGCGAATGGTTGCATTGAAGGCCTGCGCTGAGCCCCCAGCGCGTTTCGCAGCGCCTCCCCATGCCTGCAGCATCTCAACATCCAGCCCGAGTTGACCGGCCAGTTTTCCAATCGCGTCGGCTTGAGAAGTGAATTGCGAGACCATCGCGCCAAACGCCAGTCCGCCGGCGAGCGGGGCAAAAAGCGTTTTCAGTTGGCCAAGTACCGTTTGAGCCGGCGCTGTCAGATTGTTCGCGAGATTTTTCCCAGTCTGTTTGCTTAAACTTTCAGAGCTGGCTAAACCCTCTTTGAACTTTGAGCTGTCCAGCCCAAGCGCAATCAGCATGGAATCAAGAACGCCATTAGGCATTGTTTCTCTCTTCGGCGCTTTTCACCGCGCACCATTCGTTATAGCCGTTCACAATGGCAATCTCGCAGAGATTCAGCATGTCCTCGTACCCATATACCGTTTGAAGCTCTCTCAATGTTGCAAGACCGGAAGAAAGAACAATCGCCAGACGTTGGCTCACATTTTCCGTACGGGCGAGCCCGTGGATCTTTGATTGAGCGAAACGGTATTCTTCTGCTCTGGGGAGCCTGACGGGTTCGCGCCGCCGAAAAAATCGAGGTTTACCTTGAGCGCCTCAAGCCGCAACTGGAAGATTGTCTTCACGTCCTCGATATAGGCAATGGCGCTTTCCGGCGTCACCTGCTCAAGCGTCTTATCGATGACGCGGTAGCAGCACATCAGCATCTCATCCAGCAGCGGTTTCGCTTTGCTGTAGTCGATTTTTGCCAGCGCGCCTAATCCGTTGCTGCGGAGGTACCGTCCGATCCCCTCAATACCGCCGTCAGCGGGGATGTCCGCACCGCTTTCCGCAAGGCACATAATTGCCCGGATTATCCACGATTCAAGCGACACAGCATCCATTTCGCGGATCTTGAACGTGAGCTGCTTGCCACGGTCCTCAAATGTCACCAGCTTTTCCTTGCGCATAGAATTCTGCCTCCGTTTCCAGCATGTTAGTATTCGATTACCTGCATATCCGCGAACACGAACCGCCATGTCGTCGGATCAAGAATCCGTTTAGGATTCGGAATTGCATTTGTCGATTTCAGCGTGCCATTGGACCACGTGATGATCCTCCGGATGCTGGGGATGGTCGCGACCAGCGTACAGTTATAGATTGTGCGATTAGCATCCATGGCCCGCTGCAACATCTGCATGTACGCAAGCGACGGGCTGCAGGCCTCAAGATTGACGGTTACCGATTTAACGGAGGGGACCCATCCGACGGCAAGATTGCCGTCAACGCCCATCCGTTCTTCCGTCACCGTCAGCTCATCCTGCGCGAAAATCTGATCCGTCGAAAACATTTCCAGCGCGACGCCAACCGGGATGACTGTTTCGACAGTCAGCACCAGACTGGCATTTGCGGAAGTAATGTTGCCCATATTTGCCATTTTTTTACTCCTTTCCGGGTTAGACGAGCAGGGTTGAGGCTATTTCAAGACGGTTGATAGAACCGCCGTACACATACCACAGCGAAACGTTCGGAGTGTCTCGGGTTGTGCGGACAGCGGCGCCAGCGTCCTGAACCTGCAGGAAAAAGCCTTCGTTTTCGAGGTTGCTGGTGATATCCTGGCCCGCTTCGCGAATAACTTCAGCCTTCTGTGATTCGGATAAGACAACCCCCGGATCGATGACGCCGTTCCGGCGGGCCCGGTTGATCGGGTCCATCAGCCAAGACCGGACAAGGGCATAGCCATCTTCATTGTACGGCACACGAGGGCTGTTTGCGAAGCCGGTCATGCATGCCACCTGCATAGCATTGTTCAGCCAGATCGCGTTGATGAAGGGGTCGATGAAATTGTATTGGCCAAACATGCTGCCATTATACAACCAGACGAAATTATCGTTTCTGGTCGCATAATTCCCATAGAAATTGCATGTCTTTCCGAGCAGGGTGCTGGCATCGGTCGCATTCTCAACCGTAGCGGACAGCCAGGCCTGAGATTTGAAAGCGAAATTGATGGTCCCCTGAACCCGTTCCCAGTCAATGGAAGCCGCTGTGCCCATGATGAATGCGGCGTATTTTACATCGCCGTAGACAAGCGTGGTCGCGCCGGCTTCGGCCTGATCCAGCAGGTATGCAATGCTGGAAGAATCGCTCTGGCTGAGAAGCTGTGAATCCGTATCCCAGCAGACATAAAGGTATTCTGTCCCTTGCGAAGAAGCCCAGCCGGAAAGCGCGAGCATTTCGTCATCGGAAGCCCCGGCATAGAGATGCGTGAACGTAGCCCAATTTTCCGTCACTTCACGAATTGCGGACATGTTTTCGGCGACAGTAAGCGCGTCAAGGCCGGGAGAAAGCACAGCTCCACCGGCCTGTGTGAGCAGCAGAGCGTCTGCAATATCGCCAGATCCAAATCCGGCAAGGGCGTCAGATCCAGTTTCATCGCTGGTGATCGTAAAGGACTTTGTCAGGCTGGAATAGGTCACGGTGGGAGGATTGGCATCTCCAGAAAAAGCCGTGGTCAGGATTGACGCGACGTCAGAAAGGCTTGTTGCAGCGGTCAAAGAAACGCTGGAAACGCTGTGCACGTTTTCCCCAATCTGAATGCTTAATGCCCCGCTGGCGATAGCCTGGAGGTCTGCGAGAGTTCCAGAAAAGGCCCCACCACGAACAAAAGCGGCAGAGGCGGAATCGATTCGGCGGCCAAAGACGACATTGCGCGGCTTTTTGAAGCTGTTCGCATAACCTGCGAAATAGACGCTGGCAGCGGCATATTCATCGGAAGCCATGCCGAAATACGTTCCGACATCTTCGGCATTGGCAAAGCTCAGTGCAATGCTGGATGTCGGGATAAGGGCATTGCTCGTAAGAAACAGTCCATTCATCACGAGGTCTGTTCCGCCGGCCTGAATAACGCGCGGGTTGATTCGCACGATCTGACTTGCGGGAATGCTCATTGTCTTTATTCTCCTTCTGTTTTGTTTGGAACGGGATGATGCACATCCACATTTTCAAGATAAAGATTCACATTGCTGAAGAAATCGATTGGAACTTCCGCAGACGTCCATCCAGAAAGATGAAGTGTCACGGAGTACCTGGCTACCCATTGCTCCGCCTCATTCTGAAAAGGCATTGGCCGCAGGCCTTCCGCATAGCAGGCGGAAAAACCATGCTGCTCATAGAAAACAGTCGCGATCCTGTCTCTTGTCAGCATTTCGAGTATTTCAGCGCGTTGCCGTGCTGTTTCCTCTCCTGCCTGCGGATAGGCGCAACAGAAATCCGCCTGAACCATGTGTTCAGCCATGCGGGAAACAGAATTCAGAAGCCCATCGTCTTTCGTTGGGATGTATTGATGAACGTTTGTCCCATGCCGTTCGCTGGAAAGAAGCGTGATGACAACGTATTCCTGTATATCAGCTGGAAGAGCTGAAACAGCATTCTGCCAGCCCCTCACAATCTGGTTTTGCGCGAGAGCCGGCAAGGAATCCTTTTTCCAGACATAAGCAAGGATGAAGTCATTCACAGCTCCGAGGACGTCAGTCATCTTCACCCCCCTGCGCATCATCCCACGCATCGGCCTTTTCCTTGACCTGCGCGGGGACGACGACTTGCTGCACGAGGCGGACGCATACCCAGCCGGAAGCCGAAAAGTCTTCCATCATACCGGTGACAAGCCACCATGAACCATCATCAAGGCGGAGGAAATCGCCGCCGCGTGAAAGTGTTCTCACGATAGTTTGCGGGATAAGCTGGCTTGGCGTATCGCTGTACAGATAGGCTTTCCGCTGTATTTCAACGCGGGATGTATCATTCATGGCCCGCAAGTCATCATTTCCCATGCTCTGAACTTGCGCAGAAATCTGTACAGCATCCGCAAAAACCGGAGTGACCACACCGCGCACATTGCTTTTGCCCATGCTCTGGATAAGCAGGGCTTTGCGGTCCGGATGCAGCACCGGGATTATCCCGCGGACGACGTCATGGAGGTTGATCATTTGTCGTGCACCTCATGCGTGATAGACTTGTACAGCTCTCCTTTGAAATAGAGCGTCCGCCCGACGCTTGTCGGAGCTTCCTGCTCCTTTATCCGAGTCGTTGCTTCTGAATTGGGCGGCGGGAGGTTGCTGTCCAGCGTTTTCCGGATATCGTCTTCCATCATCGTACCGACAAGCTCAAGAGCCATGCGAGGGCTTTGGCCGGCGCGCAAGGCCCTCGCAAGATACTCCGACCATTTCCCGTTGTTTCGTTTCCACGTCGTACGCAGGAATGGCCGTGAGGGGATGGAGATGGTCTTTGTGGTTTTCCGCAGATGGATGCCATACATAGCCCCAAGAAAACCACGCATTTTTTCCGTCACATTGATTGTCCCGCCGAATTCCTGAATCGGTGCGTATTCAAGCACAGGCCCTTCGGTGATGCCGGCGACGACCAGGGGCTTTCCAGCCTTTACGAGAGCGTCAAGGCGTTTTTTGAGCTGGATGAGTTCAAAACCTTTGGCTTGTGCTGTAATCATGGACAAATTATCCCCAAGGATGAAAATGGCATATGTCGTAGTATTTCCCGCCGACGACAAATTTACGGATGGCCTGCCAGTAGCTTGATCCGCATACCGTCTGCGCAAAATACTCACCGTTGGCAGTCTGCGGGACCTGGAACCCGACTGAAACGCTGCCTTCCGTTGAACTGGTAACAGGACCGGATTGCCCGATCGGACGCAGGGAAAGTGTTGCGAGATGACAGACAAGGAGCCACAGAAGAATTTTCCTGGTTTCGATTCCCTTGCCAGGATCGTAGGGAACTGGCGATGCGTTTGAATTGTCCAGCATAAGGCAGGCGACAGCGAAAGCCTGATTGAGCTGTGCGGTTGTCAGCTTCCCCGTGAATTGCGGATAGGCTTCAAGCCATTCTGAAGCATCAAACGTAACGACTGCCATATTCCACCCTTTACCTCTTTTAGTTGCCTGCTGGTTCCGTCTTGCTGGTTTTGTTCGGCCCTTCGACTTCGATCGGTTCAAAGCCATGACGAAGATCTTCTTTTTCATGACTTTCTTCTTCCACATAGGACTTTTTCTCGTGCGCAAAAATCAGACCGTTACGGAAAATTGCCATTTTTCCATAAACACGCTTGATTTCTTCCCACTCGTCACGCCTGATCTGCGTCAGGCCAAAACCACCCATGGGAAGGATGCCTTTTTCCTTTCCGATGAGATCAGTGGCGTTACCCCGCAGGATTACGGAATGTTCCTTCCCCAGCCGGAACTTGATGCCGAGCGGATGACAAAGCGCAACGGTTACAATGTCGTTTCCGTTTTCCTGCTGGGAGATCTTTTTGCTTTCAGCTTTCTTCACGTCTTTCTTCTGCTGCGTTTCCGTAGCAGTTCCTTTTTTCTTTGCCATTTTTTTTGCCTCCTATTCTGTGTGTTACATGCCGATCATGCTGGCGATAGCAAACGGCTGGAGAATCACGGCGCCGTATGTGGACGCCATGAACTTCTGCCGGAAGCTGGACATATCGGGAATGAGTCGGCCGGCCTGCATTTTGACGCCATAGCCAATCCAGCCGACTGGTGTGCCGTTCACCTGTTCGGCGAGCATAAGGGCCATTTCGCCAGAAGAGGTTGTCGCAAGTTCGGGAACGGTGATGATTTTCAGATTGCTGAAGTACTTGTTCAGCATGTCAGCAACATTCACGTTGAAATCAGTAGCGGAACCGATTTTTACGGCCATGCCGGGCGAGAGGCAGAGCTTCAGCGGGCTGTTCTGGTCAATGAGGCCGTCAGACTGCTCAACAAGTTCCGTGAAAAGATCCAGGATGTCCTGGTAAATCAGGGCGGTGGTTTTATCGTCCCAGTTTGTGCTACCTCCCGAACCAGTCGCGGCGGCGGTAATGGAGGCAGGGAGATTCGGGTCGTTCAGGATTCCATAGACTTCCATGCCATACACTCCGCGCATCGCGAATTTGTTGGCATCGATGTCAAGGACGGTCGCAGCGGCGCGCTGCTTATCCGAAGCAAGGTCGATTTTGGCGGCGCCGGACATAGCAACTTCCAAATCACCGTAGGTGATGGAAGTCTGGAACCGGTACTGCTTGCGGATGGCCCATTCGTTGTTGACATCTGAGGTCAGACCGTTGGCATAGTCGGAATATGGCTGAGATATGCCAGTAGCTTCGGACATCCTCCACTGAGCATAGGATGTGGCCCAATCGCCCTTTTTCATTTCAGGGAAGATCTCGCGAGCCCTGCGCGGGGACGTGAGAATTTCCACAACAATGGGATCAATGTAGGCCAGTAATTCAGCCGGTACTGTCGTATTCGGAGTGGTAATCAGAGCGGCGTCACGGGCAAGCGCTTCGCGGTCTTCAGTCATCCATGCGCGAGCCTGAGGAAATTCAAACCCGTACTTGGCAGCCTGCTTGAAATTGATATCTTTCATCATTTTTTCTCCTTTTCATTCATTTTATTATTCAGAAGCAGGGGGAACGCTCGCGACTTCGCCCCAGTTGCTGATAAGGCTCGCTTCGCCAACCAATCCACTAACGACAACACGCCAGGTTGTCTCGACACTGCCCGCAACGGTGGTCCCGGCTGCGGCGCTGGTAAGGCTTCCATCCGTGAGAGAAGCAAACACAGCTTCACCTTCACTGCTGCTATTGGTCATATTCACCCAAAGATTTCCGAGAGTCACAATCGTCAGAGGCGAGCCTTCGGGTACAACCAGAGTCCCGCTCTGCCCAATCATGTAGTTGGGATAGTTGATGACGCGCTGAAGAATGCCGATGGGCTGTACTTCTTCTTCAGAAGACTGTTTCGCAAACATTGCATTGGAACCCTGGAAACAGAAATTTCCAACAGCACAATTTTCTTCCGCGATGAGATTGAGCGGATGATGGACCAGCTGATCGGGCGTGGCGGGAGAACCAGCTACACCGTACGCCACAGAGGGGGAAACCTGAGATTGAGCCATGTGTTTTTCTCCTTTTTCCCGTCTCGTTTACCGGGAAACAACGATTTTTTTCAGGTTGGCAAAAGGCCCGTCGGCAGGAATGGGCTTGCTGTCATGCGCAAAACGCTGAGTCTGGCCAGAACGTTCGGCAGACAGCATATCCACCATCCCTCGCCAGGCCTTTTCGTCATATTTTTTGCTGTCTATTCCGAGCTGATCAAGCGCCATGGCATAGACTTTGTTTGCGGAATCGAACGCAAACGGATCCATCTCACCAATCAGAGGACGTACAGCCTTCACGGCTTCGCTGATTTCACGGAAACTCCGCATGGCGTCAGCCGTCGCCTGCGCACGGATTTTGTCCGCGTCAGCGGCGCCAAGGAATTTCTTGGCAAGCGCCTTATCCATCGCTTCTTTTTCTTCCATCGCTTTTTTCATTCCCTCGGATTCATGTTCACGATCCAGTTTTTCGCGTTCAGCGGGATTCTTTTCCAGCTTCTCGCCGTACTTGACGCCTTCCGCAAAGGCCCTGGATTCAGCTTCGTTCTCAGCATCGACGCCGCACTTGTCCATTGCGTCCTTCAGCCCGTTGTCAGTGCTTTCTGGCGCCGCGGCTGGCGGCATGTCTGTGGAGACGTTTCTTTTGGCCATTGCGACAATGGCATCAGTAAGTTTCTTCAAATCTTCGGGGGGCAGCTTGTCCTTCAATCCCTCAACAAGGTACTTGAGTTCAGCTACTCCCGTTTCATCTTCTGCGACGTCTTTTATTTCGCCAGAAAGCGGATCGACCTTGTGCAGGTCAATGATGGCCTGCGCGAGATCAACTTCCTTCTGTTCAGTCGCAGGGTCGTTGTCCTTCGCCCCCCGGAAAAAAGACTGCAATTTCTTCATGATCTTCTCCAATTTTTTTTGTTTGTTGGCCGTAATCGCGGCATCGGCAACAAGGACGTCAGGCCCCGCGCGACCTTCTTCAACCAATGCCACATGATTCCCGCGAATATTCCGCATGACAAAATCGTATTTTTTCCCGTCAAATTCGCCTGCGGTAAAATCCGGGTCGTACCTGTATGCGCATGACAATTCACGGAATGAGCCATCTTCTATGCCGTCTATGGCCTGCCTGTCCCAAACCGTAAGCGGTGCATCGACGTATGGCGCATTCCATGTGATTTCTGTTCCAACTGTCCCGACGCGGGTCAGCTTTTGCGGAGCGTCGGCGCTGTCGATATGGTGTTCGATGTGCAGCGGAAGCCCGGCCCATGTCGGCAGGGATTTTTGGAGCTCATCCGGGTCGCGTAATCCGTAGTAAATCTTATCCGGATCAAGCCCCTTGTCTTCAGCTCCTGGAATCTCATGTCCGTAGTACGGGTTGACCGTCGCTTTCGTGATATGGCTGGTCGCAACGTGCAGATAGCCGTTCTCGTCCGTTTTACGCACGGAGGCACGATCTATGGCCATATGTGTGGCATGATGATTTGTCATTGTTTTTCCCCGCGAACTTGGGTATTGTGAATCTAACGCTCCAAAGTGTGGCGGGGGAAGGCGCTGCTCGTCACCGGAAGCTCGGTCACTAGGTTCGACGTCCAGCCGAGGCTTTGGAGCGGTATCTTTTGTGTACGGATACGCTGTCACAATCCAATTTCTTCGTTTTCCATCCCAGTCCAACCGCACCGCTGTTTCGCCGGAAGGATGTACAATATATGCACGACCGGGAAATTCCTTCCTTCGTTCTACTGTCCCTTTGGCTACGAGATTGGGAAGACTACGCACAAATGCTACACCGTCATCACCTTTTTCTCCGCGCCGCTCGATGATATGCGCCAAGCCGAACCCGCCCTTGCCGGTCTTGCCGTAGGGCAGATCAATATCGCCCAGCCCTTCCTTGTGAAACGCACCAGGCACATGGCCGCGCTTTTCGCGCAACAAGTGTTCAATGGCTTCGGCGGGGTTGCCGGTATACGCGACAAACGCCTCTCCGAACACGTCTTCTTTCTTCTCCGCCGCCTTCTCAATTTTTGAACCGACATGGCCGGAAAGATTTCCTTCCTCATTCATAGGCACATGCGTTCCGCGAACTGTTATCCATTCCGGTTCGTCAGTGTCGTATGCCCAGATCCATTCTGCGGTATTCATCGCTTTTCCTCTCCAAACTCGGGCAGCACACGGAAATACGTGCAGCGGCATCCAGGGAGCTCCCCACAGAGGACATTTCGGCCAACGTTTCTATCGTAAAGCCCTTCATCGATTTTGAAGCGTTTCCCGTCCATCTCGATGTGCGTTTCGCGGCTTGTCTTGATGCCTGGGACGTGTTTCCAAATCCCTTCCGTAATGCCGATTTCCTGATCCCTTGTCCGCTGGATCGCCTGGGAGGCCTTGTCACACTGATCGCGGGCTATGAACCGCGCGCGGCGTTCAGTGATTTCATAGCGTTTTGCCAGTTCATCCTTGATATATCCAAGATCGCGGCCCATGCTCACACCACGCGTGACGATGCCACGGACGTCAGTCAGATACTGGCTTCCGATGCTCTTAATCAGGTTCACGTTCTCGGCGATCAGGGCTTTTGTCACCGTGTTGAGGTTCCGTGTAGCATTGAAGGGAATTGAAAATCCTGCGGCTTTGAAAGCGGACTTCATGCTTGAGGTCGTTGCGACGTCCATGTCATTGACCATCTTTTTTGATAGCCATCCAGACAAAAGCGCCCATTTTTTCAGCCACCGCCGCGCATCAGCATTGAACCTCCGGAGGATGTCCGCCGCCGGATTTGCATCGCCGACAATATCCACCTCGCGTTTTTTATAGGCGGCCTCAAGCCAGTACGAGATGCTTTTCTGCATAGCATCCAGTTCCTTGATGAGCCGCTTGGAGTACATTGCTCGGACTCCAGCATTCGCCCGGACAGCGCGGAGGATCTTAGCCATAAACTGCCCCAGCTTTATCAATGTCATCGATTTCTCCGCCTTCAAATCCAGCCATGTCTTCGGGCCCCATGCCTTCGGCCGGCGGTTCCGGCAAAATATCGGCATCGATGTCCGAGAAACCGCTGTCCGGGTCCGATGCCAAGCGCCGCCGGCATTCTTCCGGGCTCACAATCGCCCGATCAAGCAATATGGCCATTGTGTCGGCCTTAACTTTCTGGGTATTGGCTTCCGCAGCCTGATCGGCTTCGGACAGTGCGGAGAAATCGAATGTGATTGTGGGATCGAATTCGCCGAACTCGCAAATCTGAATTATTTTCAGAATTTTTTCGATGACATGCCGGAGAACTTTTTCCTGCTGGCTCAAGATGTGATCATAGTAGTTCCGGATGTCGCTTTCCCCGGTGGCATTGAATCCGGACGGGGAGATGCCCAGCAGCTTGACGGCGGGCGTGCGGTTCATAGCCGCGAGGATTTCAAGACTCTGCCGCACAATGTCCGTAACGCCACTAAGCGGTGTTTCCAGCTTGACGATGTCCTCCGCTTCCTTGTCGATGACCTGGACGCCATCATTACTGCGATGCTGCACAAAAAGCGCGATGCGCTTGTCCAGCTCTGAAGTCCCGGCGCCCTGCGTCAGGATATTCTGCATGTCCGTCTTCATGACCGTGAGGCTGAATTTGCCAAGAAGCCGCTGCGAGGCGATGCGGACGTGTTGGAAGTGCATGACGTAGTCCCAGAGAATTTGCGCCTGCGCGATACCGAAAAAGTTGTAGGCAGGTTTCAGCAGGATCGGGACTTCGTTTGCGCAAAGCCGGAGCAGGCGGGAGGCGTGGACTTCCTGCCCAAGGACCCACCATGTCCGCGGCTTGAAATAGTCATCCCGCAACGGTGATGTGCTGTTGTAAAGCCCGGGGAAGATATTGATCGGGTCAATGGGGACAAATCGCAGATTATGGTTCTCTTTGAGTTCTGCGCTTGCCGGACCGATGTGCAGCGGCTGTCTTAAGATCTCCGGATCGGTTTCCCCTGTATCGATGAAAATCAACGCGCCGCCCATGTATCCAACGATTGAAACAGCATCATGCAGCGTCTTTTGCAGATTGAGCCGCGTCATCGCGGCATTCAGCGCGTCGAGCCTGGATTGCGCGTCAGGTTCTTGCGCTTCGCCTTCGCGTTTCAGCTCGATCCAGTTGCGGGTCATGTCGTCTGATGTGGTTTCGATACAGGCACGAATCAACCCGTTCTGCGCAATCTGCTGCAGCATGCCATATCCGAGGAACTGGGTCTGAGGCATCTGGCCCATCGCAAAGCTGTGCTGGAGCAGACTGTAAATGCCGGAATCAGCAATCTGGCTGTCACACGCAACCCGGATATCTTCTGGCGCACCAAGAGTTTTTGCAGGTCCAAAACGCCTCCGCACCTCCTCGATAGTGAGCGGGACAGGCTGCTGATCTAAGGGGAAAACGCTGTCCAGCGCGGCCGGTGAGATACGCAGGCCTGCGCTGGATGTTTTTTTAAAGCCCAGTTCCGGCGGCTCAATTCCTGGGCTTTTTTGCAGCCGTGCGGAGGCTGACACGGCGCTGCGGTGCTTTTTCCTGCTCATGCGTATATCTCCTGTCTCACCTGTTGCGGGAATGACCGCAAAATAGCTGGATTGATGTTAAGGCCAGGGCTTCTTACGTATCCGTCCAAAGCGTACCGTGCGGCATCGATACAATGGTTCCAGGAATCTGCGGGAACAGGCAAAATGTCTCCGTTATTCTTATCAACCTTGTAGGAATAGAGGCGGAACTCTTCGGCGGCATGCTTGCAGCGGGGATGGATAACAATCTTGCGAAACGATTTCAGCAGGGCGATACCGTCCAGCACGCTTCCCGCCCACTTTTTTGCGGCGCTGATATTGAAACCCTTGCGGCGCATGTAGCTGATGGTTTCTGGCCGTGCAGCATCTGCCTTGATAGGCCATTTCATCGCAGTGGGGATGCTGGATAAAAGCGTGGGGAGTTCATCAAGCTCCACGCCCACACCATACGCTTCGGCGTCGATATAAAGCGCGTCATCGCCTTTAACGAACATCCGCACCAGCGCGGTCGGGTCTTTAGCAAAACCCCAGTCAGCTCCGTGGAAGAAACGGGCATCGGCGGGCGTCTCGAAAGCGGCGACCTCATAGCGGCCCTTGAATATTTGCGCGTCACTGATGGCTCTGGGCTCACCACCCCAGATATGCGCGTATGCTTCTGGATCAATCTCTTTGCAGTACAGTCTTTCCCGGTTCAGCGTCTCCGGGAACCACGGGTTGTCACGCCAGCCCACCTTGACCACCACGGCATCGGCGGGAGGGGAGACCACGAAACGTTTATAAGTTTCGTCATCAGGGCTGCCAGGGTTGAAGCTGATCCAGATTTCCGAACCATCCTTGCGGATGGTCGGAATCAGCAGCTCCCAGCTTTCGCGGCTGACGCTGTGCGCTTCTTCGACCCAGCAATAATCAATCCCTTCCAGTGACTTAATTTCGCTGGCATTGTGCCGCAACCCCTTGAAAATGAAATCTGAGCCGTTGACAGAGTGAATTGCCTGCCGTGTGATTTCAAACCGCGTGGACAAGCCGAGGCGGTCAATCGTGTCGCAAAGCAGCCGGTGGACAGAATCCGCAATGGAAACCTGCAGTTCACGCGCGCATAGGATTCTTGTCGGCCGCTCAAGAGCCTTAATGAGCAGAGTCTGCGCAAAAGCCCAGCTTTTACCGCTGCCACGGCCTCCATAGAAAATTTTGTACCTAGCTGCGGAAAAAAGAGGCTTAAACGCGCCCGGCATGTCCATGCTGTAAGCCGGCATCCTAGTCCGTCCCCGCTTTTTTCCTCTTCGGATTTACGAACTTGATCCGCACATCCATCGGGCCCGACATCGTCCCGTCGCTGCTTGAGTGGTCAATATGCTGTGTCTCGCGCCATCCGGCCTGCGTCTTGAGCCAGAAAAAGATAGATGCGCTGTCACCCGCCATAACCTTCTCGTAGAGTTTCGTGGCGACGGCAGCCTTCGCCTTCGCCTTCCCACGCTTCCATGCTTCGGCATGACGACGCATCAGTGTGTCAACGGAGATACCGAGAATATATCCGACATCTTCCTGCGTCATGCCGAGAGCCCCCAGCTTCTCAACTTTCGCATCCGTATCGTCTTTCTTTTTTGTTGTGCGGGATTTAGGCATTATATCCGTGCCCTTTTTATAGTTCCGCAACTTCCTGGTCTGATTTTCCATCATGCCTGAGCATACACCCGTTTTTGAGCTGTTTCAGGTTTTGCCGGGCATGGGGTGGGCATAGGGGGGGCTGCTGCCCTATTGACATGTTTTTTATTTACTTCTGCTGCGTCAGTGATTGACGCGCCAGTTTTGGAGCGAGGCGACCTCAGCAGAGTATCTAGTACGGTTTCCGACGCCCTCAACGGCAATCGGCGCACCGGCCGAAACCCATTCCATGACCGTTTTTTCCCCAACACCCATCTCCACACATATTTCCGCCATACTTTTGAGTACGCGCGGGGTGTATGTAATTTGCGTGTCGGTCATCATGCCTCCGTTTTTGCTTTAGTATGTTGTTTATATTCCCCAGCTATATAACGGAAACATGTCGCAATAACGTCGCGGCATTCGTCGTATTCCCTGCCTTCGCCCTCCCCAAGCAAAACGGCCCGTATGAACTCATCCATCTCTTCCGTAATAACGTTCATCGCCTCCAGCTTGCTTTTAGCAAAGATAGGATGTTTGCTCCGAGCGTAGCGCACCCGATCCATGATCTCAGCGAGAACGGTCTCATCCGTTTTTTGTATTTCTTTCATGCCTTCCCCCTGCATTCACCGTTGGGTATTTCTTCAATCTGCCATGTGTGGCGTACCAAGCGCACCAGTCGGAAAGTAAAGTACGGGTACAGCGCAGCCACCACTTTCAGCTTCACGGCGGCATCGTCCCGCATAAAGCCTTTGGTTTCGTGGAACTCAACGCCGCCCTCAGCCGTGATGACCAGGAAATCAGGGACGTAGCGCGTGTTCTCCGCGAGTTTGAAGCTCATGGGCTCGTACTGCCATGCGATAACTTCTCCTGCACGGCGCAGCCCTTCAAGATAGGCTGAATACGCTCCCTCCAGCTTATTCATTCCCTTCTTCGGTCCGCCCACCGGCCGTGCGTGCGCTTTAAGCATGTGCTTCTCCTTCACTTTTCAAAGATTGTATGACGATTTTCCAGCGGGGCTTATTCCCGCCAGGCTCTGCACGAAGCAGCCATTGGCGGATAACGTTGCTGTCCTCCATTGGCCACGCGTCAAGCCCCGGAAGGCGCAATCCTTCTCCGCTCTCAGTGAGTTCAGGCACGATGCCCCACGCCCGCAGCCTGTCGATAACGCGCGCGGCTTGCGGAGGCATCGGCCATTCGCCCAGCCAGATATTTTTTTTGAGGAACGGGGTGTCACGCATGGGGCACCCCGGATTGATAGTATGGATAGGATAGACTTCCTATCCATTTCCTATCCATTTTTATTAAATAAATAAAATAGATATATATAAAAAAGAAGACTTCTAGGAAAATAGGAATGGTATACCCCTCAAAAAGAGAAGCTGCCCTCTTTCCTATTTTCCTAGAAGTCTCGTTAACGTGTTCTTTTTTTTGTCGAAAATGGCTAGGAAAAAGTTTCCTATCCATTCCTATTTTTCCTATCCATTTTTCTAAATAGGCTATATTGCTAGCGCTTTTTCTAGCATTGCCCATTTCGTTGAAATTTGTCAAGAGCATCATTCTTCGTTCTCCTGCGCAGTAAGGCAGTACAAAAACGTGGACTGCCCGTTTTTGCCCTGCCAAATCTTTTTCACAAGCACGCCCTGCATTTCGAGCTTCTTGAGCACCTTTTCCACTATTTCTGACGGAATTGTCTTGAGCCAGTTCTCAATGTAGGCTCTGCTTGCACCAGGTTTCCCCTGTCCCTGCTTGGAGAGGACAAACGTCTTGATCGTCCGGATCACGCGTTGGGAGTAGCGCTCGAACTCGCTCTCCGCGATGTTGTCCTGCGCCTGCGTAATGATGCTCGCCGAAATCGCGTCCATGAGCGCGCAGGCCCAATCCACGGATTCCGTAGTTACGCCCTCGCTGACCGCGGCTGCCCCTTTGAGGCTCACGGCATGGATCAGCGCGAGCTTGTGCGCATGCTCGGCCACGCGGCCGTAGATGGAGGCGCGGAACTCGTCCGTCCGGCAACAAGCGCGCCTAAGATCATTGTAGGTGCATGCCCAGTCAGCGAAGCGGCGCGCGGCAGCTCGGGTCTTAACGACCCGCACGGGCGACGGACGCCCCGTCAGATTGGCCGTGGAGGCCGCGGGGACGTTGAAGTCCACCAGTGCATTGATGGTTTCGACCAGCTCCGCCGGCGGCTCGAAGGATGTGATGCACTCCCGCGGGGGCGTTGGCTCCGCGTCCGACTCAAACACCAGCACACGGGCAAGAAACCCGTCCGACGCCTCGCCGGAGCCGAAGCTCC